>Ga0268298_10002458_pt1 | contig 20260 bp, 16 predicted proteins | sample WWTPWeurt_MetaG_FD_194462 | JGI IMG/M metagenome (GOLD analysis project Ga0268298, IMG submission 194462) | Activated sludge microbial communities from WWTP in Nijmegen, Gelderland, Netherland - WWTP Weurt | ecosystem: Engineered > WWTP > Aerobic digester > Activated sludge | place... | reverse complement strand
AAGTAGGCGGCGGTCCCATCGGATAGGTTCGGTATGCACCGAACCCCGGCGGCTGGGGCCCCTTTGCTGGTGCCTAGCATCACTCAGTTGCATGCGTTGCTGAAGGTCCAGGATGTCCCTCCGATACCGGTCGTGGACCGGCCCATGGCCCTTGCGATGGAAGAAAAAACACCAGTGCGTTTGTGGCCCGCCAAGCCATTTGAATCGCGCTACCCGAGGTAAAGTGTGTGTTTTCATTTGAAACACTTCATCCATGAGGCTAACGTGTGATGGAGGTCACACCTCGCCCCTGGAGGATTTGGATGAAGAGAGCCCTGTTGTTCTTGCTTGCCGGAACCACCCTGTCACTTTCTGCCCAGCAGGGGACTGCCTGGGTCGCCGGGCACGTCGGTCAGACCCTGTTCGAGAAGGACAAGAACTTCCCGATCTCGTTCGAACTGAAGGACCAGTTCCACCTTGGCATTGGTGCCGGCCACTGGTACACCGACCGCTGGGGCATCGACCTGCGGGCCCTGCGCCACGACCTGAAGGCGGACAAGATCCCGGGCGCCCCCTCCGGAGAAGAGACCCACCTGCTGCTCTCGGGCCTCTACAACTTCCGTCCCGGCGCCGCGAACTGGTATCCCTACCTCGCCGCTGGCCTGGGTGGAACCAAGGTGGACAAGAACTATTCCCCCAGTGGCCAGGAGACCACCCGCTTCAACTACCATGCCGGCCTGGGTCTCATGGGCAAGCCCGCAGAGAACTTCCTGCTGGATTTGAGTGCCAAGGCGGTGAGCGTGGAGCTTCCCAAGTCCCGCATGGAATACCTGGTCACGCTGGGCCTGGGCTACACCTGGGGCGCTGGTCGGAAGGCCATGCCCGCCCCAGCGCCAGCGCCAGCTCCTGCTCCCGTCGCACCCATGCCTGAGCCGAAGCCCGTGCCCGTGGCTCCTCCTCCCCCCCCGCCGCCCCCTCCGGCTCCCGAGCCGCCGAAGGAGATCGCCAAGCCCGTGCCTCCGCCACCGCCGCCCCCTCCGCCAGCCAAGATCGTGCTGGACGAGGCCGTGCTCCACTTCGCCAACAACAAGGCCGAGCTCGGCGCTGACGCCACGTCCGCCATCCAGAAGGTGGCTGATGGTCTGAAGGCCTATCCTGGCGCCTACTCGCTCGAAGTCAGCGGCCACACCTCCTCGCTGGGCGGCAAGGCCCTCAACAAGGCCCTGGCCAAGCGCCGCGCCGATGCCGTGGCCAAGGTCCTGGTTGACTCAGGCATCCCAGCCTCGAAGATCACCACGACCGGGGTGGGCCCCGACAAGCCCATCGCCGACAACGCCACCAAGGAAGGCCAGGCCAAGAACCGACGCGTCGAGATTGATGTCAAGGTCGGCGACGGCAAGGCAGAGGTCCGCAAGACTGAGACGGGCATCGTCGATGCCGGCGCTCCCGCCACGAAGAAGCCGGTGAAGAAGGCCACCAAGTAGCCACTTTGACCCTCCGGTGGGGGCTTCGGCCCCCACCGATTCTTTCGGAGTGATCCCATGTCCATGAAAGACGAGTTCAAGGCCTTCATCATGAAGGGCAATGTCATCGACCTGGCCGTGGCCGTGGTCGTGGGCGGCGCCTTCGGCAAGATCGTCACCGCCTTCGTGGATGGCATGGTCATGCCCCTGGTCACCTACGTGCTGCCGGCGAACATCAAGTGGGAGGAGTGGGTCCTCGGCAAGTTCCGCATCGGGGCCGTGCTGGGTGCGACGGTCAACTTCCTGATCATCGCCCTGGTGATCTTCCTGGTGCTGATCAAGCTCCTGGGCCGATTCATCAAGAAGGATGAGCCCCCCGCGGCCGCGCCGGACACCAAGGAATGCCCCGCCTGCCTGGAGCAGGTGCCCCTCAAGGCCACCCGCTGCAAGCACTGCACCAGCCAGCTCTGAGCGGATGAGGGTGATTGGAAGGGCCCGGTGATCCGGGCCCTTTCCCTTGTGAGTGCAAGGTTTCCGTGGTGAACTGAAGGTTCAACCCCGGGGCGCTTGGGTGCGCCCCCCGACGCACGAGGGCGCCGATGAGCGAGCAAGCTCCGGTTAAGAAGTATTCGGTTTTCCTTCCCAAGACCGATTTCCCCATGAAGGCGGACCTGCCACAGCGCGAGCCCAAGCGACTGGAGCGTTGGAAGGCCGAAAGCCTCTACCGCCGCATTGAGGCCCGGCGCAAGGCCGACAACGCGGCCGGGAAGGGCAAAGGTCGTGAGGTGCTGCATGACGGCCCCCCCTATGCCAATGGCGCCATCCACATGGGCCATGCGCTGAACAAGATCCTCAAGGACGTGGTGGTGAAGTCCCGCTGGATGGAGGGCTACGAGTCGCCCTACGTGCCGGGCTGGGACTGCCACGGCCTGCCCATCGAGCACGCCGTCGAGAAGGACCTGGGTCCCAAGCGCCGCGAGATGAATCGCGCCGACTTCCTGCAGCGATGCCGGGCCTATGCCCAGAAGTGGATCGACACCCAGCGCACGGCCTTCCAGCGCCTGGGCGTGCTGGGCGCCTGGGAGCAGCCCTACGTGACCATGGATCCGGCCTATGAGGCCGAGACGGTTCGCCACCTGGCCAGGCTGTTCGAGAGTGGCAGCGTCACCCGCAAGCTGAAGGTCGTCCACTGGAGCTACGGCGCCCGAACGGCCCTGGCCGAGGCGGAAGTCGAATACGCCGACAAGACCAGCCCGGCCATCACCGTGGCCTTCTCGGTCGCGGACGCCGAGGCCAGGCGTCTGGAACTGCCCACGCCCCTCTTCGTGCCCATCTGGACCACCACGCCCTGGACCCTGCCCAGCAACCTGGCGGTGGCCATGCACCCGGACCTGGAATACGCCGTCGTTCGCGCTGCTGACCGTCATTTCATCGTGGCCGTCACGCTGCGCGAGGATTTCGGGAAGAAACTGGGCGTCGAGCTGCACACCGTGGAGATCCGCAAGGGCAAGGAGTTCCAGACCCTCGTGGCGCGGCATCCGTGGGTCGATCGGGTGAGCCCCATTCTGCTGGCGGACTATGTCGTGGCCGACACGGGCACGGGCCTGGTCCACACCGCGCCCGATCACGGCGTGGATGACTTCAACCTGGCCCACCACCTGGGCCTGCTCCAGCTGGTTGGGCCTGACGGCAAGTTCCTGCCCGCAGTGGAGGACCAGGAACTGGAAGGGAAGAACATCTTCGAGTGCAACCCGCTGGTGGTGGACAAGCTCCGCCGCCTCGGTGCGCTGCTCCACGAGGAGACGCTGACCCACAGCTATCCCCACTGCTGGCGCACCAAGACGCCTATCCTCTTCCGCGCCACGGAGCAGTGGTTCATCACCATGGACTCGGAGCTGGCCGGGAATGGCCGCACGCTGCGCGAGCTGGGCATCGAAGGCGTCGAACAGACCCAGTGGATTCCCGCCCAGGGGCAGAACCGCATCCATGCCATGATCGCGGGCCGCCCCGACTGGTGCATCAGCCGCCAGCGGGCCTGGGGCACGCCCATCACCGTGCTGCGCTGTGAAGCCTGCGGCGAGCCGCTGGTGGCAGCCTCCATCTTCGAAAAGGCCGCTAGTGCCATCGAGACGGGCGGAATCGAGGCGTGGTCCGAACTGCCTGTGGAAAGCCTTGTTCCTGCCGGCGCGAAATGCCGCTGCGGCTCCACGGTCTTCCTGAAGGAGACGGACATCCTCGACGTGTGGATCGACTCCGGCGTCAGTGCTTCAGTCGTCTGCGAATCCCACCCGGAACTGAGCCGCTCGGACTACAGCCAGTTCATCTACCTGGAAGGCTCGGATCAGCATCGGGGCTGGTTCCACAGCTCCCTGCTCTTCAACCTCGCCGTCACAGGCACCAAGCCCTACAAGCAGGTCGTTACCCACGGCTTCGTGCTGGATGGCAAGGGCCAGAAGATGTCCAAGAGCCTGGGCAACGTCATCACGCCCGAGGAGATCCTCAAGACCCTGGGCGCCGACATCCTGCGCTGGTGGGCCGCCAGCTGCGACTACAGCGAAGACATCCGCATCTCCAAGGAGATCCTCGACCGCAGCGCCGACGCCTACCGCAAGATCCGCAACACCCTACGTTTCCTGCTGGGGGCCCTGGCCGACTTCGATCCCGCGAAGGATGCCGTGGCCGACGCGGAGCTCGCCCCGCTTGATCGCTGGGTGCTGGACGCCTTCGCCCGCACCACTTTCGAGGCGCGGGACGCCTATACCCGCTTCGAGTTCCACCGCGCCACCCAGGCCATCCACGGCTTCTGCCAGCTGGAGCTGTCCGGCCGCTACTTCGAGATCATCAAGGACCGGCTCTACTGTGACGCGCTGGATTCGGCCCGCCGCCGCAGCTGCCGCTCCACCTGCTGGGAACTGGTCAAGAGCCTCTGTATCCTGCTGGCCCCGGTCATGAGCTTCACCGCCGACGAAGCCTGGGAGCAGATACCGGGCGTTGAGGGCAGTGTCCATGAGCAGCGGTTCCCCATGCCTGGCCACGCCGCCGGCGAGTATGGGAAAGACAAAGCATGGGAAAAGCTGTGGGAAGTGCGAGGGGCTGTCCAGGCGGCGATGGAGCCCCATCGCGCGGCCAAGACCATCGGCACCAGCCTGGATGCGGCTGTGCAGATCACGCTGCTGAACCAGGCCGAATGGGACCTGCTCGACACGCTCGGCGAATCCCTGGACGACCTGCTGGTGGTTTCTTCCCTCGCGCGAATCTCAGGTTCGAGCGCCGATAGCGGCCCCATGGTCGCGGTCAGCGCCCACGCTGGGCAGAAGTGCCCCCGTTGCTGGAACCATAAGGGCGGCCAGGGCATCGGCGAGGATGCGGCCCTCTGTGCCCGCTGCGCCTCGGTGGTGGGCTAGTGCGCCGATTCTACTGGTTGCTTCTGCCGCTCTCGGCGCTCGTCGCCGATCTCGGCTCCAAGGCCTGGGTCCTGCGGACCATCGGGGAGGGGGAATCCCTGCCTGTCATCAAAGGATTCTTCTACCTGACGCTGGGCTTCAACCGTGGGGCCATCTTCGGCAGCCTGACCTGGCTTCCCGCTTCGGCGCGGTACGTGCTCTTCGCCCTGGCCGGGCTGGCGGCCTTGGTCTACTTCGGCCGGCTCTTCCTGGCGAAGGAGACCCCGGCCTGGGAGCGTCTGGCGCTGGGGCTCATCCTGGGCGGAGCCATGGGGAACGGCATCGACCGGATCATTCGCGGCGCGGTGGTGGATTTCCTCGACTTCGTGTTCGGTACCTGGCACTACTGGACCTTCAACCTCGCCGACAGCTTCATCCTCGTGGGAGCCATCCTCTATGGCCTGCGGATGCTCCTGGCGCCGAAGACTGAGCCGCAAATCAAGGAGAACTGATCAACCACGAAGACGGGAAGACCACGAGAACGGGCAAAGATTCCATTCTTCGTGGTCCTGGTGGTCTTCGTGGTGAATTTCTCCCTTACTGCGCCTCGATGGCCTTGAGCAGGGCGGGGTCCTTGGGCAGCTGATCCACGTCGGCAAGCCTGGGTACAAGGCGCTTCCAGAAGGGCTCGGCGGCAAAGACCTGCTTGAAGAGGGGCAGGGCCTCGCTCCGCTTGCCGCTGGAGGCCAGAGCCACGGCCTGCCAGAAGGGCATCTCCCAGATGCCGGGGGCCAGCTTGGCGGCGGCCTCGTAGGCGGCCTTGGCCTCGGCCCACTTGCCGGCGGTGACGAAGCCGTCGCCCTCGTCCATGAGCCGGTAGGCCCGGCGCAGCTGGATGAGGCGGCCCAGTTCCTTTAGGGGATCCGGGTGGTCCTCCACCCGCAGGTCGAAGAGGCGGTCGTTCCAGGGCTGGCCCGAGGGCCTGCCCTTCACGATGAGGATGGCCGCGCTCTGCTGGCCGCGAATGTCGCCACCTTCAAGCTGGGCCGCGCGGAGGGCCGCCAGCAGCCGGTCAGCGAGGTCGCCTTTGGCGCTGCGGAAGGCCCTGGCCATGGCGGGCCAGACCGTGGCCTTGTCCATGAGGTTCGCTTCCACTGTGAAGCCTTCGCCCACCTCATGGCCCGCAGCCTGGATGCACTTGGCGCCGGTGTGCGCCGCGGCGCGGCCCTGGGCGTCCACCATGGCCACCTGCCGGACCTCCCGATCCGAATCAGCCGAGAGCAGCGCCTTCATGGCCTCGGGCGCGGACTTGCCCGCCTTCATGAGCGCGAGCCCCAGGGGACCGTAGCTGGGTTCCGTGAAGCTCTGGGTGGCCACCGCGCCCACGCCCGGCTCGGCCCAGGGCACGGCCGATCCGACCGAGAACCAGTGGCTCTGCACCGCCACGCCCAGTTCCCCCGTCACCGGATCCCGGGCGACGATCGAATAGGTGTGGACGGGGCGTCGGGGTGCGGAGGTCGGGCCATCGGCAGCGAGGAGCGTCACACCAAAGAGGAAGGGAAGGATTCGCATGACAACTCCTGGTTGCGTCGGGGGGCGCAAGGTCACGTTCCATGGTGGACCAAAGGGCACAGGCGTGGATCCATTCCAGCGGATCTGGGGTCGCGGAGATCACTCCTGACCATGGAATCGGCTATCCTGTGTAACGGTTTTTCAGATCGAGCAAGACGGTCACTGGTGCCTGGCATGGCGTATTCCTGGGTTTCCCCGGGTGGAACAGGGGAGATCCCTTTGCGAATGAATAAAATCCTCGGAATCCTGATCCTCGTGGGGAGCCGCCTTGCGGGGACCACGCCGGCGGGGACCGAGTGTCTGCGCCTGCCTTCGTTCACCTCGGAAGCCGAGGTCCTCATGCAGGCCTCAAAACTGCAGAAGCCGGTCGAAGGGATGGCCGTCATCGAGCTTCTGGAGGAAACCCAGATCGTCCTGGTTCCGGACGGGGCTCGGGAGACGCGATACCGCTACATTTTTCGAGTGGACCATGAGTCGGGAGTGGAGGGCTGGCGGACGATCAGCGCCACCTGGAAACCGTGGAACCAGATGCGACCCGTCTTGAAGGCCCGAGTCATAACTCCAGATGGACTGGAACACCATCTTGATCCGGCCACCATCGGGGAATCCCCCATCCATGATGATGCGAGGGTGTTCGATGACCGTAGAAGGTTGACGGCACCACTGCCCAAGCTCTGCGTGGGTGCCGTGGCCGAGGTGGAGGTTATCTCCCGTGAGACGTCCCCGGCCTTTCCTGGTGGCTCTCTCATCACGGTGGTACTCCGCCAGCCGGTCCCGGTTCTTCAAACCCGAGTGACCATCGAGGCTCCTGAGGTCATGCCGCTCAAGTGGAAGGTGCGGGGACTCGCCGGCACCACCCCGGTGCGGACAGCCGAGAAGGGCCGCAGCAGGCTCTGCCTTGAGGTGGGGAGGATGGATCCACCGGAGGACATGGAGTCCCATGAACCGGCGGATGCGCACCCGGTCCCGGCCCTTCTGGTATCGACGGTGCCAACCTGGGCCTCCGTCGCCACGGCCTACTCCGACATCGTGGATCGCCAGTTGGCAGGTTCCAATCTTGCCGATCGCGCGGTGGCCGACCCGGCGGACGGCAACGACCTCCGGAAGCGGGTCAACCGCATTCTCGCGCGATTGCATCGGGACATCCGCTATACAGGACTGGAATTCGGCGCGGCAAGCGTCATTCCGCGGTCTCCGGCCGAGGTATCTGCCCGCGGATACGGCGATTGCAAGGACAAGGCCACCCTTCTGGTCGGGACCTTGCGGGCTGCCGGGATCGAGGCCCATGTGGCCCTCCTGAACACGGGCCCCGGCGAGGATGTGGAAGAAACGCTCCCGGGGCTGAATCACTTCGACCATGCCATCGTCTTCGTGCCCGGGCCTGATCCCCTCTGGATCGACGCGACCGCGGACCACTATCGGGCAGGTGAATTGCCGTTCCCCGACCAGGGGCGCAAGGCATTGGTGGCCAGCCTGGGAACCACGTCACTCACGCTCATCCCGAGCACGAAAAGCTCAGATTACCTCGTGCAGGAGGTCCGCGAAATCCACTTGGCGGATGTGGGGCCGGCGCGCGTGATCGAGATCTCTTCGCCTACGGGGCTGGGTGAATGCCACCTGCGGTCGGAGCTCTCCAACACCGAGCCGAAGCGGCTCCGCGAGAACCTGAAGAAGTATGTGCAAGGCGCCTACGAGGCCAAGGAACTGGTTTCCTACGACATGCCCGATCCGGATGACCTGTCGAAGCCATTCACCCTCAGGTTGGAAGCCGCGGATTCGAAGCTTGGCAACACGTTCGACTTCGAGGCCTTGGTCACCATCAACCTCTGGAACATGTCCGAGAAACTCCGGCGCTACGTCCCGGTTCCTCCGGACAAGGAACCCGCCACGCCACTGCCACTCCGGAAACACGACCTGCTCTTCCAGGATCCACACTCGGTGGCGTGGGAGTACCGGATCTACCCTCCCGTGGGCTTCTCCGCTCGGGCACTTCCACCCGCCGATCTCCTGTCTTTCGGTCCGGCCACACTCAGCCGTGCCTTCTCCCTCCGGGAGGATGGCACCGTGGTCGGCACCTTCCGCTTCGACAGCGGAAAGGCCCGCTGGACTGCCTCGGAGTATGAGGCGGCCAGGCAGGCCATCGGGGCCTTCGGTCGCAGCGCTCCCACCTCCATCGGCTTCGACCTCACCGCCGAAGCCCACCTATCCGCAGGCCGAATCCGGGAATCAATCCAGGCCTACCGTACCTATGTGGCGAGCCGCCCGGGCAAGGCTGCGCCCCTCAGCAAGCTGGCGATGGCTCTGCTCAAGGGGGGCATGGGCGAGCTTGCAAGAGAGGAGGCGGGGAAGGCCTGCGCCCACGAGCCGGGTTCCATGTATGCGCAGCGCACGCTCGGTTACATCCTGCTGCATGACCTCGTGGGTCGGCAGTTCCGCAAAGGCTGGGACCGGCCGGGGGCAATCAAGGCCATGCGCGAGGCCAAGCGGCTCGACCCCACTGACAAGCTGGCGCGAAGAAACCTAGCGATCTTGCTCGAGTACAACGAGGCGGGGGAACGCTATGGCGCAGGGTCACAACTGGACCTCGCCATCGAGGAGTATCAGAGCCTCCGAAAGGACCTGAAGGCTGACGATGTGGACGTCAATCTGCTGCTGGACCTGTCCAAGATGGCCCGGTTCAAGGATCTTGAGGAGTTCGCCCGGTCATTGCCGCCATCCTCCACCCGGTCAGCCTGGATGATCGTGTCCGCCGCTCTGAACCGGGGGGTCGATGCAGCTTTGGCGGATGCCTACTCCATCGTGCCCGACGCCAACCAGCGACGGTCGGCCCTGCTCACGGCCGGGGACATCCTGGTTCCTCTCCGGCGCTACCAGGAGGCCGCGGGCGTCCTGTCGGCAGGAGCCGTCGGTTCGAACGACGCCTCCGCCATCCGAAGCAGGGCAGCCATCATGGGGAAGGCCCGTCGGATCGACGACTCCGCCTTCGACCCTAAGCTCCCCTCCACAGTTGCTTGGAATCTGATGAAGGCTCTGCTCGTCGATGGCAAGGAGGGCAGGCAGCTTTCCGGCTATTTCTCTCCGGCGGCGTGGGCCGTGATCGCCACCGATCCCGAGACGACCTCGATCCAGAGATCCCTGAAGGGCTCACTATCCGGCCTGACCCGCCTGGGTTTGACCCGGGAGGTCGGATTTGATCTGGCGGTGGCCCTCTGCCAGGTCACGGTGGAAGGAGACGATGCCAAGGGCCACAAGGTCCGGTTCCAGATGCCTGGAGGGAACGACCTTACTTTCTATGTCAGCCGGATGCAGGGAAAGTACCTCATTTCCGTCATGGATGATCAATACGCCTTGTTTGGTGTGGAGGCGGCCCGGCGACTCGACGGGGGCGACCTGGATGGGGCCCGGACCTGGATCGACTGGGCCAGGGGGCTGGCTTGGGCCGGCAATAGCGAGGACCCGCTCTCTGGGGCCGTGTTCTGCCGCTTCTGGACGAAGGGGCAGCCCGCAAGCCTGGAAGAGTTGCGTCTCGCAGCCATCAGCCTGCAGGTGGGGGAAAAGGCCTGCACCAAGGTTCCCGCCCAGCTCGTCGAGGCAAGAAAGGGGGCCACAAGCGCAGGGCGCCAGCAGGACCTGGAACTCGCCCTCTGTGCAGCCTATTGGGCCCGCAGTGACGGCGAGCGGATGGAACCCCTGGCCCGGCGGCTCTGCGCCTCCCACCCGACCTCCAAGGTGGCCGCCCGCTACCTGACGGGTGCCCTCAACATGCAGAAGAAGTGGGAAGCCCTCATCGGCTTCTGTGATGAAGTCCTCCGCCTCCGGCCGGATGATCTCGGCATCCTGGGGCACAAAGCCCACGCCTTGAGCGCCCTGGACCGGCAGGACGAGAAGGGCCGATTGTTGAAGGGAATCGTGGACCGGGGTCTTGCGACAGACTCTGAGTTCAACAACCTCGCCTGGGGAAACCTGATGGCAGGGAAGTCGGATGACGAGACCCTCGAGTTCGCACGGCGTTCCCTCCTGCTCAAGTCCTCGGGTAATGCAGGCAGCTTGCATACGCTGGCCTCGGTGCTCGCGGAGCGTGGTGAAGTCACTGAGGCCCTGGAGGTCATGTCCAAGATGCTGCAGGAAGCGGATCGTGACGAGCCAAGAGGCGAGGATTGGTACGTATTCGCGCGGATCGCCGAGCAGTTCGGAGAGCGCAAGCTCGCCCTGTCCAGGTATAAAAGGGTCAACCCCCCCGGGCCTCTCGAACTGGAGGCCGACTCCTGCCATCTCCTGGCCGCGCGACGCATTCAGCAACTCTCAAAGTGAACCCGATGGTCAGTGCGGCAATCCACCCCTTTCCAGGTATCAAGTCCATGCGAACGATGGCTGCGTTGCTCCCCCTACTTTTCTGCCCCGTCATCCAGGCCCAGGACGCCTACAGGCAAGCCGTGGACGCCTGGCACGCGGCGCGGGAGGCCCGGCTGGCGGCCGAGGAGGGCTGGCTGAGCCTCATCGGCCGGGACTGGCTGAACCAGGGCGAGAACACGATCGGCTCGGCCCCGGGTTCCACGGTGCTGCTGCCCGAGTGGGCCGCGCCAGCTAGGGCAGGTCTGTTCCTCCTGGAAGGTACGACGGTGCGGTTCAGGCCCCTCCCAGGCTGCGGCCTGCTGCTCAACGGCAAGCCTGCGACCGAAGCCGTCCTGAGGTCGGACGCCGACGGAACGCCGGATGTGCTCATGGCCGGGCGGGTGAAGTTCTACCTGATCCGCCGGGGCGCCCGCCTGGGCGTCCGCGTCAAAGACCCCGAGAACCCCGCGCGCAAGGCCTTCCGCGGCGTGCCCCGCTATCCCGTGGATCCGGTCTGGCGCGTGGAGGCGGAGTTCACCCCTTACGGTACGCCGCAGACCCGGGCCATCCCCACGGTGCTGGGCACCACGGAACCCATGACCGCACCTGGCCTCCTCAGGTTCAAGCTGGGTGGCCGCGACGTCACGCTCGAGCCCATGCTCGAGGAGGGCGAGCACCCCGAGCTCTTCATCATCTTCAAGGACGCCACCAGCGCCCACGGAACCTACCCGGCAGGGCGCTTCCTCTATGCCGACATGCCCAAGGGCGGCAAGGTCGTCCTGGATTTCAACCGGGCCATCAATCCACCCTGCGCCTTCACCATGTTCGCCACCTGCCCGCTGCCGCCCAAACAGAACCACCTGGTGTTCGAGGTGCGGGCTGGCGAGAAGGAGCCCGAAGGTCATTGAGCGGGAACACACCGCGCCGCCCCCTACCTGTCACCGGGGTAGGTGATTGAGGTTGACCCCACCAAAGCCGGGCGGCCGAGAGGGGTGCCGGGCGGATGGACGGTGTCACTATGTTGCGCGGGGAAGGGCCGGGGTTTGGGTCCGGTCATCCTGGTGCTCAGGAAACCGGGGCATCCCCGGGCAGTTCCAGCATGAACACGCTGCCCCTGGGCTGGTTCTCCTCCACCCAGATCCGACCCTGGTGGGCTTCGGCCACCAGTTGGCAGAAGGTGAGACCCAGACCCGAGCTGGAGCGGGTGTCGTGCTGGCCTTCTTCGAGGCGCACGAATTTTCGGAAGATGTGTTCGCGCATGTGCTCTGGGATGCCGGGTCCCTGATCTCGGACCTCCAGGCGGACACCACCGTCCATGCGCTGAGCCTCGATGCGGGTGCAGCAGCCCGGGGTGGAGTATTTCAAGGCGTTGTCGAGGAGGTTCAGGAGCAGCCGACGGAGGAACTCCTGGTCAGCGTCGATCTCGAGGTCGGGGGGACATGCCCAGGCAAGGTCGTGCCCACGGGACTGGGCGAGGGACTCGACTTCCTTGAGGAGGCCGGGAATCCACTGGCGAAGCGGGATCCGTGTCTTGTGCAGTTCCAGGCCGACCTGCTCGGCGCGGCCGATGTCGAGGATGTTCTGGATCATCCGCCCCATGTACTGGGAGGTGTCCCGCAGTCGGCGGAGCTGGGTCGGGGAGATGTCGCTGCCGTCCTCCCGCTCATCGAGGAGTTGCAGTCCGGCCTGGATGGCCGAGAGCGGGTTTTTCAGGTCGTGGACGATGAACTCGAAGAGCTGCTCCCGCTGCTTCTGGAGGTCGAGCAGGTTGTCCCGCTCCGCCTGGACCTCGGCCTGGAGCCGCTTGAGGCGCATGAGGCTGCGGATCCGGACGACCAGTTCCGCGGAGAGCACGGGCTTCCGGAGGAAGTCGTCGCCCTTGACCTGGAAGGCCTGGGAGTGGATGTCCTGTCGTTCATCCCCGGTCAGGAAGATGACCGGCAGCAGGTCGCCGTTCGGTCGGTCGCGGATCCGGCGGCAGACTTCCAGGCCATCCATGTCGGGCATCTGGATGTCGAGGAGGACAAGATCCGGCTTGTAGGTGGAAAGGAGCCCCAGCGCTTCGACACCACCCTCGGCGGTTTCCACCTGATAGTAGGCCCGCTCCAGCATGGCCCGGAGGCTGCGACGCGTCAGTGCGTCGTCGTCGACCACCAGGATGCGGGCCCCATAATCGGCCCGGCGGATGAAGATGGGTCCTGCGTCCATACCTGCCCTCGGACGCTTCCTCGGAAGGCCGAATGGATTCCTTTAATTTGTAGATGCTGGCCATGAAAAAGACGATTGGGTGAAAAATGACCACTGCGCCATAGGGGCAGCGTAAGCTTCTTGGAGACTTGGGGTTTGGGTCGCAGGGCGGCAGGTGGCTAGCCCTTCACGACCCCATCCACATACACCCACCGCCCGTTTTCCCGGACGAAGGTGCTGGTCTCGATGTGGAGGGTGCGGCGCCCATTGGACTGGAGGCTAGCATGGAAGGTCACGATGCCCGAGTCGTCGTCCTTGCCCCCCCTCTCCTTTCCGACGATCTTGAGCCCCACCGCCTGGACGGATTTGCAGTAATTGGCGAGCTCCTCACGGTTCTCTTCGGCCCGCTTGGCTTCAGGCCGGGTGGCGATGAGGTAGTCCGCCTTGCCCAGGGCGTAGGCTGAGAACCGCGAGCGCATCAGCTGCTCGGCGGTCTCCGGCAGCTTGCCCCCGGAGTGGTAAGGCCCACAACAGCGGTCATAGGGTTGCTTGGAGGTGCAGGGGCAGGGGCGGGACATGGTCAACCCTTCATGGGGATGTGCAGGCCAATGGTCTCGGCATGTTCGCGGGCGGTCTCGTAGCCCGCGTCGGCATGGCGGAAGACGCCCATGGCTGGATCGTTCCAGAGCACCCGGGTGATGCAGCGCTCGGCCCGCTCAGTGCCGTCGGCCACGATGACCACGCCGCTGTGCTGGCTGTATCCCATGCCCACGCCGCCGCCGTGGTGGAAGCTCACCCAGGACGCGCCGCCGCCCACGGCGGTCATGGCGTTCAGCAGGGGCCAGTCGCTGACGGCGTCTGAGCCGTCCTTCATGGCCTCGGTCTCACGATTCGGGCTTGCCACGCTGCCGCTGTCCAGGTGGTCCCGGCCGATGACGATGGGGGCCTTCACCTTGCCGGTGCGCACCAGCTCGTTGAACTTCAGGCCCGCCAGGTGACGTTCGCCGGCGCCGATCCAGCAGATGCGGGCCGGCAGGCCCTGGAAGGCGATCTTCTCCTGGGCGGCCTTGATCCAGCGGATCATCCCCTCGTTCTCGGGGAACAGCTCCATCATGGCGGCGTCCGTGACGGCGATGTCTTCGGGATCACCCGACAGGGCGGCCCAGCGGAAGGGTCCGATGCCCTTGCAGAACAGGGGCCGGATGAAGGCGGGCACGAAACCGGGGAAAGCGAAAGCGTTCTCGCAGCCCGCCCGCTGGGCCTGGGCCCGGATGTTGTTGCCGTAGTCGAAGGTGACGGAGCCACGGCGCTGAAACTCGATCATGGCCTCCACATGCGTCCGCATGGAGGCGAGGGCCCGCTGCACATAGGTGTCCGGGTCATCCTTCCGGAGCACGGCGGCCCCGGTGAGGGACAGGCCGATTGGGATATAGCCGTTGTACTCGTCGTGGGCGGAGGTCTGGTCGGTCACCAGCTGAGGCTGGAACCCGCGCTTGAGGATCTCCGGCAGCAGCTCGGCAGCGTTGCCCAGCAGTCCAATGCTGCGGGCCTCCTTGGCGTCAACGTACTGGTGGACGAGGGCCAGGGCCGTGTCGAGGTTGTCGGTCCATTCGTCCAGGTAGCGGGTGTCGATGCGCTTCTGGATGCGGGTCTGGTCCACCTCGATGGCCAGGCAGACGCCACCGTTCATGGTGACGGCCAGAGGCTGTGCGCCGCCCATACCTCCAAGGCCCGCGGTGAGGGTCCAGGTACCGGCCAGGGTGCCGTTGAAATACTGGCGTGCAGCCTCGGCGAAGGTCTCGTAAGTGCCCTGCACGATGCCCTGGCTGCCGATGTAGATCCAGCTGCCTGCAGTCATCTGGCCGTACATCATTAGCCCTTTCTGATCGAGCTCGCGGAAGACCTCCCATGTGGCCCACTTGGGCACCAGGTTGGAGTTGGCGATGAGCACCCGGGGCGCGTCGGGATGGGTCTTTACCACGCCCACAGGCTTGCCGCTCTGCACCAGCAGGGTCTCGTCATCGTTCAGGTGCTTCAGCTCCTTCACGATGGCGTGGAAGCAGTCCCAGTTACGCGCCGCCTTGCCCAGGCCGCCGTAGACCACCAGGTCCTCGGGCCGTTCGGCCACCTCCGGATCGAGGTTGTTCATGAGCATGCGCAGGGCCGCCTCCTGCACCCAGCCCTTGCAGTGCAAGTGCGTGCCGCGGGGGGCGGTGATCACGGGGGAATCTGAGGCGGTGGACATGGCGGCTCCAGCGGAACCCCCTAGTTTCCCACGCCACGCACGTTCCGTCAGTGATGGAGATCAGCGGTGGTCGATGATGTCACTGGCTTCGAAGCGAACCTTGGGGGCGCTGGCGTATTTGTCATCCTCAGCCCGGTAGCCTACGGGGCAGGCGCTGACGGTGGCGTAGCCCGTACCCTTGAGGCCCAGGATCTCGTCGTACTTGGCCGGTTCGATGCCTTCGAAGGGGCAGGCGTCAATGCCCAGCAGGGCGGCGGAGGTGAGCAGGTTGCCCATGGCGATGTAGGTCTGGCGGGCGGCCCACTCGTGGATGACGGCGTGGCGGGCGCCGTTGACGAGGTCGCCCATCATGAAGCCCTTGTAGCCGGCAAGGCTTTCCACGCTGGTGTTGCGCACCTCGGCCGTGCGGGCGATGAAGCGGTCCAGGTCGGCCTCGGTGATGTCTTGCTTGGCGGTGAATACCACCAGGTGGCTGCAGTCCTCCACCTGGGACTGGTTCCAGGAGGCGGGCCGCAACTTGGCCTTGAGGGTCGGGTCCGTGACCACGATGAACTTCCAGGGCTGGAGTCCGTAGCTGGAGGCCGTGAGGATCAGGGCCTGCTCAAGCACGGCCCAGTCCGCCGCGGAGAGCTTCTTCGTGGCGTCGAATTTCTTGGTGGCGTAGCGCCAGTTCAGCTGCTGGAGCAGGCTGTCGCCTGGGATGGAGCTCATGGGTTCCTCGGAGTGTGAAGGTGCGGCGTTCAGATGGCCTGCTGGATGCGGGTCCGGAGCTGCTCGATGGGCAGGGAGCCCACGATCCGATCCGTAGGTTCGCCATCTTTGAAGATCACCAGGGTGGGCATGCTCAGGACGTCGTACTGCTCGGAAAGCGGGGTGTAGTCATCCACGTTCAGCTTGGCGAAGGAGGCCTTGCCCTTGAATTCGGCCGCAAGGACTTCCGTGATGGGGGCGATCTCGCGGCAGGGGGCGCACCAGGGCGCCCAGAAATCCACAATGGTGGTGCCATTGGCCACGGCGTGAGCGAAGGTCTTGTCGGTCAAATGGGGAATGAGGTCGGACATACCGGGACTCCTGTTTCAGAGATCCAGATTAACGGAACCGGGCCGTTTCTCCGTCATGACAATCTCCCGGGTCGTGGATGTCAAGGTCAGGAAACCCTGGCCCAGCGCGCACTGGCGCTGGCGATGCGCTGGCCGAGGCGTTCGGCGCTCTTGCGGTCAGCCGCGTTGGGTTCGACCTCTGGAGCCACCTGGCCGGCCTGGGCCATGACGCCAGTGAAGCTGCCCAGTCGGTTGATGCCCTCTTCGTTGTAGGGCATCTCGGCGTTCCCGACCCACACCATGCCGTGCTGCATGGCGAAAATCAGCAGGGACTGCAGGGTGTTCAGCTTGTCACCGCTGGGACTGCCACTGATGGTGAAGCCGGCCGCGAGTTTGTCCTTCCACTTCTGCTCGAGCCAGGGCTTGGAACTGGCATCCATGAAGGTCTTGAAGGGTGCACTGACATTGCCCATGTAGGTCGGACTGCCGAAGACGATGGCATCGGCAACCTCAAGGTCCGTCCAGTGGGCCTCGACCTCCTCAACGGGGATGAGGCTCACCTGGGTGCCCGGGACGGATTCCGCGCCTGACTTCACGGACTCGGCCACCACCTTGGTGTGCCCGAATCCGCTGTGGAAGACGATGGCGATCTGGGTCATGTTGCCTCCTCATCGAGCTATTGCATTCGGTTAGCCCGTGACCCAATCTTTAGATGCTTACAGACGAAAAGAAAGTAGGCACTATTTTGGAAGGTAGGCACCGAATGGTTCGCAAAGCATGTTCCCTGGCCCCCAATGTCCTCAACGCCCAGTGCCCCACGCGGCAGGCCCTGGATCTCATCGCCGACAAGTGGACCACCCTGCTGATCTACCTGCTGTCCCGGGGCAAGCAGCGCTACGGCGACCTGCATCGGCAGGTGGGAGGCATCAGCCAGAAGATGCTCACCCAGACCCTACGCAAGCTGGAGCGCGATGGCCTGGTCACCCGCCACGTCTATCCCGAGGTCCCCCCGCGCACGGAGTACGAACTGACCAAACTGGGGCACACCCTCATCGAGCCCATGGGCGCCCTCTGCGAGTGGGCAGGGACGCACCTGTCCGAGCTGGAACAGGCCCGCAAGCGCTACGACCACCTGCAGAAGAAGGCCACCCTCAGCGCGTGAGGCGAGCCAGATCCTCGGGGGTATCCAGGTCCCGGGTCCCGTCCGGGAAGGGAAGGCTCACGGTGATTTCGCGGAGGAGGATGGGCTTGGCGCCCTGGTCGCCTTCCAGGGCCTGCAGCTCCGGGAAGAGCCTCGAAGGAAAGATCGCCGGGATGCCGAGGCTGCCTCCGTAGGCACAGGCGACGGGGATTGCGCCGTCCTGGGCGGCGTGCAGCAGGAGGAGTCGCCTAAGCAGAGATGCATCCACGGCGGGCTGGTCGATGGCGAGAAGGAGGACGGCAGCGGCGGGCCCGGGCAGGGCAGCGAGGCCTGCCCGGATGGAGCTGGCCATTCCTTCGGCGGCTTCGGCGTTCCGGATCACGCGCACCGTCGGATCCAGTGCGCCGGGGTCCCAGTCGCCCACCACGGCGATCACGGGTGCGCAGCCGGCCTCCCGAGCGATCCTCACGGTCCGCTGCAGCAGCGTCTCGCCATCTAGTAGGAGCATGGCCTTCGGGCCGCCCATGCGCCGACCGGATCCGGCGGCCAGGATGAGTGCCGGGATCATGGCGTGGCCTGGGCCCGCGTCCCGCCCAGCGGCAGCCCGGAGCGCTCGGCGCCGAAGGCCTGGATCTCGGCAAGAATGGCCAGGGCGATGCCTTCGGGATCCGTCGCGCCAAGGTCGAGGCCCACGGGCGTATGGAGCCGCGCATCGGGATGCAGCCCCTCCGCCGCCAGCTCCCCAAGGAGCTTGGCTCCCCGGGCACGGCTGCCCATGAGGCCCAGGTAGCCGGCCTGCGAGGGCAGGAGCAGGCGCAGGGCTTCCAGGTCCTTGGCGTAGTGGTGCGTCATGAGCACCACGGCGCTGCGGGCGTCCAGGGGCAGGTCGGGCAGCACCTGGGCGGGATGACCGGCGCGCACCGCGTTGGCTTCGGGAAAGCGCTCAGGCTGGGCGAAGGCCGGCCGGTGGTCCAGCACACCCACGAACCAGCCCAGTGACTTCGCCAGGTGGACGAGGGGGCGGCTGTCGTCGGCGGCGCCAAGAATCCAAAGCGCCTGGGGGGGGTGGATGGTCTCCGTGAAGCCGGGGCCCCGGTCTCCAGGCCGGGCCAGGATGACCCGCTCTCCCAATCGATCCGGATTCAGGTCGGTGTGGAGGACAAGGCCGGTCCTGGAGGCCCAGGCCTGCTCGATCCAGGCCATCCACTTGGGGAAGCCATGCAGCGGCTCGACCAGGATGTCGAGCACACCCTCGCAGCCGCTGCCGCTGCCCCAGACCAGGTCGAGCTCGCCCCGGAGGTCGTACTGCACCAGCTTCGGCCTGCCCAGGGCCAGCGCTTCCAGCGCACGCGCCTGGACATCGCCTTCGAGGCAGCCGCCGCTGAGGGAGCCCCGCAGAGGCCCGTTGGCGTCCAGGAGCAGCCGAGCCCCGGTCCGCCGGTAACTGGCCCCCTCGACGCGCACCAGGGTGGCGAGCGCCAGGGGACCTGGGTGTTCGCGGACCAGGCGGAGGATGTCCTGGAGCTCTTTCACGTGAAGGAACCGGCGCTGATCGGCACCCTGCGGATCCGTTTGCCGGTGGCCGCAAAGACGGCGTTCAGCACGGCCGGGATGGCGAGGGGCACGGGTGGCTCGCCCATGCCGGAGGGCGCTTCGGCGCTGGTGACGATGACCGTGTCGATGGCGGGCATTTCGGCGAGGCGCAGCACCGGGAAGTCGTGGTAACCCGTCTGCACGGTGCGTCCCTTGTCCCAGGTGATCTGGGTGAACAAGGCCGACAGGCCGAAGGCGATGCCGCCTTCCACCTGGGCCTCCAGTCCTGACGGGTTGATCACCAGGCCGCAGTCCACGGCGCAGGTGATCTTGTGGATGCGCAGGTGGCCCTTTGCCACCGATACCTCGGCCACCTCGGCGGCGTAGGTGCGGCCCTCGTACACATGGCAGGCCAGGCCCAGGCCTCGTCCCGGGGGCAGCTTGCGGCCCCAGCCAGCCTTTTCGGCGGCGACATGGAGAACCTTCTTCAGCCGCTGGAGATCCGCCTCGTCCTCGCCGAACTTGACCTTGCCCTGAGCCCCCAGGAGGTCCAACCGGAGTTGCAGAGGATCCCTGTTGGCGGCGTGGGCCACCTCATCCAGGAAGCACTCCCTGGCAAACACATTGGGTACGATCTCGACGCCGCGCAGCCAGCCCAGTAGGGTCGGGGCCTCCACTTCGGAATACTCCACGGAGATGGACGGGATGGCATAGGGAATATCCAGGGCGCCGCTGGCCTCTGCCGCGACCTGGTCCGGGGTCTTCTTGCCACCCAGCCAAGACCGGAGGACGGAGGGGCCTGCGATGCGGTGCACCCAGGCGGAGAGTGCGCCAGAGGGCGCCAGGCCGGCCCGCATGCGGTGGAGGGTGGCCGGGTGGTGCCTGTCATGGCGGATGTCGTCCTCCCGGTCCCAAACCACCTGGATAGGGCCGCCACCGACCGCCTTGGCCACCTGCGTGGCCTCGGAGCTGAAGTCCGAGCCCAGCCGGCGACCGAAACCGCCACCCATGAGCGCCACATTCACTTTCACCTGCTCGGCCTTCAGGCCCAGGATCGCAGCGGCAGAGGCCTGGACGTCATTGGGGGACTGGCTGCCGGTCCACACCTCGGCCCCCTCGGACCGGAGGTGCACCGTGGTGTTCAGCGGTTCCACCGTGGCATGGGCCTGGTAGGGGAACGCGTATTCGGCTTCCAACACCCTGGCCGCCGCAGCCAGCGCTTTTTCCGCATCACCAGCCTTGCGGGCAGGCTCGGCAGGACCCGTGAGGGCAGTCCGAAGCTGGACCTCCAGGGCGGCGGAGTTGAAATCCCGGCCCGAACCTTCCTCCCAGGTGGTGCTGGCGGCCAGGGCTTTGCGTCCTTCGAAGGCAGCCCAGGTGCTGCT
>Ga0268298_10002457_pt1 | contig 20267 bp, 17 predicted proteins | sample WWTPWeurt_MetaG_FD_194462 | JGI IMG/M metagenome (GOLD analysis project Ga0268298, IMG submission 194462) | Activated sludge microbial communities from WWTP in Nijmegen, Gelderland, Netherland - WWTP Weurt | ecosystem: Engineered > WWTP > Aerobic digester > Activated sludge | place... | reverse complement strand
GTGCCGAAGCCCATCAGGTCTTGCGCACGGTGATGGAGAAGTTCCCCAAATCCGCCGAGGCCCGCCAGGCGCGCGAGCTGCTCGAGCAGTCGGGCGCACGGACGAGCAAGTAAGCCGCATTGCATCGGCCCCGTCGCGGGATGCGCGCGACCGGGGTACCATGGAGCCCCTCGCGCAAGCGCTTCGAAGCCGCCGGCCCGCGGGCATGCGGTTTTTTCTTCGTGGGGGAGAAATCGGGCCGCGCTGCACAAGGGCGCACGTCACCAATAAAAAAAGGCGCGGTCCAGACCGCGCCTTTTCTGTTGCGAGTACTTCCCGATCAGCCGAGCTTGCGGCGGCGGCTCACGGCACCCATGCCGGCGATCGCGATGCCCAGCAGGGCAAGCACGCTGGGCTCGGGCACGGTACGGACCGAAGTCGAGGTCACACCGTTGAAGGCCAAGGTCCAGGCACCATCGGTCAGGCCATCCACGGTGATGCCCATCAAGCTCCAGCCCGCGGCGCGGCTGTACTGCACCGTGGCCGGGTTCGAGGTGACGGACAAATTCTGGTTCAGGTCCGCGTTGTCGTTATCCTCGGCGCAAGTCACGCTGGCGACGGAACCGGTCACCGAGCAATCGCTACCCGCACTGCCGTTCGGCCGCCAGTTGATCTCGCTCGTGCCATCGTTCTTCGTCAGGCTGAAGGACGTGTTCATGTTCGCCTGCGCCGCGCCGCTGGTGAAGGCCAGCTGGTTGATCTCGGCGTAGAGGCTCGGATCGGCCTGGAACGAGAGCGCCAGACTACCGGTACCCGAAATAATGAACGTGAAGGTGAAACCGGTATTCGAGGTGATCTCGGCATTGGCGCGTGCGGCGCCGTTGCCCTGCAGTTCAGATTCGGCGATCTGCGCGGTCGAGCTCGGAACGTCGTTGCCCAGCTCCGAGGTGTAGATCACGGAGTCGGAGTTCGAATACGTGTTCGCACCCGGACCGAAGAAGGAGAAGTCGTTGTTGGCGCGGACGATGGTGCCACCCGGCGCGTTCGCAGCGGGCGCGTCAAGCGACGGGGTGGTATTGCAACCCGACCCCGGCGTGGTGCCGGAGCAGGTATTGGTCTGGGTGGGCGAGCTCGCACCGTTCAGGGTCGCGGTGTTGGTGAGCGTGAACTCGTACGAGTCGATCGGGTTCGCCGCCAGACCGGTGATGTTCACCCTGAACTCCTGGATCTTCAGGCTGGAACTGGCGTACACACTGGCGTTCGCCTGTCCGGCCACACCCAGGGCAAGCGCGGCCGCAATACCGGTAGCCAGGGTCGTTTTGATCAGTTTCATGTCTTTCTCCTTTCGGTTTTCGCTTTGCTTTTGCCTTGCCGAGCACCCTAGCTGGGCGGCAGGGCAGCTATCGAGGCAAGCCCTGTGACTCTTCTAAAGCAAAACGCGGGCCAGCTTTTTTTTATCTATTATTTTCAACATCTTGAATTTCATCCCCGGCAAAATGGAGGCCTACTCGGAAGGCGAGTGTAAAAAATTCCGACACCCGGTCAGCGCAAGCGCCTGGCGGGAACGCCGCCCCAGACCTCGCCCGCGCCGATCTTCGTATCCTTGAGCACGACCGCACCTGCCGACACGATGGCGCCGTCGCCGATGGCGACCCCCGACATGACCACCGCCATGGCCCCGATCGTCACCCCGTCGCCGATGCGGATCCTGGCCAGCGCGAAGCGGCTTCCCTCGATCGCGTGCGCATACAGCACGGCATCGTGGCCGATGATGCAGTTCGCGCCGAACTCGGTCAGCGGTGGGTCGAGCAGCGTGCCCGCGCTGTAGGTGTTGGGGCCGAGACGCGCCCCCAGCGCGAGGTACACCAACCGCATCAGCGGCACCGGCAGGAAGTGCGTGCGGATCAGGGAGTTGAACAGCAGGAGATAGAAGAGAATGTTCACCTGGGCGGCGAATTCCGCCCGCGACCCCGGCTCCAGTTCGCCCTCGGCGAGCGGCATCGCCTTCAGGAAAAGCCGGTACGCGACAAAGGCCCACACATACATCGCGACGACGCCCCCAAGCAGCAGGACTACGCCGCGGAAATCCCCCAGCGGCAAGGAACCCAGCCCCCAATACGAGGTTGCCGCCGCAAGCAGGAGGACCAGGATGAAGAGCGCCATGAAGACGCCGACCTGTGGCAACGAAATCTGTCGCATCGTTTCACTCCATGGCGCCTAGCGCGGACCCGCGCCATCCCGCTCCAGCATCAGCGCGGCGAGCGCCTTGCGCGTCGAGCGCGACGCGGGCGGAGACGACACCCCGACCCTGCCCATCACGACCAGCCCGCCTGCCGCATCCGCACCGAGCAGCGAACCCAGGCGACCTGCCAGCAGCCGCACCCGATCGTCGATGCCCGGCCGGCGCGAGAGGCTGCAACCCGCGCCCGCATACCAGTTGAAGATGACCGGCGTCATCTCGGGCTGCAGGTGCAAGCCGACCGCGTGCGCGGTCAACCACAGGCGCTGCATGGCGATCCCCGCCCCGACGTAATCGAGCATGCCCGCCGGGCGCTGCCGCGCGAGCACGCACAGGTGCGCCGCACAACCCAGGGCCGGCAGCAGGTCGAGCTGGAGGCGTGGCGCCAGGGTGCCCATCAGGTACTTGTTGAAGAAGTCGACCCGCTCCCAGCTGCGCATCACCCAGCGCATGAGCCGGGCGGTGAGCGGATCGACCCCGACGGCCTGCTCCGGGATCCTGTCCTCGCTGAAGCGGGCGCCCCATTCGATCACGTGCCGATGAACCTCGAAGGCCTCGGGGCAGGTGAGCCGGATGCGCGCGTTGTCCCACAGCAGCCGCGCCACCGCGGCGCGCGCGGAGAAGGTCTCGAACAGGCGAAGCTCGTAGGCGTCGCCCACCGAGGCGCTCAATGCCTTGCGCTGGTCGGCCGTCAGCGGAGTGGTGCGCATCGGGCGTCGCTGCACGACGCGCTGTTCGATGAACGGGAAGAGCGGATCGACCGGCACCCCTTGCGCACGCCGTACGCGCACCTCATACACCGGGCGGCGATCGTCGCCGCCGGAGCGCAATGCCCAGGTGGCCACGCAGCCATGGCCGCTGGCGGCGATGCGCAGGGTCTCGAGCAGCGCGCCGTGCGCGATGTGGCTGGCGCGGCCGACGAAGTCGTAGACGACCTCGTCGCGCGTGTCGAAACCGTGGACCAGGACGAGACCGTCCTCCACGATCTCGAAACGCCATGGCTGGGTGTTGTCCCCGCTCGGTGCCCAGCGTCCCAGCTCGAGGATGCGGACCAGAGTGTCACGGTCGGACATGAGCACCTCCCTTCGCCTTCATTTTTTCCAGTTGCCGTCGAACGAACCACAAGGCGATGCGCTGGAGGGGATTGCGATTGCCGCCCGGGCGCCAGGTCCGCGCGAGTCGCAGCTTGTAGGCATCGAACTGATACCCCCACGGGGCTGCCCGCACCCCCCCGCGCCCGAGCAGGATCTTCAAGGCCTCGGTCGCGATCACCCCGGCACAGATCTGGCATGCTGCGATCGTGGAGGGGCCGCGGCGCTCGGCCAGATTCACCCTGTCGGGATCGGCAAGGTAGCCGAGCTGCAGCATCGCCGGCGACAGCCCCAGCAGGAAGCGCATCGCCATCTCTTCCTCGTCGCAGCCCTCGAGGCGGAAGTACTCCTCGAACGACATTCCGTCGGGCAGGAAGATCAGTACCGCTGCACCGATCCCCAGGGGGGCCGCAGTGACAGCGGGGATGCCGAGGCGGCGGCAGGCCGCGAACACGGCCCGACGGATGTCGAATGCGAAGAAATCGAGCGCATCGACGTACAGGTCGACCCCCGCCAGGAATTCGTCCAGATTGGCGTCGGACACGCCCTGCGGAAACACGCGCAGCGCGCATTCGGGATTGATGTCGCGCGCCATGCCGGCGAGGACCTCGACCTTGGGCCTGCCAAGCGAGGAAACGAGCGCCCCGGCCTGGCGGTTGAAGTTGACGATGTCGAACGTATCGAAGTCGGCGATGTTGAACGCCCCGATCCCGAGCCGCGCCAAGGTAAGCAGATGACCGCCGCCGACGCCACCCATGCCGGCGATGGCGATGCGCTTGCGCCGAAGCGTGGCCTGCTCCGCCTCCGTGACCCAGCCGATGTTGCGCGAGAACGCCGCATCGTATGCAAAATGGTCACCGCCCATCGACAGGCCTCCTTCCTCGGTCTTAGCTTGAAAGCTATGATAACAATCCCACCTCGAGCACACACCGCAATGTGGAGCGCCTTCGTCCGCAATTCCATTCAGCAGGCCCGCATCGCAGCGCTCAACCTGACGCGACATCGACGGCGGACCTTGCTGGCGCTCGCCATCATCTGTGGCGGCGTGGTCTCGTTTCTGCTCGCCGGGGGGTTCATCAACTGGGTGCTGTGGGGGATGAGGGAAGGGGTCATCCAGTCCCAGCTGGGGCATGTGCAGATCACCCGTCCCGGCTATTTCCGCGACGGCGCCAGCGATCCCTATCGCTTCCTGCTCGACGGCGACCTCTCGGTCATCCGCGGCGGGCCAACCTTCGACATCCGCACCGTCGCTCCCCGCCTGGCGTTCACCGGCCTGGTCAGCATCAATGACGCGACCATCTCCTTCATCGGCGAAGGCGTGGACGCGCAGGCCGAGATCCCGCTGAGCGGCGGCATCACCACGCTGGCGGGCAGCGACCTCGCCAGCGCCGGAGCGGATGCGGCCGTGCTCGGCGAGGGCCTGGCCGCGAACCTCGGCGCACACCCTGGAGACTCCGTGGTCCTCATGGCGACAACCGCATCCGGTGGAGTCAACGCGGTGGAACTGAAGGTGGCCGGCATCTTCGCGACCCCGGTGAAGGCCTACGACGACACCGCGATCCGCGTACCGATCGAGGCTGCCCGTCGCCTGATGCGGGTCGACGGTGCGACCAGCTGGGTGGTATTGCTCGACGACACCGCGCACACGGATGCGGCCATCGCCGCGTTCCGGGCGGCCCTGCCGGCCGATCGGTACGAGATCGTCCCGTGGATCGAGCTGGCGGACTTCTACAACAAGACGGTCGAACTCTTCGGAACCCAGGTGAACGCGGTCCTGCTGCTGATCGCGGTCATCGTCGTGCTCAGCATCTCCAACACGCTCTCGATGGCCGTGATCGAACGCACCACGGAGATCGGGACGTCCATGGCGCTCGGCGTACGCCGGCTCGGCATCCTCGGCCTGTTCGTCTGGGAAGGCGTGGTGCTCGGCGTGGTCGCCGGCGTCCTCGGCGTCGGAATCGCGCTCGCACTCGGAGAGCTCATCTCGTTCGTCGGCATACCGATGCCGCCGCCGCCAGGCATGTCGCGCGGCTACACCGGGCGGATCGACATTTCCGCCGCGCTCGCACTGCAAGGCTTCCTGCTCGCCTTCCTCGCCACGGTTGTCGCGAGCATCCTTCCGGCCTGGAAGGCGTCGCGCATGAACATCGTCGACGCCCTCCGCCACCACGCCTGACGCCAATGCTCTTCAAGCTCGCCCTGCGCAACATCTTCCGCCAGCGCATCCGCAGCGTGGTGACGCTCGTCGCGATCGTCTTCGGCGTGACCGGGCTGATCCTCTCCGGCGGGTTCGTGAAGGACATCTTCGTGCAGCTCGGCGAGGCGATCATCCAGTCCGAGACCGGGCACGTGCAGGTGTTTCGCGAGGGCTTTCGCGAGAAGGGCAGTCGCCAGCCGGATCGCTACCTGATCGACGATCCCGCGCCCCTGGCTGCACGCATCGCGAATACCCCACAGGTGCGCGACGTCTCCAGCCGCCTGAGTTTCTCGGGCCTGCTCAACAACGGCAAGCGCGACCTGGCGATCGTCGGCGAGGGCGTCGAGCCGGAGAAGGAAGCCCGCCTGGGCAGCTTCCTGAAGATGGTCTCCGGAAGGCCGCTGAGCGATGCCGACGCGTTCGGGATGATCGTCGGCCAGGGCGTGGCCCAGTCGCTTGCGCTGAAGGTGGGCGATCAGGTGACCTTGCTCGTGAATACGGCCGGCGGCGCGCTCAACACGGTCGATGTCGAGGTCGTCGGCATCTTCCAGAGCTTCTCGCGCGACTTCGACGCACGCGCGCTGCGCATTCCGCTCGCCGCGGCACAGGAACTCCTCGCAACCGCAGGCGCCAACCAGCTCGTCGTGACGCTGCACCACACACGCGACACCGACGCTGCGCTCGCCACGATCCAGGCGCAACTCGCCGGCAGCGGGCTCGAAGCCTTCAGCTGGAAGCAGCTGTCGGATTTCTACGAGAAGACGCTGCAGCTCTACGACCGTCAGTTCGGGGTGCTGCAGGTGATCATCCTGGTGATGGTCCTGCTCTCGGTGGCGAACACGGTGAACATGAGCGCCTTCGAGCGCCTGGGGGAATTCGGCACCCTGCAGGCCCTGGGCAACCGGCAACGTGACATATTCCGCCTGATCCTGCTGGAAAACACGTTTCTCGGCCTGATCGGCGGCACGCTTGGTGCGATCATTGGAATCGGGCTGGCGCTCGCGATCTCCGCAATCGGGATCCCGATGCCGCCCCCACCGAGCGCCAATACGGGATACACCGCGATGATCCGCCTCGACGCCGCCAACGTCGCCACCGCATTCCTGATCGGCGTGGTGGCGACCGCACTGGCCGCGATCTTTCCAGCTCGCCGGGTTTCCAGGACGGAACTGGTGGAAGCGCTGCGCCAGCGAATCTGAACATCGAAAGGGCATACCACCATGCAGCTCATCGACCACCTCAACCTCGGCGAGGGGTTCAGCAAGTACTTCCGCATCGACGCGGCACTCGACGACGGCCTGAAGGACGAGGTCTTCCGCATCCGTCACAGCGTGTACTGCGAGGACCTGCAATTCGAGAGCACGCGCCCGGACGGTCGGGAGATCGACCACTACGACGCCCGCAGCGTCCATTGCCTGCTCAGGACCGCGACCGCACCCTTCCGGCCGGTCGGGTGCACCCGGGTCGTGCTGACGGATCCGCGCGACCCGGCCGCGCCCCTGCCCTTCGAGGTTTCCTGCGCCGCGGCGCTGGATCGGTCGATCATCGACCCGGCCCGGCTGCCGCGCGAACGCATCGCCGAGATCTCCAGGCTGGCGGTGCACCGGGATTACCGGCGTCGCCGCGGGGAGGAGCACACCCCGGTCCACATCGACAGCTCGGACTTCGCAGACGGGGATCGGCCGCGCTTTCCCTTCGTGCCGACGAGCCTGCTGCTGGGCGCCGTGGCGCTGGCCGATTGCAGCGGCATCGACACCGTGTTCGTGCTCACCGAGCCGCGCCTCGCCGCGCATTTCACCAAGCTCGGGGTCGAGGTCATCCAGATCGGGCAGGCGATCGAGCACCGCGGACGGCGCATTCCCTCGGTGATGCACGTCGACGAGATCATCCGCAACATGCGTCCCATCCTGCACCCCTTGTGGCAGCGGGTACGCGCGGAGATCGGGCGCGGGTTCGAGGAGGCCGGGCGGGGCAAGGGCCAGCAAGGCTTGCCCACCACCCACAACGGGTAGTCCGCCCGCGCCCCTGCGGGCATGAAAGAAAAGGCCTTTGGCCACGGAGCATCGCCCGTGGCCAAAGGCCTTTTTCAGCGCTGCAGGCCCGGGACGGGCCGCAGCGCGGCAAGGACGCTCAGCTCTTCAAGGCCGCCTTGATCTGCTCGAGCGTGCTCGGATCGTCGATCGTGGTCAGGTCGCCGGCGTCGCGCCCTTCGGCCAGCGCCTGGATCGAGCGCCGCAGCATCTTGCCCGAACGCGTCTTGGGCAGGCCGCCGATGAAGTGCACCCGCGCCGGACGCGCGATCGCGCCCAGGCTCTCGTCCACCTTCTTCATGACCTCCTTCTCGAGCGCGGCGCGCTTCTCGGGAGTGTCGACGTCGGCGGCGTTCTTGACCACCGCGAAGGCCATCGGCATCTGGCCCTTCAACTCGTCGGCCACGCCCACCACCGCCACCTCGGCGATCGCCGGGTGGGTCTGCACCGCCTCCTCGATCTCGCGGGTGCCGAGACGGTGGCCGGCGACGTTGATCACGTCGTCCATGCGGCCCAGAATGGTGTAGTAGCCCTTTTCGTCCTTGATGCCCCAGTCGGACGAGGAATACACCACCGGCTCGGTGAACAGGCTGAAGTAGGTGCTGACGAAGCGGTCGTCCTGGCCCCACACGGTGGACAGGCAGCCCGGCGGCAGCGGCGGCACGATACCGACGATGCCTTTCTCGTTGGCGCCGCACTCGGTGCCGTCCTCGCGGAAGATGCGCAGGTCGTAGCCATAGACCGGGAAGGCGGGCGAGCCGAGCTTGATCGGGCTGTCTTCCACGCCGCGGCAGATGGCGAGCATCGGCCAGCCGGTCTCGGTCTGCCAGTAGTTGTCGATGACCGGGATGCCGAGCTCTTCCATGATCCACTGGTGGCTGGTCTCGTCGAGCGGCTCGCCGGCGAGGAACAGGTGCTTGAGCGAGGACAGGTCGTACTTCTTGAGGAAGGCCGGGTCCTGCTTCTTGAGCACGCGCACCGCGGTGGGCGCGGAGAACATCACCGTGACCTTGTACTTCTCGACGATCTGCCACCAGATGCCGGCGTCGGGGCGCAGCGGCGTGCCCTCGTACATGATCGTGGCCATGCCCGCGAGCAGCGGGCCATAGATGATGTAGCTGTGGCCGACCACCCAGCCGATGTCCGAGGTCGAGAACATGGTCTCGCCCGCGCCGCCGGTGAAGATGTGCTTCATCGACGCGGTCAGGGCCACGGTGTAGCCGCCGGTGTCGCGCTGCACGCCCTTGGGCTTGCCGGTGGTGCCGGAGGTGTACAGGATGTAGCTCGGCTCGGAGGACTCGAGCCACACGACCGGGACCTTGGCGTCCAGGTGCCTGGCACGCAGCTCGGCGTAGTCGACGTCACGGCCTTCCACCTTGGGGAAGCCCTTGTCCAGGCCGCGATCGACGATCAGCACCTTGGCGGGCGGGAATTCGGCGAGCTTGCAGGCTTCATCCACCAGGTGCTTGTAGGGCACCGGCTTGCCGTTGCGCATGCCGGCATCCGAGCTGACCATCAGCACCGGCTTGGCGTCGTCGATGCGGGTGGCGAGCGAGCCGGCCGCGAAACCGCCGAACACCACCGAATGGATCGCGCCGATGCGCGCGCAGGCCAGCATGGCAAACGCGGCCTCGGCGATCATCGGCATGTAGATCAGCACGCGATCGCCGCGCTTGACGCCGAGCTCCTGGTAGATCGCCGCCATGCGCTCGACCTCGCGCTGCAGCTCGGCGAAGGAATAGACCTTCTCCTCGTCGGTCTCGGTCGAGATATACACCAGCGCACGGTCGTTCGGGCGCGCGGCGGCGTGGCGATCGACGGCGTTGTAGCACAGGTTGGTCTCGCCACCCTTGAACCACTTGACGAACGGCGGCTTGGAATAGTCGCAGATCTTCTCTGCGGGCTTGTTCCAGTGCACGAGCTGCGCCTGCTCGGCCCAAAAGCCGTCGCGGTCTTCGATGGAACGGCGGTGGAACTGCTGGTAATCGGTCATTGCTTCCTCTCCCTTCTGCCTTCAATGATCGTGTTGTCGAACTCGACGTGCCACCGGCGGCGCGGCGCCGGGACAGCGCAGCGAAGCCCGCGGGCACACCTGTTGGGGACGGCCTGCGGGTGCGGCCGCCCTCCACTCATCCGCCCCCGCCCTTGTCGTGGAACTCGCGGAGTCTTGCGAGCGGTAATCCGGATTGAAGCCTGGATTCTAGCAATTCGAGCAGCGGCAGCAGCGCCCCGACGAGCTCGGGCAACTGCCCGGCCACCTCGTCACGCGCGCCGGCGCGCAGCAGGCGCAGCGCGCCATCGACGCTGGGGACGCGCGCAAGCTCGCGTTCGATCGCCGCCGGGTCGACCTCGCCGCCCTCGGCGACGACGCGGTTGCCACCCGCCGTGTGCGCCTGCGTGGCGCGCTCCTGGGCGAGCGCGAGCAGCGCGCCGATGGCCTCGCGACCGTCGGTGACCGCGCTGGCGACGCCGATGCTCAGGGTCACGCGGATGCGCTCGTCGCGGTAGGCCATCACCAGCTTCTCGACGCTGGCGCGCAGGCGCAGCGCGAAGGCGCAGGTGGACACGCGGTCGATGCCCGGCGACAGCAGCGCGAAGCAGGCCTGGCCGTGCTGCGACAAGGTGTCCTCGGCGCGGATGCGCCCGCTCACCAGCTTGCCGAGCTTGCGCAGGATGAGCTGCACCACCTGCACGCCGTAGCGCGTGGCGAGCTCGTCGAACTGGTCGATCTCGATCACCATCGCGCCGATGTCGGCCTGGCGCCGGCGCGCCTCGGCCACGGCCTGGGCGCCGTGATGCTCGAGGTAGGCCTCGGTCGCCAGGCCCGACTCGGGGTCGACCGGGCTCTGGCGCTCGAGCGCGGCGCGGCTGCGCTCGAGTTCGCCCTGCGCCTTGGACAGGCGCAGCAGCGACATCAACGTGGCGAGCAGCTCGACTCCGCCCGTGCCCTTGGTGACGAAGCCGTTGGCGCCGAGGGCGAGCGCGCGCGCGCGCGCGGACTCGTCCTCGTCGCCGGAGATGATCACCACCGGCAGGTCACGCACCCGCGGCAGCTTCGAGGCACGCAGGCGCCCGAGCAGGCCGTAGCCGTCCAGGCGCGGCATGCCGATGTCGGTGAGCACGATCTCGATCGCCGGATCGACCAGCAGCGCCTCCCAGGCGGCCTCGCCGTCGGGCTCCTCGCGCGCCTCGAAACGACCGCGGATGTGCTTGACGATGGACGCGCGCACCATGCGCGAGTCGTCCACGACGAGGATGCGCGGCAGCCTGCCGTCCCCGTCCGTCGTCAGCGCGCCCGGGTCCATGGCGTTCGTCGGCTCAGGCGCCGATGCGCACGACGGTGCGCCCCTTGACGCGGCCGTGGATGAAGTCGTCGAAGGCGCCCGGCAACGCATCGAAGTCGATCGTGCGCGTGATCGCGGCGAGGTGGCGCGGCTTGAGGTCGGTGGCCAGGCGCTCCCAAACGCGCTGCCGGGTCGGGAAGCCCATGTAGCCCGAATCCACCCCGAGCAGGCTCACCCCGCGCAGGATGAGCGGGAACACCGTGGTATCGACGTTGAAGCTCGCCGCGTTGCCGATGCTCGCCACCGTGCCGGCCTGCTTCATGGTCGCCAGCACCCAGTGCAGGATCTGCCCGCCGACGTTATCCACCGCGCCGGCCCAGCGCGCCGCCTCGAGCGGTCGCACCTTGTCGAAGTCGATGGAGGAGCGCGGCAGGATCTCCGCCGCGCCGAGCATCTTCAGGTAGTCGGCCTCGGCATCCTTGCCGGTGAGCGCGACCACGTGGTAACCGAGCTGCGCCAGCATGTCGATGGCCAGCGCGCCGACGCCACCCGTGGCGCCGGTGACCACCACCGGCCCGTTGGCCGGGGCGAGGCCGTTGTCCTCCATGCGCACGATGCCGAGCGCGGCGGTGAAGCCCGCGGTGCCCAGCGCCATCGCCTCGAAGAGATCGAGCCCCGCCGGCAAGGGCACGACCCAGCCCGCCGGCACGCGCGCGTACTCGGCATAGCCGCCATGGTGGGCGACCCCGATGTCGAAGCTGGTGGCGATCACCTTGTCGCCCGGCCTGAAGCGCGCATCGGCGCTGTCGACCACTTCGCCGCACAGGTCGATGCCGCCGACGCAGGGGAAGCGACGGATGATCTTGCCGGCGCCGGTCGCAGCGAGCGCGTCCTTGTAGTTGATGCTGGAGTAGTGGACGCGGATCGTCACCTCGCCCGCATCGAGCTGGTCGGCGCTCATCGTGCGCATGCCGCCGACCACCTTGCGGTTCTCGTCCTGGTCGATCACGAAGGCCTTGAAGGGATTCATGCGGAAGTCTCCTGTCGATGTGGCGGCCAGCCTGGAGGCTGCGTTGATTCATAATTATAGCCGCAACTGCGAATCTGCCCGAACACGGCACGCTCGCCTCAAGTTTGTGCCGCGGCGGCCGTCATCCCGGTTTGATTCCATGAGCCGCACCACCGCCACCCCGACCGCGCCAGAGACCGCGAACATGCCCCTGCTGCCCAGCCCCCTGCCCTCCTCCGCAGCCTACATCGACGCCTTCACCCGCGCCGGACTGCCCGTCCTGCGCCACACCGTACGCGCCTTCGAGGAACTGCGCAGCGCGGATCCTGCGCCGGGCGCACGCGAGATCGCCGCGGTGGTGCTGGCCGATCCGCTGATGACCTTGCGCCTGCTCACGCATCTCGAGGCGAACCGGCGCGCCTCGCAGAACCACGACATCACCACCATCGAGCGCGCGGTGCTGATGCTGGGCGTGGAGCCGTTCTTCGCCACCTTCTCCGATCTTCCCACGGTGGAAGACACCCTCGCGGCGCACCCGAAGGCGCTCGTCGTGGCGCTCAAGCTGATCGCGCGCGCACGCCGGGCAGCCACGCTCGCGCGCGAGTTCGCGACGATGCGGCGCGATCACGAGGTGCAGGAGATCACCGTCGCCACCCTGCTGCGCGAGGCCACGGAGATCGTGTGCGCGATCCACGCCCCCACGCTCACCCTGGAGGCGATCGCACGCCGGCAGGCCGAACCCGCGCGCTCGGCGGCGGAGGTGCAGCGCGAGGTGTTCGGCATCAGCGCAGCGGAGCTCCAGAACGCATTGATCGACGCCTGGCGGCTGCCGGAGCTGCTCGCCGGGCTGCTCGACAGCGGTCACGCCGACAACCCGCGCGTGCGCACGATCACGCTGGCCGCCCGCTTCGCCCGCCACCAGGCGCGCGGATGGACGAGCCCGACGCTGGCAGATGATCTGGCCGAGCTCGAAGCGCTGCTGCACCAGCCGCGCGAGAGCCTGCTGCAGCGCCTGGGCGTACCGGCCGAACTGCGCGCCCGCCTGTTGCCGGACGCGCAGCCGGAGTGAGCGGAGCGGGCCCAACCCTGCGGCGGAAGGCGAACCTCTTCAGCCGCAGAGCCGCATCAGATTGCTGAAATCGAGCAGCAGCGCCGGCTGCTGGTAGGCGGCGAAGAGCAGGCCGAGCGCGAGCGCCCCCAGCACGACGAGCGCCAGCCGCAGCAGGCCCTTCCTCATCGCGCCGCCAGCCTTGCGAGCGGCGCCTCGCGCACCGGCAGCGACAGCGCCGCCGCCATCACCGAGAGCGCGATCGACAGCCACCACGCCATCTCGTACGAGCCGCTGAGGTCGAAGATGCGCCCGCCCAGCCAGGCCCCCAGGAAGCCGCCGATCTGGTGGCCGAGGAAGACGATGCCGTACAGCATGCCGACGTAGCGCAGGCCGAAGATGTGGCCGACCAGGCCGCTGGTGAGCGGCACCGTGCCCAGCCACAGCAGGCCCATCACCGCGGCGAAGACGTAGAGCGTGAGCGGGCTGAGCGGGAACAGCATCAGCGCCAGGATGGCCACGATACGCAACGCGTAGATCCACGCCAGCAGCCACTTCTTGCTGTAGAGGCCGCCCAGCCAGCCCGACAGGAAGGAGCCGAAGATGTTGAACAGCCCGATCATCGCCACCGCGCTCATGCCGATGTTGGCCGACAGACCCATGTCGACCACGTAGGCGGGCAGATGCAGCATGACGAAGGCGGTCTGGAAGCCGCACACGAAGAAGCTCCAGAACAGGAAGTGGAAGCTCGGCGTGCGCATCGCCTCGGCGAGCGCCTGGCGCAGCGACTGTTCGACACCGCCGCCGCGCTCGCTGGTGCCGGTGACCGCGGCGGCGAGCGGGATGATGAAGGCGATGCCCACCGCCATCCACAGCAGCGCGTCCTGCCAGCCGAAGGCGGTGATCAGCCCCTGTCCCACCGGCAGCACCGCGAACTGGCCGAAGCTGCCGCCGGCCGAGGCGATGCCGAGCGCGAGGCTGCGCTTCTCCGGCGCGGCCATGCGCCCGATCACGCCCAGCACCACGCTGAAGGTGGTGCCCGAGAGGCCCATGCCGATCAGCAGGCCGGCGCCGAGGTTGAGGCCGAGCGCGCTGTCGGCGTGAGCCATGATCACCAGGCCCAGGATGTAGAGCAGCGCCCCGCCCACCAGGGTGCGGCCGGCGCCGTGGCGGTCGGCGAAGGCGCCGGCGAAGGGCTGGAACACGCCCCACAGCAGGTTCTGCAGCGCGATCGAGAAGGAGAACAGCTCGCGCGACCAGCCGTGGTCGAGCGTCATCGGCTGCAGGAACAGGCCGCCGGTGTGGCGCACGCCCATGGCCAGCGTGAGGATCAGCGCGCCGCAGGCCATGACGACCGCGGGGCGGCGCAGGAAGACGGGAAGGGAGGAAGACGAGAAGAGCAAAATGGGAATTTCCGCTGCGAGGGAGGCGATTCGCCGCCACCGTGGCATGCGCAACACGTGGCGCGAGGGCGCGAGTATAAGATGCGCGCATTCGCAATGGAGTCCCCGCAATGAGCATCGGCAGCGCAGTCCTCCTCGGCCTCGTCGTCCTCACGCTGGTGTACGGCGTGGTGATCTACAACGGCCTGGTGCAGCTCAAGCACAACCTCGCCAAGGCCTGGGCCAACATCGACGTGCTGCTCAAGCAGCGCCACGACGAACTCCCCAAGCTGGTCGAGGTGTGCCGCCAGTACAAGCAGTTCGAGCAGGACACGCTCGCGCGCGTGACCGAGGCGCGCGCGCGCGTCGCCCAGGCGCGCGAGACCCACGACGTGCCCGCGCTCGGTGCCGCCGAGCAGCTGTTGCGCAGCGGGCTGGGGCAGATCTTCGCGGTCGCCGAGGCCTACCCCGAGCTGCGCGCCAACGAGCACTTCATGCAGCTGCAGAGCCGCATCACCGCGCTCGAGAACGCCATCGCCGACCGCCGCGAGTGGTACAACGAGGCGGTCAATGTACACAACGTGCGCATCGAGCAGTTCCCCGACCTGCTGATCGCGCGCCCGCTCGGCTACAGCGAGCAGCCGCTGCTGCAGTTCAGCATCGCTGAGAAGGCGGATGTCGATCTGAAGGCGCTGTTCGGCAGCTGAGCGCGCGTGGCGAGCGCCGCACGATCGGCGTCGCGGACGAACCGGACCGGCGCGGAACCGGCCCCGGGCCCGTCGGCGATCTTGCCGCAGCGCACGCAGGCCCGCTCGCCCCGCCGCGATCGACACCACCCGGTACCCCACCATGCTCGTGCACCTTCGCCACCTGCGGGCAGACCTCGCGTTACCGGCCATCCAGCTCGGCGCGATCGCACTCGCACTGCGCCTGGGCCCCGGCCCGGGCAGCCTGGCCGCGCTCGCGGTGCTGCTCGGCACCGGCCTGCTCGGCACTCTGCGCGCGCTGCGCCACGCGCGCCTGATCGCCGACACCCCGACCGCGCGCATCGTCTCGGCGGCGCAGGGCTACACCGAACTGCGGGGCCGCGGCGCGCCGCTGGACGGCGATCCGCTGCTGTCGCCGGTGAATGCGCTGCCGGTGCTGTGGTACCGCCTGCGCATCGAGCGCCGCCAGCGCAACGGCGAGTGGCGGGTGGTGAGCACGGACACCAGCGCGTCCTCCTTTCTGCTCGACGACGGCAGCGCGCGCTGTGTGGTCGACCCGGAGGGCGCGGAGATGCTGGTGCGGCGACGCGACGTGTTCGTGCGCGACGATCTGCGCTACACGCAATGGTCTCTGATCGAGCACGACAAGCTCTATGTGATCGGCGACTTCGCCACCCTGGGCAGCGCCGACGTGCGCACCGACACCACGACCGAGGTGCGCGAGCTGCTCACCGCCTGGAAGGCCGACCGCCCCGCCCTGCTGCAGCGCTTCGACCTCGACGGCGACGGCGAGATCGACCTGCGCGAGTGGGAGCTCGCCCGCGCCCAGGCGCGTCGCGAGGTGCGCCAGCGCCAGGCCGAGGCGCTCGCCGCGCCGGAGCTGCACCTGATGCGCCCGCCGAGCGGCGGCCGCCTGTACCTGATCTCGGACCTCGACCCCGAGCGCATCGGTCGCCAGTACCGCTGGATCGCCGCCTTCCACGCCGCGGTCTTCCTCGGCGCCAGCGCGGCGACGGCGTGGTTCGGGCAGATCGGCGTGTTCTAGCGCGGGCCGCAGAAGTCGCGGCGCCCTTGCCCGGCACGGTGGACGGTTCGTCACCGTGGATCGCGACTTGCGTCGCTCCTACGGCGCGGCTCCGTCAGCGCGGCGGTCTTCGTGGCGCCGGTTTCGTAGGAGCGACGCAAGTCGCGATTACGGCGCGGCTCCGCAAGCGCGGCGGTCTTCGTGGCGCCGGTTCCGTAGGAGCGACGCAAGTCGCGATTACAGCGCGGCTCCGTCAGCGCGGCCGTCTTCGCGGCGCCGGTGTCGTAGGAGCGACGCAAGTCGCGATCACGGCGCGGCTCCGTCAGCGCGGCGGTCTTCGCGGCGCCGGTTTCGTAGGAGCGACGCAAGTCGCGATTACGGCGCGGCTCCGCAAGCGCGGCGGTCTTCGTGGCGCCGGTTCCGTAGGAGCGACGCAAGTCGCGATTACGGCGCGGCTCCGCAAGCGCGGCGGTCTTCGCGGCGCCGGGTTCGTAGGAGCGACGCAAGTCGCGATTACGGCGCGGGTCATCCGCGCCGCGGCCCGCCTCGCGCTCAACCTGCCGCGCGCGACTCGAGCTCTTCCCAGCGCAGCATCGCGGTCTCGATCTCGCCGTCCAGCGCCTCCATCCGCGCCTTGATCTGCGCGACCTCCTGCGGGGCGTTCTGGTACAGCGCCGGGTCGGCCATGCGCGCGTGCAACGCGGTCTGCTCGTCCTCGAGCGCGGCGATGCGCTCGGGCAAGGCCTCGAGCTCGCGCTTTTCGTTGAAGGACAGCTTGGTCGGGCGGTTCGCGGCCTTGGGCTCGGCGGCGCGCGCCTTGTCCGCGGGCGGAGCGCTGCGCCTGGCGCTCTCGCGCGCCGTCGCCTCGCGCGCGGCAGCCTCCTCGGCACGCCGTGCCTGAACGCGCTGCCAGTCGCCGTAGCCGCCGGCGTATTCGCTCCAACGCCCGTCGCCCTCGGCGGCGATCACCTGGGTGACCACGTTGTCGAGGAAGGCGCGGTCGTGGCTGACGAGGAAGAGCGTGCCGTCGTAGCCGGCAAGCAGCTCCTCCAGCAGGTCGAGGGTCTCGATGTCGAGGTCGTTGGTGGGCTCGTCGAGCACCAGCACGTTGGCCGGGCGGGCGAACAGACGCGCCAGCAGCAGGCGGTTGCGCTCGCCGCCGGAGAGCGACTTGACCGGTGAGCGCGCGCGCTGCGGCGCGAACAGGAAGTCGCCGAGGTAGCCGATGACGTGCTTCTTCTCGCCGCCGATCTCGACGAAATCCGAGCCCGGGCTGATGACCTCGGTGAGCGGCAGCTCGGGGTCGAGCTGGGCGCGCAGCTGGTCGAAGTAGGCCACCGTCTGCCGGGTGCCGCGGCGCACCGTGCCCGCGTCGGGCTCGACCTCGCCGAGGATGAGCTTCAACAGCGTGGTCTTGCCGGCGCCGTTGGGGCCGATGAAGCCGATGCGATCGCCGCGCAGGATGCGGGTGGAGAAATCGCGCACCACCACCTTGTCGCCGTAGCGCTTGGAGACGTCGGTGAGCTCCGCGACCATCTGGCCGCTCTTGTCGCCGGTGTCGACCGCCAGGCTGACGTCGCCGAGGCGGTCGCGACGCGCGGCGCGCGCGTTGCGCAGGGCCTCGAGCCGACGCACGCGGCCTTCGTTGCGGGTGCGCCGGGCCTCCACGCCCTTGCGGATCCACACCTCCTCCTGGGCGAGGAACTTGTCGAAGCGCGCGGCGGCCTTCTCCTCGGCTTCGAGCTCTTCCGCCTTGCGGCGCTGGTAGTCGGAGAAGCGCCCCGGGTAGCTCGCCAGCCGGCCGCGGTCGAGCTCGATGATGCGGGTGGCGACGTTGTCGAGGAAGACGCGGTCGTGGGTGATGACGATGACCGCGCCGCGAAAGTCTCGGATCAGCCCTTCGAGCCACAGGATGCCGTCGAGGTCGAGGTGGTTGGTGGGTTCGTCGAGTAGCAGCAGGTCGGGCTCGGCGACCAGCGCGCGCGCCAGCGCCACGCGCTTGACGCCGCCGCCGGAGAGGCTGGAAACCTTTGCCGCCGGGTCGAGTCCGAGTCGGGCGACCACCTGCTCGACGCGCTGGTTGAGCCGCCAGCCGCCCGCGGCCTCGACCGCATGCTGCAGGCCGTCCAGCCGGGCCATGGCCTCGGGGCTGGCGTGCTCGGCGACCTCCAGCATGGCAGCATGGTAGTCGACGAGCAGGCGGGCGGCGGCGCCCAGGCCGTCGGCGATGGTCTCGAAGACGTCGCGCCCGAGCTCGAAATCCGGCTCCTGCGGCACGTATGCCGTGACCATTTCAGCCTGCCGCCACACTGTGCCATCATCGAGCGCCGCCTGGCCGGCGAGCGCGCGCAGAAGGCTGGACTTGCCCGAGCCGTTGCGCCCGATGAGCGCCACGCGCTCCCCGGCGTCGAGCTGGAAGCTCACGTGATCGAGCAGGTCGACGTGACCGAAGGCGAGGCAGGCGTTATCTACGGCGAGGAGCGGCATCTTGGCGGGCACGGCGCGCGGGCCGCGGGTCGGATCGGGGTGGCGATTCTAGCCCCGCGCTGGCGGCTCCGGCGGAATCCCGCATAATGCAGTGCACAAAACCGCCGCGCGGCGACCCGGTTCAGCGCGCGACGGTCGCGCCTGGCGCGGCCGCGAGGCGGATACGGAACACGGGAAACGAATGGAAAAACTGCTCGAACGCTTCGGCCAGCCGGACCAGGATCCGGTCCGGCTGTGGTCCGCACTGGTCGACAAGCTGCGCCCCGCGCGCCCGACCGACACCGACCAGGCCACCGGGAACCTGCGCGAACTCGGCAACCTGCTCGCGCGCCGGCCCGATCTGCTGGCGAACCTGCGCACGGCGGTGCTGGAGCTCTTCGCCGAGCGCAAGCAGGTGACGATGTACGTCTCCTCCGGCCTCCTGCCCTCGACCGGGTTCTTCTCCGAGACCTCGCGCAGGTTCGGCAGCCGCATGCTGCCCGAGCTGCTCGACACCACCCACCTCAAGGACCTCCTCTCCGCGGTCTTCCACCGCGTGGATGACGAAGTCTGGGTGCGCGCCATCGCGGACGAGGCCTGGCAGGACTTCCTCCGCCTGCTGGTCGGACACCAGACCCCGATGTTCGAGGAAGACGCCAGCCCGCTGCCGAGCGCGGTGGGCGAGATCCTCGAGTCGCTGCGCGTGCTCTCCTTCCACGTCTCGGCGATCGGGCTCGACCGCGAGCTGGTGCGCATCGATCCCCACCTCGAGGAGCACGAATCCCCCTTCCTCGCGCAGAACGCCGAGCTGCTCGCCTACATCGGCCACTACAAGGCGTGGTGGACCACCCCGGGCGCCCTGATCGCCGACGACAAGCACCTCACCGTGATGCTGCACCAGTGCGACGAGGTGCTGCAGCGGGTGCGCAAGCGCGCGATGCGGGTGGGCACCAGCCTGACGCTGACCTTCAAGCTCGAGCGCCTGCGCCAGCACCTGGAGCGCATCCACGAGCTCATCGCGCTGCTCGGCGAGCTGCGCATCCGGCGCGTGGTCGAGGACGCCGCGCCCCGCATCGTGCGCTTGTTCAAGACCCTGGTGCGCGCCGAGTGCCGCAAGAACATCCTCTCCGACTACTGGGGCCAGAACGTCGAGCTGCTGTCGCTGCGCATGACCGAGAGCGCGAGCCGCACCGGCGAGCACTACATCACCAGTTCGCGCAGCGAGTATTTCGGGCTGTTCGCATCGGCCGCGCTCGGCGGGCTGATCATCGCCTTCATGGCTGGCAACAAGGTCGTGCTCGGCAGCCAGGGCATGGCCCCGCTCAACGAGCTGCTGTCCTTCTGCCTCAACTACGGACTGGGCTTCGCGCTGATCCACATGCTCGGCGGCACGGTCGCCACCAAGCAGCCGGCGATGACCGCAAACGCGATCGCCGCCTCGATCGGCGAGGCCAGGGGCAAGACGCGCGACCTGGAGGCGCTCGCCGACCTGATCGTGCGCACGATCCGCAGCCAGATCGGTGCCATCCTCGGCAACATCGGGGTGGCGATCCCGGTGGCGATCGGCGTGGGCGTACTGATCCACCTCGCCACCGGCAGCCATTTCATCAGCCCGGAGAAGGCGCACTCATTGCTGGCCGAGATCCATCCCCTCGGCGGCGCGCTGTTCTTCGCCGCGATCGCGGGCGTGTGCCTGTTCATGTCGGGGCTGATCGCCGCCTATTACGACAACCTCTCGGCCTACAACCGCATCCCGCAGCGGCTCACCCAGCTGCGCGGCCTGCGCCGCCTGCTCGGCGAGCGCCGCCTGC
>Ga0268298_10002456_pt1 | contig 20269 bp, 19 predicted proteins | sample WWTPWeurt_MetaG_FD_194462 | JGI IMG/M metagenome (GOLD analysis project Ga0268298, IMG submission 194462) | Activated sludge microbial communities from WWTP in Nijmegen, Gelderland, Netherland - WWTP Weurt | ecosystem: Engineered > WWTP > Aerobic digester > Activated sludge | place... | reverse complement strand
CCCGCTCGATCACGCCCACGAAATTACGCTGGTTGCCGATCGGCAGCGACAAGCGGACCTGCGCCTGCTCGCCGGCAAATCGTTCGAAATCGGCCAGCTTCTTGAGCGGGCGATCGAGGCCGGGCGAGGACACCTCGAGCCGGTCGTAATCGACGTTCTCGACCTCGAACACACGCTGCAGCTGGTTGCTGACGGTGGCGCAATCGTCGACCGTGATGCCGCGCTCGATGTCGAGGAAGACACGCAGCAAGCGGCCCTTGGGCGAAAACTCGATATCCACGAGCTCATACCCCAGTCCGGTCACCACCTGCTCGATCAATCCCTCAACGTCCGCTCGCATCTGCCTGCCCCACCGCTCCGGCGCCACACCGGGCGCCACAAATAAAAAATGGGCGAAACGCCCATCAAACAATTGTTCCTGCACGAAAACCCGCTGGTCACAACCGCACGACAGACCGCGACTTCCGAGGCGGCTCGTGGCCACACGGAAAATCCATCTATCAAAGCCGAACGAGTATACAGCCAAAACACGGGGGCGAGCAAACGCTCGCGCGAAGATCGCACGAGCGTCGCCCCCCTTCAGGAGGTCGCGAGGCAGGCCCCGGGGCAGCGCTCAACGCGGCTGGGTGCGGTGGAGCTTGACCGGACGCTTGTCGCGCAGGTCCTGCTGACGGCTCTGCTGCGGCGGCGGCAGGCCGGCGAGCACACAGGCCTCGGCCTCGGGCATCTCCATCCACATGCCGCGCTTGAGGCGGGCGGGCAGCTCGACGCTGCCGTAGCGCACCCGCATCAGCCGGCTCACGGTCAGGCCCACGGCCTCGAACATGCGCCGCACCTCGCGGTTGCGGCCTTCCGAGATCGTCACGCGGTACCAGTGGTTGGCGCCCTCGCCCCCCTCGTCGCGCAGCAGGTTGAACTTCGCCGGACCGTCCTCGAGCTGGATGCCGTCGGTGAGCGACTTGACCTGCTCCTCGGTCAGCTCGCCGAGGATGCGCACCGCGTATTCGCGCTCGAGTTCGTAACGCGGGTGCATCAGCTTGTTTGCGAGATCACCGTCGTTGGTGAACAGCAGCAGGCCTGACGTGTTGAAATCCAGCCGGCCGACCGCGAGCCAGCGCCCCTTGCGCAGGATGGGCAGGCGCTCGAACACGGTGGGTCGGCCCTCGGGGTCGTCGCGCGACACGATCTCGCCCTCGGGCTTGTGGTAGATCAGCACGCGCGGCGAGCGCTGCGTGAAGCGCAGCGGGACGAGCTTGCCATTGACCTTGACGCGATCACCCGGGCCGATCTTCTGCCCGAGCGAGGCCGGCAGGCCGTTGACCGAGATGCGCCCGGCAACCACCCACTCCTCGATCTCGCGCCGCGAGGCGACGCCGGCCTGGGCGAGCACCTTCTGCAGGCGCTCGGGCTCGCTGAGCGTCGTGGGCGCGTTGCGCCCGCCGCCCTGGCCGCCACCCGGACCCTGACCCCGACCGCGCGCCGGGCGCTCGCCGCCCTCGGGCTGGCCGAGCGCCGATCGGTGGGCCTCGGGGTGGCGCACGGGATCGCCCTCGATACGCGGCCGGCGCGGCGCCTGCGCACCAGCCGGGCGCGGCGGACGCGGTGTGCGTGGACCGCGTGGGTCGACGTTGAGGTGGGCGTCCTTGCGGCTGGGCTGGGCGTCCTCGTCGCGCGGCGGCCCCTCGCCGCGCTGGCCGCCGCGGGATTCGCGCGGATCGCGGTCGAGGATCTCGATCGCGTCAGACTTCTTCTTCAGGGGCGGGCGCAGCGGCCGGTTCGGTTTGCGAGACATCGACTAGATCCATGATTTTTTCGAGTTCGGTGAGCGCCGGCAGCTCGGTCAGGCTGCGCAGTCCCATCTCGTCGAGGAAGCGCCGGGTGGTGGCGAACAGCGCCGGCCGCCCGGGGGTGTCACGGTGGCCGACGATGTCGACCCAGCCGCGCGATTCGAGGGTTTTCAATATGTTGGGCGAGACCGCCACACCGCGGATGTCCTCGATGTCTCCGCGTGTGACGGGCTGGCGATAGGCGATGATCGCCAGCGTTTCCATGACCGCGCGCGAGTAGCGCGGCGGTTTTTCTTCCTTCAGGCGGTCGAGGTAGACCTGGTACTCGGGCCGCGTCTGGAAGCGCCAGCCGCTCGCCACCTGCACCAGCTCGACCGCGCGCCCGGCCTCGAACCACTGCTTGCGCAGCTCGTCCAGCAAGCGGCGTACCAGGTCCGGCCCCGGATCCTCGTCGAAGAGCTTGCGCAGCTCCGACACCGGGAGCGGCCCCGGCGCGGCGAGCAGGGCCGCCTCGACGATGCGCAGGTAAGCCTCAGGCGTCGTTGCGGGTGCCATCTGCCAGCTTCACGTAGATCGGCGCAAAGGCCTCGTTCTGGGTCACATCGACCAGTCTTTCCTTCACCAGCTCGAGCACGGCGAGAAAGCTCACCACCAGGCCGGGCGGGCCGAGCTCGATGTCGAACAAGGTGTCGAACACCACGAAGGCACCGTCGCCGAGCTTGCGCAGGATCGCCGTCATGTGTTCGCGCACCGACAGCTGCTCGCGGCCGACGCGATGGCTCTGGTTGAGCCGCGCCTTCTTCATGATGCGCAGCCAGGCGAGCTGCAGGTCATGCAGGCTGACCTCGGGCAGGCGCTCGACCACCTTCTCGGCAACGAACACCGCCACCCACTCGAAGTCGCGCTCCACCCTCGGCAGTGCTTCGAGCCGCGCCGCGGCGAGCTTCATCTGTTCGTATTCGAGCAGACGGCGCACCAGCTCGGCGCGCGGGTCCTCTTCTTCGGCGCTGTCGCGCGGCGGCCGCGGCAGCAGCATCCGCGACTTGATCTCCAGCAGCATCGCCGCCATCAGCAGGTATTCGGCGGCGAGCTCGAGGTTGGTCGCCCGCATCGCCTCGACGTACTCGAGGTACTGCGCGGTGAGCGGCGCCATCGGCACGTCGAGGATGTCGAGGTTGGCCTTGCGGATCAGGTACAGCAGCAGATCCAGCGGCCCCTCGAAGGCTTCCAGGAAGACCTGCAGCGCGTCGGGCGGAATATACAGGTCTTTCGGGAGTTCGAGCAGGGGCTCGCCGTAGATGCGCGCCAGCACATCGAGCGGCGCGCCGGTGTCGACCGGCGCAAGGGCCAGCGGCAGGTTCATGGTGCGGCTGCGATCGGGAAGACGGCGTGCGGCGGGCTCAACCGTAGTCGAGGCCCATCGCCTCGCGCACGTCGCGCATCGTCTCCTGCGCGAGCCGGCGCGCGCGCTCGCAGCCGTCGGCGATGATGCTGCGCAGCAGCGAAGGATCGTCCAGATAGGGCTGGGCGCGCTCGTGCAGTCCCTCCTGCTCCTTCAGGATCGCCTCCAGCACCGGCTGCTTGCACTCCAGGCAGCCGATCCCCGCGCTGCGGCAGCCCTGCTGCACCCAGGCCAGGGTGTCCTCGCCGGAGTAGATCGCGTGCAGCTGCCACACCGGGCAGCGCTCGGGCTCGCCCGGGTCGGTGCGGCGCATGCGCGCGGGGTCGGTCTGCATGGTTCGCACCTTGCGCGTGACGCTGTCGGCGTCCTCGCGCAGGTTGATCGTGTTGCCGTAGGACTTGGACATCTTCTGCCCGTCCAGGCCGGGCATGCGCGCGGCCGGGGTGAGCAGCGCCTCGGGCTCGACCAGGATCATCTTGCCGCTGCCCTCGAGGTAGCCGTAAAGGCGTTCGCGGTCACCGAGCGACAGGTTCTGGGTCTCGTCGAGCAGCGCCTTGGCCTGCTCGAGCGCCTCGTCGTCGCCCTCCTGCTGGAAGCGCGTGCGCAGCTCGTGGTACATGCGTGCACGCCTGGCGCCGAGCTTGCGCACCGCATCCTTCGCCTTGTCCTCGAAGCCCGGCTCGCGGCCGTAGAGGTGGTTGAAGCGGCGCGCGATCTCGCGCGTGATCTCGACGTGCGGCACCTGGTCCTCGCCCACCGGCACCTTGTCGGCGCGGTAGATCAGGATGTCGGCCGACTGCAGCAGCGGATAGCCGAGGAAGCCGTAGGTCGACAGGTCTCGGCCCTCGATCTTCTCCTGCTGCTCCTTCCAGGTCGGCACGCGCTCGAGCCAGCCGAGCGGGGTCATCATCGACAGCAGCAGGTGCAGTTCGGCGTGCTCGGGCACCTGCGACTGGATGAAGAGCGTGGACTGCGCAGGGTCGACCCCGGCGGCGAGCCAATCGACCAGCATGTCCCAGACGTTGTTCTCGATCACCTCGGGGCTGTCGTAGTGCGTGGTAAGCGCATGCCAGTCGGCGACGAAGAACAGGCAGGGAAATTCCTCCTGCAGCTTCACCCAGTTCTTGAGCACGCCGTGGTAATGGCCGAGGTGGAGCCGGCCACTGGGGCGCATGCCGGAGAGGACGCGTTCAGCGTACATGGAGGATCAGAATCCGAAGACGAGGGAGAGCAGGTAGCGGAAGCCGGCGATCAGCGGCCACAGCAGGGTGCCGAGCACGCCGGTGAACAGCAGCACGAGCAGGATCGGGAAGCCGTAGGGCTCGAGCCGGGCGTACTGCCAGGCGAGCCGGTTGGGCAGCAGGCTCACCGCGATGCGGCCGCCGTCGAGCGGCGGGATCGGCAGCAGGTTGAGCGCCATAAGCACGGCGTTGATCTGGATGCCGGCGTCGGCCATCTTGAGCATGGGCAGGGTGTAGGCGCCCGGCTCGGCGGAGGCGGCGATGCGGAACAGCACCGCCCAGCCGATCGCCATGACGAAGTTCACGAAGGGCCCGGCCGCCGCCACCCACAGCATGTCGGCCTTCGGATTGCGCAGGCGCGAGAAGTTCACCGGCACCGGCTTGGCCCAGCCGAAGAGGATGCCGCCCGCGCCGGCGAGCGAGCTCAGCGCGAGGATGCCGGCCGGCACCAGGATGGTGCCCACCGGGTCGATGTGGCGCAGCGGATTGAGCGTGATGCGGCCGGCGAGGTGGGCGGTGGGGTCGCCGAAGTGGCGCGCGACGTAACCGTGCGCGGCCTCGTGCAGCGTGATCGCGAGCACGACCGGGAGGGCCCAGATGGCCAGGGTGGAGATCAGCGAATCCATCGCGGGCTCGGTGGCAAACGCCGGATTCTACAGGCCGAAGGGCTCGAGCGGGCCGCGCCCGGCGCGCACCAGCTCGGGCGCACCCGAGGTGAGATCGATCACCGTGGTGGCCTCCGGGCCGCAGTAGCCTGCCTCGATGACCAGCTCGACCTGTTTGCCGAGGCGATCGCGGATCTCCTCGGGGTCGGTGAGCGGGAGGTCCTCGCCGGGCAGGATCAGGGTCGAGGTCAGCAGCGGGCCGTCGATCTCGGCGAGCAGCGCCGACACCACCGCGTGCTCGGGCACGCGCAGGCCGATGGTCTTGCGCCTGGGATGGAGCACGCGGCGCGGCAGCTCCTTGGTGCCTTCGAGGATGAAGGTGTAGGGGCCCGGGGTGACCGCCTTCAGCAGCCGGTACTGGCTGTTGTCCACACGGGCGTAGGTGCCGATCTCGGAGAGGTCGCGGCACATCAGGGTGAAGTGGTGGCGCTCGTCCACCCCGCGGATGCGGCGGATGCGGTCGAGCAGCGCGGCGTCGCCCACCTGGCAGGCGAGCGCGTAGGCGGAGTCGGTGGGCAGCGCGACGAGACCGCCGCCACGCAGGATCTCGGCGGCCTGGCGGACCAGCCGCGCCTGCGGCTGTTCGGGATGAAGGGAGAAATACTGGGCCATGATCGGATGCTCGATATGCCGCGCGCCCTAGCGCACGGAGGATGCGGCCGCCGCGAGCGCCGCGGCGGTGGCCGGCAGGCGGCTCCACACCGGCTCGAGGTCGGCGGGCAGCGGATTGCAGCGGCCGACATCGACCATGCTCTCCTGCACGCCATGAAAATCGGACGCGCGCGAGGCCATCAGCCCGCGCTGGCGCGCGAGGCTCGCGAAGCGGCGCATCTCGTCCTCGGTATGCGCACCGGCCACCACCTCGACGGCCTCGCCACCGGCGGCGATGAAGCGGTCGAAGAGCTCGCCCAAGGCGATGGAGGACAGCCGGTAGCGCGCCGGATGGGCGACCACCGCGACGCCGCCGGCGGCGCGGATCCAGCCCACCGCCTCCTCGAGCGCCGCCCAGCGGTGCTCGACGAAGCCCGGCTTGCCGCGCACGAGATAGTGATCGAAGACCGTCCTCACGTCGGGCATCACCCCGCTCGCGACCAGATGGCGGGCGAAGTGCGCGCGGCTCACCAGCGCCGGGTTGCGTGCGAAGCGGCAGGCGCCGGCGAAGGCGTCGGGGATGCCGACGCGGGCGAGCTCCTCGCCGATGCGCCGCGCGCGTCCGTCGCGTCCGGCGCGCAGCGCGGCCAGTCCGTCACGAAGCTCGGCACACTCGGGATCGACGCCCAGGCCCACGATGTGGACGGTCTCGCCGGCGAAGGACACCGAGATCTCGACGCCGGGGACGAAGGCCAACCCGTGCGCGCGGGCGACGCCCTGCGCGGGGGCGATGCCGCCGAGCTCGTCGTGATCGGTGAGGGCGAGCAGTTCGACGCCGTTGGCAATCGCGCGCAGCACCAGCGCCTCGGGCTCGAGCCAGCCGTCCGAGACGGTGGAATGGCAGTGCAGGTCGACGTTTAAGGCGTGCAGCCGCGAGGCTGACGGAACGCTCATGGGATTCCGGATCGGGAACGGCAGGTTGTGAATGATATCAAACCCGCCGAGCCCGCGCCGCCACGCACGCTGCGAAGCCGTTGGAACGTACGACCGCCGGGCGCTCGCTCGCGACGTCGCAGCTCGGGGAGGTCGGCCGTCCGCGCGCCGCAGCGGCCCTGCCGTATGATTGCCCACCAACGCCCCGCGCCGACCGATGACCGCCACCGCACCGCCGCCACCCCTCGCCGAGCTGCGCCGCTGCCCCACCTGCAACCGCTGGGGCGGCTGGCGGCGCGTGGCCGAGGATGGCTGCACCGTGGAGCTGCACCCCACCGAGCAACGCGGCGCCTGTCAGGAGGGCCCTTGGCACGGCTCGCTGCGCGGGCCGCGCAACGCTTGCGGGCAGTGGCTGCCGTGGATCGAGATCGTGCCTGCGACTCAGTCGCCGCCATCCCCTGCGCCGTCGCTCCCGCCCCCCTCGCCACTCTCCCCCGCCACCCCTGCAGCCTCCTCTCCGGCATCGCCCGCGGCCGCCGCCTGAGCCGCAGCCGCCTGCGCGGCGGCGATCATGTTCGCGCGCGTCTCCGGCGACTCCAGGCTGATGCGCCCGAGCGCGCCATCGCGATAGTCCTGGAGCAGGATCTGCGCAGCCTTCTCCAGGTCCAGCCCGCCGCCCTTGACCAGGCAGCCGCGTCGCCGGCCCACCGCCTCGACCAGCGCCGGACCGTCCAGCCCGGCCATCGCAGCGGCATCGAGTCGGTAACGCGCGGCGAGGCGGTCGGGGTAGCGCGCGATCAGGATTTCGCCGAGGAAGGCCGCCACCTCCTCGTCGATCACGGCGTTGCGACCGATCGCATGGCTCGCCGCGAGCAAGTAGCCGTCGGCGTCGTGATCGATCTTGGGCCACATCATGCCGGGCGTGTCGGTGAGCGTCATGCCCGGCCCCAGGTCCAGCGTCTGCTGGTGCTTGGTCACCGCCGGCTCGTCGCCCACCTTGGCCACCTTGCGCTTGAGCAGCGCGTTCATCAGCGTCGACTTGCCGACATTGGGGATGCCCATGATCATCATGCGCAGCGGTTTGGTGCCGTCGTCGCGATGCGGCGCGAGCTGGCGGCACAGCGCCGGCACGCGCGCCACCTCGGCCGGGCTCTTGGCCGAGATCGCAACCGCCTTGACGCCGGGCTGGCGGTTGTAGAACTCCATCCAGGCACGCGTGACCTCGGGGTCGGCGAGGTCGGACTTGTTGAGCAGCTTGAGGCAGGGCCGGTTACGGAAACGACGCAGCTCGACGATCATCGGGTTGCTGCTCGCCTCGGGCAGGCGCGCATCGACGACCTCGATCACCACGTCGGTCATGGCCATCGCCTCGGCCGCCTTCTTGCGCGCCGAGGCCATGTGTCCGGGGAACCACTGGATGGGCATGGAAAACCTGCGTTGACTGTCGGGGGCCGGATTATCCCACCGTCGGACTCCAGCACGTGCCCCTTCCGCACGCTTCATGCGATCGAGCTGAAAAATAACTCGACGCATCGACGCAAAAGCGTGTATCGTGCCGCTCGCAGTCGATTCAAGCAGTGGTTGTTGGTGTGGTTGCCAGCGTGTTCCAAGAGAACGCGTGTCGGTTTGATGCCTCCCTGATTACGTTTCTTGATCGTTCCTGCACCTCGGGGCGAAAGCCCGCAATTCTTTATGTGGAACGCAAAATGAGCACTCAAACCGGTACCGTCAAGTGGTTCAACGACGCCAAGGGCTTCGGCTTCATCACTCCGGAAGGCGGCGGCGACGACCTGTTCGCCCACTTCTCGGAAATCCAGAGCAAGGGTTTCAAGAGCCTGGCCGAAAACCAGCGCGTGGAATTCGAAGTCAAGACCGGCCCGAAGGGCCTGCAGGCGGCCAACATCCGCCCGCTGTAATCGATTCGACGTCAGCGACGTCGATCGATTGATCCAGAACGCGGCCCTGCGCCGCGTTTTTGCATTTGCGGCGGCACTGCGCCGCCCTGCTGCGCAGCGTACCGCGCGCGCATCGCCCGCGGCCATCCGCCGCAACGCCGCGGCCACGAGCCGCCCCATCACCCCGCCGCGCCGCAATCGCCCGCCTCCGCGATGTTGCAGCGCCGCTGCCCATCGCCGCCCCGCGGCCACGACGCCATGACCGAAGCCTCCCGCCCCGAATCCGCCCCCGCCGAAGCCGAACTGCGCTTCGCCGACCTCAATCTGCCCGCGCCGCTGCTGTCGGCGCTCGCCGAAGTCGGCTATGAGACGCCCTCGCCGATCCAGGCCGCCTGCATCCCGCAACTGCTCGCCGGCCACGACATCCTCGGCGAGGCGCAGACCGGCACCGGCAAGACCGCCGCCTTCGCGCTGCCGATGCTGGCCAAGCTCGACCTCGCCGACACGCGCCCGCAGGTGCTGGTGCTCACCCCCACGCGCGAGCTCGCGATCCAGGTCGCCGAGGCCTTCGCCAAGTACGCCCATCACCTGAGGAACTTCCACGTGCTGCCGATCTACGGCGGCCAGAGCATGGTGGTGCAGCTGCGCCAGCTCTCGCGCGGCGCCCAGGTCATCGTCGGCACCCCGGGCCGCGTCATGGACCACCTCGAGCGCGAGAGCCTCAAGCTCGACGCGCTCAAGGCGATCGTGCTCGACGAGGCCGACGAGATGCTGCGCATGGGCTTCATCGACGACGTCGAGTGGATCCTCGAGCACACCCCGGCCGAGCGCCAGACCGCGCTGTTCTCGGCCACCATGCCGAACGTCATCCGTGACGTCGCCCGCCGCCACCTGCGCAACCCGCAGGAGATCAAGATCCGCGCCGCCACCTCCACCGTGGCCAAGATCAGCCAGCGCTACTGGCTGGTGCGCGGAGTGGACAAGCTCGACGCGCTCACCCGCATCCTCGACGCCGAGGAGAGCTTCGACGCCGCCCTCGTCTTCGTACGCACCAAGATCGCCACCGAGGAGCTCGCCGACAAGCTGGCCGCGCGCGGCTACGCCGCCGCCGCGCTCAACGGCGACATGAACCAGGGCCTGCGCGAGCGCGTGATCGAGCAGCTGAAGAACGGCACCCTCGACATCGTGATCGCCACCGACGTCGCCGCGCGCGGCATCGACGTGCCGCGCGTCTCGCACGTGATCAACTACGACATCCCCTACGACACCGAGGCCTACGTGCACCGCATCGGCCGCACCGGCCGCGCCGGCCGCGAAGGCGTGGCGATCCTGTTCGTCGCGCCGCGCGAGACGCGCATGCTGAAGATGATCGAGCGCGCCACCCGCCAGCCGATCACCCCGATCGCGCTGCCGAGCAGCGAGGAGGTCACCAACCTGCGCGTGGCCCAGTTCAAGCGCCAGGTCGCCGAGACCATCGCGGGCGCGGAGCTCGGCTTCTTCATGGGCGTGGTCAACGACCTGATCGACGAGAACGAGCTCGAGATCCACGAGGTCGCCGCCGCGCTGGCGCTGCTCGCCCAGCGCGAACGCCCGCTGCAGGTCGAGCAGTCCGGCCGCGGCTGGGACATCGCCACCACCACGCCAAGCGAGGGCCGCGCGCCGCGCGCCGAGCACTTCACCACCGGCGCCGCACGCGAGCGCACGCCGCGTCCCAACCGCGACGAGATCCTCGCCCGCCGGCGCTCCTTCTCCGAAGGCGCGCTGGTGCGCTACCGCATCGAGGTCGGTCGTGCCCACGGCGCCAGCCCCAAGGAGATCGTCGGCGCGATCGCCAACGAGGGCGGCATCGAGGGCAAGTTCATCGGCCAGATCCACCTCTTCGACGAGTTCTCCACGGTCGAGCTGCCCGCCAACCTGCCCGAGGACCTGCTCGCCACGCTGAAGCGCACCCGCGTGCGCCAGATGCCCTTGTCGATCCGCGAGCTGAGCGCGGCCGAGGCGGCCTCGGTGCCCGAACGCCGCCGCCCGGCGCGCCCCGAGGGCGGCGCGGAAGGCTTCCGCGCGCAGGATGGCGAACGCCGCCCGCGCGACTTCGGCGGCCCGCGCCCGCAACAGCCCGGCGGCGGATACGCCGGCAAGCCGGGTGGCGGGGGCTTCCGCAGCCACGACGAGCGTCGTCCGGCCACGAGCGACCGCAAGGCGGGTGGCCACTCCGCCCCGGCAAAACGCCAAGGCGAGCGTGCCGGCAAGCCCTTCCGCCGTCGCGAGGACTGAAGCGCCGTCGCGACGGCGCCGACTGGCGTTGCATCCGACGGAGCCCACGACAACGGCCCGACACAAACGCGATCCTGGCGACGATCTCTCGCAGACCTCTGGAAGAACTAAAATGAAGAGTTACCAGATGTCTGCCCAGCCGATGCGCCACCAAGGCCTCCGCCTGTCCGACCGCTCACCCGCGCACCGTCGCCTTGTGCGCCCGGTGAGCGAGGCCTTGTCGCGCCCCGAGGCCACAAGGACAAGCCCGTGCTGATGCTCCGCTTGTTTCGCACCGCCGCCCTTCTGGTCGGCCTGAGCACGGGCAGCCTGGATCTGCATGCCCAGACGCGACTCGACTTCGGCGTGTATTCGGTACGTTCCAAGACGCTGGTCGAGGCGTCCTGGCAGCCCTTCGTCGACTATCTCAACAAGAATCTGGATGACGTCGAGATCCGCCTGCACGCGCTCGACGACGCCAAACTCCAGCATGCCCTCGCCGCCGGCGAGCTCGAACTGCTGCTGACCAACCCGGCGCATTTCATCGAGCTGCGTACCTCCAACCGGCTCTCCGGCGCCATTGCCACCATGGTGGCCGATGCAGGCGGGCAGCCGTCGAGCGAATTCGGCGGCGTGATCCTCGTTCGTGCCCGGGACGAGCGCCTGCAAACCCTCGCCGACCTGCAGGGCAAGCGCGTCGGCACCACCCACGCCAACTTCCTCGCCACCTACCCGGCACAGGCGCTCGAGATCAAGGCCGCCGGCACCGACCCCGGATCGCTGCGCATGCTCATGCTGGAGCAGAGCCAGGACAGCGTCGTCGATGCGGTGCTCGACGGCCGGGTGGACGCGGGGTTCGTACGCACCGGGCTGCTCGAGGCGCTCACTGCCGAGGGGCGTGACCTCTCCGGCTTGCGCGTGCTGCATCCGCTGCAGCATCCCGGCTTCCCCCTGCTGAGCTCGACGCAGCTTTACCCCGAATGGCCGCTCGTCGCGCTGCGCCAGGCCGACCCGGCGCTGATGCGCAAGGTGGCCGCGCTCGCGCTTGGCCTCGAGGCGCGGGATCCTGCTGCGCGTGCCTCGCGAATCCACGGCTTCACCATCCCGGCCGACTACGCGCGCGTCGAGGAAATGCTGCGCGAGCTGCGCCTGCCCCCCTTCGACGCCAGCCCTTCCTTCACCTGGAACGACGTGTGGAAGCGTTACCGCGAAGCGCTCTTCGTCCTCGGCCTCGCCACGCTCACGATCGTGCTGCTGCTCGTGCGCCTGGCGCAGCGCAATCTCGCGCTCTCGCAGGCCAACGCGGCTGCGCGACGGCTGGCCGCCGAGATCGAGATCGAGCGCCACCACCTGCGTAACGTGGTCGAGGCCACCCAGGCCGGCAGTTGGGAATGGAACCTCGAAACCGGCGAATGGAAAACCGATGCGCGCTGGGCGGCGATGCTGGGGCTCACGCCCGAGTCCTGTGCCGGCCTCGCACGCACGTCCTGGCGCGAGCTCGTGCATCCCGCAGACCTGACCGAGGCCGATCGCGAGCTGGAGCGTCACATCCGCGGCGAGACCACCTTTTACGAGCACGACCTGCGCCTGCGCCACCGTGACGGGCGCTGGGTGTGGATTTACGATCGCGCGCTCGCAGTGCGCCGCGACGGCGATGGACGCGCGCTCCTGCTGACCGGCGCGCAGATCGACATCGACCGTCGCAAGGCGAACGAGGAGGGGCTGCGCCTCGCCGCGAGCGTGTTCTCCTCGAGCTACGAGGCGATCCTGATCACCGACGCCGACAACCGCATCGTCGACGTGAACCCGGCCTTCTGCCGGATCACCGGCTACAGCCGCGAGGAGTGCCTCGGCCGCGACCCCGGCATGCTCGCCTCCGGCCGCCAGGGGCGCGAGTTCTACCGCGCGATGTGGCAGGCGCTCGAAGAGCACGACCATTGGCAGGGCGAGCTCTGGAATCGCCGCAAGGACGGCAGCGAGTTCGCCGAGATGCTTTCGATCAGCCGGGTGCGCGACGAGCGTGGGCGGGTGATCCATCACCTGGCGATGTTCTCCGACATCAGCCGGCTCAAGAAGCACGAGGAAGAGCTCAACCGCATCGCCTACTTCGACCCGCTCACCGGTGCGCCCAACCGCCGCCTGCTCGACGACCGCCTGCGCCAGGCAATCGCACATTCGCACCGCACGGGCAGGCCGCTTGCGGTCTGCGTGATCGACCTCGACGGCTTCAAGCCGGTGAACGACCAGCTCGGCCACGAGGCCGGCGACCAGGTGCTGGTCGGCATCGTCGATCGGCTGACCGCGATCCTGCGCGCGAGCGACACGGTGGCCCGTCTCGGCGGCGACGAGTTCGTGCTGCTGCTCGAGGACATCGACGGCGAGTGCGTGCTCGAGCGCGTGCTCGACGCCATCCGCACGCCAATCCCGCTCGCTGGCCAGCAAGTCTGCGTGTCGGCGAGCATCGGTGTCACCCTTTTCCCCGAGGACGACGCCGACCCCGACACCCTGCTGCGCCATGCCGACCAGGCGATGTACCGCGCCAAGCAGCGCGGGCGAAACTGCATCCAGTTCTTCGACGCGAGCGTCGAGCAGCAGCAGCGTGTGCGCAAGGAACGCCTCGAGCGCCTTGACCAGGCCTTGCGCCGGCAGGAGTTCGTGCTGCACTTCCAGCCTCAGGTGGACATGGCCGACGGCCGGTCGCTCGGCATGGAAGCCCTGCTGCGCTGGCAGCATCCCGAACACGGCCTGCTGCTGCCGGGCGACTTCCTGCCCGACCTCGAGGGCACCGAGCTCGAGACCCGGCTCGGCCAGTGGGTGCTCGACCATGCGCTCGGCGCGCTCGAGCGCTGCCGTGCCGCCGGACTGGACATCGGCGTCAGCGTCAACATCGGCCCACGCCCGCTGATGCAGGCGGGCTTCGTCGCCAGCGTGCGCAGCGCGCTCGAACGTCATCCCGATATCCCGCCCGCGCGGCTCGAGCTCGAGATCCTCGAATCCACCGCACTCGACGACATGGTACTGGCCATGGACGTGCTCAACGCCTGCCACCGCCTGGGCGTGCGCATCGCGCTCGACGATTTCGGCACCGGCTATGCCTCGCTGCGCCAATTCCGCCAGTTGCCCTTCGACCGCCTGAAGATCGACCGCAGCTTCGTGCTCGACATGCTCGAGGACGGAGAGGCGCGCGCGATCGTCGGTGCCGTCGTGCAGCTCGCACGCACCTTCGGCCGCGAGGTGATCGCCGAGGGCGTGGAGACGCCTGCGCATGCCCAAGCCCTGCTCGCCCTCGGCTGCCGCCTCGGCCAGGGCTTCGGCATTGCCCGCCCGATGCCGGCCGAGCATATCCCCGGCTGGTTTTCGTGGCAGACTCACGCATCCTTCGCCGACGCCGCCGCGTGCGCGAGCCCCGACCGCTGCCCGCCGAGCTGACCCGCACTCCACTCCGAACCGCGCCACGGCCGTTCTCGCGGCCGCGGCAGATGCCGAATCATGAAGCTCCAAAGCTGGACTCACCACACCTCCGCCGGCTTCACGCTGCGCGGCCACCACAGCCCGCCGAGCGGTCGCCCGGTACTGCATTTCCTGCATGGCAACGGGCTGAGCTCGCTGACCTATGCGCCGATGCTCCGGCACCTGAGCGAGCATTTCGACCTCTTCCTGTCGGACGTGCAGGGCCACGGCGACAGCGACCACGGCAGCCGCTTCCGCGGCTGGAACCATGCTGCCGAGATGGCCGCCGAGGCCTGGCTCGCGCACGCGCCGCGCTTCGGCGCGGTGCCGGTGCACGCCTCCGGCCACAGCTTCGGCAGCGTGCTCACCTGCCTGATGCTGGCTCATCATCGACAGACCTTCACGCGTGGCGTACTGCTCGACCCGGTGCTGTTCACCCCTGCCATGATCGGCATGATGGCGCTCTCGGACCTCGTCGGCCTGGCCTCCCGCAACAAGCTCGCCGCCAAGGCACGCACGCGGCGCCACCACTGGCCGGACCGCGCCGCCGCGCATGCGGGGCTGCACGGGCGCGGGGTGTTCCGCGGCTGGAGCGAGGACTCCTTCCAGGCCTACATCGACCACGCGCTGCGCGACGTGCCCGGCGGCGGCGTGGAGCTCAAGTGCCGCCCCACGCGCGAGGCGGAGATCTTCGCCTCCTACCCGCGCCGGCTGTGGTCCTCGCTCGCCCGCATCGAGCAGCCGGTGCTCGCGCTGCACGGGCGCGACACCTTCGCCTTCGCGCGCCACTCGGTCACGCGCTGGGCGGCAGGCAAGGCCAACGTGGAATGCGTGCAGGTGGAGGGCGGGCACTGCTTTATGCTGGAGCACCCGCAGGCGACCGCGGAGAGGGTGGCGGCCTTCCTGCTCGACTGCCCGCGCTGAAGCGCCCGGGCCGGCGCAGCGCGCGCCGTGGCCGCCGCGAGTTTCAGGCGGTGAGCCTGCGCGGCTCGAGCGACACGGTGTCGCGGCCGTTGGTCACCAGCACGTGGCCGTCCTGGATGGTGAATTGCAGGCGCATGGTGCGTTCGGCAAGGCGGCCGAGCTCCGCGCTGGCCTCGCGTTCGAGCTCGAAGACGCACAGGTTGCCGTGGCGCTCGAGACGACCGCGCACCCCGTTCCACCACACCTCCAGCGCCCGCCCGTAGGCCAGCAGCACGACCTCGCGCGCGCGCCCGCAGGCCTTGCGCACCCACTTTTCGTCGGGCTGGCCGACGTCGATCCAGCGCTCGATCGCGCCGGTGAGGTCCCGCTGCCAAAGGTCGGGCTCGTCGTCAGCGCACAGGCCCTTGCCGAAGGCGAGCGCCGGATCGGCGAAGAGCGCGAAGGCGAGCAGGCGCACCATCATGCGCTCGTCGGTCTCGGAGGGATGGCGCGCGAGGGTGAGCGAATAGTCGGCGTAGTGGTACCGATCCATGTCGGCGACCTGGATGTCGGCCTTGAAGACGGTTGCCTTGAGGGCCATCAGTGCACCTGCTGCGACGCACGGTCGGCCTGCTGCCAGGCCATCACCGCACGTGCCGAGTGCGCCATCACCAGGTCGCGCTGCGACGCCGGCAGCTCACGCGCGAGCGCGCCGAACAGCGCCTGGGTCGCCTCCTGGGCCACGCCCTCGGCGGCCAGCCCTTCGGCCAGGCAGCGAATCTGGATGAAGGCGAGCGCATCGGCCACCAGCCGCCAGCCGGCCACCGGCATGCTGCGGGTGAGCGCGAGGAGCTGGCTGCCGAGTTCGCCCGCAAGGCGCAAGGCCTCGTCGCGGTGATCGGTGGCGATCGAGGCGTGCCATAGCGCCAGATGCAGGCCGCGGCGCAGCTCGACCTTGAAGTCGATGGCGTTCGCCTCGGCGGCGTCGATGGCCTCGAAGTGACGCAGGAAGCGCGCCTCGGCAGCCTCGTCGAGACCGGTGCGCAGGGCGCCGATGAGTTCAGTCAGCGCCGGGATCGCAACCAGGCCGAAGGCACGGCTCCAGGCCAGCCCCCACTGGTCCATCCCGCCGAGGAGCAAGGCCAGGCGCAAGGCCTGCGCCTCGGGGTCGGCCGCTGCAGCAGCCCAGTCGGCGAGGTCGGTGCTCAGTTGTTGCACACCCTTCAGCCGCGCGGTGTCGCTTTCGGCGACGCTGAGCCGGAACAGGCGCGCGAAGCTTTCTTCAGCCAGTCGTGCCGCCTGGCGCTGGGTCGCGGCGTCGGCGTGAAGCGCGAGCGGATCGGACGGGAGGGTCTGTTCGGCCGGATTCATGGCAACTCCCCGCTTCAGGCGCTGTCGCGCGCCCACAGCGAATTCACGACCTGGCCGACCTGGTTGCGCACGCCGTCGCGGAAGCCCTGCAGCATGCGGCGCAGCGCGACTGCGTCCTCGGTGGTGAAGCCGCGCTTGAAGTCGGTCAGCACCAGCCGCGAACGCGACAGCCAGTTGCCCGGCGCATCATCGATCGCGCACCACGCAGCCTCGGCCGGGTCGGCCCCATGCTGGCGCAGCCACGCCATCGCCTCGCGCTCGCGCAGGCCGTGCAGTTCGGCCCCCGTCTTGGGCAGCAGGTGCGGCGTGGCACCCGCGATCTGAGGACGGATGTCCTCGGAGAAGCGGGCCACCAGCTTGGGCAGCGAGAACAGCATGCGCCAGTCGGAGGCGATCACGATGCGCGCTTCGGGGAATTCCCGCACCACCGCCTCGATGTGCGCGAGGCAACGGAAATCCTCGACCTCGCCCCAGGGGTGGGTGACGCCGTCGAAGTCCATGAAGATATATGCGATTCGTGTCATGTTCCCTGCTCCGGCGAAGAAGGCCGCTGCCGGCGGTTTGTGGATGTTGCAATGCGCAATATACTGTACTCGTACCAATCCAGCCGTGTATCCGATTTCACGAACCATCAGATTTCCGTCACACGGCCCGGCTTATGCTTGCCGCCGTTGCGCCGCAACAACACCAACCCAGAGTACAGGAATCCATCATGACCCCCATCATCAACCTCGAGGGTAAGGTCGGCCTCATCACCGGCATCGCCAATGAGAAGTCGATCTCCACCGGCGTCGCCGAAGCCTGCGCGCAGGCCGGGGCGAAGCTGATCATCACCTACCAGAACGACAAGACGCGTGCCTTCATCGAGCCGGTGATCCATCGCCTCGGTGTCGAGGACGTGTTCCTGCTCGACGTCACCCGTCCCGAGACCATGGACGCCGCCTTCGCCGCAATCGAGGCGCGCCACGGGAAGCTCGACTTCGCCATCCACAGCATGGCCTTCGCCAAGCGCGACGACCTGCATGGCCGCGTGGTCGACACCTCCGCCGACGGCTTCGCGCTGGCGATGGACGTATCGACCCACTCCTTCGTGCGCCTGGCCAAGAAGGCCGAGCCCCTGCTCGAGAAGGCCGGCGGCGGCGCCTTGGTGACCATGACCTACCTCGGCTCCGAGAAGGTGATCCCGAACTACGGCGTGATGGGCCTGTGCAAGGCGGCGCTCGAAGCCGCCACCCGCTACATGGCCGCCGAGCTCGGCCCCAAGGGCATCCGCGTCAATGCGGTCTCCCCGGGCCCGCTGATGACGCGCGCCGCCTCGGGCATCGCGGGCTTCGACGGCCTCATGGCCGCCGCGGTGGAGCGCTCCCCGATGCACGCCCTGGTGACGCCCGAGGACATCGGCGCGCTGACCGCCTTCCTCGTCTCGGACGCCGGCCGCCTGATCAGCGGTGGCGTGCATTTCGTCGACGCCGGCTATAACATCATGGCGTAGGCAGCGGAGGGATCATGATCGATATCGACGCGGCGCGCGCGATGCTCGGACGGCAGGCCATCCTGCTGCCCGACCCCGTCCCTCCGCATCCGCTCCTCGACGGCAAGCCGGAGATCGGCCGAGGTGAATACTCGATCGTGATCGACAAGGGCGACGGGGAGCGCGTCTACAAGGTGGTCAGTTCCCCCGCCGACTACTTCCTCTACACCGCCGACGACCGCCCGCGCGGACCGCATTTCCCGATCGTGTACGCCGACCATGGCGTGATCGGGCGGGCGCAGTCGGGCTATCCCTTCCATCTCATCGAGATGGAGCGCCTCCACCCGCTCGCCGAGGGCTCGCCCGCGGCCGCGCTCTCCCGCCGCCTGATCGAGTACTACTGGTCGGCATGCGCGCAGTGGAGCCGGCTTGGCAACGACATGGGTCGGATCGCCCTGTACCACCTCACGGTCGACCCGTTGGCGGTCGGCGACAGCCTCCAGGAAGCCTTGCGGGCGCTGTCCGATTTCGTCGAGGAATACCAGGTCCTGCCCGACATCCTCAACGCCAACAACCTCATGATGCGCGCCGACGGCACGCTGGTGTTCTCGGACCCGGTATTCATCGCCTGAACGGACCCGGGGTTATCATCCCGGTACGGGTGCCGCTGTGGGCACCGCAGCGGACGACGCCATGAGCCCTCCCACGCACGCCCCCCTCGGTCACGACCGCCCCCACGCCCCGCGCCCCGACGGAGTCGGCATCCCGCGCAGCGGCGCCTTCGACGCGCCCGCCTTCGAGAAGGCGGTCGGCGATCTTCTGCGCGCCTGCGGCATCGCCCCCGACAACGCCCACACCGGACGCACCGCGCAGCGCGTGCGCGAGCTCTGGCAGCGGCGGCTGCTCGGCGGCTACGAGCTCGACCCGGCGGAGGTGCTCGGCGACGGCTTCGAGGATCCGCGCCGCGACATGGTGGTGATCCGCGGCATCGCAGTCCATGGCGTCTGCCCGCATCACCTCGTGCCCTTCCGTGGAGTCGCTCACGTCGCCTACCTGCCGGGTGGCCGCCTGCATGGATTCGGCCGCATCGCCCGCCTGGTGGACGCGATCGGCCACCGCTTCACCTACCAGGAATGGATGACGCGCGACATCGCCGACGCGCTGATGCGCCACGGCCACGCCGCGGGCGCGGCCTGCGTGATCGAGGCGGAGCAGCTGTGCCTGCTGCTCGGCGAGGACCGCCGCGGCGACGAGCGCGTGATCACCCAGGCCTTCGCCGGCGAGTTCGAAGGCTCGGAGCAGGCTCGCAACGAATTCCTGCGCGCGATCGAGGAACGCCGGCGCTAGGCCGAGGGCCCGCGCGTGTGCAGATCGATGACCACCGCCCGGCGCGCGAGCCGGTGCGCGGAGACATCCACCAGGACCACCTCGCGACCTTCCAACACCACACTGCCTGCGTTGCGATCGTCGCCGCTCACCGAGTATTCGAAGGCGTAGCCGCGCCTCAGCACCACCCGGCCGTTGTCGTCGCGTGCCAGGCGCAGCCCCTGGCCCACCACGGTCTCGTCGAGGAACTGCACGCCCTCGCGCACGCACGCTCTCCGCGCCGCATCGACACCGGTCTCGCGCGCCTTGAGGCTGTCGAACCAGAACCACACCACGGCACCGGTCGTGAGGAAGGCGAGCAGTTCGACGAAGCTCATGCGCGGGTCGCCAGGATCAAGGACGTGGCGATCAGGGCAGCATCATCCCGCGGATCATGAAGAACAGCACCGCGGCCATCAGCGCCGAAGCCGGCACGGTGATGACCCACGCGGCAGCGATGCGCATCAGCTGCGAGCGCTTGACGAGTTCGCGGCGATAGACCTTCTTCAAGCCCTTGCGCTCACCCTTGGAGAAGTGCGCCGGATCGTCCGCGTTCTTCGAACGCTCCTTGAGGTCGGCGAGCATCTGCCCCTTCTCCTCGATGGAGGCCCTCTCGAAGCGCGCGATGAAAGCCTCGATCGCGGCCAGGTCGCCCTCGGGGTGGTGGGCCTTGATCTCGGCCACCATGCGGTCGTAGTTGCTCTTGAGGTATTCGCGCAGGAAGCCTACGCCGAACACCCCGCCCACCGCGATGTGGGTGGAGCTCACCGGCAGGCCGAGCTGGCTGGCGACGATCACGGTCAGGGTCGCCGCCATCGCGATGCAGTAGGCGCGCATCTGGTCGAGCTCGGTGATCTCGGAACCGACCGTGCGGATCACCTTGGGGCCGAACAGCGCCAGCCCGAGCGAGATGCCGATCGCGCCGACCATCATGACCCAGGT
>Ga0268298_10002455_pt1 | contig 20269 bp, 19 predicted proteins | sample WWTPWeurt_MetaG_FD_194462 | JGI IMG/M metagenome (GOLD analysis project Ga0268298, IMG submission 194462) | Activated sludge microbial communities from WWTP in Nijmegen, Gelderland, Netherland - WWTP Weurt | ecosystem: Engineered > WWTP > Aerobic digester > Activated sludge | place... | reverse complement strand
CATGGGGTGCAAGGGGTCGCGAGTTCGAATCCCGCCGCCCCGACCAGTAACAAAAGAAACGGCCAACCTTTGGGTTGGCCGTTTTGCTTTTTTCAGGCGTATTTGCGATTTGAAATTCAGGGATTGGATGTGGTGTGACGCCCAGTCAGATGACTCTCAAATCCATTGCCTTCAGATAATTAAACGTGTCGTCGTAAAACTCGGGCAGCCGCGTGTGATCGTTGGTATCTCCCGTTGGTACAACGATAACCATCCCTTGACGCGCTCGCGTGAGCAGTACCCGGTATGCATTTATCTGGAATATTTGACGCTCCGGTTTGTTGATGCGGTTCCAGCGATTTCCTACAAATGATCCATGTTGCCAACCGGATGCGGAGTAACGGAAGTCGGCGTCCCAGGTGACACACGCCCAATCAAGTTCAAGACCTTGAACATGGAATTCGGTCGCCACATCTTCTAAATAATAAGACGAACGGACATCATCCTTGCCATCAAGGAACCAGTGCACTGGATCGATCGGAGTCTTTACATCCATCGCAAAAGGCTTGAGTCGCTGCGCCTGCGAAGACACCACAATTCCGTAGCGTTCGCTTCCGCGGGCTTGCTCCCGCAGCCACGCCTTCGCTGTGGCTACGTTTCGGGTCAAAACGATGGGGTATTTGTCTTGTAGTTGTGCCAACGTTTGCCGCGCCAAAGACGGCTTTATGTCCAGAACCTGCTTGACCCACAGGGCGACGTTTTCGGCGCGGAAAGATCGCATTGAGACGCCTAGGTGAAGCTCTGGAGTCTTAATCACCCGTGGATGGTTGGTGAGCTTTTCCAGAGCCCCGTTAGCGCTGTACTCACTGTCTGTTAGGTTCGAAGATAAATGCACGTCCCAATGCGGATAGCGGTGGTTAATAGCCTCGATCCATCCGCCAATGCCTGCCTCGCCCGTGTTGATTTCTTGCCCACCACCGACTAGGCATACTACGACAGCCCAGTCCGGGTGACGGTCCATGCACGAGATGAGGAATTCAGGCTCAGATTGCTGGAAGTCGGGGCGACCCTTCTTGGCCTTCATGAATTTAGATGTTTGTTCCAGATCCCAAGCGCGTTGGGCCTCGTCAAACAGCGCTACGTGCTCTGCAGGTGGGTGCAGGTCTCGCAGACACTCGTCGCGGAAATGGTGAACATTCTGGATGAACGCCTTAACCTTACTTTGTGCCTCACCTTTTTTTATGCGCTGACCGTGCTGTTTTGCACGGGTTACGGCATTGCGTGCCAACGCCTCGTGCAAGATCTTGACTAGCGGTCCATTGCCAGAGAGAAAAACGCTGTACAGAGATTCCGAGGGATCAATGTGCTTGGTAGCGATGTTCATTCCCACCAGCGTTTTACCTGCGCCGGGGACGCCAGTAACGAAGCAAATGACTTTTCGTTGGTTAGCCTTGGCATCAGCAATGATGCGGTCGAGACTGGTGGCGGTAACGGACAAATTAGTCGCATCGGCGTCGCTACGGGAAATGGCCTCTACGGAATGGCCGCTATACAAAGCCATCGCCGCCTCCACGATAGTTGGTGTTGGGCAGTAACTGCCGGCCCGCCAAGTATCGGCATGCAAGGGCGGCGCATCAGCGAAGGCGAGTACGCCACACAATACTTCTATTAAGCCTCGCCCGTTGGTTAAGCTGGGTTGTAGGACGAGATCGTCTTTACTGTGAGCGACCACGCCATACGCGCAAGTTGCTTCGGTAGCGATCAGCACCGGGGCGATTGTGGCGGTATGGCTTGTTTGGTGGAAATTCTTGAGGTCAAGGGCGTAGTCAACCACTTGATCTACTGCGTGAGCCGGGTGCGAACGTTCCCCCACCTTGAATTCAAGAACGAAGATTGTGGAACCTAGCAATAAAACAACGTCTGCGCGCTTACCCATGCGGGGAATTGCATATTCGAAGTACACAGCGCCTTGAGCCTGTATGGGATGCAGGCGGTTGTCGGCCAAAGCCTCCTTCAGAATTCTGATCTGCTCGCGCCAAGCGTGAGTTTGCGATTGCTCAATGGCAAAGTCGCTCTGTTTGGTGAGGTGGCCAAGGATCGTTTCTTCGGCTTCAGCGAGAAAAGATGGGAGTGTTGCGGCGTAGTACTCGCGGGACGGAATAGTGCGCACAGAAGGTGTGCTGAGAGATTCAGTTTGAGCTAGATTCATTGAAGAGGTGCTCCTTACTTTCCATCGCGCCTATGGCCAAATTGGTTGGTAGAGGGTGGTAATAGTCGTTTCCGCCGCCAACCGCGACTTCGGCAGCGGTCCTCTGCGCTACGCTAGCCTAGCGCGACTATCACGACGCTCTTCTGACCCTTCTCGTTCAGCACCACTTCCACGTCCAGCGCCTGTGGGTCGAAGCCTTCGATCGGTGTGGCGTCACGGCTTTCTGCCTTAGAAGACGTTACGGATTAGTGAAGTAACGCACCGACGACTGGCACTTCTCGCACTCAAGAAAGAAATCCTTTTTTTGTTTCCGCAGCTTGGCTGGTCCGCCACAAGTTACACACGCTTCTTTGATCGGGCTGTTCTTTTCGCATTTCAGACAGAAAAAGAAGTACGAATAGGCGTAGCGAATTTCGATTTCGCTGCTTCCGCAGTGTTTGCATTTGTGTTCGGTGTTTGGCGGGGTCGTCGGTTCTGCAATTGGCGCGGGCGTGACGGCAGGAGATGCTTGTGCTGGAGCCCCGTCTTTACGGAGAGGGGAATTTACTGCAACCAGGTACTCGGCGATTCTTCTACGGTTGGTATCCGTCAGTTTCTCGGGTTCAGCCGATTGCTTCCGATTATTGTTGATGGCAAGAATCAGATCAGGGACCTGATCGGCCTTGCATACACCGCTAACCGGGCCGGACTGTGGCCATAAGATCACGCCGTCATCCGAGATGGCGACGAAGATATCGATGGGGAGCGACGCGAACAGAGCCTCGTTCTTGGAAGCTCGGCCCAATGCCTTGCGGAAGAACTTTTCCTGCAAGCGTGCCTGGGTGATCGGCGAGGCAATTCCCTTTGATTGATTGCCGTTGAACCAGCGAATCCACTGGCCGTCGTCCTTGATCTGTACTTTGCCGTGCACGCTCTTGCTCTCGACGATGGTGAGTCCGTGCGGGTGAATGATGAGATGGTCAACCTGCGCGGCATCGTCGTCGGTCTGTAGGCGAATACCGTTCAGGACGAGAATCTCCTGCACATCATCAAAATAGCGTTTCAGGTAGAACGCCATTTTCTCTTCGGCAGCACGCCCGGCGCGGGCGAACTTGTCTTCGGAGTTGAATGGGTCGAGTTCCTTGAAGATCATCGGTAGCTATTTGTTGTTGAAATTACGTCGGCATTTTATCCCGACGATTAATGTATTCGCAGTGGTTTGGGGTGTTTGGGTATTCGCGTCAGTGGGTCAGCAACTCAACATACGCATGGTAACTAAAACACCGATTCTTCTTCTGCCCCGTCAGCTCGACCACGATCCCCAGGCTTTCCAGCAGCTTTACTGCGGCCGTTGCCGTCGGGAAGCTCGTGTCTAGGGCCGCACGCACCCGCTCGATGTTGAAGCGCGGCATCATCGGCAGCAGTTCAAACAGGCGGTAACTTGCCGGGGTGGCCTTAGGCGAGGCGAGCAGGCGGCGGCGGTCCGCCGTCACCTGGCTGGCGATGGCGACGATGCTGCGCTCGGCCTCGGCCGCTGCCACGGCCACGCCTTCTAGGAAGAAGGCGATCCAGCCTTCCCAATCCCCATCGCTGCGGATGGCGCCTAGCCGCCGGTAGTACTCGGCCTGGTGTTGCTTGAGGTAGGCGCTGAGGTAGAGCAGCGGTTCGGGCAGCAGTTGCCAGTGTTCCATCAGCGCTGCGATGAGCAGGCGTCCGATACGCCCGTTGCCATCGAGGAAGGGGTGGATGGTTTCGAACTGCGCGTGGGCGAGGGCGATGCGCACGAGCGGCGGCAGCTTGGCGGCCGCCGGGCCGTGGATGAAATGTTCCAGGTCGGCGAGCAGCTTGCCGATCTTGTTGGCCGGTGGCGGCACGAAGACGGCGTTGCCGGGGCGGGTGCCGCCGATCCAGTTCTGCGAGCGGCGTAGTTCGCCCGGCTGTTTGCCCGATCCGCGCACGCCTTCAAGCAGCAGCCGGTGGGCGTCACACAGCAGCCGCATGCTCACGGGCAGCCCGGCGGGGTTGCGCAGGTTGTCCTGCACGAGGCGAAAGGCGCGCAGGTAGTTGGTGACTTCCTCGACGTCCTCGGTGTTGCCGATGGCGAAGCCGGCTTCTTCGTCGAAGAGATCGGTAAGCGTGGCCTGCGTGCCTTCGATCTGCGAGGTGAGCAGGGCTTCCTTGCGGATGGCGCCGTAGAGCAGCCAGTCGACCGAGGGGACGAGGCCGGATACGCCGGAGAGGCGCGCCAATGCCAGTTCCGCAGCACGGTTCTGCGCGGCAAACGCTTCGGCCGCCAGCGCCGGCTTGGTTGGCGGCAACGCATGCGGCACGAACGCGCGCACAGATTCGCCGAGCGTGGTGGTGGTCAGGTAGGTGCCGGTGGTGCGCATGGGATTCAAGGCGTTCTTTAATTTGACGATCGCTTATTAAAGCACGCTTTAATGTGATTCGGCAAAGTGAAGATCGCTTTAGCACCGGTTCGGCGGCTGGAGCAGCCCACACAAACACAAAAGGCCGGGAGTGTCGGCTCCCGGCCTTTCTGCATTCGCTTTCTTAGAGTGCGGTGATTACGCTCTCCGTAGCCAACCGCGACTTCGGCAGCTTCGCATTGAAATCCTCCGCGCTGCGGTAGCCCAGCGCCACCATCACGACGCTCTTCAGCCCCTTCTCGTTCAGCGCCAGTTCCTGGTCCAGCGCCTGCGGGTCGAAGCCTTCGATCGGCGTGGCGTCAATGCCCAGGGTGGCGGCGCCGAGCAGCAGGGTGCCGAGCGCGAGGTAGACCTGCTTCTGCGTCCAGGCCTGCATGTCCTGCGGGTCGTTGCGGTGCAGGCCCACGTAGAAGTTGCGGCCCTTGTTCTGCATCTCCTTGCCTTCCGGCGTCGGGAAGCGGCCGTCCTTTTCTTCCTGCGCGAGCAGGGCGCCGAGGTGGGCGTCATCCACGGTGGTGCGGGCGCACAGCGCGACCACGTGCGAGGCGTTCTTCACCTTGGGCAGGTTGGCGGCGTAGGGCGAACCTTCCGGGGTGGCCTTGGCGAAGCGTGCCTTGCCGGCATCGGTTTCGGCGATGAAAAAGTGCCAGGGCTGCGAATTGACGGAGGAGGGCGCGTAGCGCAGCAGGGTCTTCAGCTGTTCGACCTGCTCGGCCGGGATCTTGCGGCTGGCGTCGTAGGCCTTGCAGGTGTGGCGGGTGGTGGCGATGCGGGCGATGTCCATTGTTTCTCCGTTGGGCGGCTTTGTACGAAATTGCGAAAGAACGAAAGCGCCATTTTCGCACGGCTCGCCGTGCGCTTCCTTCCGGGTTCCTACGTATGCCGGGCAGGCTTCTGCGGGCGCTGGCTGAATGCTTCGTCGAACGCTTTTTCCAGCACCGGATGCACGCCACGCAGCCCGTCGACCACGGCCTTCGCCCAGTCGAAGTACGCCTGCCGACGCTTGAGCGGCCACTTGGTGGGCGGCGAGTGGATGATGTCGCGCAGGTTGCAGATCTTGTCGGCAAGCTTCACCAGCTTCGCCCTGCGGCTGATATGGGGCGCGTGCTCGATCTGCAGGCGCTTGCGCTCGGCCTTCTGCAGCGCCTTGTCGTCGGTGACTTCCAGCACGATGCCGGTGATCCGCTTGCCGAACAGGCGGCGCAGTTCGTCGGCGCTGGTGTCGGTGTCCTCGATCGTGTCGTGTAGGATCGCGGCGACGAGCACGGCCTCGTCATCGATACCGCCTTCGTTGGCGAGCACGTTGGCCAGCGCGATCGGGTGGTTGATGTAGGGCGAGGCATTGGCATCCTTGCGCCGCTGGTCGCGGTGCTTGTCGGCGGCGAAGGCGATGGCTTGCAGCAGGCGGTTCATGGCAGTTGGGCCCGGGGCAGGAGTTCAGGACGATATTGACGAAGCCAGTTGACGACACGCTTCAGCAGAAGCTCGGCGTGGTGTACCGCTTCATTGGCCAGCGTATCGCTGACCTGATCGCCGGAATAGTCGATCTCATTTCGTTGCTTCCGGATCTGATCGAGCAGCACCATGGTGCTCGTGTCCAGTCCGATGGTTCGAGGCAGTGTCTGGATCATCGTCTGGTGGTGGCCTGGCACGCTCGTACGCGTACGGTAGCCGTTGGCCTGCAGCGCGGCATTGGCAGCCTGCATGATCGATTTGTAGGCGAGGTCGAAGCGGCTCTCTGCACTCAGTTGGGAAACTCGTGCGTCGGCAAGGCTGCTTTGCGATGCTTCGATCAGGCGAGCGATGCTGGCGCTATCCGGCGTGATCGCTTCGAGACTACGGCCGATGAGGTTTTCGAGTGTCATTGACTGGCCCCGATCCCGGCCAATTGGGCTTCATTGCCGATGATGAACAGCTTGGGTTTGCCGATGACGTCGCGAATGAATGCGCTCGATTTTCTGACAGCTTCAGCCCACTCTTTCGCGGTGTATACCTTGGGATTGATTTCCCGTTGCAGCGGCACCTGGAGTGCGTGGAGATGGCTGACGGCATCGCTGAAGCCGATGTTGCCGATCAGGATCAGATCGATGTCGCTTCCCGCGTGCGCGGTGCCTGAGGCCATCGAGCCAAAGATGAAGGCGCACTCGATCCGGCCGGCAAGCGGTGCGAGTCCTTCGGCAATCACATCCGCCAGGCCGCTCGTCTTGCGCAGGATGCTGGCGAGTTCATCGAAGATCGGGCATTCGCGATTGGCGGCGTAATGGGCCTGATTGCCGATTCGCTGGCAAGTCAGCACACCGGCCTCTGTGAGTTTGGCCAGTTCGCGAGCGAGTGTGCCGGCCGTCGTGCCCGTGGTTCGGGCAATTTCCCGCAGATGGTAGCTCTGTTCCGGATGCAGCAAGAGCAGGCCGAGAACGCGTCGGCGGTAGTCGGTGAAGAGCAGGGAAGCGAGGGACATGGTGTGTAAATGTAGCCTTATTGGCTACGTTTGTAGCCTTTTAGGCAACAGTTGTCAATGATTCGTGCTCATGTCGCCCGCGGTTGGCGGGGCTGGCGGGGGCCGGATCAGGCCTGACCTGCGTGCCGCCCAGCTCACGGAAGCGCTCAAGGAATGCCGCCTTCGCCTCATGCGGCGCCAGCGGCTGGATGCGCGCCGGCACCGGGGCGATCCCGGCCAATGTCGGCCACGGTTCGCAGGAATTCGGCATGAGGTCGCGCTTTTCGGTGGCGAGCGCGATCAGGTCAGCGCGCTTGATGGCGGGGGCGTCGAAATCGGCGGCGCCGAAACGCTGGCCGATGATGGCCATCACCTGCTGCTCCATGCGCGAGAACTCCGGGAAGAGCGCCTTCAGCGGCTTGACCATGTCGCCGAGGTAGGCCTCGGCGGCGTCGTGCAGCAGCGCGGCGAGCTTGAGGCGCGTTGGCACGAGGGCGGCAACGAAGAGGCTGTGCTGGGCCACCGAATAGAAGCTGCGCGTCTGCCCGTTGAAGCGGCACTGGAAGGCGAGGCCGTGGGCGATGTCCTCGATGTGCACGTCGTCGATGCAGGGTGCAGCGGGGTGGAAGCGGTGGCCGAGGTAGGTGGAGACATACAGCGTGTGCAGGGTGCTCATGGGCGATTCCTCCGTTCTTTCTGGCATGGCTGCAGTGTGATCCGCGTCAGGCTCACCGGGTGAGCCTGTGGCCGGCGAGTATGGCGCAACGTTCAAACAAGGAGGCGTCATGGACACCCTGCAGAAACTCTTCAATCACATCGTTGGCATTCACGAACCCTGGTATGCGCAGCGCGGGACGCCGGTGGCGTCGGTACGCGTGGCATTGCCGCAGCGTGTGGAACTGCCCGCCTGCTGGCGGCGCGGCAAGCAGCGCCATGCGCGGGCGGGCCGGTGATACGATGGCGGCATGCCCGTCACGCCCTTTCATTTCGGCCCCGGCGCCCTCATCAAGGGGCTCGCGCCATCGTGGTTCTGCTGGAGTTCCTTCGCACTGGCCAACGCGCTGATCGATCTGGAGCCGGTCATGCTTTTCCTGCTGACCGGGGATCCGGCGCACCCCTGGCTGCACACCTTGCCGGGCGCGCTGCTGGTCGCCGGCATCGCGGCGACACTGGGGCGCGCGCCCTGTGAATGGGCGTTGCGACAGTGGAACCGTTGGCTCAGTCCGGCGCAGGCGCGCTGGCTGGGCGTCGATTCCGGCATTTCGCCGGCACAGGCATGGGTCGGGGCGCTGCTCGGCACGCTCAGCCATCTGGCGCTGGATGCGGTGATGCATGCGGATGTGCGCCCGCTGTGGCCGCTGGTGGCCACCAATCCCTGGCGGGGGGCGATTTCCCTCGAGGCACTGCATCTCGGTTGTGTTGCTGCCGCCGTTCTTGCGTTGCCCTGCTGGCTCGTGCTTCGCATGCGCCGCCGTGCCGCGGGCGAGGGGCGCTGAATGTTCATTTTGTTGCTGCGATGATCGTGACATGGACCGTACCGAACGCCTCTACAAGATCGACCTGCTGCTCAACGAGCAGCCCGGCATTTCCTTCGCCACGCTGCAGGATCGGCTGGAGGTGTCGCGCGCGACGCTGAAGCGTGACCTCGCCTACATGAAGGAACGGCTCAATGCGCCGATCGTCTTCGACCGCTTCGTCGGCGGCTATCGTTTCGACAAATCCTCGACGCCGGTGGGCGACCAGTACGAGCTGCCGGGGCTGTGGTTCTCGGCCGAGGAGATCCATGCGCTGCTGACCATGCAGCACCTGCTCGCCAACCTCGATACCGGCGGCCTGCTCGGGCCGCACATCCAGCCGCTGCTGGCGCGGCTGACGGCCCTGCTGGGCACCGGCAACAACGCGGCGGAGGCGATCCAGCAGCGCATCTTCGTGCACAACGTCGGTACCCGCGAATTCCATCTCGACCACTTCCAGACGGTGGGCTCGGCCACGCTGCGCCGCAAGCGCCTGCTGATCGATTACTTCGCCAAGGGCAAGGGCGAGCTGTCGCAGCGCGAGGTGTCGCCGCAACGGCTCGTCTATTACCGCAACAACTGGTACCTCGATGCGTGGTGCCACCTGCGCGACGACATCCGCGCCTTCGCCCTCGATTCCATCCGCCGTGCCGAGGTACTCGAGAAGAAGGCGAAGGAGGTCTCGGCGAAATCGCTCGACACCGTGCTCGGCGCCGGCTACGGCATCTTCTCGGGCAAGGACGTGCGCTGGGCGACGCTGCGCTTCACGCCGGAACGCGCCCGCTGGGTGGCCGGCGAGCGCTGGCACCCGCAGCAGCAGGGCAGGGTGCTGGCCGATGGCCGCTACGAGCTGAAGCTGCCGTATGCGAAGGATCCGGAACTGCTGATGGACATCCTGAAGTTCGGCGCCGACTGCACGGTGGTGGCGCCGAAGGAGCTGCGCGCGCGGGTCGCGGCCGAGGTGCGGCGGATGGCCGAGGCGTACGCCGCCCCGGCCTCGTAGCCCGCTGGAAGGTCAGCCGAGTTCGACCGGCACGAACAGCCGCGAGTCGCCGCGCTCGACCAGGATGGCCGTGCGCTTGCCCGCCTTGGCGATCTGGGCGCGCAGCTGCTCGACGTCCTTCACCTTCTGGCCGTTCACCGAGACGATGATGTCGCCCGGGCGGATGCCGGCCTTGGCAGCAGGGCCGACCACATCTTCCACGACCAGGCTGCCTTCCGTTTCGGCCGAGCGCTGTTCCTGCGGCGATAGCGGGCGCACGGCAACGCCGAGGCGGCTGCCGGTGGCCTCGTTGTCCTTGCCGGTGGCAGCGGCGAGCTTCGGTTCCTCGAAGCTGCCGACCTTGACGTCGATCTGCTTGCTCGCACCCTTGCGCCAGATGTCGAGCTTCGCGCTTTCGCCGGCCGCCATGCCGGCGACGATGGCCGGCAGTTCGCCCGAATGGGTGACGGCGCGCCCGTTGATGGCGAGGATGACGTCGCCCGGCTCGAGGCCGGCCCTGGCGGCGGGGCTGCCCTTTTCGACGGAACTGACGAGGGCGCCGCCGGGCTTACCGAGGCCGAAGCTGTCGGCGAGCGACTGGTCGACCGACTGGATGGTGACGCCGAGCCGGCCGCGCTGCACCTTGCCGGTGGTCACGAGCTGGCGCTCGACGTTCATCGCGACGTCGATCGGTATCGCGAACGAGAGGCCCTGGTAGCCGCCGCTGCTGGAATAGATCTGCGAGTTGATGCCGATCACTTCGCCGGCCATGTTGAAGAGCGGGCCGCCGGAGTTGCCGGGATTTACGGCGACGTCGGTCTGGATGAAGGGCACGTAGCTGCCGTCCGGCAGGTTGCGGCCCTTGGCCGAGACGATGCCGGCGGTGGCACTGTTCTCGAAGCCGAAGGGGGCGCCGATGGCGAGCACCCATTCGCCGACGCGGGTGCTGCCCGGGTTGCCGATCTTCACGGTCGGGAGCCCCTTGGCGTCGATCTTCAGCACGGCCACGTCGGTGGCCTTGTCCATGCCGATCACCTTGGCGCGGAACTCGCGGCGGTCCGTGAGCTTGACGGTCACTTCCTCGGCGCCTTCGATCACGTGGGCATTGGTGAGCACGGTGCCGTCGGGCGAGACGATGAAGCCGGAGCCCTGGCCGCGCACCGGGCGTTCGCTCTGGCCATGCGGCGTGCCGTAGCGGCGGAAGAACTCGCCGAAGGGGTCGCCGCGCCCGAAGCCGGGCGGCAGGGCGTCGGCGTTCGCGGTCTTGCGCGTGCCGGCGATGCTGATGTTCACGACGGCCGGGCCGTTGCGCTCGACGATGCCGGCCAGATCCGGCATGCCGATGCCGTAGGGCACGGCGGCCGAAGGCGCGGCCGGGGCGGCCTGGGCGCTGGTGGCCGGTGCGGCGTTGGCCGCGCTGATCGTCGAGAGGTTGCTGACCGCATAGGCGCCGCCGAGGGCGGAAGCGGTGCACAGGGCGATGACCGAGAGTTTCAGTTTCATGGAATGCATCGAGAGTCCTCCAGATGGTGCAGAAGATCGACAGAGAATTGGGGATGGGGCGCGCAGCTTTCAAGTCCCGGCGTGGCAGGCCGCAGCGAACTCGCTGCTGGCGGCGCGCTTGCGCTGGGGAGCGGCGCCGCGCGCGGCCTGGCGCGGCCAGTGCAGGCGGATGGTGTGCTCGATGTCGAGGTAATCGCGCGACTTTTCGAGGAAGGCCGCGATGATACTGAGTTGGGAGGGGCTGATCGCTGTCATGGGGTTCTCCGCGGTGAAGTCGGTGGAATTCATGACAGGTATTTTTCCGAAAGTCGCCGCTTTCGGCTGTTGAAACACTGCAACCGTTTGTGTCAGTTTGTGTCAGCGCCCTTCCATGAGCCGGACGATGGCGTGGATCGCCCGGTTGACCGGGGTCGGCACGCCAAGGGCAGCGCCCTGCGCGACGACGTAGCCGTTGAGATGATCGATCTCCGTGCGGCGGCCGCGGGCGAGGTCGAACGAGGTCGAGGATTTCTGCGTCGCCATGGTGCGTGCGATGGCCTGGGTGTTCTCCCACGCATCGCCGGTGAGGACGATGCCGCGGGCGGTCGCCACGGCGACGCATTCATCGACGATATCCTTCAGCATCGGCCAGGCGTTCTCGCCCTGCACGATGACGCCGTAGGGCAGCTGCGTGATGGCCGAGAGACCGTTGAAGGCACAGTTCACGATGAGCTTGGCCCAGAGCGCACCGATGACGTTGTCGGAGATCGAGACCGGCACGCCGGCGGCGTCGCAGGCAGCCTTGAAGGCGTCGCTGCCTGGCGAAGGCGCGATCACGAGTTCGCCGCGGCCGTGGTGGCGCAGGTGGCCGGGGCCGGCCATCTCGGTGGCGACATAGACGACGGCGGGGATCACCGGGCGGCCCAGTGCGGCCTGCAGGCGCTCGGCGTTGTCGACGCCGTTCTGCAGGCTGAGCAGCAGGGTGTCGGGGCCGAGGTGCGGTGCCATCTCGGCGGCCGCCTGGGTGCTGTCGCCCGATTTGACGCAGCAGAGCACCACGTCGCAGCCGGCCAGTGCCGCCGGGTCAGTGGAGGCGCCCAGCCGGACGCGTTCGCGGAAGGTCTGCATCTCGAGGTCGAGGCCGTCGCGCAGGATCGCCTCGACATGCAGCGGGCGGCCGACCAGCACCACGTCGTGCCCGGCTCGCGCCAGCATGCCGCCGTAGAAGCAGCCGACGGCGCCGGCCCCCATCACTCCGATTTTCATCGCATCCTCCGCAGATCCGCTTTGCTAAGCTTGTGCGATGTTACCGCTCCGCTCGCGAATTGTGCGGGGCGAAAGGAGGTGGCAATGGCGACAATCGACCTGGCGCATCTGCGCAGCTGGATCGGGCGCGTGCAGGAAGACGAGGACGTGCTGGCGGTGCGCCATGCACGCCTGATGGCGGCGACGGTGGGCCATGCGGCGGACGGCCTGGTCGACGGGGCGCCGCTGCCGGCGCTGTGGCACTGGCTGTACTTCCTCGAAGGGCGGCCGGCCGGCGAACTCGGGCGCGACGGGCATCCGGCGCGCGGCGGTTTCCTGCCGCCGGTGCCGCTGCCGAACCGCATGTGGGCCGGCGGACGGATCGAGATGGCGGGGCCGCTCCCGATCGGGGCCCGCGTGAAGCGCCGTTCGCAGGTGCTGCGCGTCGATTACAAGCAGGGGAAAAGCGGCGACCTCGTCTTCGTGACGGTGCTGCACGAACTTCTATCGGTCGCGGGCGAACTGCTGCTGCGCGAGGAGCACGACATCGTCTATACCGAAGGGCGTGTGCAGAGGCCGGTTCTGCCGGCGCCCGCCGAAGCGCCCGCGGCCGGCGGCCCGCGCTTCACGCCGGATGCGGTGATGCTGTTCCGCTACTCGGCACTGACCTTCAACGGCCACCGCATCCATTACGACCTCGACTACTGCCGTCACGTCGAGGGCTACGACAACCTCGTCATCCACGGCCCGCTCAACGCGACCTTGCTCGCCAACCGCGCCGAAGCGCTGGCGGGCCAGTCACTCAGCCGCTTCGACTACCGCCTGCTGGCGCCGGCGCTGCTCGGCTGTTCGCTCACGATCGACGCCCGCCGGGCCGAGGGCGGCAGCGGCCGGATCGTGCTGCGCATGCTGCGCGACGATGGTGTCGCCTGTGCGGAGGCCACGGCATACTGCGCGGTATGAGACATATCGATATCCAGGGGCTGCGCCTCGAATACCGCGACATTCCTGCCGCGACCGAGGGCAGCCCAACGCTGCTCCTCCTGCATGAGGGGCTCGGCTGCGTGGCGATGTGGCGCCACTTCCCCGAGAAGCTGGCGGCTGCGACCGGCTGCCGGGTGCTCGTCTGGTCGCGGGCGGGCTACGGCGGTTCGGCACCGCGGCCCGAGCCGCGCGGCGTCGACTACATGCACCGCGAGGCGCTCGAAGCGCTGCCGGCGTTCGTTGTCGCGCTCGGCATCGAACGGCCGGTGCTCGTTGGCCACAGTGACGGCGGCAGCATCGCGCTGATCTTCGCCGGCGCCTTCCCGGAGGTGCCGCGGGCGGTGGCCGTGATGGCCCCGCATGAATTCGTCGAGGAGGAGACGCTCGCCGGCATCCGCATTGCACGCGAGACGTGGGCGACGAGCGACCTGCCGGCGAAGCTGGGGCGCTACCACCCGGACGCGCAGCGCGTCTTCTCCGACTGGAACGACACCTGGCTGTCGCCGGCCTTCCGCGACTGGAACATCGAGGCCTATCTGCCGCGCATCCGCTGCCCGGTGCTGGCCCTGCAGGGCGATGACGACGAGTACGCAACGATGCGGCAGATCGAGGTGATCGCCGAGCAGGTGCCGGGGACGCAGCTCCTGAAGCTGCCCGACTGCGGCCATTCTCCGCATCGCGACCAGGAAGCGGCGGTGCTCTCGGCGCTGGCCGCCTTCGTGGCCGGTCTGGGCTGAAGCGTCAGCGGCGGCGCTTTGGCTTCGCGGGCGCCGGCTTCGGCGCCAGCCCCAGCGCCGCACGGGCGAGGCGGTCGGCCTTGGCGTTGCGGTGGCGGGGCAGCCAGACGAGCCTGACCTGATCGAAGCGGCCGATGGCCGCGAGCGTGGCCGCAAGCAGTTCGGCAAGGCGGGGCACGTCGGAGTTGTCGAGGCCGCTGAGGCAGTCGACGGCAAAGCGGCTGTCGCTGTGGAGGGTGAGCTGCTGGGCGCCCGCCTCGGCAGCGGCATCGAGTGCGCCGAGGATCGCGCGCAGCTCGGCTTCGTTGTTGCAGCCGCTGCAGCCCGGTGCATGAGACTGTTCGGCACAAACGCCCAGCGGCGAAACGAGCACGTGCCCGATGCCGATCCTGCCGGGATTCGGCCGCGCCGTGCCATCGACCCAAGCCTGCCACATGCGGCCTTCCGGCCCGGCAATCTCCGGCTTCTGCTGGTGGATGGTGTCTGGCGGCATCGGGGGTGTCAGAGCGTCGATAAATCCATTGGTTTGTGATGGATTTAATGAAACGTGGCAGAAAGATGAAATTTTCTTATCGAGATTAGTCCGAAAGTACTATTCCGACGGCCTTTGTTTATCGAATATTCGACAATTTTGGCACAAACGGCCAATGAGTCGACTTTCAAACACATATTTGATTCTCCAGGTACTAAAATTCAGGTCTTGACGGCGTGCCGCCCAGCCTTGCTGCATGGTGCGTCGCCGCTTACCTGAGGGGTTGCGTGCATGAGTTCGAATCGTTGCCAGTTTCTTCGTGTCGTCGCAACATTCGGCATGCTGTTCGTGGCACCTCTGACCGCGATGGCCCAGGCGCCGGCCCCCGGCGCTGCGGCATCGGTGCTTTTCGCCGACGGGGTCGTCACCGCCAACGGCGGCGGGCAGGGCTACCGCGTGGTTGGCAAAGGCAGCCGGCTGGCCGAGGGCGAGACGATCACTACGGGCGAGCGCAGCTTCGCCATCCTCGAGTTTGCCGACAAGAGCCGGACGACGCTGCGGCCGGACACGGTGCTCAATATCGAGCAGTTCCGCTATGTGAATGCGGCCGAATCTGACGGCATGCTGCTCCGCCTGCTGCGCGGCGGCGTGCGGGCTGTCACGGGGCTGATCGGCAAGGCGCGCCCCGAGGCGGTGAAGTTCGGAACCGCCAGCGCGACGATCGGCATTCGCGGCACGCAGTTCGATGCGCGGCTCTGCGACGGTGCCTGCGCCAGCGAACGTCACAAGACCATCGGCGAGCCGACCGCGCCGGTACGTGTGGTCGTTGCTCGCGTCGTCCTGCTGAAAGGATCGCAGGCGAAGGTGCTGGGCAAGGACGGCAGTACGCGAACCCTGGCCGAGGGCGGTGCCGTCTACGAAACCGATGTCGTCGAGACCGGCGCCGCGACGGTGGTGGCGCTGGCCTTCAATGACAATGCCCGTGTCACGATCAATCCCCTGACGCGTTTCGAAGTCGTGACCTGGAAGTTCGATCGCGCCGACAGGAGCATGAGCAACGTCTTCCTGAAGCTGATTGCCGGTGCCGTGCGGGTGACCACGGGATTGATCGGGAAGTCGCAGCCGGAACGGGTCTCCGTCGGCGTGGCGAATTCGACCATCGGCATCCGGGGGACCGGATTCGATCTGCACTGCACGGGAAGTTGCGCTGAATCGCAGCCGCTCGCCAGTCCGGCGACGCCAAAGTCCCGTTGCGGCAGCAAGGCCGCCGATGCAGCACCGCCGGCTGCCGGCGAGGGGCTCTTCGTGTCGACCTGGGATGGCACGGTGTCGGTCGGTACCGGGGCCTGTTCCGTGCGCGTTGCCAAGGGGCAGTCCCTCTATGTCGACCAGAAGAGCGGCGAATCGCGCTATCTGCCGCGCACGCCGTCGTTCATGAACGACGATGCTGCGGAACGTCCGGACCGGATCGAGGTCGACCCTGCACGGCTTTTCGGAGCGGAAGCGCCCATGCCCGATGCGAATGGTCTGTACACCTACGTACGCGATGGTCACATCCTGGTGCAGCAGGGCGGGGCCGGCATCGACCTCACTGCCGGCGAGGCCGGGTTCGCCGATACGCAGGGGCGGCCGCCCGTGCGCCTGAGCGCCGTGCCGGAATTCATCGCCGACGATCCTTACCCCTTGCCGGAAACGTTCAACGAGCGCAGCGGCAACCTGTTGCAGCTCCTGCGTGAGAATGCCGGCGGCCTGACCGGCGGGGCGCCCGGACAATGCTTCATCCAGTAAAGCATCCCGGCCGACAGCGGCCCCGGCGACGCACGGCCTGGCTGCTGGGGCTTGGCTGCGTGCTGGCGGTCGCCAATGCGCATGCGCAGGGGCGTTTTTCGTCGCCGCCGGAGCCGAAGTTCTCGATCAAGCGCTTTGTCGTCGATGGCGAGAATCCGCTCAGCGACGGTGATACCGACGCGATCCTCGCCGGCTTTACGGGTGAGCAGCAGGGGGTCGCACGCCTGCAGCAGGCGGCCAGGGCCTTGGAGACGGAACTGAAGGCGCGCGGCTACGGCTTCTATCGGGTGACCTTGCCGCCGCAGGATGTGGTCGATACGGTGACGCTGAAGCTGATCATGTTCCGCGTCGGAAAGATCGAAATTCAGGAGCAGCAGTACTACAGCGAAGCCAACATTCGCGCGAGCTTTCCCTCGCTGCGCGAAGATGAGTCGCCGAATGCCCGTGCGGTGGCCCGCAATCTCGCAATGGTGAACGACCATCCCGGCAAGCAGGCGACCGTAACGCTGACTGAAAGCGAAATGCGCGACGCGATCGATGTCGCGATCAAGGTGAAGGACAGCGACCCGCTCGTCCTGTTCAGCGCCCTGCAGAACAACGGCAGCGACTCCACGGGCAAATGGCGCCTGTCGGTCGGCATGCAGAATTCGAACCTGTTCGACCGTGACCAGCAGTTGACGCTGAGTTACACGACGAGTCCCGACGAGCATCACAAGGATGTCAGACAGTACGGCGGGCACTGGGTCGTTCCGTTCTACGACCTCGCCAGCACGCTCAGCACCTACGTCGTGTATTCGGATGTGAACTCGGGTCGCGTGGCGGGGTTCTTCGATGTCGCGGGTCGCGGCACCTTCGGCGGCGCACGCTGGACTTATCGCCTGCTGCCCGTCGGCGATGCCAGCCAGACGGTCTCGCTCGCCCTCGACTACAAGCAATACCAGAACGATGTGCTGTTCAACGGTGCGAACCAGGGGACGGATGTCAGTGCGTTGCCCGTGACCGTGGCCTACGCCGGCGACTGGCGGCAGGGCTGGGGAAAGCTCGACTGGGGGCTGGACTACGCATTCAACACGCCAAGCGGCAAGGACAGCAGCAGCGACAACTATGCGGCCAACCGGAGTGGCGCCAGTCGCCAGTGGGACGCGTGGCGCGCCTTGGCCAACCTCAACTGGCAGGCGGATGATGGATGGGGCCTGCAGGCGCGCTGGCGCGGGCAGTATTCGGGCAATCCGCTCATTCCCGGCGAGCAGTTCGGCGCCGGCGGGGCCTACACCGTTCGCGGCTATCAGGAACGCGAAATCTCGGGTGATTCGGGCTATGTCGCCAATCTTGAAGTCTGGTCGAAGCCCTATGCCGAGCAGGTGCGTTTCCTGGCCTTCCTGGATACCGGGCAGATCCGCATCAACGATGCCGCCGATGGCCAGCGGGACAAGCACCGCATCAGTTCGGTCGGCGTCGGTGGTCGCTGGCAACCACACAAGAATGTGGGGGTCGTTCTCGATGTCGGTCACGCGCTGCGCGACGCGGTGACGACGCATGCCGGCGACTGGTTCGGCCATGCGTTGCTGACCGTGCGCTTCTAAGGGATCGAGCACGCCATGCCCCCCGCACTGTCCCCATCCAGCCTGCGCCAGCGTCCGCTGGAGAGTGCTCGGCTCGCCCCCCGTCTCATTGCGATCGCGATTGCCGGGGCCTTCTCCGGCACCTACGCCGTTCCGGCGATGGCGCTGCCGACCGGTGCCCAGGTGGCCGCAGGTCAGGCGGTGGTTACCAAGCCACAGGCAAACGTCCTCAACATCCAGAGCGCGCCCAATACGATCATCAACTGGCAGCAATTCAACATCGGTGCCAGCGAATCCGTACGCATCCAGCAGCAGAGTGCGGCAAGTGCGATCCTCAACCGGGTGGTCGGCGGGGAGGCCAGCAAGATCCTCGGGCAACTGAGTTCCAACGGCCGCGTCTTCCTCATCAACCCGAGCGGCATCGTCTTCGGACAGGGCGCCCGCATCGATACCGCCGGTTTCATCGCCTCCAGCCTGAACATCAGCGATGCGAATTTTCTCGCGGGGAAACTGACGTTCGAGGGAACGCACAAGAACGGCATCAAGAACGAGGGCACCATCAAGAGCCTCGGCGAGATCATCCTGATTGCGCCGAAGATCGAGAACAGCGGCATCCTGCAGACCGAGGGCGGCGACATCATCCTCGCCGCCGGCCAGAAGGTGACGATCACCAATCTCGCCAATCCTGAGGTTCTGGTGGAGATCAAGGCGCCGGACAACGAGGTGGTGAACCTCGGCCGGATTCTGTCGAACGGCGGGGCCATCAGCGTTCTCGCCAATCGCCTCAGGCACAGCGGCGAGATCAATGCCACGCGTGCCGAGGTCGGGCCCGGCGGCAGGATCACCCTGAGTGGTGACGACGAGCTGACGATCACGCCTGACGCCAAGGTCATCAGCAACGGCTCACCCGCAGGACAAATCACGCTGCAGAGCGCGAACGGCACGACCACCATCGAAGGCACGATCGAGGCGCGGGGGATTGCGCCGAACCCGGCGCAAGTCACTGCCAGTACACGCGGCGGTCGCATCGAGGTGCTCGGGCAGGAGGTGACCCTGGCCAGCACTGCCGTCGTGGATGCCAGCGGTGAGCGTGGTGGTGGGGCGATCTACATCGGGGGCGATTATCAGGGCGGCAGCACGCCACTGCCCGAGCGCTGGGCCTTGAATCCGGCAACGCAGCCGCTGCCTGCCTCGACGCAGGCCGCCGCAACGCGCGCCGAGACGCTGCTGACCGCACCGGTGCAGAGCGCCCCGGTGATGACGGAGGCGCCGCCCGCTCCCCCGTCGGATCAGTCGGGCGGCAGTGCCATTGCGGATCAGCCTCTGCTGCCACCCGTGCGCAATCCCCTGCAGAATTCGCGTACGACGACCATTGCCAGCGGTGCCCGCGTGCGTGCCGACGCGAGGAGCGAAGGCGATGGGGGCACCATCATCGTGTGGTCGGAAGCGTCGACGCGCGTGTATGGCAGCCTGTCAGCACGCGGCGGCGCCCTCGGCGGCAATGGCGGTTTCGTCGAAACCTCCGGTCGGCGGTATCTCGACATCGGTGCCATCCCGCCGGACCTCGGTGCGAGCAAGGGGCTCGCCGGCCTCTGGCTGCTCGACCCGAACAACATCACGATCCAGGCTACGGGCAGCGATACCAACATCAGCGGCAGCCCCAACTTCGTCAGTACCGCCGACGGCGCGATCATCACCATCGCGACGATCAAGGCGGCGCTCGACGCCGGCACCAGCGTCACCATTTCGACCAGTGGCGGTGGTGCGCAGCTGGGCGACATCACGATCGGCAGCGCCCTTGCAACGACGAGCGCCACGGATGTGACGCTGACACTCAACGCGCACAACAACATCGCCATCAACGCCGGCCTCTCCGCGACGGGGACCGGCAAGCTCAACGTGGTGCTGAACGCCAACACCGATGCCGCCGGTGGCGGTGCGGCGAGCCTCAATTCCAGCGCATCGCTGGCGCTGAAGGGCGGCACGGTCAGCAGCGGCAATGGCTCGGCCCTCACCATCACGAGCGGTACGCTGAACAATGTCACGCTGGCCACCAACGTCAACGTGACCGGATCGGCCACTTTCCAGAACGGTTTGACGCTTGACAACGCGACCGTCACGATCACCGGTGCATCCTTCTACTACAGCGGCACGCAGACGCTGGGCGGTACCGGCAACGTGGTTTTTGCAGGCAGTTCGGCCTGGCTGTATCGCAACGGTGGGGCGGCGACGCTGACGGTCGGGCCGAACGTCACGGTCAGCGGTAGCGGCACGGGTTCCGCGATCTTCGGTTACAGCGCCGACGAGGCGATCGACTTCCAGGGCGTGCTCAACGCCAGCGTGGCGGGCAAGACCTGGTACCTCGGCGGTTTCGCCAACACCGGCAACATCAATGTCAGCGCCGGCACGGTGCGGATGGACACCTACTCCGGGACGGGCAGCTGGACGAACACGAGCACGGTCGGCAAGG
>Ga0268298_10002454_pt1 | contig 20270 bp, 17 predicted proteins | sample WWTPWeurt_MetaG_FD_194462 | JGI IMG/M metagenome (GOLD analysis project Ga0268298, IMG submission 194462) | Activated sludge microbial communities from WWTP in Nijmegen, Gelderland, Netherland - WWTP Weurt | ecosystem: Engineered > WWTP > Aerobic digester > Activated sludge | place... | reverse complement strand
CACCAATGTCATGGATAAGCTCGTCATCAATCATGTTTGCTCCAGCCCTGTCTCCCGACAGGGATTCCAATCTAAATTCACCTATACAGAATACAACTTTTTTTGGAGAAAATCAATACCCTGCAATGATCAATTTCATTAATTTTCGCTTTTCACACAATGAAACCCGTCCTGACCAGAAAAACCCAACCAGGACAGATTTTTTCGGCGTCTAAGGCGCCGAGGCTGCCGCAGTTGGGGTCGGCTGACGGGGCGGGCTGCTTAACATCCCAACCAAACCAGCCAGTGGAGCTTTAGCTACAACAACCGCACTCCGGCTGTCCAGACGGGCGTAATAGCTTGTCTTCAAGGGAGTTTCAGACCCTAACACCAACCTGGCCTCCTGACCGGTTTGCAAGAGCAGCGTGATGGTATAAATCGGCTGGTTAAAGCCCATCAGTTCATCTGAAGGCGGGTTGGTTAACCTGTCCTGGATCATTAAACCGCTTAACCGCTGCAATGCAGATCCAACCACTGTGCTATCAGCAGTTTCGGTGACAGGATAAGTCAACTGCCATTCTGTGCCCTGCCGGGTCAATTGAACCATGCCGCCCAGGGCATCCTGAATTCGGATCCCTATCACCGAATCGGGTGTCACACTCAGAAGTGCTTCCTGAGGAGTAGGTGCGGCAGTTGTCTCTTCAGCCTTTGGAAGTGGATTTTTCTGTAAAAACAAATACACCGCCAAAATCAGGCCAAACAAAACCAGAACAACGAGAGTAGAGCGGCGCATTTTTTAGCGTCTCCGGCGGCGAATATATGCCGTTATACCCATAACCAGGGGGATTGCCGGCAGCACAAACACCGAAATCAAAAGTGCAAGCCCAACGATGTAAGGAGAGGGCGTCAGCTTCAAGGTACGGGTGGTAGTGGTTTTCGACGAGAGGGTGATCAGGTTTTCCTGTCCGGTTACCCAATCCACTGCGCCAACCACCAGATCGCCATTGCCGTAGGCGTCAATAATCGGATCAACAGCCACGCCAGAGGAACCAAAAACCACCAGACGCGATTGGGTGGTGAAATTTTCCACCGCCGCAGCCAGGATCAATGGCCCAAAATTGTCCACTCCTTCATCTGGCTGTGGTGAGACACTGATGCTCGCCAGGTCAGTTTCACCCCACGAGTCGGCCGTAGTGGAAACCAGCATTTCCGGGCTGGCGCCCGATGCAGTCAGCACAAAAGAAAGCGAGCGGGCTCGATCAAATAAAACAGCCGAACCAACCAGTCCGCTGACGATGGGATGCGACCCAAATTGAGTACCAACGGCAATATAAGGCTGCTGGAGCTGGCTCTGCCCTACCAGGTCAACGATCAAATCGTTTTCCAGTTTAACGCCCCATTCTGTTTCCAGGTACTGCGCCAGCAGATCCGGGCTGTCGCCAAATTTTGTCAATATCGTAGGATCCTGCATCACCACCAGAACGCCGCCCCGGTCTGCATAGGCCTTAATCGCGCTGACTTCAGCTGCCGTCAGGGGGTTCTGAGCGCCACCGGCAAACAAAGCACCGGCATCTTCCGGAACAGAGGCAGTAGTCAACAAATTGAGTTCTGCCAGGGTGTAATTCTTGGCCTCCAGCAGGCTTTTCAAACCTGCAAAAGACCCATCACCCGAAGTATTAATGCTGGGTTCACCGTGGCCTGTCAGGAAGTAGATCTTGCGCTGGCCGTTGCTCATCAAACGCACCATTGCGCCGGTAATCCCTTCTTCGGTTAAGGTTCTGGCTTTTTCCATCCGACCATCCATCACCATCACAATATCCACATCCCGGTTAACATTCGCCTGAGCGGCGCCGACCGGGTCGTTATTGGGATTGACAATGGTATAGCTGAACTTGCCTTGCGATTTCTCAACATACAACTTGAGCAGTTTTTCCTGAGTATCGTAAGGCTGCTGTCCGGTTGCAAAAAGACGGGCCTCTACCGGGCCAGGCAGCTTGGTTATCACATCCAGCGATTCAACAGCCAGGGTATTCAACTGATCCTGAGTCAGGTCAAGTCTCTGGTCATTTTGATAAGCCAGCACATTGGCCACAATGATAAAGCCAAGACAGGCGACCGTAATCACCAGGGCATTGCTGCCATAACGCGCCTCCCGTCCGGTAATAAACTGGCGAGCGCCATCCGGATCAAACAAAATTGCGACAGCCACACCCAAAACTGCCAGACCCAGGGTGATCTGGAAAGCCAGATCAAACTTATTATTGACAATATACCAGCCAAAAGCCCCAAGCAGGGCAACGCCGGCAAAAATCAGCGCATAAGGCGAAAAACGTTTCAAGCGAGCGTCCATTAGCGCCACCTCCGTGTTTCAACGACTACAGTTGCCAGCATCAAACTGAAGACAACAAAACTAAGATAATACACCACGCCGCTCAACGGGAGAATGCCCTGCGTCATCGATTCGTAAAAATGCGACTGCATATTCATGAACTGAAAAATGGTCGAAAACACACTTCCTGCAGCGGCAGCCTGGGTGAAGAAACCGAGGATCCACCAGAACATGATGATGACCCCCAGGGTCAAAATGTAAGACGCCACCTGGTTGGACAGCATGGCCGAAATTGCGACACCCATTGCCAGGAAGGCACCTGAAACCAACAGTAAACCGATATAACCGGTGACCATGGGGCCCTGATCAATCCCAGGGTTTGTCATCAAATGCAGAGCGAGCGGGTAAATAACCGTCATCCCAATCAGCGTGGCGACGAACATGAAACTGCCCAGCCACTTGCCAATCACGATTTCAGCATCACGCACCGGAGCTGTCATCAGCAGTTCCCAGGTGCCCTGGCGGTTCTCTTCACTGATCAGGCGCATGGTGAACGCCGGGCAGGAAAAAACCAGCAAGAACATGACCGGGTACAGCACGATATCCATTCCAGGGGGCGTGGTTTGGCCCATCCCTGACATTACCGATGAAATTGAGATAAAGAAGATCACCCCAATCACCAACAAAATAATAAAGGCAAACAAATATGCGGTCAGGCTGCTTGAATAAGCCTTGTATTCCCGTTTTGCAATCGTCCAAATATTAAACATTGCTTTCTTTCTCCATCCGGATATTATTGAACATCTACTTCGGTTTCCGCTTCATTCTGAACAACAGGAACATCCAGATCTTCAGGGTCGGTGCGGGTCAGCTCGACGAAGATTTCTTCCAGCGACATACCGACCGGGCGGAACTCCAGCAGGTCATAGCCGGCCTGCACAACACTGCGGGTTACCTGCGCCCGGACATCGGCTCCGGCATTGGTTTCAAACTCCAAACCACCCTGCTGATTCGGGACAACTCGGGTCACTCCCGCCACAGCACCTACCAGCGAATCCAACCCTTCGGCATTTCCACCCACGGTTACGGCATAACGCTTCGAACCGGTCAAACTGGACTGCAGCCGTTCGGGAGTGTCTTCCGCCACGATCTTGCCTTTGTTAATAATCATCACCCGATTACAAACTTGCTGTGCTTCAGTAAGAATGTGGGTTGAAAGCAGCACGGTATGCTCCTTGCCCAGTTCGCGGATGATATTACGGACTTCAACAATCTGGACCGGGTCCAGACCAATGGTTGGCTCATCCAGGATCAGGACATCTGGCTTGTGCAAAATGGCCTGTGCCAATCCCACCCGCTGGCGCATACCCTTGGAGAGGTTGCCAATCAGGCTTTCATATCGATCCGCCATATGCACCATTTCCAAAACCTCATCCACCCGATCATCCACATTGGGAACCCGGTGCAAATCGCCCATGAACTTCAAATACTCAAACACATTCATATCGGTATAAAGCGGCACGGTCTCGGGCAAATACCCCAGGCGCTTGCGCGCCTCAATCGACTGCTCAAGCACATCAAAACCTGCCACTTTTACACTACCGGCGTTTGGCGGCAAATAACCGGTCAGAATCCGCATGGTCGTGGTCTTTCCGGCGCCATTTGGCCCCAGAAAACCCAGGATTTCACCCTTCTCTGCATGGAAGGTTAAGTGGTCAACTACCAGGCGGGAGCCATAATACTTGACAAGGCCTTCAACTTCAATCATAAAAAACTCCTTTATACACAGAAAAAGCACGCCCACCAAACAGCGGGCAGTGCCGATTTTCCTTGTTTATTTCGTATATTAGTGAAACAACGGCAGGCCTGCGCCTGACCAGAATATTCTCAACCTCAACTTTAGTAAAGCGCTATATAACGCCTGAGTAAAGTTATACATCAAGAAAACAATCAAAGTCAAGTAGTTTTCATAAGATTAATGAAAGTCTTATCTGCGAGGAGGAGCCCATCAACTTATGCTATACTATTAGCATAAATTTCACAAAGGAGTGCAGAGATGGGTGTATTTAAAGACTCAGAGCAGTTTTATGCAACCGTGGGTGCGTTAATGGACCGCGCCAAGACGGATCCCAAAATTGGTCCGGCAATTGCCAAGGCCGGTTTTATCATCCAGTTTCGCTACAGCGATCCCGAAGCGATAACCACCATTAATGCCAAAGATAAGGCCACCCAGACCGGGGCGTTCGTGGATGTCTATCATGGCCCGTGCAGCCTGGAACCAGAAGTGGTAATGGTCATGAAAGCCGATGTTTCGCACACTTTTTGGCATGGCAAAACCGACTTGATGAAAGCTGTCACCCAGAAACAGATTGTCGTCGAAAAAGGATCTCTGCTCAAAGTCCTCAAACTGTTGCCGACAGTCGCTCCTTTGTACAAAATATATCCCGTGATGCTTAAGGAACTGGGCTTCACTTCATTGATCTTGAAGTAGTTCAGCCTGCCCCAAACCCCCAAACATTCGTACGAAAGAAAAGGTTTTCCCACATGAAAAATGTCCTGGTGCTGGACCTCAGCCAGGGTAACGACCAGATGGAAATCTCCTTCCGGGATGAAAAAGTCCTCATCCAGCGGATTGGCTGCAGTGGCAGCCCCGAATTGGTGCGCGCCCAAATCGCAGCCCATGATGGCAAAGTCGATGCCATCGGCCTGGATGGTTACCCGTTTCACCTGAAATTGGGACGCCACACCGCCGATCATACTGAAGGTGCGAGCCTGCGCCAGGCAGCCCGAACCACACCCGTGGTGGATGGCAGTGGGCTGCGGGCTGGCCTTGAACGCTGGGGGGTAACCCTGGCTGACCGTATGCAGCCCGGGATCTTTGCCCAGAAACGCATTCTGATGGTGCCCGGTGTAAACCATGAAGGGTTAGCCTCAGCACTCAGCCGGCGCGGTTCGGAAATCCGCTATGCTGACCCGGTGGTTTATTTCGCCCTGCCCGATTTTCCCGGCGCAGGCCGCCCCCAAACCCTGGATCGAGCGGCAGCGCTGACCCTGGAACAGCTTAAAGACGCCCCCTTTCGCCGGATCAAACCCCAGCCAGGCGTGCCCGGGTCACCCCGCAGCCCCAAACCATTCCAATGGGCGGATGTTCTGGCAGGTGATATCGGCGCCATCCGCCGTTACGCTCCCGAAAACCTGAAACACAAAATCGTCGTCACAGATGCCGCCACCGAAGAAGATCTTGAAGATTTGCGCCAGCGCGGTGTCGCTGTCGCCATCACGCTCCTCCGTCCGTTGGAAAGCAGCCTGCCGCTGCGCGGCAGTTCTGCCGCAATGGTTGAAGCCATTCTGGTGGCCCTGCGACCCGACCCCACCACCCCTCTGAACGAAAACACGTACCTCGACCTGATCGCCGGGGTTGAATGGAAACCCGATATCCGTGTCCTGCAGCCCGAAGAAGCCGGCATCAACCGGTTCGCGTTCGTCATTCACCCACTCAGCATTAGCTTTATCCATAAACACAAACTTTTCCGCTGGACACGCTTCCTCCCCGACTGGCTGGTAGAAAACTTTGCCGCCTATATCCCCCCCATGTACATATCCAAAGTCACGGGAGCAGTTTCGCCCACCACCGGGCAGCGGGTTGAAGGATATTTATATTCGCTGGGTGCAACACCCCGAATGATGATGCAGCACAGCGAGCGCACAACCTATGAGCAGCTCAAACAGGCTGCACGCCTGGCCGAGCGCCGCGGCGCCCGCATCATGGGCCTGGGCGCTTTCACAAGTGTAATCGGCGACGCCGGCATCACCGTGGCCCACGAAGCTGACATCGCCATCACCAGCGGCAATAGTCTGACTGTGGCTGCCACCCTTGAAGCAGCCAAACAAGCCGTCATCAAGATGGGCTCAGCCGACCTGGCCCATGGCAAAGCCATGGTAGTCGGTGCAACCGGCTCCATCGGTTCAGTCTGCGCACGATTGTTGGCCCAGGCCATTGGAGATGTCGTCCTGATATCTATCGAACCCGAAAAGCTGATCGACCTCAAGCGAATCATCGAAAAAGAGACCCCAGGCGCCCGCGTCACCATCGGCATGCAAACCAACGACACAATTGGCGACTGCGACCTGATTGTCACCGCCACCTCTGCCTTTGGGCAGCGGGTGGTGGATATCAGCCAGTGCAAACCCGGCGCGGTAATCTGCGATGTGGCCCGTCCACCCGATATCGGCAAAGCCGAGGCCTCAACCCGCCCGGATGTGCTGGTGGTTGAAAGCGGCGAAGTCTTGATCCCGGGCGACATTGACTTTGGCTATGATATTGGCCTGCCCCCCAAGACCTCCTACGCCTGCCTGGCCGAAACCTGCCTGCTTGCGATGGAAGGCCGCTTCGAGGATTACACCCTCGGACGCAATATCACCATAGAGCGGGTAAAGGAAATCTACCGTCTGTTCAAAAAACACCAGTTTCAACTGGCGGGACTGCGTTCGCACGGCGAATATGTCCAAGAAGAAGATCTGGCAGTCAAACGGATCCTGGCAGACCGTTATCGTCGTGATCCACAGTATTTTGCCCAGGTGCGGAGCGAGGCCTCTGCCAAGCTGGCCCTGATCCCGGCCGCATCCAAAGGTGTCCAAAATGCGGCGGACAGCGCACAAAAATGGGCGCTGTTAGGACTGGGGCTGACAGCAGCCGCCCTGATCTTCTCCCGAACCCAGCGTAAAAAATCGAACCAGCCCAAAAAGAATGCCTGAAAATGGATCATAGGGATGGTATATGATGAGGAGCGTAGTATGACTGAAAAGAAAGTAATTCTTGTTACCGGTGTTTCTGGTTTTTGGGGCGGGCAGGTTGCCAGTCAATTGGCAAGCAGCTCGGAATATCACATCATTGGGTTGGACTCTATCCCGCCCAAAACAATGATCAAGGGGCTGGACTTCATTCAGGCCGATGTGCGCAATGCCCGGCTGTTGGATCTGCTCCGCTCCGAACAGGTTCACACCCTAGTACACCTGGCCTTTGTAGAAAGCCGCCAGCCCAACGAACACGCCTTTGAAACCAATGTAATGGGCACGATGAAGGTCTTTGCTGCCTGCCGTGAAGCCGGGGTCAAAAAGATCATCTTGCGCAGCTCCACTGCAGTCTACGGCGCTCGGTCGGCCAATTCGGCGTTTCTCCGCGAAAATCATCCCCTGCGCGGAAGCACCCAAACCGGTTGGATCCGCGATCTGGTTGAGATCGAAGCTTTTTGCAATGGGTTTGGCCTCCAGGCTCCCGAAATCTGCCTGACGGTGCTGCGTTTCCCCAATGTCATTGGCCCGAATGTCCAATCGCCAATGACCCGCTACTTGAAACAGCGCGTTCCACCGGTGCTGCTGGGGTTCGAGCCCCAAATGCAGTTCCTGCACGAAACAGACGCCATTGCTGCCCTGCTGTACAGCGTAGAGAACGACGCTCCCGGCGTATACAATGTTGCTGCCGAAAACCCCATCCCGCTCGATAAAGCCCTGGCATTGACCGGGCGCCTGCCGGCTCCAATTTTTCATTTGTTTGCCTATTGGGGCAGCGCAGCTTTGGGCAGTCCCCGCCTGGACAAATGGTTGCCTTTTGACCTGGATTACCTTCGCTACCCCTGGGTGGGTGACTTGCAGCGGATGCATGAAATATTAAACTTTACACCCCAATTCAGCGCCGAAGATGCGCTGCGCGAATTTGCAAGCCAGCAGCGGGTCAGCGTCTACAAACCTGCTGCTGGCGATTCTCCTGATGAAGAGGAACGCTTGAAAGATACCATTGAACACCGCAGCCGCCTGCGCCAAAGCGGGCAGGCCGATCAGGCCGTAATTGAGGATGAGGACCAGGAGGAGGAAACCAATGAATAGCACTCCCTCAGAAGCCGACAGCATTCGCACCTGCTCCAGCCAGACCAAAAGCGGCCGGCCCTGTAAAAATTACGCACTCCCCAATTCCGACTTCTGCCGCATCCATCAGCCGGCCGGCACCGAGCAAAGCGCAGCATCCTCGAACGAAACAGCAGAGCCGACTGCCAGTTCTGCGCCTCCGGCAGACGAGCCAGAAATGCCCAATGCCGACCAGCGCCGCCGGCTGCTGGTTGAGCTGGAAGCCCTGGTAGAGCGAGTCCGCGCCCTGACGCCAGATTATATCGCCCCACCCTTCTCGCCTCGCAGACTGATCAAATTAATTACCGAAAACTTCGCCAACTTCACCCCCGATATGCGCCTGGGCATCCTGGAAAAACTGCGCGAAACGGTTGGCTCAGACCTGTTCGACGTGGATACATGGAAAGGCATCTGGTACATGCTCAACTACTCGCTGGAATTTCAGGCCGACGCCATCAAGCGCCGGATGACCGGCGAATACGAAACGGATGAATGGGGTCTGGACATGGAGTATCTTAACGCCGTCCGGCCTTTTATGGAGTTCATGTATAAATTTTACTGGCGGATCCAAACCAGCGGTGTGGAAAATATCCCCGAAGATGGCAAAGGTATGCTCGTTAGCAACCATTCGGGCCAGCTTCCCTGGGATGGCGCCATGGTCGCCACTGCCGTTATGCTGGAACACCCATCGCAACGCCTGGTACGAACCCTTTACGCCACCTGGTTCCCAACCTTGCCCTTCTTCTCCAGCCTGTTTGTCAAGTGTGGTCAGGTGCTGGCAACCGAAGACAACGGCGTTCGCCTTTTGGAACAGAACCAGCTTGTTTCTGTCTTTCCTGAAGGCTACAAAGGTGTCGGCAAGCTTTTTAAAGACCGCTATAAATTGGCCCGCTTCGGCCGGGGAGGCTTCGTCAAAATGGCGCTGCGCACCCAAAGCCCCATCATCCCGGTGGCGGTCGTCGGTGCAGAAGAGACCTATATCTCCCTGGCAAAATCACCTACCCTGGCGAAACTGATCGGCTTCCCCTATTTCCCCATCTCTCCCACCTTTCCCTGGCTGGGTTTGTTGGGGTTTGTGCCGCTGCCCACCCGCTGGTACATCGACTTTGGCGAACCGATCCCAACCGATTCGTACGGGCCGGATGCCGCCAACAACATTATGTTGGTGTCGCAGCTCACCGATCAGGTCCGCAATGTGGTTCAAGAAATGATCTATTCCCGGCTTTCGCAGCGCAGGTCAATTTTCTTCGGCTAAGTTGAGGGCACACCAATGGCAGTCTATCAATCTGACGAGCAGTTTTATACCGCCATGCAGCAGCTCTTTGAGCGTATGCGGCTGCAAGAGCCAAATCCAATCGACCAACTGGCAGTCAACAAACTGCTCGTCCGCCTCAGTTTCACCGAACCCAAAGCAGTCATCCTGGTCAATGGACGCAAAACGCCGGTCAGTATTCAGTACGGATCGGCCTCAGCGCCGCTGCTGCCAGATATTGATGCCCAGATGAGTGTTGACATATTCCACGCCATTTTGATGCAAAAAATCTCGCTCAAACATGCCCTGGCAGTCCGTAAAATGAAAGTCAGCGGCATGCTCTGGAAGACCAATTCTCTCGGCGCAATTCTCGACCACGGCCGCCTGCTTTACCCGGGCATCCTGCACGATCTGGGGTTAAACTAACTGGTCAGGTGTCGGGGTGGCTGCACCACCCCGACACCTGATACAATCTCTTGTCAGGATGAATTAGTTTTTATTCAGTTTCTCAATCTCAAATTCAAGCCGGGCCAGGGTTCGATTCAACTCGGCGAGCGGAGATTCGCTTTTACCAGTGCCAAAACCAGGCGCACGCGCCTGCAATATCCCTTGAATCACATTCGGGTCGTAGTTCGACTGACTGATCTCTGCCAGCTCTTCAATCACCAGGCGGCGGGTGATCGGGATGTTATGGCGGTTCAAAATGTTCTTAAATTGGGGATATTCTGCCGCCAGATCCAGCGTCACCGATTCAAAACCGTGCCGGGCAACCAGCATCCGGGCAGAATAGCGCATAATATTGTTGGTGAACATCAGCGAATCATCTGCCTGCGGCTCAATCAGGATAATATCCACCTCCGGGTGACGGCGGCGCAGCTGCTTGACATGGTACTGCAAACCGGAATGCCCGGTGATCCGCAGAGTCTGGTCAGCAATCAGCCGGATACCCTTAGCGCTCAAAGATTTAATCTGGCTTTTTTCCGAGGGGTGATTATTCAGTGGAACCATCGGGTTGATACAGACCACCAGCGTGGCGCCCATCTCGATCGCCACATCCAGACTGGCATTGCCGCGCAGGCTGCCGTCGACATATTCTTTTTCTTCGATCTTGACGGGCTTGTAGACCAACGGCAGCGCCGAAGAAGCCGCCACTGCCACCGAAACTGGCACATCGAGGCAGTCCTCTTTGCCAAACACCACCCGCTCACCGTTATCCAGGTCTGTGGCAATGATATATAATTCGCGTTTCAAACTGCTAAAATCATTCGAATAACCATGTTTCTCGCTTAAAACACTGCGCATAAAGCGCTCCAACGCCATACTATCGTACAACCCGGCAGGCAGGGCTTCACTTAACTTCCACAGAAAATCAAAGAAAGTCATTTCATTCAAATTCAAAAGATATTCTGCCCATGCACCCAAAATCTGGCGCGGCAGCCGGGCAGCCCAGTTCAACCAATCGCTTTGGTTGATCCCAAAGATATGCTTACGATCCAGCGGGCTGATCTGAGGATGTGTACCTTCAATCACCGAAAGCATTTCTTCTGGGCTGATACCGTTCGCCAGAAGTGAACCGACAATCGACCCGGCGCTGGTGCCAACATAAATATCAAAGTCGTTGACCGTGCGATCGGTGAGCATATCGTCAATCGCCCGCAGAGCGCCAATTTCATAAACTGCCCCAGTCAGCCCGCCACCCGCTAAAACAAGTGCAATCCGCTCCTGGTCGCCCTTCATTCTGAGCCTCGCATCCACTTATGCACCGTGGTTTTATTTTTCACCATATGGTAAACAAGGTCGGCAGCAGAAATAACGCCAACCGGTTTTTTACGCCCTGCTTGCTCTTCTACCACCACAACCCGGTGGATATTCTTCTCCAACAGCAGTTCTGCAACATGTTGCAGTAAATCCTGCGGAGTAACCGTGTAGACATTGCGAATCATAAACTGGCTGACCAACAAGTCTGCCCAATCATCATGATCAATATAGGCTCGCAGCAAATCCACCCGGGTTACAATGCCAGCCAGGAACCCTCCCTGGTCCACCACAACCAACGAGCTGATATCTTCATCGACCATATGCTGAGCCACCTCCACCAAACGCGAGTCTTGGGAACACATATAAATCCCAAATCGTTTGGCTTGCTGGACAGTCATCCCTTGTTTGATCATAAATGGCGCCTCCAACGGGGTAGTTGACCGTGAATTCCTTCGATCTACCTGGTTGATTCAAAGAAGTCCACCGAAGTCATTTATTGTGATAGTTGATTCTAACCCCTTATGACGTAGCGCGTCAATAGGCCTCAAGCAAAAATACAGGGCTTTCACATGAAAGTATCGGTCATTGCAAGATTCGTACATGCCGCCCAGGCTTCGCCCGACAAAGTTTTCTACCCCAGTTATTTTGGATGGCTGCACCACTCAAAAATCTCCTCCGTTTTAGTTTCAACTATCAACTTTGTTGGGAAAATCTAGTGCAATAAAACGCACCTCGGATTATAATTACATAACTATTGGGATAGGAAATGGACAAGAAGAGCATCATAAACCTTTTGGACGAGTCATTAGACAAACGCCGAGCTCGAAAACAGCAAATGCTGCCGCAGGAGCTGTTCTCTTTACCTGTGCTCGCAGAGCTTAACATTCACCAGACGGAGCAATTTTTCCAGCTGCTGGATACCACAATCCAAGCCAACCTGGAACGTTGTCGGTCAATTTTTGGGCTGCCTGCCGAGACCGATTGGATCAAGGCATTCAAGGCCGACCTGCAAAAAGGCGACCAGGAGCTGCGCAGTTGGAGTGCACTTTACTACACCTACTGCTGCCGTCCTGCTTTTGGGATCACAAAACACCAGTTAGCAGCCGAGGCGAGCACAGTCCCCCAGGTCTTGCGGCGGTGGGTTCTCGATGGATTAAACCGCCTAAAAATAGCCCTTGAAGAACAAGCAGCCACAGCCCAAAAGCAACCACCCTTACAGGCCCTGGAATACAGCCGCCTGATCGGCATCAAATCTATTCTGGATAAACTGCTCAATCTCCTCAAACAGCCGGATGGACCCCGGATGATCGGTCTGCAAGGCCTGGGTGGAATTGGAAAAACCGCCCTGGCATCCGAAATTATCCGCCAGGTACAAAGTCTCAATGTTTTCTCCCGGGTTGTGTGGGTCAGTGCCCGGCAGGATCGTTTTGACACCCACAGCGGAAAAATTGAAAAAGAAAAGGCCGCCCATACCGTGGAAGATGTGATAGCAGGGATCGCCAATGGCCTGGGCCAAAGCCAGCTGGCAGGCTATCCGCTCCAGGAAAAGTTAAACACGCTTGCCCAGCTTACCCGCGAGGACGAAAATCTGATCGTAGTTGATAATCTTGAAACCCTCGAGGAAAACCTTTCGCTCCTGCCAATGCTAAGCCAGTTGACAGGCAAAACCCGTTTCCTACTCACCAGCCGAGACGACTTGAGTCAATTCCAATATGTCCAGGTGCAGCACATCGAAGCATTGAATATGGAAGACAGTGTCCAGTTGATCCAGCAGGAAGTTGAACGCCAAAACTGCAAAATCCACCTGACTGCATCTGAACTGGTAAACATATTTCAATTGGTGGGAGGTGTTCCTCTGGGCCTCAAACTGGTTGCCGCCCAGGCATGCTATTACCCCATTGGCGATATCCTCCGCAATCTTAAAGAAGCCAAAGAAGTTGCCCCTAAAAACCTGTTAACATACATTTATCGGAAGACCTGGCTATCATTGAGCGAAGGCGCTCGAAAATTTTTGGTTCAAACACAGCGTTGGATTCCACCCGAAGGCACTACATTTGATTGGCTGAAAACCCAGGTAAGTCTTTCCGAAGGTGAATTACACCAGATCATCACGGAACTGAGTAATCAGTCTCTGCTCGAAACCCAACGCCGGGATGGATTATGGATGTATTCCATCCACAACCTGACCCGCACATTTTTACGTACCGACCTGCTAAAAAATATCTGAGATGCTTTCTACAGTATATAACCCCAATTGGGAAAATGAAAGCCTGCGCTGGCAGCAGTATGACCAGGAGGTCAGCCATCAGACGAACAAAAAAGTCTATGAACTGATTGTAAATAACCTGGGAGAGCCAGCGCGCTTAAAACCTTACTTTCCGGCGATCATAACTGGTATCTCAAATCTCTTAGAAGACAACAGCGATCCTGATTCAGCGGTACAAATTACTGCTGCCCTGGGCGTCTGGCCTGAGCGCTGGGGCTATGGTGCAGCCTGGGAAACACAGGTTCGCCAGGCCCTGGACTGCGCTGAAAAGGCGGGCAAACGGCTGCAGCCGCAGCGCTCAGCCCTGCTTGCAACCCTGGCAGAGATGTTATATTTCAGCTCCAAATTAGAGGCAGCAAAAACTCTCGCCAGAGAAGCTATTCGCCTGGCGCGCATCACACGCAGCCCCGAGACGCTTTCTCTCGGAATGAAGACGGAGATTGCTGTTCGCTGGCTTGAAACCGAAGCCATCCCAATTCAGGAAGAAATCCAGGCCTTCGAATCAGAGCTCGAACAGTGGGGTATCCCCGACACGGATATCCAGCGCTATAGTATCTGCCTGAAGATCATGCATGTGTTGATCCTTCGCTCAAACGGTGAGGTGAACCTTGCCAGAGACACGGCCTGGCAGCTTGTGGAGCTGATCCAACAGATCGACAAGGTCGACGTTCATTTCATTGCCGATTGCTACCAGATTTGCGGCGTAATGGAATGGGCGAACGGCAGAATGGCAGAGGCTCAAAAAAGCTATGAAAAAGCCGCCGAACTGTACACCCGGGCTGGCGCATCCACCATGATGGCTTATATCGACGCAAATCTGTCTCTCGCATTGCTCAGCCAGGGACGGCTGGTGGAGGGCAGTGAAGCCAGTTTGCGTTCAATCGAACTTAATGCGAAAATAAACAACCCAATTCGCTATGTCAACGCCTATGGTCTGTTGGGAATGAGCTACTATCTCGCCGGACGATTTAAAGAAGCAGCCGATATTTTCAAGAGGCAAATTAAGCTTGCGGCAAAAACTGGCAACAGCCGTTCACACCACCTGGCGATTGATAACAAATTCAGCCTGATGGTGATGCAGGGAAAATACCAGCAGGCAGTTCCTGGGCTTTTGAAATCGTTAGAGTACTACAAAACAATCAAATCCAAAGAAAGACAATTGGGCATTGAAATTGACTTGCTGTTGTGCTACAAAGCCCAGAATGATTTCGCACAGGCAGAATTTTATGCCAGCTCGATCGAAAACTTATTGGCCTCAGGCGGTCTCGAACGAAATATCGTTGTAGCGCAGCGTGCCATATCCTTCTGCCGCCCACCTTCAGAGGCCCGCAAAAGGCTGGAGTCGGCTTATAATCTGGCTGTCCAGAGTGGTTACCTGCTGGAACAGGCGGCCTGCCTGCTGCTGCTGACAGTTCATACAGCAGATCCGACCGAAAAACTGTCGCTCTGGGAGAAAGCAGCCAGCCTGTGCCAAACCTGCGGAGCCTCCGCCTGGTTAAAAGGCCGTTCTGTAGAAGACCCACCGTTTTTACCTTTTATCATTTAAACAAAGCCAAGAGACAGGTCCACCCCTGAACCTGTCTCTTCTAGTAATTGATTAATAGATCGTGGAAGGGGCACCCCACCTGATTGTGGGGTTGCCCATTCCCCTTAAATCCCCCTGTGTATCCACCACAGCAATATTAACCTGTCTTGAGTTTTTGGTTGAACTGGAAGCGAACTCAAACTGAACTTGTTTTAACAACTTATAACCGCTTCAGTCATCGATCGATACCGCAGGCGAGACTCTTGTCATTATCGAAAAGAGATTATTTTGGTATCATCTCAATAAAATGGGTTGTTGGGTGTTTTTGGATGGCTACGCCACCCAAAATATCTTATTCCAAACTGACGTTTTCTTTAGTGTTTTACACAATGCTTTCAGCTGGATAATCAGATTATAAGGAAACCCTGAAAACCAGAGCCCGTACCCTATTATGGAGTTGCTCTGTCCGGTATAATTAGACCATAGCTAACTTATTGGAGTGAACAATGTCTGAAACATCTACCTTCCTCGCCAGCCGACTGCGCACCGAAGGCGAAAAATCCGCTGAATTTTTTCGTCAGTTAGCCAGTGGCGATTGGCAAAAAACCATCTACACCGACGGAGAGACCTGGACCCTGCACGAAGTCCTGGCCCATTTCGTTACTGCCGAGATCAGCCTGTGCAGGCTGGTTGAAAATATCGCTGGGGGTGGCACCGGCTCTGCGGAAGATTTCGATCTTGATGCATACAATTCGCGCAAAGTCGCCAGCCTAAAAGAAGCCGCCCCACAGGATCTGATCGCCCAATACCTGGACAACCGCCAGCAGACCGCCGCTGTGGTTGAAGGGTTATCGCCAACAGATCTCGAACGTACGGGGCGCCACCCATTTTTAGGGATTGCACCACTGGCAGAAATCATCAAAATCATTTACCGCCACAATCAGATCCACCAGCGTGAAGTGCGGGCAGCATTACAAGCTGACCAGCCAGGCACAGCCGGCTAGGGGCTGCTATTTGCTATGAGCAATCAGGTTAACCGCATCATCCGGATCCTTCGCCCGGACTTTTTACTGGCAGCCGCTCTGGTTTATTCGCTTGGGGCCGGCATTGCCCACTATCTTGGCGCTGATATCAACTGGAATATCTATTGGGTTGGGCAAGCCTGGATCAGCCTTGTCCAGATCAGCAAATATTTCCTTTCTGCTTATTTTGAGCCTCTGGAGAATCCCGCTAAACCCAATCCGGAGAATGAACTGCCCCGTCTGGCATTGCTGGCTGTCTCTGGAGCCTGTCTGACGGTGGCTGCTTCGCTCACCCTGGCGCTGTTTCAGTTTTCCAGGTTCAATCTGGTCATCATCCTTATCTTGCTGGTTGGTCTTCTCGAAGCTTTCTTCTACAGCACACCACCTTTTCGCCTTTCCAGCCAAGGTTATGGTGAGTTGACCTCGGCAATTACCGGCACGGTAATAACCAGCAGCCTCAGTTTACTGCTTCAGTTTGGCAGCCTTCACCGCCTGCTGGCAATGACAACCTTCTCTCTGGCTGCTCTGCATATGGCAATGCTGGTGGTGATGGAACTGCCCCAGTACACGGCTGATCTGAAATTCCGCCCGAAGCGGCTGTTGGTGCAGATGGGATGGGAAAGAGCGCTGACTTTTCACAACCTGCTGATTTTGACAGCCTTTGGATTGCTGGGAGCCGCGCTTTTGTTTGGTTTGCCCTTCGCAATTGGTGGCCCAGCCATGCTGGCCCTGCCAATTGGTGGGCTGCAAATCTGGCTAATTAACAACCTGGTCGCCGGCGCCAGGCCCAATTGGCGCCTGCTGATTTTCAGTTCAGCTGCCCTGTACCTGGTTCTTGCCTACTTGCTTGCTTTTGCTTTCTGGACACACTAAATACTATGCCTGAATTTCTAGAACTCTTACCTCCCAATGCAGCCCTCACAAAACTCCTGACGGAAGCCGCCGCCGGAGTGCAAGCCGAACTTATCCCAACAGCCCAGGCCCTGGGTCGGGTGACAGCAGCGCCGATTACCGCACCACATCCACTGCCTGAATTTGCCCGCAGCACAGTGGACGGCTACGCCGTCCGAAGCTCAGATACCTTTGGCGCCAGCGACAGTCAACCTGGCTATCTACGCCTGATCGGTGAAGTTCCAATGGGCGACTCCCCTGAATTTGGCGTGCCCTCCGGTTCGTGCGCTCTGATCCATACAGGTGGGATGCTCCCTGCAGATACCGATTCTGTGATTATGCTCGAAAACACCCAGCCGGTTAGCAGCCGTGAAATCGAAATCCAACGAGCGGTCGCCCCCGGTGAAAACTGCATCCGGATCGGTGAAGATGTACAAACCGGTCAGGAGGTAATCCCTACCGGAGCCCGGATCCGCACCCCAGAAATGGGAGGTATGGCTGCCCTGGGGGTAACCGAAGTGCTGGTTGCCCGCCAGCCACGCGTGGCGATCCTTTCCACCGGCGACGAAGTGATCCCGGCCAGCGCCACACCGCGCCCAGGGCAGGTGCGGGATGTAAATACCGCCACCCTTTGTGCTTTGGTGACTCAGCATGGCGGTTTACCCCAATCGTACGGCATCCTTCCAGACCGGGCCGAGGTCTTGGAAGCGGCCGCTCGCCAGGCGTTGGAAACCTGTGACATTCTCGTCATCACAGCCGGATCGTCAGCCAGCACGCGCGACCTGACCTCAGATGTGATCAACAACCTGGGAAAACCCGGTGTGTTGGTGCACGGCGTGAATGTCCGTCCTGGCAAACCAACCATCCTGGCCGTTTGCAATGGTAAACCCGTCATTGGGCTGCCAGGCAACCCGGTCAGCGCCCTGGTCATCGCCGGCTTGTTTATCGCCCCGCTGATCCACCAGATGTTGGGGCTTCCGGCTGCAAACCATGCTGTCCGAATGGCTCACCTGACACTGAACGTGCCTTCACAGACTGGCCGCGAAGATTGGACACCTGTAAAATTGATCGAGGGTCCGGCTGGCTGGTTAGCCCAGCCGATCTTTGGCAAGAGCAACTTGATCTTTTCATTGGTGCGGGCTGACGGCCTTGTCCGAACCCCGCCAGATGCCAACGGCCTTGAGTCTGGGTCACTGGTTGAGGTACACATCTTGTGAGCGGCGTATATCTGCACGATATCCCGCTTGCCGAAGCGCAAGCCTGTCTCCAGACCAGTCTACAAGCGGCTGGCCTGTGGAAGATCCTTGGGATTGAAACGATCCCACTGGATGAAGCCTGCCTGGGGCGCGTCCTCTCCGAAGCGATCTGGGCCCGCCTCTCTTCGCCGCACTACCACGCTTCAGCAATGGACGGTTTCGCCGTACGCACCGAAGAAACTGGTGGTGCAGCGCCTAATTCACCCATCTGCCTGAACTGCAGCGGGTCAATTCAGGCGGCATACCTGGATACAGGCGACCCGCTCCCCACCTGGGCCAATGCGGTTATTCCGATTGAAAACGTAGAAGCCCTCAATGAGGATGCCAGTCTGGCTGCCAACCCACGCCGCCCAGCCATGATCCGCATTCGGGCCGCCATTACCCCTTGGAGCCACGTCCGCCCCCTTGGCGAAGATATCGTCGCGACTCAGCTTGTACTGCCAGCCGGGCATATCTTGCGGCCGGTGGATCTTGGGGCAATAGCCGCCAGCGGCTGGAGCACGGTCAAAGTCAGTCGTAAACCAATTGTTGGCATTTTACCTACCGGTACAGAACTGGTGGAAATTGGTACTCCGGTCAAACCGGGGGATATCATCGAATATAACTCATTAGTACTGGCTGCTCAGGTAAATTCATGGGGCGGATTGGCCCGCCGCTATCCTATTACCAGCGACGATTTCGCCGCAATTCAAGCCCGCGTCCTCCTGGCGGCTGCCGAATGTGATTTGGTGCTGCTTAATGCAGGCTCGTCGGCAGGCTCGGAGGATTTTTCCTCAGGGGTTGTGGAAAGTTTGGGCCAGCTCCTGGTGCATGGGGTGGCTGTGCGCCCCGGTCACCCGGTAATTCTCGGCCTCATCCAACGGGATGGCAAACAAACCCCAATCATCGGGGTGCCCGGTTACCCAGTGTCGGCTGCTTTGACCGGAGAAATTTTTGTGGAAGGTCTGCTGGCCCGCTGGCTGGGCCGCCAGGTCATTGAACCACCCCATGTCCAGGCCTTGCTGACACGCAAACTGACTTCACCCGCCGGTGATGATGACTTTGTCCGGGTTACCGTTGGCAAGGTTGGAGACCGGCTGCTGGCAGCTCCCCTCAACCGCGGCGCAGGTGTGATCACCTCGCTTGTACGGGCTGATGGACTGGCCCTGCTGCCGCGCGGAGTACAGGGCCTGCCAGCGGGCGCTCCGGTCGATGTGCGCCTTTACCGCCCTGTCAGCGATCTGGACAAAACAATTTTCGCCATTGGCTCGCACGATGTTCTCCTCGACCTGATGACCCAATTTCTGGCTGAACGGCAGCGCCGCCTGACTTCGGCCAATGTAGGCAGCCTGGGCGGGTTGATTGCGCTCAAACGCGGCGAGGCTCACCTGGCAGGCTCTCACCTCTTGGACCCACAGACCGGGGAATACAACCTGGCCTTTATCCCGGAATATCTCGAAAACACCCCGGTCAGGGTGTATGCCCTCGCAGGTCGCGCCCAGGGGCTGATGCTGCCAGCCGGCAACCCTAAATCCATCCGCTCTCTGCTCGACCTGACCCGCAGCGATGTCATGTTCAGCAACCGGCAGCGCGGCGCAGGCACGCGCGTTCTGCTGGATTACGAGCTTGGCAAAATCGGAGTTGCTCCAGGATCCGTTCGTGGCTATACGCAAGAAGAGTACACCCACCTGGCGGTGGCTGCTTCGGTCGCTTCTGGTCGAGCCGACTGTGGGCTGGGCATTGCTGCTGCTGCCCAGGCCCTAAACCTGGATTTTATACCGCTCTTTGAAGAGCGCTACGACCTGATCATACCCACCCTGTTCGCTGAAAGTCCTCTCCTGGCGCCTTTGTTCGATGTTTTAGCCAGCCCTGCCTTCCGGGCGGCTGCCAGCCAGCTCCCCGGCTATCAATTATCAATCATGGGAAACCTGATCGCAGAAGTTGGAGGATGAAATGAAAAACGCCCTGGTGATCGATGACAGCAAAATTTCTGCTGATATTTTATGCAAATTGATTGAATTGCTGGATGTGCGAGCCAGAGCAGCCTATGGCGCCCGGGCGGCAATTCTGGCAATCCAGGAGCAGCCGCCCGATATTGTCTTTGTTGATATT
>Ga0268298_10002453_pt1 | contig 20271 bp, 16 predicted proteins | sample WWTPWeurt_MetaG_FD_194462 | JGI IMG/M metagenome (GOLD analysis project Ga0268298, IMG submission 194462) | Activated sludge microbial communities from WWTP in Nijmegen, Gelderland, Netherland - WWTP Weurt | ecosystem: Engineered > WWTP > Aerobic digester > Activated sludge | place... | reverse complement strand
CACGGACACACAGGTTTTGCCTGGGCCGCTCACCGCTCGATTCTTGAGAAGGTACGTTTATACGATGCCTGCATTGCAGGCAGCGGAGATCACATGATGGCTCATGCTTTCTACGGAGACTGGCATTCTGCATGTGTGGATCGAATCCTTTGCAGAAATTCATTTCATGTATCTCACTTTGAAAGATGGTGTCGCGCTGTGTATCCTCTGGTTCGCGCGAAGGTAGGATTCACCAGAGGTGCGATCTATCATCTATGGCACGGAGAAACCACGGATCGAAGGTATGTGCTTCGCAATAGAGAGCTGGCGGCCTTTGGTTTTGATCCTGTGCGTGACATTCGTGTCGGCCCGGAGGGTCTGTGGGAGTGGACTGGAAAAAAAAGCGGTTTGCCTGATTGGGCCCGGTCTTACTTTAAGCAACGGAAAGAGGACGCATGTTGAATCTTCTGAAATGGCCATTTCTTTTGTTGTGGCGCCTCCTGACTCTGGGAGCGGGGCGCGGGCGGATTGGAGAGGTGGCAGATCGAATTGCCCGTCATGGCGATCGTTTTGCAAACGCCCGTCAGAATGAAAAGGCATCCATCGCAAGGCAGTATTCTGGGCGCGCGCGAAATGCATTCACTGTGGGCGGCGCAGAATCCCTGGAAGAAGATTTTCTCGTGGCCGTAGGCTTGAAAGCGGCTCGCCAGGTCAGAGAAGCCGTAGAATCAGATGCAAATGATCTGACGCGCGACTCCTGGCTTCGCAATTCCTCAAGCAACTCGAGGAGTAGCGAATCCGCGTCCAGCGGATTTGTATCCTCCTCTTCCAGTTCAGATTCTTCTTCTTCGGAATCATCCGTTGAAGCAGGGGGAGGGAGTTTTGGCGGCGGCGGGGCGAGCGGCGGCTGGGACAATCCCTCGGACAACAGCTGACATTTTAGCCTGGACCTCGGACGAATATTTCTATAGGATTGCTTATGAATCGAAAAACGGCGACTTCTGCTCTTGTAATCTTCTTCTGTGCCATTGGAAATCTGAACGCGTGGAGTGAGCATTCTATCTTCATGCATTCAGCCCTCAGTGGAATGAAAGAAATTGCCGGAGCCGCGCCAGTGGCCGCGGAGACTCTGGATTCATTTCTGGCAAAGGAAAGCAAGGGACTCGCGCAGCTTCTGTCTGAAGAAGAATCCTGGGCGCGTGCGAACATCGAGGGATATCCTGCCAGACCAGATGACCTTGCTTTCGATCGCTCTACAGAGACGAACTTGCGCAAGCGCTTCCTGTACGCTCTCAGAGTAAACCCAGAAGCGAAGATGGCCATGGCACTGCAGCTCATGCCAGGTCAGGATCCCGCGGGCAGAACTTTTTTGACTCCGCGAGATGTATCTGTTTACAAAAATCCAATCTGGCTTGCGAAGATTCGTTTCGCGCAGATTCGTCCAGGAGAACGCGTCGCACCCCTCGAGATTTTGTCCACCGCCGCAGACGAGCCAGACCTGGGTCTGGACATCGGGCTATTTGAAGACAGCGGTACTGAATGGGGGAGCAAGATGGGTTTTGGTAAGATTCCATTTGGAAACGCCAACCTCGAATACAGTTCTCAAGCTCCATTTCACATGACGTTCTATCATGAGGCGGGAATCGTGTATATGCTCGCAGGATTCTTAAAGCACACGTATCCTGAAGTTCGAGTGCGTCAGTTCTACGCGCTATCGCGGTATGCATTTCGCACGGGTCATCCGTACTGGGGCTATCGTTTTATGGGAATGGGTCTTCACTATGTGACGGACCTAACTCAACCTTACCATGCGCGGGTCCTTCCCGGAATCGGTGTGCTCAGAATGCTCTGGATCAACTTGATGGACATTGCTGGACGCCATCAACCAAAGTTAGACGCCATCCAGCTCGTCTCCAATCGCCATAGTGCGATTGAAAATTTCTATCAAGTGATTCTTCACAGAGACTCAGTCGCGCACGACATGAACCATCCATACTGGAAAGCAACTGTAGATGAAAGCAAAGACCTGTCGTACGGGAAATTTGGCCGGAAATATTTGAAAGATGTTGTCACTCAGGAATCTGAATCTCGCGCAGACGCGCTGGACTCAAAGCTCACGGATCTAATTCCATCGAACCTCGTGAGCGATCCATCTGTTGAGTTTGCGGTTGCGAATGCTGGAAAGGATCTTACGAAAGTGATGGAGAAAGAAAAGCCAGGGTCCGTGGATCAATTGTCCCTGGTTCTTGCTGATTTCGCGGCGTCCTTTGGATCGCATTCGCGAAACTTCATCAGAGCAGTCCTTGCACTTGAGGACGCCTACGCGTCCTCGAATGCGAAGTAGGTCAGGGAACGATCACGCCTTCAAACAGAAGTTTGTCTGCGATTGCCTCGTTTGCTTTGAACGGCTCCTCCAGACCGTATACAATGGTCTGGAGTGAGTATCCATCCTGAGAATAGAGCGCATACTTGAAGAGAAAATTGGTGCGCTTCATGGTGATGGCAGCCTTTAGAATAAGGAATTCTTTTCCGTTGATCACACGCCTTTCTTCTGAAACGATGTTGTAAGAGTCCACTGCGCTCTTCGCATTTTCAACCACAGCTTGCTTGAGCAATTCCAGACTGAAGCTTCCCTTTTCTGGTATGAACATGCAATACAAACCGTCACCCAGATCGCGCAATGTGAACTCAGCGTCTTTGTTCGTGCTGTTTGTCAGGTTCCACTTGCCCGATTGAAATTTGAGGCCAGCTCCAGGAAAGATGGTACTCTTCAATTCTCCCGCCTGTGTCTTTCCCAGGAATTCGTTCAGGCCTGATTCTGTTAAGTAGGTCCATTTTCCGTCGTCGTCCAGGCGAACGTATTTGCCCGCGGTGGTTCGTGCAAGCTGGGGATCAGCCACAAGTGCAGCCGCCGACAGGGTGGTGGTCAAAAAGGTTGCGATCAGTTTGCGCATGGCTGATCAGACAGAACGCCGTCGGTCAGGTCTAGACCTTTTTTTATATGCAACGCCCCATTGAGTCCCAGTTTGACTTTGGAGGAAGGCAATGATCCAGGGAAACTATTTTAAAGATAACGAAGACTTGATGCTCCAGTTCAATTCTATTCTAGACTGGAAGGAAATCGTCGCGGCCTATGAACGCGGATTTGAAGACGCAAAAACTTATGAAAAGACAAAGGACGAAAGGTTCGCGAATGCTCCGGCAGATGTGAAATCTGCTGTAGAGTATTACGAATCTATCCTGGAAGCCACCGGTGATTTAATGGGAACTTACGTCGCACCGCGAAGTGCTGAGATGGATCGGGTGGGCCTGAAGTATGAGAACGGAAAAGTAACTTTCCCAAAAGCGCAGGAAGAGTGTTATTCCACTCTGCGTGATGCTGGCCTCATGCCGATTGGAATCAGTCGTAAGAACGGAGGCCTGGGTCTGCCGGCAACTGTTCAATCCATGATCTGCGAAATTGCTGCGAGAGCGGACGCAGCCTTCTGTCTTGCGTTTGGAAACGTGAACATTGTAGATATTGTAGAGAGATATGGCTCAGACGAGTTGATTCAAGAATGGATTCCGGACATTGCGGCAGGAAAGTACAGCGCTGCGATGGCATTGACGGAACCAAACTACGGATCGGATCTCCCCAGTGTTCAAACCAAAGCAGAGAAGGGCGCAGACGGCGTCTGGCGCCTGACTGGAACCAAACGATTCATCACTCATGCATGCGGCTATATTGATGCTCCAAGCATCATTCTCACTCTGGCTCGCACTGGATCTCCAACGAGCGGAGCTCGTGGACTTTCCTTTTTCCTGGTTCAGGGCAAAGACGTGCATGTGGCGGGAATTGAAAAAAAGCTCGGGCTTCACTGTTCGCCAACGTGTGAAGTGGTGTTTGACAACTCTCCTGGCCAACTGATCGGAGAAGAGGGCTTTGGTCTTGTGAAGTACTCTATGGGCATGATGAATGCTGCGCGCATTACCATTGCGGCACAATCTGTGGGCATTGCAGAGGCAGCCTACCGTGAAGCTAAGAAGTACGCATCAGAAAGAATTCAATTTGGAAAATCCATTGATAAGATTCCTGCAGTGCGCAAGATGCTCGACCGCATGGAGCGCGAAATCGCTGGAATGCGAATGCTGGTTCTCGAAGCAACTCGATCTGTGGATCGCTATGTATGGAAGAAAGAGCATCTGATCAGACACGAAGGGAAGAGTGAAAAAGACGCCAAAGCAGATCCGGAAGTGAAACTCTGGGAAAAGCTCGCGGATTTGTTTACACCCATGGCAAAATATTACGCAAGCGAAGGCTGTGTGAAGATTGCATACGACGCGCTACAGATTTTCGGAGGCGCGGGCTATACGGAAGAGTATGATGTGGCACGCATTTATCGCGATGCACGCATTACAACCATTTACGAAGGCACAACGCAACTCCAGGTAGTGGCAGCCATCGGTGGCATTGTTTCTGGCATGGCCCCAGCAGGAAATCTGCGCGAATACATTCAGCAAGAAATGAAGTCGATTTCTCCGTCAGCGGAACTCAAGAGATCCTTTGATTTGTTCTCTGAGATTGCAGAGGCATACAGAGATCTACCAGCCGGGGAAGAGAAAAGTATGCTTGCGTTTGAAACAGTGGAAGCAGCCACACGTCTCCTGATGGGCCTTCTCATGGAGCGCTCTCTGGCGCGTACTCCTGATAACGCTCATCGCAAAGAAATGTGTCGCGGTGTGAGCATCGATACGATTGCCACTCTGGAAGGAACACGCGCGCGCATGAAGCTTTCTGCAGTGAAGTAAACGTCAGGCGACGATCCAGGCAAGGGCATAGAGCCCGTAACTCGCATCCCCAATGGTTCGGGCGCTCTGCCCGAACCGTTGATTCGCAAGCACTCCCTGCAAAGTCATGTGTGCCACTGCGATTGCGGTGAGGATCCATCTACCGTCCAGGGCAAGCGAAAGTGCTGCCGCGATCATTCCGCAAATCCAGATGAATGCAATCAAGCGGCCAAGTACATCCGCTCCAATGGCACGAATTGCATTGTGCTCTCCGCGAAGCCTGTCCACTTCCAGGTCATGGCTGGATAGTACCAATACATTGATCCAGCAGGAGCAGAACATCATCGCTACATACGGCAAGAGCGATATAGAAAAGGCGGGCAGAGCCGCGATCCACGCACCTGCAGTGTAGCCTGCAGAAACAAGAATTTCTTTTTCAAATCTGAGATGGAATTTGTTTATGATGATGAAGTAAATGCACAGGAACAGCAACATACCGAGTCCACCTGCGATCATGATCTCAGGCAGGCGAAGCATCAAAATCGCGGCCGCGAGAAAGGCCAGAATGGCGAGGGACAAGAGCCAGTTCTTTTTTTCTGCATGATAGGTTCTGCGTGCGTCTCCTTTCTGCTGTCTGAGTCTTGCGTCCAGATAGTGGTCCACGTTATAGATGCACAGTACGGCCATGAATAGACACGCCAGAACAAAAGGATCCAGCTCTATTCTGGCGGCCCGCGCTGCAAACAGAGCCGCGCAGACCGCACCCGCCGCGACGTCGAAGCTCAGGTACTGCAGTGTTTGCATCAGCGCAGAGCTACCGCTGGTTCTGGAATATCGATCGTAATCACCGTGATATCATCTGACAGAAGAGTTCGCATCTGGCTTAGATTGTGAACGAGTGTTTCTCCGAACGCATCTGCATCTGTGGTGGCAGCACACCTTTCCACCTGGGCATAGAGCGGAATCGTGTAGTCTTCACCTGGAAGATCCTCGTACAATCCGTCCGTATAGAGAATCAGTTTGTCCCCGGGCTGAAGGTCGAAGGTGGCATCCTTGTAATCGAACGATTGTATTACGCCCAGCAGCATTCCTTCTGATTCGAGAGGGATTACTTTACCTTGCCGCAGTACAAGGACAGGGGGATGTCCTGCAGCGGCGAACTTCATTTGCATCGCATCGAAATCAAGGTAGATGCAAAATGCGCTCACAAATCTGTACTGGATGTATGTGCGAAGGAATTGATTCATCTTACCAAGGACAATTCCCGGAGATGCTATCTCTGAACAAACTGTGCGAAATGCCACTTTGACTGTGGATGAGTCGAGTGCAGCAGAAACACCGTGGCCCGTCACGTCTGCGATCAAAATGCCGAGAGATCTTTCGCCTGTTTCATGGAAGTCGTAAAAATCTCCACCCACCGCATGCAGGGGAATATATGTTACTTTTATTTCTGCTTCGCTTACGGGAATCGAATGGGGGAGGATACGCTCTTGAATCGCTCGCGCCAGCTCCATATCTTTTTCCAGTGCGGATAGTCTGGCCTGTGCTTTTCCTTTTTCTTCTGAAAGGCGCCTGATTCTGCGGCCGAGAGCGAGAGAAAAAAGAAGCACTTCTGCCACTGTGCCCAGCTGCGTTCCAAATCGGCCTGCAAGAGACATGGGCAGCAGAGTGAAAGAGGTAGCAGACTCAACTATGGATCCTGCCGCCAGTGCGCTCCAGGCCAGGATAAAGTAGCGAGATTGTTGCACTCCGCTTCTTGCCGCCATGATTGCATTTAGAAACAATGCGATCGAACCCAGGGGCATCAGCGCAGTGATGAGACGAACAGAGATCATGAAGGGAAGGAGCAAGGAGGATATGGCTACAATGACTGCAAACCAGATCAGGGACATCATGAGTTTGTCCATGTTTGAATTTACTTTCTTGTTTTGCAGGAATTCCCGGTTGAACAGCGCCACACTCACGATCGCAAGAGCGGTCACGAATAGTAAACCTTCGTTGAGAATGAAAGGAGAATACTGGAAGAAAAACTGCTGTGCGAAGCCATTGAGGAGCAAATAGGAAACCAGAATCATCGACAGATACAGGCAATAGTACAGATAACTTCTTTCACGCACGAAAACAAAGATCATGAAGTTATAGACAAGTAAAGACGCGATCGTTCCAAAATACAGGCCATGAATCAAGTATTCAGGCATTGCCTTGTACAAAAACTCGTCCGCTTCCCAGATCCGAACCGGGACCATGATGGTTCCTTTGGACGTCACGTGCAGGTAGACCGTGCTTTTGGATCCCGGAGGCAATGAGAGACGGGACGCTGGATTGCGATGTGGCACGGTGCGCGTGCGAAAATCAACCGTATCTCCGGCTGATTGGCGCATAACGTTCCCGTCCGAGATAAAAAACAGATCAATTCGATCTAGATACGCAGACCCCACTTCAATGATGATTCGCCATGCTTCTGGATTCTTGTTTTCGAGGGGAAAGCGGGCCCAGACTCCAGAAGTCTTGAAGCCGAAATTGGGCACGATTCTGCCTGCGTGCTCCCACCCATTGCTATTTCTAGCCTCTTCGAGGCTGTCTGCTTCTCGCAGGATTTCGATGTCAGGTCTTTCCGCTTCTTTGCCGCATGCCGCGCCAAACAGAATCAAAAGTAGAATCAAATTTCTCAATTGCCACCCGCCTGAACTGGCGCATGCTGAATCTGATTTCGGCCGGCTTGCTTTGCGCGATAGAGCATGTCGTCTGCGTTCTTGAACAACTCCCGCGCTGAAATCCGGGGCTCCCCGTGAATATCCGGGTGATGGACGGCAACACCTATGCTGATGGTCACGTGATCAGCGGTCGGCGATTGAGCATGAGGAATCCCGGCAGAGCTAATGGCTCGTCGGAGATGTTCTGCTCTTTCTACGCCCTCTGACAGGGTTAGATCTGGAAGTATGACAACGAATTCTTCTCCGCCATAGCGTGCTGTGAATTCGCCGCCACGTCTGAAATGCGACTGAAGAATGTTGGAAATAGCAATCAGGCAATCGTCACCGGCCTGATGCCCGTAGTGGTCATTGAACATTTTGAAATGATCCACATCGCAGACAAGGAGTGTTACAGGTTGGCCGTGTCTTTGTGCACGACGGATTTCCTCCTCAATTCGAACGTCAAGGGATCTTCTATTGTAGAGGCCAGTAAGGGAATCGGTGGTGGCTGCCTGTGCAAGCTGAGTCACCGCATGCTCCAGCTCCTGATTGGCTGCGATCAGATCCTGTTGCATCTGTCGCCGCTCCGAAATGTCGCGGATAATTCCAATGAACAGCAACTGACCTTCTGCGCGTAGTTCGCTTACTTTCAAGTCAATGGGAAATTTTGTGCCGTCTTTTCTGCATGCTTCCGCTTCGCGAGCCATGCCGATTACGTTTTTCACTCCTGTAGCCACATAGTTTGCCAGGTATACATCATGCATGGAATGATGCGGTTCTGGCATCAAGACGCTGATATTCTGGCCTGCAAGTTCTCCGTCCCTGTATCCAAAGATGGCAGATCCTGCGGGGTTGATGGATTGAATGGTTCCTCTGGTATCTATGATGATGAGACCGTCGAGCAAGGAATCAAATACTTCGCGAAGCCGGCTTTCTCTATCTTTGAGTGCAATTTCAGTTTCGTTTACTCGCGCAAACAAATCGTCCACATCCCGTCCAAGTTCTGCGATTTCATCCGCGCCTTCGAGTCGTAGACGAACGCTTCTGTTTCCACTTGCAAATTTCTTGATTCCGGTTGAAATAGTTTCCGTTCTCCGAGTGACTCGCATCGTGAGCACGAGCCACAATGCAAACGCACCTGCAAGCAGGCCAATGGCAGTGACAGTCATCTGCGTCCGTAGTTCGCGATTTGTTTCGCGGATTCGGTACGCAAGGTCCAGCTCGTAGTACACAAACCCGCATCGCCCTCCGCGCAGCCCGTTTCTGCCTGGAGCGCACATGCCTGCATAACCGACTACAAAATCAGTCCCCGCGTCCGGGAGGATGCGCGGGCCCGAAGCCAGAGGGTCTTCAAGAAACTTCGCGTGAACACGGGGGTAGCGATTGGCGACGAGCTCGCCTACGTCCTGAATATTTGTGGAAGCAATGATCTTCCCATCCACATCGGATGCGAAGAGGACAGAAAGATCTGTTTCTGAGGCAAAGCTGATCATGGCGGCTCGCAAGGGCTCAATGTTCGTGGTCCGAAAATAGACTTCCCCCGCTGATTCGAGGAACGCCAGCCTTTCTGCAATCTTGATTCTACTTTCACGCGTGAGTCTGCCCATGCGCACTGTGCGCGCAGCAGCGTACGCTACGAAGAGTGAGCTCAAGGCAAACGAAACGGCAAGTGCAAGGATCAAGAAACGAACCGTGCGAAATCGTTTCATTTCTCTGGCGCTCTCTTTACGAAGCTGTCGTCTGCGATTCCTCGCGTGTCAGGAGCTTTTCTGAGCAATTCTTTCTGGGCCATGATCTTGCCCAGTCGCGCTGCGTGTTCTTCAAGTGGTCCGGAAAGCTCGCGAATATTTTCTGATCTGTCAGGGATGTGAATGCCGGCGTAGGCCTGTCTGGTTTCCCCGGGTGTGAGCTTAAGTTGATTGGCCACGCGAGACAGAAGGGACGCATCGTGCTGTATATGTCTGTTTACTTCGAACCATCCATCCACTACGTTTTGTAAATCGTCGCTATGCTCCTCGATTGCGTCCCTGCGCGCAATGAGTACGTCCAGAATCTCGCCGGGTATCTCGCGGCTTGAAAATATTTCGCGAGCTCCCGCTTTCAAGAGGCGGGACCTCTGTGGTTCAAATGTGACAACTGCGTCTACTCGTCCCTCACTGAAGGCTTCCTCGTGTTCATTGATCCTGATTGGGACAATTGTGATGTCCGCGCTCGTCATTTTATTCTTTTCAAGAGCCCGTGTGAGAACGAATGCGCCAAGCGCGGATGCTTCCACTCCGATTCTTTTTCCACGCAGCCCTTTTACATCCGCAATGAGTGGTCGGGCTACAATTGCGTCTGCTCCCTGGGAAATGTCATGAATCAGTATGACGGAAAATGGAATGCCACTTTCGCGCACCATCAAAGCCTCATCCAGGGTCAGGGAAGCGCACTCGAGAGCGCCGCCCTGGAATGCGCGCAGCACTTCCGTAGCCGAAGGATATTCGACCAGGCGAATGTTTCCTGGTTCCCATCCCTTCCGGTCCCGCGCCAGATAGAGAGGAGCGTATCCTGGCCAAATATTTGTTCCGATCCGCAGGGACTTACCCGGCTCGCAGTCGAGAAAGAACAACATGGCACAGACTGCGGCGGCGCACCGGAGCATAAGACAGTATGTTTTTCCCCTGGGAAACCACATCAACTTTTTGACCGATCGGCCTTAAAGTATTGCCTGCCGCTGCTGCGGGGGGTAATATTGTGAAACGAATGGACCCGGTCTTCGAGAGAACGTGCGACCTTATAGATGGTGAGCTGGAGAACTGGCTTCAGGCAGTGCTGGGGGATATTCTAACCTCGTATGATCGCCTTCATTTGCGTGATCCTCTTTGTACCTGTCTCCTTGAGCTTGCGACCAACGCAAACAAAGCGAACATGAAGCACATTTTTTTCCTGGAGAAGGGCTGGGATATTTATGATCCGCAATTGTATACAGAGAGACTGAAAGAGTTTCGCGATCATGTCCTGCACTTTGAAAGTACGGTCGCATACGCGGAAAAAGCGAAGCAAGCTGGCCTGTACGTTCGTGTTTCCATTCATCATTCGCCTGCCGGTTTGAAGATTGCAGTGTACAACAACTTACCGGTCATACCGGAAGACGAAAAAAGGATTCGTGAAAAGTTTTTGCACGCTCTGGAGTATCAGAATCTGGTCGACTTCTATCGTGATTACGGAGACAATAGCGAGGGCTCAGGTCTTGGATTTGCGCTGATGGTTTTGATGCTTCGAAGCGAAGGCATCCCGCCGTCTCTTTTGAGGGTCGGAACGGATGGCGGTCAGACTGCTGCCAGAATCGAAGTACCCTTCCATCCGGGGAGCGCTCCTCAGTCTCAGTGAAAGAACTTAACCAGTGTTACGCGATTGCCGCGCGTATTGTATTGCACCAGATCAAATATCGCCAGAGTCATCTTGATGCCGCGTCCATGTTCTAGCCTTTCTTCATTTGCCTGATCTGCTCTTGCTTTTGCGGATTCGTGATCAAATCCGCGGCCTTCGTCCTCCACCTGGAATATGACTCGATTTGGATTGAGTGAAACATCCACTTTCACTTTTCTACCCGCATAAGCAGGATCCCTTTGGCGGGCCAGAAGCAAATCGAAGTAAGCACCCTGCGCCATAGCGCGCGTCTTCGTATCGAAGTCGATTTCCAGGTTTCCGTGCTCGACTGCATTGAGTACCATTTCTCTGACAGCCATCTTGATTTGCTGTGAATCTTCTTCGCTGCAGTATCGTCGCAGGTTGCGCGATATTCTGTGCGAAGCGAGCTCTGAGGTGCTGATGAGGTTATCCACATAGTACCTGGTTCTTTCTGAATAGAAGAAAGCTTGCAGCGGATCGTCTGCGGGACTCTGCGCCTTGCCAAGAATGGTTCCGTCATCCCTCAAAAGTTCGAGACGCACCTGCAAGTCTCGCGATTCTCCGAGGCTAGTTTTGAATGCCTGCCTGAATTCAGTATGGTCTCTGGTTTCCAGCTCCTTTAGCTGAAAAGTAAGTAGCTCGCCTTTCCAGGAACGCGCGGTGTAAGTGATGTCCTGCAATCTTTGCCCAATGATTTTCTTTGGAGAGTAGCCCAGATGAGATCCGATGGCGCGATTGACTGTCAGGAATGCAAAGTGGCGATCGAGAGAGAAAATGATGTCCTGGGTATCTTCCACCAGTTTTCTGTATTTCTGCTCGGAAAGCTCGATGGCTGCTTTCATTGTTTCGAGTTCTTCAACGTGCTTCTTAAGATTCGACCTCAGTACCTGCACTCGGTCAGCGAGAGCAAGGGAAAATACGACGGCCTGGATCATTCCTCCAAATTGAATGCCGTATAACGTCATATTATTGGCAGGAAGATATCCCCAGTTGCGAAACGTGAATACAATTCCTCCTATCACATAGACCACAACAGCCAGAGTGAAGAGTCGAGCCGGGCGAAAGCCAGACATCATCACTCGAATTCCGGCGATGAGCATGGTGAGGAGGCATGGGGTGGCCATGGCCGCCGCGATTTTTCCCGTTGTCTGAGGTTCTACCAGAAGGAAAGATAGACTCGAAGCAAGTGCTATGATTCCAGAGAATTCAATCCAGCGATTGAGCCAGGGTGCAGTCGTGACTGTTTGAAGAAAGCTTCGGGTGAATTGAAGGGATAGAGCGATATAGAGGCAAACCCAGGGTCCGTTGAAGCGATATGTGAGGGCAGGCGTGTTTGGCCAGAGAAATTCAAACGCGAGTCCGTTTGTGGAGAGGGCGTATACGGTGCCTGCGGAAACATAAAGCAAATAGCTGACATAGCTTCTTTCGCGTATGATCACCAGAACAAAGAGGTTGTAGACCAGCATGCAAAGCATGGTGCCGTAGTAGATCCCGAGTAGCAAAGTTTCGATCCAGTCAGATTGCGCGAATGCGGCGGGAGTCATGATGCGAACTGGAATTCCCACGAGCCCTTTTGTTTGCACGCGCAGGTAAAGAGTGGTTTGTTTTTCTATATGAATGGGAAAGATAAAGTATCTGTGAAAGATTTCGCGCGAAGAGAATGGCTTCTCCGCGCCGAGTTCGCGTACGCGTTCGCCTTCGAACAGCGTTACCCGCCCAAGAAGAGGGGCGCGAATGATCAGGTACAGGTCACGAGGGGTGCGTGACGTAAGATCCAGGCGCGCCCAGATGGCAGAAGAAGTAATTCCGAAGTTCAGGTCGTTTGCGCGCGATTGGACCCAGGCAGTTTCCGGCATGGCGCGGACTTGTTCATAGGTGAGTGCTCCGCCTGCGTCTTCGAGTGAGCCTACAAATGATTCGGGCGGACTTTCGTTGATCGCCGTTACGTCCAGAACTCGAGCGTTCAGGGGCAAAGAGGCGGCGATGAGTATCCAGACCGCAAACCTCATGGACGGATTGTGAGCGAGGCGAAACGTCTGAACAGCAATTTTCGTTCTGTTTGACAGAGGCTGCAACCGCACCAGACATTGAGTATGGAATCAGTAGTCGGCGTTCTAGTCCATCAGGGCGACAGGATGTATCTCAGCGGAGAGGATGGTCGACGTCATTTTGAAGATGATCCTGTCTGGCCCGGGTATGCGATTCACTGGACCGGCAGGCGCTTGAAGGGCAGGCTCCTTCCACAGATCGACTACGCTACCGGCAAGAAAATGGTCATACTGTGGCCGGATGAACCTCCGGCGCGTCCGAGCGTGGAGCTGATTTACAATGAAAGGCTGACTCATTACTGGGAGTCTATGATGGGTCACATCGCCATCAACGTCAATGGAGAGATATTCAACTTTTCCAATCTTGTGAATGAAAACGAAACCATGACACCTGAGGAGTATTACTATCGTCCCGCGCTGGGTGAGTTTGCTCCGCATCCAGTGCGCGGAAAGATTGGAACGGATGAAGAAGGCAGGCCCTACTATGACAAGTTTGGCAGACTGTTCATGCGATCGGTGCACATCCTGCGCATCTTTGATATTGATCCGCAGGTTGTTCGCAACCATCTACAGGAAGTTTTGAAAGAAATACATGCAGCACCCAGGGATCCAAAGAAACCAGAGAATTATGCGCAGTTCAGTGTGCTCAAAAGAAGCTGTGCGACTTACACCAGAGATGCCCTTCGAGCCGCGGGCCTTAAGAAGATCGCCGGAATCATGCCGCGCGATCTATTTGTGAATGCTGCCTATCATACCACCGTTAAGCGGCATGGATCTGCGGAAATCATTCAGAAGCCGCAACTCGTTGTTCCTGAAGCTCCGCGAAGCGCGCCCACCGCTTTACTCAATCCACTCAATCGTTTGCGCAATTCATCCATTTCCTATAAACCGCAATAGACGAAATTCGAAAGCTTCTTTCACGGCGTGGTTGATTGGCATTTGTTCGTTCATCCACCCGGGTCGAATGGATCGGAGGCGCGAAGACCAGTCTGAGTAAAGCGGAGCGGTGACTGCACTCTCTACCGCGGCAGCTGTCTGATCCGGAGCCTCGTGACTGTGCACGCTGCAAGGCCTGAAACCAATGCTTCCGTCTCTCTTTCTGTGCGACGCAAAGCCAAACAGCCGGCACACGAGGGGCCTTGCCTCGTAGGCGAGACATTGTCCCCGGCCATTTCCTTTCGATTCATAGAACATGCATATAGAAGAGTCCGGTACAGTGCCGTTAGGCGGCATAGAAGCGGCAAGCAAGATGGCCTCGAGAGGTGTTGCCGTGACGTTCGGGTTTTCGCAGCATCGTCCGCATCCGGAGGGGCAGGCGAGCCCGGTCGTGGCCACAAAATCTGCAATTTTAGCGTCCAGCGCCGAGTATTCTTTTCGAACCTCTTCGATCAGGCTCTCTGCGTCCATGCCCCAGGGGTGGAGCGGGTATTCAAAATGTCAAGGGAACCATAGCGATTGCCGATTCCTGCTTTCGCGGATACGTGCCCGTTTGAATTTCGTCCAATGCGGGCCTTGCCCTCAATCTTACTTGTTTTTTTTGGCATTCTGGTGTCTTGCCAGACACAGACCAGAGCCCCGGAAGCACTCCCGTCGATTTTGATTGTGGGGGATTCCATCATTCTGGGGAAGCTTGGCGAATATCTGGAGACGGAGCTTGGCCGGCGCGGACATGAGGTTCATCGTCATGCTATGGTGTCTTCCGGACTCAGCGGATTACATGATTACAACTGGCCGGAAGCAACGTATGATTACATAGACCGATACCATCCGGATCTACTGATTGCCATGTTTGGTGCAAATGACAGCCTCGCTGTGAAGAACTACGCGGACGATGCAAAGTTTACTTTCTTTAGTGATTCGGGATTTCGCGAACGTTATGCGCGCAAGGTGCGACTTTTCCTCAGTCTGAATGCTCCGAGAGTGAAAACTGTCTACTGGGTGGGACAGCCAAACCTGGATCACCACGAGTTGACTCCTAAATTCCCTGTGCTCAATGAAATCTATGCGCAAGAAGTGGCGCGAGTTCCCAATGGTGTGTTCATTCCAGTATGGGACTTTACTTCGAACGCGGGAAAATACAAACCTGTGATGGCGGATGCAACCGGGGTCGTCGGTCCACTCAAATGGGACTTTGTCCACTTTACACCTCACGGCGGTAAGGTGCTCGGGGATCATATTATAGAGGCGATCTACAACCATCGGCGGTCTCATGATCGTTGAATTCAGAAAGGCTGCTTTTGTTTTTATCGTGGCCGGGGTTACGACTCTGGCGGCGCTGCTGGCAGAGAGGCCAGAAGTACCGGCAGAGGTCAGGTCCTGGCTGCCGCGCATCAATGATCTTGCCCCTGACCTTCCCGGCTTTCCATGGCCGGGCGCGAAAAATTCACCTTCCGATCATCGCACGGCCCCGGGCGAAGCCACTTCGCGTGATCTGAAGACCGGAGGCGAGACAAAGACCGGAGTTCCGCAGAAAGAGAAGGTGCTTCTCGAGAATGAAAAGGCACTGGAGGGTGTCCTTCGCACGCTTGGAAGAAAGGATAGGCCCGTGCGAATCGTTCACTCGGGCGATTCACTGATGTGGGCAGACAACGTATCTTCGCGGCTCCGTCGTCATCTTCAATCCAGATACGGAGATGGCGGCCGCGGAATTGTAAGCATTGTAAATTCACCGGATTCAGTGGTGCAGGACATTCGCATTGAACCCACTGGATTTTCGCTCCAAAAAATTTCAGGAGCGTTTCCTCAGGGAGTGGATTCTAAACTTGGATTTTTCAGCAGATCTTCGCAGTCGATCGCAGATCCTGCGAACGTGCAGTTTTCATTTCCGGATGGTTCAAGTCCGATTCACAAGGCCAGAGTGGTCTGGTCTGGAAACGGTACGGTCAACCTTGCAAGCAACGGAAAAACTCTGGATACAGCGACAAAGGTGGTAGAAGGTGCATGTCGCCTGACGGTAGCAGAGACAGGCGCAGAAGGTGTTCATGCAATCACAATGCAGGCGTCTGGCTTGCCTGTGATCCACGCGGCTATCTTCGAGTCTTCGTCCGGAGTTTCTTATTCAGCTCTAGTGACCATGGGCATCCATCAGGCCTGGGTTCGCACGGTATCGGATGAAAACTTCATCTGCGGATGGAGAGCCGCCGCTCCTGATCTCGTGATTTTTCAATTTGGCCTCAATGAGTCTGCTTCCATTGACACGTACTACAATGGTTTTTCGCAGTCCGTCTACGAAACTGACCTGCGCGCATACTACACGAGGCTTCGAAAGGCATTGCCTGATGCCGCAGTGCTCATTGTAGGTCCGCTCGATCGAGTAAAATCAGCGGACGGAGGACTGGTTCCTGTCGCGGCACAGACACAGGTTCGAGAAGTGCAGCGTAAGATCGCGCGAGAGTTTGGTTTCGCGTTCTATGATACTGCGGTGGCTCTCGGGCCTTCTCACGTTTCTGAATTCATGGCAAAGGGTTTTTTTCTATCTGATTATATGCATCTGTCTGTGTCGGGAGGCAATGCAGTGGCAGACGCGATGATTCGCGACATTTTTGCCGGAGATAGTCCGCCAGAGAAAGCCAGCACTGTAGTGGAGAAAAAATCAGAAGATCGAACCATTCTTTTTCATTCCGTTCGTTATGCGTGGTATCTCGGTGGAGTCATTCTCATGGCGGGGCTTCTCAGACGCTTCGTTCGCCTTCGCATGTATGTGCTTATGGCTGCCTCTATGTATTTCTATGCATCCTGGCGACTCTGGGCGCTGGGGCTTCTTGTTCTAACCGCGACCGTGGACTACATCCTTGCTCGAGGCATTGAAAACAAGCGTCTGGAAGATACAGAATCGTCCAGAAGATGGGCCGGATTTCTACTGTTCCTTTCCCTTTCGAGCAATCTGGGAATCCTGTTTTTCTTTAAGTACTATAACTTTTTTGCGTCAAGCGCCGTGCAGGCTGCAGGATGGTTTGGACTGCACGCGGATTTCCCCGTTCTGAGCCTGATTCTCCCTGTGGGAATTTCCTTTTATACATTTCAGAGTCTTTCTTATACGATCGACGTGTATCGCGGTGTGGAGCCGGCGGAGAAGAGCCTGCCCAGACTATTGTTCTTTGTGAGTTTCTTCCCTCAACTTGTGGCCGGGCCAATCGTGCGCGCGAGGCATTTCCTTCTGCGTCTGAGAGAAGACATGCGCCACCTTACACCGAGTATGCGACAGTTTCAGACAGGCATCTTTCTTATTATGAAAGGGCTTACGAAGAAACTCGCGGCTGACTGGATCGCTGTGCAAATGGTGGACCGCGTTTACCAGAATCCTGGCATGTTTACATCTGCGGAAATACTGGCGGCAGTTTATGGATATGGCCTTCAAATATACGGCGATTTTTCTGGTTATACTGACATTGCGCTCGGAAGTGCCAGGCTACTTGGATATCGCCTGACTGTAAATTTTGACCGTCCTTACATGTCTTATTCCATCACTGACTTCTGGAGAAGATGGCATATTTCTCTGGGGAGCTGGTTTAGGGATTATCTCTACATTCCCCTGGGAGGTGGTCGCTCTCACGCCGGGTTGAATTTGTTCATCACCATGACGATTGCGGGGCTGTGGCATGGCGCCGGCTGGAACTTCGTAATATGGGGAACTTTCTATGGTGCGATGCTTGCGTTTGAGCGTGCGACGGGTCTGTCAAAAACGTCCACCGCAAATGGTTGGAAAATGCTGCGCATCTTGATTACTCTGCACCTGGTCTTGTTTGGCTGGATTCTATTTCGCGTGGATTCCATGGAAACCTTTAGAGGAGTGATGGGAGGACTTTCGCGGCTAGAGTTTAGATCTCCCAATCTGAACTGGATTCAAATCCTGGTTCTATGCGCTGGATATGGATTGCACCTGGTTCCGGTGAGATGGATCCTGCGACTGCGCGCAAGGTATGCTCTCCTTCCAGTTTATGCAGCTGCCACTTTATGCGCGATCTTTCTATTGATCGCCGGACACCTGGCCGTTCCGCAAGCAGTCCCGTTCATCTATTTCCAGTTTTGAAAGGCGCCTGACGTCTGCCTCCATCCTTCTGCGATCCCGCGTGCACGGTTTTGACTGTTCGCCCGGGAGCTTCTGCGGAAAATGGATCATGAGCGAACTTCGTTTTAGAACTTTATCCCAGGCGGAAGAACACCTGGAGCGAATTGAAAAAGCACCGGCTTACAAAGCCACGGGGCTCTGGTCTGAAGCACAAATCTTTGATCACCTCGCAAATTCATTTGAAAATTCGGTGAGCGGGTATCCAGGACTACTCCCCGCAGTCCTTCGCAAGACAATCGGTAGAATGATCTTTCGTTCCCAGCAAAAGAACGGGTTCATGAAACCCGGGTCGCCCAATCCAAATGCACCCAAAGTGCGTGCGGAAGGGGATGCGAAGCAGGCATTGAAACGTCTGCGAAAGGCGATCGTGCAGTTCAAAGCGCATGACGGAGAGATGGCCATTCATCCCGCATTCGATCGCCTGTCTAAAGACGAATTCTCCCACCTGCACGCCATGCACATGGCAAACCATCTGGAGCATATTCATCTAGAAGAGACCAAAGGTCGCGATGCGCGAACCGCACGTCTGACTGGCAAAACTCAATCTGGCAAATCAGGATCGAGAAAGAGCACGGGCAAAAGATCCGCGTCTAAAAAAACAGGAAGAAGCGCGAAGCGAAAATAACACTGCAAAGGGTTGACCGTTTTCCCGGTTGACCCTGTCCTGATCCATGCTGGAACTCCTGGGCGCGGCTGCGTCTGCGATTGGCTCTATTGCGTCCCAGCCGTGGGCCATTGCGCTTGCGGGCATTGCAAGCGCGGTTGGAATCTTCCTGGTAAAACATTTTCTCACCCGCGCCGGGGATGACATGTATCACTGGCTGCGGCGGAAGATCTTTGGCCGCAGAAAAGTGGAAAGCGAGACACAGAGGGAGCTTGCATCGCGCGAAACCAGAACCGCCCGCGAGAGGTTTTCACCTTTTGAAGTGGAAACGCCTGTGGATCGCTATTCGGTTACAGAATACGTGGCCCGGGGCGATATCGCCTCGATCTACGGCGGGACAAACAGATCCGATCGTCAGGTCATTTTGAAAGTCGCTATGAGCACGGGTGACAACGATCTTCTGCAAAATGAAGCGAACACCCTTCGCGCTCTTCACCAGGGAGACACCGTATACAACAAACATTTGCCGGAGCTTCTAGACCAATTTCGCGCTTCTTCGGGTGAAATCGGCCTGGTGCTTGCGAGAATTCGAGCATCTGATCTTCGCACAGTGCGAGAGAGTTATCCGCAGGGCATTCCACAACAACACATCCTCTGGATCCTGCGAAGAACTCTCGCTGCCGTGGGACACGCTCACAGCCGCGGGATCATCCATGGAAACATAGATCCTTCTCATATACTCATCAGCGCGCCGGACCACAATGTGTTCGTCATCGATTGGGCGTATGCGGTTCACAAGCCAGCGGAAACAGGGCAGGGGTTCAAGGCGATCAATGATCATTTCTCTCCTCCAGAAGTGGCGGAGAAGAAACAACCTCTTCCGGCTTCCGATCTCTATTCTATTGGCAAATGCATGATTTATCTCCTGGGTGGAAACGTGCAGCTAGACACAATGCCGGATAACGTGGATGAACGCATCCAGCGATTCATCAAATTCTTTACTCGGACAAGCGCGCTCCAGCGCGCCCAGGATGCCTGGCAAATGTATGCAAAGGCAGATGATCTGAGAGAAGAAGTATTTGGTCCTCATAAATTTTTGGAGTTCAAGATTCAGGAGTAATGTATGGGCGGCGGCTATTACAGTCAGGACATTGCAAGAGAAGCGAGATCCTCCGGTGGTGGCGTCTTCTCTTACCAGGGATATGGAGTCAACGCAGCGGATGCGTCTGCTAGAAGAGAAGTTCATCCACTCTTGAATGTGCATGGCAAAAATCGGGAATGCATGAATGAGACTGCCATCGTGGTTGCGCTGGACGTTACGCGCTCACGCGGCAATGATACAAAAGTGGTCTATGAAAAGCTGCCTTTATTTCTTGGACAGATTGAACTGAAGGGCTACGTGAAAGGTGCCGCGATCAGCTTTGCTGCCATTGGAGATGCCAATTCGGATCAGGCTCCTTTACAGGTCGGGCAGTTCGAGGCGGACAATAGACTCGACGAAGTGCTCAGCAAGTTCTGGATAGAAGAAGGCGGTGGCGGAACCGGGCAAGAATCCTATGAGCTCGCCGCGTACTACTACGCGAAGCATTCCATTCTAGATTGCAATCGCAAGGGCAAGAAGGGGTTTTTCTTCTTTGTTGGGGATGAAGGTTTTTATCCGAGTGTGAGTCCGGATCATGTAGAAAAAATATTGGGCAGAAGCATTTCAGGACCCGTTCC
>Ga0268298_10002452_pt1 | contig 20276 bp, 19 predicted proteins | sample WWTPWeurt_MetaG_FD_194462 | JGI IMG/M metagenome (GOLD analysis project Ga0268298, IMG submission 194462) | Activated sludge microbial communities from WWTP in Nijmegen, Gelderland, Netherland - WWTP Weurt | ecosystem: Engineered > WWTP > Aerobic digester > Activated sludge | place... | reverse complement strand
GCCCACCGAGCACATTCTGCACGAGCAGGCGCGGGCGCTGCTGGATTCGTTGACCGCCAACCGCTCCAACGTCGGCACGGCCATCACCGGCAACCTGGGCGGCTACGTGTTCGAGTCGGTCATCTGGTACGACTACGGCATGTGGCGCGTGACGTTTGACCTGAACCGGGATTTGTTCCCCGGCAAGAATTACCAGTAAAGGAGCACCATGACGGTTCAACCGACGTTTCAACGGTATCTGCGCCTGGCGCGCGAGAGCGCCTGGGGATCATCGCCCACCGGCGTGGGGGTCGAGTACAACGCCGGCGGCGCGGCCTTTTCGGTGCTCACCACCTCGCCGCTGGGCGCTCTGAAAAAGGCCGAGGCCAAACTTCGCACGGCGGGCGCCACGGGCCGCCGCTCGCAGGATCAGCACGCGCCCCTGTCGGGCGGCCATCACAGCGAGGGTCAACTCGACATCCCGTTCGTGTCGTCCTACGGCGGCCTGCTGCTGCGCACCGCGTTGGGCGCGGGCAGCGCCAGCGACACCGCCGATGCCGCCGTGCTAGCGGCCACCGCGTTGGGCGCATCGCCGCAGACCATCAACAGCGGGATCACCGATCCCACCGCCACCAAGTACCCTTACCTGAAGATCACCTTCGACCTGACGGGCGCGGCCACCTTCGGCGCGATGGGCAGCGTGGTCATCACTGGCACAGACGATCTGGACCAGGCGATCAGCGAGACGGTCACTTTCGGGGCCAAGGGTGCGGCGGTGGATTTCATCGTCTACTCGCAACGGCGCTATAAAACGGTCGTTTCGCTGGTCATTACCGGCTTCGTCGCCGGCGGGGGCAGCGGCACCGTGGCCGTGGACGGCCTCGTGAAGACCACGCACGTGCACACGTGCGCGGACACCTCCGGCAGCCTGACGGCGGAAGAGTTCGGCGATCCCGGCGCGGGCGTCGGCAATAGCTGGGTCTACAACGGCCTGGTCTTGCCTGAACTGACGCTGGCCTTTGACGCCATGCAGGAAGAGGCGCTCTTTGTGGCGTCGCTGGGCCTGCAAGGCAAGTACCCCGTCGCCACGGCGCAGACCGCCAACGTCATTACGCCGCTGCAGCCGTGGGCCGCGTGGACGGCCGCGGTCACCAAAGGCGGCAGCGCCTATGCGCGCCTGCAAAGCGCCAATATCAAACTGGCGCTCGGCTCACGTACCTTCCGCGCCGCCGTGGGCAGCCAGCAGCCGGCCGGCGCACTGCATGGCGGCCGCCTGGTCGAGATTAGCGGGCAACTGTATCTTGAGGATAGCACGGAGTACTCGGCGTGGAAGAATAACACCGTGGGCGATTACGGCTTTGTCTTCACGTCGCCCTTCAAGACCACCGATGCGGAAAACGAAAGCCTGACGCTGGACTTCGACGAGATGTACTTCATGGCGCTTGAGCCGAAAGAGGCCGACGGTATGATCGTGGCCGACTTCACGGCTTACGTGAAAGAGAATACGTCAAGCAACGTTATCAAGGCGACGCTGGTCAACGCCAAGAACGGGACCTACTAGCCCATGCCGCAACCTTTCAAGCAGCGCGATGTTGTCTTCCTGCCCGACCTAGACGCCCGCTTCCCGGATCACACCTGGGTCTTCTGGGCGTCGCCAAACGCCGTGGTAATGGGCAACTTACTGCTGCCCTTCTCGCTGAAGCAGAAGCGCGCTACAGGCGAAGCGATCAGCGCCGACGACGAGGCGCGGGCCGAGGCTGATTATTTTATGGCGGTCAGCGAGTGTGTCATCGAAACCGGCGCAAGCACGCTGGATCTGTCCACGCCCGATCGGGTGCGCGCGGCCTTCGAGACGCCCGACCTCGATCTCGAACTACTGGGCGGCATCATCACGGCCTATGCGGTGCGCCTGCTCACGCGCCGGGGTGAACTGGAAAAAAAAGCGCCCGCGCCATCGACGCCTACCGCCGGCTGATCAAGCAGCAGCGCGATGGCGCAACTATGCCGCAGATCATGCTGGACCGCGCCGAGAGTCAGCTGCCCGGCATCTTTCACACGGCGGCCCTGGCGCGAGCCTACAACCGCCTGACGGGCGCGGCGCTGTCGCACTTTGACATTGAGCGGCTGGGCGTGTTTGAGCGCGACGCGCTAACGCGGCTGATCGATAACGCCGACCTGGTGATGTGATGGCGAAAACTTTCGATGTCGTTGTCAACTCAAAATATAACGGCGCAGGCGTCAGTGAGGCCAGTGAGCAGCTGGAACAGATGGGCAAGACGGCGCAAGCCTCCGCCTCGAAAGTTCAGACCGTCTTTGATAAATTAGATCAGGGCGGCATGAAGTTGATGCGCGCCGGGCAGGGCTTTCGCCAGTTGGGCGAGTTTTTCGGTTCGCAGAGCCTGTCCGACATTGGCAACTTCGTGGGGGGCGTGGGCTCACTCAGCAACGGCCTGGGCGAGTTGGCCGGCATCATGGCGCGCATTGCCGCGATTCCGGTCGTCGGGCCATTGGCGTTTATTTTGGGAGTCGGCGCAGCCGGCAAAGCGGTCGGCGATGTAGTTAATAACGCGCTGGGGGTGTCTTCAGTAGAAGAAAAAGTCGCCGCCTTCCAGAAATTACAGGAAGCCATGAATCGCGTTCCAGCCGATCAAAAGGCCGAACAGATGGCTCGCTTTAAGGCGTCCATCGATGGGCTAGGGTCTGGCACCAAAGAGCAAACCGCCGCCGTCAGCGCTTTCGCGGACAATCTAAACAAACTCACGGCGGGCGGCCCGTTCCTGCCGCAATTAAGCCGCATGTTCGACGGCGTAAATTCAGGTCTTGATAAGGCCGTAAAACTGGCTGGACAACTTCAGGACAAATTACGCCAGCAAGCCACCAATAGTTTTCAATCGCTGATCGGCGGCGGAGAAGACCTGACCAACAACCTGGCCGCCATCCAGCAGCGCATCACCGACGCGCAGGCCGACCAGGCCAAGGCCCGCAAGAACCTGCTGGTAGACATCGCCATCGCCGAAGCCCGCCGCCTGGAAGATGTGGCGCGGCAGAATCAGCGCACACTCGTCAGCATTGATGCGCAGCGCACGCAGGCCCTGGCCGCCGCCGACGCCACCCTGGCCTCAACCCTCGCGCAGATCGCGCAAGATAGCGCCGATCAGCGCGCCCAGATCGAGCGCTCGTATGCGGACCAGATCCGGCAGATCAACCAGAGCAGCGGCGACAGCATCGAGGACGCGATCGAGCGGCGCGACGCCCGCGCACTGAGCAAGGCGCTGAACAGCCGCAGTCAACAACTAGCCGACGCCAAACGCAGCCACGATCAGCAGTTGGCCGATCAGGCCCGGTCCGAGGAAAAAAGCAAGGCCCAGGCCCAGCAGGCGCACGCAGACGCCGTCGCCCAGGCCCAGGCCGCCGCGCAAGCCGCCGTCGAAGCCATGCGCCAGCAGAACGAGCGCGCCGCCGAAGATGCCCGCCTGGCGCAACAACGCCAAAAGCAGGACTTTGACATCAGCAACGGCCGGCGTCTGCAAGACCTGGCCGCACAAGGTCGCAAAGAAACCGAGCAGGCCGTGGCGAACTTCAAATCGGTTCAAAACGCCTATGCCAACTTCCTGAACAATCTTCAAGCACAGACCCGCAATGCCGGCGCACCCACCAGCCCGTTGATGGTCGCCATCAAGGATTTTGTCACCGGCCTGGTCGGCGACATGGTTGGCGATGGGCGAACCTATCCGCAGAGGGGGCGCTGATGGCATTCGAGATCGACGCCACGCCCATGCCGTACGATCCTCAGGAAGTAACCTGGGACACGGAGGAGTGGCTTGCCCGCAAGCACGGCGGTGGGCCGCTGATCAATACCAAGCGCGCAGTGAAATTATCTTTTGAGGGCATGGGTTACACCGACCTGTCGACGCTGGCGGCGCTGTGCAACTCTGCGTCGCACAGCCTAAAAGTGCCGCATCCTAAAACTGGCGTGTACACCACATTCGCGACGGCCTACTTGCACCTGACCCGCGTAACCTTTCGCGACGTAAACGCCTACGACATCGAGATTCTCGCCGACTTCATCACGGTCACCTGACATCCGATCGGTTATGCGCGAATCATTAACCGCTACGCAATTATCCATTCTGCGCTGCCCGCGTCAGGGCTCGCGCCTGTATGTGGCCGTGCATCGGCCGCAGACGCTCTTCAGCGCCCGGCTCAGCGCTGCGCCAACCACTTACCCTGCGGCCAGCCTGGCCTTTAGCAGCGGCACGCACGCCAGCGGCACCGTGCCCGCCGGCACAACCCTGTACATCGGGTCCAGCGCCGGTGCGCGCGATAAGGGCCAGGTACGCGTGCGCTCGGCGCTTACGTTGGGAGCCACCGGCACGATCGCCATTGCCGAGATCGGCGAAAAGTTGATCGATCTGGCCGTTAACGATTACCTGACCGTAGTCGAAGATTACCGGCCCGCGCCCAAGTTCCCGCGCTACAGCGGGGGGGCGTGGTACATGGATTACGACGTAGCCTACGATGCCAGCGTCTCCAAGCAAAACGACAACTACGGACCGTTGGCCCGTTTAGGTCCGGCGGCGTGCGGTTTTGTCGTGGGCGGCGCGTGCCGGATGCGCTATGTCGGCGAGCGCTCGGCGGCTTACAGTCCATCCAACGCGCTGGACACCTGGGCGTGGACATTTCCCGATGGATCATCGTCAGCCAGCGAAGGCACAACCGCCAGTCCGGTGGCTGTCAATTACGCGGCGGCCATTCCCAACGGCGAATATCACAGCCTGACAGTGGCGGAAGACGCCACCCATAAAACGCACACGGGCTACCGGCTGACCTTTGTCTTTGAACGCACCGGCGCGAACGCGCCCTACGACGCCGTCATTCTGGGCAACATCAACGGCGGTCCCCGGCAGGGCGGCTATACCGTCGATCTGCGCGTGATCAATACCACGGCCGATCAGGCCGATTTTCCAGACGGCGCGCATGTCGTGGTGTTTGAGGAAGCCTACTACGCCGACGACTTCGGGCCATGGTACGAGATTGCCGACATCGTCGATCCTGGCGGGTTGTTCGCGGTGGGCAACCCCGTAAATGGCGCGACCAGCCTGGCCAGCGGCGTGATTGTCGCCATCGGCAATGGCTATATTCACCTAGCCGTGACCAGCGGCGAGTTTATCCCCGGAGAACTGATTGTGGATGACCTGGCGGCCAGCGCCAGCGCCCACATTTACGCGCCGAGCATCGGCGGAAATTACCCCTACCGCTCAAATGTCCTGCTGGAAGGCTGGATCGTCGCCGAGACGGTGCGCAAAAATCCCTTCACCGGTTCGCTTGACCTCACCGTGACGACGCTGGACGGCGTGCTGCGCACCATTGAAAACTATCCGGTGGCGCTGACCAATCGCAGCACCACGCCGGCCCTGGACTGGGAAAGTTACAAGCGCACGACGATGAATACCGCCACGCTGCATTTTGTGTTGTGGCGCTCGACGATCGCGGCCATTGCGGATGTCGAATTTCAAGAGTACGGGCCGCCGCACACGGCGATCATGAAGTACGTCACCCTGGATAAGGCCGATTTGTTCGAGCAGATAAACGGCTTCTGGCGGCGAACCGTGTTGGGCTGGGTGACGTGCGACCTGCAGGGTGCGCTGTATTGCGAGATGGACGCCGTGATCGACGAAACGGTGCGTGCCCAGGTGCCCACGATCTGGACCGTGGCCAAGGCCACGGATTTGCGTGACGAACTGGAAATTTCGCCGCGCATTATCAAGACCAACAGTCAGACCGTGCTGTACGCCGTGGCCTATCGCAAGCCGCTCGGCTCAAAGTCGCCCGGAGATCCGCACGGCGAAGCGGGAACGACACTGGAGATTACGGACGGCGTGGCCGGTCCGCTGGTCGGCGGTGACGTAACGCAGCCCGATCAAAGTACGCTTAATGTGTGGGCGGGCAATCTGCGAGCGCAGGCCAACAACCGGTATCCCGACGTGCCGCACCCGCTGGCCGGCAACTGGCGCATTGATCCCGTTCCGCAAAGCTACTTCATCGAATCGTTCGCAGCCGGCGATACCGTGCGCGGCTTCACGCTGACCGCGCAGAAATGGCTGCCGCGCGCGCTGCGACTGGCCTACGCCGCGCGTGCCTATGCGCTGCTGGCCGATGTCACCGCAGACGCGGAAACCGTGGGGCTAGGCGGCGTGGCGATTAATTTTCCTCCAGCAGAACAGCCAGTGGACTTGCCGATCTTGCCACCGGTTGATGATCCACCGATCAATCCAGGTCTGGAGTCTGACGCGCGCGAAATGTGGTTGTTCACAACCACCGGCCTTTATTGGAGTAGTGACTTTTTCGCTGGTGGTCAGCCCACGTGGAACGCCGTGGCGGGCGGGTATCCGGCCTCGCCAGGCACGCTGGAGTATGCCGGAATCACCATTGACGGCAGCACCGTGTACGTTGTCTATCACAATGGCTACGTCAATTACGGCATATTTAAGTGCACTAATCCAAAATCGGCCACGCCGACCTGGACGGATATTCTTGCCGGTGCTGGACCCTCCGCCGGGGTGGCAAGATATTCAGGCACTCAGCGGGCGTGCGGGATTCAGGGCAATCAGTTCTGGGTATTCTGTAATTCGACCGGAATTTGGTATCACCGCGGCGTGTACAACGGTACGGCCTGGTCGTGGTCGAACGAGTTGACGGGGCTGTGCGCCACGACGGACGGCTGGTATGGTCCACGCTCGTTTTACCGCATAAATCGCGAGGCCGAGATCGATGATATTTCGTCGGGAGTCGGCTGGTCGATCGTCAGAAATCCGACGGACGGCGCCGGCGGCAGCATCTGGTCGTATTCGGCAACATCGCACGTTACCATCAGCGGCACAGACTACACCTACTCAACTGGCATACTGCAATTAGCGGACACCGGGGCTGTGATTGCAATCTTAAGCGATTTGACGGGCAGCCTCAGCCGGTTTGACGTCACGCTCAATGGCTCATACGAGGGCAACAAAGTCTTTGCGATTCACACGCAGCCCTCGGTCGGGGCGGCGCGCGGTCGAATGTGGATTGGCGACACCAGCGGCGTGACGTTAAAAGACACCTGGACGTATGCGCAGCGCATCCATGACGCCAAGCGCGGCGGCGGCGGCGCGTTGGTGGTCGGCGTATCGTCTTGCCCGGCCAGCAATGAATTTATGCGCATCAGCCGCGACGGCACCGGCGACCCGGCGTCGTGGGAGTCGATGACGGGCAATTTCTGGTCGCTGGCCAGCGGCGATCAAACGTTCCTGAACAGTCAGGTTGTATTTTAACCCATGCCTAAAAGCACGCACCAGATCAAGCGAACGTTCAGCGGGCAATTAGGCGAAAAGGCCAACCGGAACCGGTACCTGTCGGCAATCGTCGGTCACCCCGATGGAACGGTCTACGTCGAAGACCGGCCGGGCTACGTTTGGGCGCGCCTGGGCGGCGCCAACGGCCAGATCATCCAGGTCTACGCGCGCGGCGTGCTGGGTGCGTACAACCTGCCGATTGTGGTCTATCATCCGCCGCACCGCCCGCGCGATTACGCCATCATCGATCTGGATCTGGATGCCTTCGCCAGCAGCGGAACGGGCGAAGATAACGACGGCGGCTATGATGGAACCGCCTATGCGCAGGCTCACGCGGCGCAGCATTACTACAATGGCGGCGATCCGGTGCTGGTGCACCTGCGCGCCTGGACGCCCCTGCGGGTCTATCCCTCCAGCGGATTAGTCATCGGGGTCATGCCGGGACTTATCGCGCGCGCCGGGACTGATCTGGAGGTGGTACATCAGGCGCTGGACCTTGGGCCGTTTGCGCCAGAATCAGGCGCGCTGTATGTCTTGATCACCATTGATGCCGACGGTCTGCTGGCCGCAACGACCGGTGCGGCAGTGGGCGGCCTGCTCGATCTTACGATTGCCGACATCCCAGACACACCCGCCGGCCACTTCAGGCTGGCAGCCATCCGGCTTTTTTCTGGACAAACAAGCGTGCGCGAGACTCGCGCCCTGACGGACATTGTTGACCTCAGGTGGCCGCAAGAGCGCCTCTCGAATGCCGTCTCGCTGGACGACTTGCCCACCCCGATCGACATTGCGCACGGCGGAACGAATGCGACCTCGGCCGCGGCGGCGATCAATAATCTGCTACCGACGCAGGCCGGACAAGCAGGCAATGGTCTGCTGACCGATGGCAGCAACCCCTACTGGGGTCCGACTGGCGGCGGGGGCGGCGGCTCAATCGTCATCACGTCGTTACCCGTAGGCACGCTTGTCCCATTCGGCGGGGCGTCTATTCCGTCGGGTTGGCTGGAATGCAATGGCGCAGCGGTTAGTCGCATAACGTATGCGGATTTATTCGCCGTGGTCGGCACGACGTATGGAGCGGGTGACGGGAGCACGACCTTTAACCTGCCCGACTTGCGCGGCAGAACGTCAATCGGCAAGGGTACGGGCAGCGGTTTAACACCTCGCGCGCTAGGCGCAACGGGCGGCGCAGAAACGCATACGCTCAGCGCAGCAGAAATGCCCGCTCACACACACGCGACTACCCTGCGCTCCGACACGGTGGCCGGCGCATTGCAGTCAACCGCCGGGCAATCTGACGGTTCGATCACGGTCAGTTACACCAGTACCAGCGCGGGTGGTGGTGGAGCGCACAACAACCTGCCGCCGTTCGTCGTCACGGCGTGGCTGATCAAATATACCGACACGGCGACCTCGGCGCTGATCTTCAACGACAGCGTCGCACCCGCCAATGTCTCTGCGACGCCCGCCACCGGGTCGGCAGTGTACGCGGCCCGACGCGATCACGTGCACGCGCACACCCTGACGGACGCGCACATTTTGGTGGGCAATGCGCTAAACGTGGCAGCGGATGTAGCGCTGTCCGGCGACGCGACGCTGGCGAATACCGGCGAGTTGACGTTGGCGACGATCAACGCCAATGTCGGGTCGTTTGGCAGCGCGACGCAGGTGGCAACCTTTACGGTTGATGCCAAGGGCCGCATCACGGCGGCGGGCAACACAACGATCAGCGGGGTGACGCCGGCAGCGCATGACATTGCGGGCGCATTACACACCACCAGCGGACGCACGGCCGGGCAGGTGCTTCAGGCCACGGGCGCAGCGGCGTTTGGGTGGAGCACATACCCACTGACGATTGGCGCAGCGAGTTCCATCAGCGGCACGGCGGCGACTGGATCGGGCACGGCCAATTACCTGGCAAAATGGACTGGCACAAACACCGTAGGGAATAGCCTGTTCCAAGATGACGGGACATACATTGGAATTGGCACTGCTCCGATTGCCACCGCATTTGTCGACGTTCGCAACACGCCAACACTCACCAGTGGATCAATGACTGGCATGAATGTGATTTTAACGTCAAATCCAGCCGCCGACAGTGCGGGGATTTTTCAAGGGATGGCGTTTGCGGCACGTACTCAATCAGGCAATGCGTTTAACTTCACGCAGTCCGTGCGCGGCGTGAATGGGCAATCACAGCACAACGGTACTGGCTTGCTTTCAACCCTAACAGGCATTGAAGTTCAGACGCAGATCAACAGTAGTGGCAATGTAACCACGGTTTACGGCTTGCGCGTAACGGCCATTGCACCCAGCACTGGAAGGGCTGGAAGCAACTACGGACTGTATGTCGATAACAATGTGCCCTTCACCACGATTAACACGGCTATTTCTGTGGCCGCTTCGTCGGGTGCAGGGAACTTGAAGTACGGCCTGTCAATCGGTGCGATTAGTGGCGGCTCTGGTGCCAATGTGGCAATCGAGACGTTGGGCGGGCAGTTGCAATTCACGCACAACGCCAACTCAACGCTGGCCACGTTCACAGGCCATAGCACGTTTACCGCTACGACTCCGTTGGTGAGCATGATCAGAAACGATTCTGCAACAGCGTCGACGGTAGACATGCTGAAACTCGAAGCGCGCACGACTAGCACAGCGGCGGCTGGCTTTGGGCCACTGTTGCGATTCGTGGCCGAGTCGGCATCGGCTAACACCTATCGAGATCAGGCGGCCATTAAATCGACCTGGGGGCGCAATAGCACGCCTGACGGGTTGCACACGGACGCCGGCCGCACCAGCATACTGGCCTTGCAGACGGTGGATAACGCCGGAGCGCTGGCCGATCGGATCAGCATTTACGGGGCGCTGACGCGCATCGGTGATGGCGAAACCAATTACACCCAGTTTGACGGCAGCGGCCACCAGACGATGGTTGGAACGGCGACGGTATTCAACGACGAGAAAGGCAATCTGTCATCGGCGAAGATTACCAGTCCCAGCAGCAAGGTGGTGCAGGATGACGCCGAAAGTGCGTATTACTTCAAAGACACGGCCACAACGGCCGACTATTTGTGGCTGAACATTCAGTTCAATCATGATCGCAAACTAGGCTCGGTGACGTCGCCGCACCTGCACTGGCGGCAGGCCAGCGCGACAATCCCGAACTGGATTATCCAGTACCGCTGGCAGAAGCAGGGCGCGGCGGTGACGACGGCCTGGACATCCATCAAGTGGACAAGTCACGCTTTCACTTACACGAGCGGCGCGTTGAATCAGATCACAGATTTTAGTGACATTACGCCGCCCAGTGGTGACGGCATCAGCGATCAGTTGCAGGTCCGCATCATCCGAGACACGGGCAACGCCAGTGGCTTGTTTACAGGCGCCGACGGGCTGGCCGGCGATGTCTACGTGACCGACTTCGATACCCACAAGGAAAGTGATTCTCTGGGGAGTAACTCAGAATACAGCAAGACTTAGGAGCGTGGCGTATGAACACTGAAATCAATAACTCTGTCGGCCTATACCTGGACGCAGGCACGATCCGAAAAATGTGCGCCGAGATAAAACAGATTGGCGCGCCGCATCACGAAGATATTGTGGTCGCCAATGGCGACCAGCGCGTGTCTATGACCGTGGATGAATTTCTCGACAAGATAGGAGCGTAGCATGGCTTACCCAACTCAGAATAACCAGGTGACAGCATCGCTTCAGGTGATGCAGAAGGCACTGGACGTGTTCAGCGAGATCGTGATGCTGGCGCATTTTCTTAAGATCAGCAAGGCGCTGGTGCTTGACCCGGCCACGGGCGCGATCGTGAGCAGCAATGTGACGGACGAGACGCTGGAAGGAACAAACGCCGACATTGCGGCGCTGAGTTTTGACCTTGACGGCGTGACGTACACCGGCGCGCAGGCGTGGCAGGTGGCCACGGCGGCACTGATTGCGTTGCCGATCGGGGTGCCGGACGCGGTGGCGGCGTTCATGAATGACGCCATCAAGAGTTATCGCTAATTAGGAGACCAACATGCTTGAAGTCGCTTTACGCGAGATTGAAGCCGGCGCGGAGTCATTGCGCAAACTGGCCGACAACGCTAAGATGTCGCCCACGCTCTTTATTCGCTTTGCCAACGCCTGGCGCGATGTGAAAGAGCAGCTGGATGTACTGGGTCAAGTTCAGGCCGCCTCGCTCGGCGCGCATACTCAGTTTTCAGAGGTGCGGCTGGCGGACGGCTCGACCACCACCGTCGAGCAGTTTATCGACGGCGGCCACAAGCGCGAGCACCTGCAAGCCATGCAGCAAGCGCGTGACTCAAAAGTCGCCCTGCCGCGCTGCAAGCCTATCTCCTGGGAGATGATCGAGGCCGCTCGGTCAGCCAAAGACAGTCCGCTGGAGATTACGGCGTTCGATGTGGCCTCGCTGGCCTGGTTGATCGATCTACCTGAAGAATAGTTCGCGACTCGACGCTGAGTGTTGCCGCGGCAACAGTGAGATCACCGCGCGCCCGATCGAATAGACTTCGATCGGGCGCGTGTGCTATACTCTGCACAGAAACGCCCCGCACTGTTGCCACAGTCGGGGCGGTACCGCCGTCAGGCGGGCATCAACGCGGAGAGGCCACGTCGATATGTCGAGTATACCATCGAATCTTACCCCGCAGGCCTTCGTCGATAAGTGGCGCTATGCCACCCTGAAAGAACGCTCGGCCTACCAGGAACACTTCCTCGATCTATGTCATTTGATCGGCCACCCGACGCCCGCCGAGGTGGATCCCACTGGCGAAAACTTTGCCTTTGAATATGGCGCAGCCAAGACGAGCGGCGGCAACGGCTTCGCCGATGTGTTCAAGCGGCGCTTCTTCGGCTGGGAGTATAAGGGCAAGCACGCCGACCTCGATAAGGCGTATCAGCAACTGCTGAATTACCGCGAGGATCTGCACAACCCGCCGCTGCTCGTCGTGTGCGACATCGAGCGCATCATCATCCACACCAACTTCACCAACACGCGCAAGCGCATCCGCACGCTGACACTCGATGATTTGTTGACACCGGACGGCCGACGCGCGTTGAAGGCGATCTTCGAACACCCCGACTTTTTTGCACAGGCTGAAATGCCGGCGCAGGTGACGCAGCAAGCGGCCGATCGGTTTGCTGAATTGGCCGGCCATCTGCGCGCCACGCTGCCTGACACAACGCCACAGACGATTGCCCATTTCCTGATCCGCTGCCTGTTCTGCCTGTTCGCCGAAGATGTTGGGCTGCTGAATAACAACGTCTTCACGAAGTTGGTGGAGCAGGGGCGCGTGCGGCCCGAGCGGTTTACGTCGCAACTGCGCCAACTCTTTGCGGCCATGGCCACCGGCGGCGACTTTGGCGTGGACGAGGTGCGGCGCTTCAACGGCGGCTTGTTCAACGATGACGCGGCCCTGCCGCTGGATCGCAAAGCGATTGAGATTCTGGCCGGTGTGGTGGCCCTGGACTGGTCGACGATTGAGCCGAGCATCTTCGGCGAGTTGTTCGTGCGCGGGCTGGACCCGGCGCAGCGCTCGAAGTTGGGCGCGCAGTACACCGACCGATCGGACATCGAACTCATCGTCGAGCCGGTGCTGATGGCGCCGCTGCGCAAGCAATGGACGGAGGTGCAGCAGCAGGCCCGCGACCTGGCCGCGCAGCGCGATGAGGCGCAAGGGACCAAACGCGCGAAACTGGATAAGCAAGTGCGCGACGGGCTGATCGCGTTCATGACCGAACTGGCGCAGATGCGCGTGCTGGATGCGGCCTGCGGCAGCGGCAATTTCTTGTATGTGTCGCTGGTGATGTTGTTGGACTTGTGGCAAACCGTGGCCGAGGTCTACGCCGAACTGACCCAGCAGCGACTGTCACCCTTGCCCGACATCACGCCGTCGCCGGCGCAACTGCACGGCATCGAGATCAACGAGTACGCGCGCGAACTGGCGCAGGCCACGATCTGGATCGGGTACATTCAATGGCTAATTAAAAAGGGGTACGGCTTCCCCGATGAGCCGATCTTGAAGCCGATCGACTCGATTGAACATCGCGACGCGATTCTGAACCCGGACGGCACCGAGCCGGAGTGGCCGGCGTGCGAGGTTATCGTTGGGAATCCGCCGTTTCTGGGCGATCGAAAGATGCGGCAAGAGATCGGTGATGAGTATGTAGAAAAATTGCGCCAAGTTTATGCGGGCCGCGTTACGGGAGTCGTTGATTTAGTGTGCTATTGGTTCGAGAAGGCGCGTGCCATGGTCGAATCTGGTAGCGCAAAGCGCGTCGGTCTATTGGCGACTACCACCATACGCAACGGCGCAAGCCGGCGTGTGCTAGAGAGAATTAAGGCGACCGGTGACATATTTTGGGCATTTTCAGATCGTGATTGGACACTTGCCGGTGCGACCGTTCACGTCGCGATGATTGGCTTTGATAATGGCGCCGAAAAAACACGGACCCTAAACGATCAAGTCGTAGCAAGCATCAATGCCGACTTAACTACTTCGCTCGATTTGACACAGGCACAAACACTCATTGAGAATCTAGGTCTATCGTTTGCAGGCACGAAGAAGTATGGGCCATTTGATATTGATAACGCTTTGGCGCAAAGTCTTTTGTCGGACAGGGGAAATCCAAATGGGCGCTCCAACCGCGATGTGGTTAAGCCATGGGTCAATGGCATGGACATTGCCCGTGGACGCCGCAATATGTGGATCATTGATTTTGGCGTAGATATGCCATCTGAGCAAGCGGCGCAATACGAGAAGCCGTTTGAATACTTAAGGAAAAATGTCAAGCCGCAGCGCGACAAAGAGCGAGAAAAAGATACGCGAGAAAAATGGTGGTTGTTTCAAAGGCCTCGCCCAGGAATGCGTGAGGCAATTGCAGGTTTGTCACGCTACATCGTTACATTGGCGGTATCGAAACACAGAATCTTTACTTGGCTAACTCACCCGACAATCCCAGATCAACAACTCATAGTAATTGCACGAGATGACGACTATTTCTTCGGTGTGCTTTACTCCAAGATTCATGAGTTATGGTCGCGCGCAAAAGGTACACAATTACGCGAAGCCGAAAGCGGCACTCGCTATACACCTACAAATACCTTCGAAACCTTTCCATTCCCGTGGCTGCCAGGCCAAGAGCCACGCGATGATCCACGCGTGCAGGTCATCGCCGAAGCGGCGCGTGTTCTGGTGCAGCAGCGTGACGCGTGGCTCAATCCGCCGGGCATCACTGAAGCCGAACTGAAGAAACGCACATTGACGAACCTGTACAACGCGCAGCCGACGTGGTTGGAGAATGCGCATCGCCGACTCGACGAGGCCGTGTTCGCGGCGTATGGGTGGCCGGCTGACCTCAGCGACGATGAAATCCTGGCGCGGCTGCTGGCGCTGAATCTGGCGCGGGCGGCGCAACAAACCGGGGGCGCGTAATGACCCATCCGCCTGTCGGCGAGCGCGTGCTCGCCATGCTCTTGTTGGGCGTCTGGCTGGCCATGACGCTGACCTACGTGCTGTTACCGCCCGAATGGCGCGAATCCAGGGCGGCGAATATCGCCATTGGGGTGATCGTGCTCGGCGTCGTGGTGGCCGGGGTGGTGTGGATCAGCCGGCGGCAGCGATAAATTTGAACTGGTGAGCAGCCAGCCGATGTCCACCTTACTGGAGCGGCGACTCAAACAAGAAGTGGCGAGCGATGGACCATAAACCAGCACCGTTACATATCGTTGAAGACAATTATTTCACGCTGACGCAGGTGGCCGAACTGCATCAGGTCTATCCGCAGACCGTGCTCTATTGGGTGAAACGGGGCTGGCTGCCGGCGCTAAAACTGCCCGGGCTGGGCTACATCGTGACCGAGCAGGCTGCGCTGGCGTTTAAGGTGCGTCGCCGTTCCTTGACAAGCCTGGCCCTCCATGAGCAGCGGCCATGATGCCCGACTACACAGAAGTTATCCAGCAGGGGCGCGCCATGGTGCGGCTCATCGAAGCCACCAATATCCTGCTGCCCGAGGCCGGTCAGCATGAGGCCGATCTGTTGCGCGATCTCAAGATTCAATATCAGAAGCGCCTGCGTAAAATGATCGCAGACTTGCCGCCTGACATCAGCGCGCAGATCCTCGCGGCGTCGGACCGCATCAGCGGGCCGGTCAATGACACGACTCTGAATTGAGCCGGCCGGCGGCTATTCCAACAGCGCAATGACGCTGGCTAGACCCCGCGCGCGGACGGTCACGACCTCGGTCGGTGTTTCCGCGGCAATCTCGCCGACGCCGCGCACGTGCGGCCGCACAAAGGTGTAGCCGTCGGGCAGCACCACGCCGTAGTCGCGGGCGATCTGAGCGGCCTCCTCGCTCCTACTCCACCCCTCGTGCAATCTTCGCCGAAAGCCGCGCACGCCGTGCGCCTGGCGCGCCACATACGCCCGCTCAACGGGCGTGCTCCACTGGCGTTTGCCACTGAGCCGCAACACGGGCAACATGCGCGTGGATGGCGATTTCGACAGTGTGTCTGGCAAGGCCGCGCCGCGTTCACCCGCGTTGCGCTGGGGCGCGGATTCGCGCAGCGGGACAGATTCATCGCCCGTCACGCGCAAATCGTGCCAGAGGGCCGCCAGAACGACGTTGAGCCAGGCCGCATAGTTCTGCGGCACGATGAGCCGCTGCAAGCCGCGCAGTTTGTCCCAGCGAAACACGCCACCTTCCTCGCGGCCAAGTGCGCGCACCCACAACCCATCGCCATCGGCGCAGACCGTCAGCGAGTCCACGCCGGCGGCGCGCAACGTCGTCAACTCGGCTGGCAATTCGAGCCGGAATGTGCCCGTCGGCGCGTAAGCGGCCTGGGCTTCGGCCTCGCGCACCAGGCTGGGCCACAGCCCGTTGAGCACGTCGCGCTGCTCGGCGTCGAGCGGCAGATCGCGGTAGGCATTGAGGCCGCGCACAGGGAAACGGCCAGCGGGCAGCAGGGCACGCACGACCTCAGGCGTGATGTGGCAGGATAACATCTCTACGGTCTGCGCCCAGCAGGTGAGAATGGACTCCGGGTCGTCGATCTTTAGCGCGACGCCGGCCACCTCGATCGTGGGCGCGGGCCGCAAAAAGAGATCGATCGCGGCGAGCGTGGATTGGCTCACCATCGCTTGAATCTCATCTCCCGTCGCAACAGGCGGAACGATCATCCGCTTTGGCTGCCAGAGTTCGCGCGACAACGCCAGCACGATGCGGGCCACGTCCGACCCGCGCAGGCGTAATGTCAGCGGCCAGTGCTTTTGGTCTTCGGAGGCGATCAGCGCGAGCGTCTCGATCTGCTTGTTGCTGAGCGCGGGTGGCAGATAGTCGGTGGCCGCGTGCTCCCATTTGGCCGCCACAATCGCGCCGGCTTGCGCGGCAACCGCCAGGCGATTCTGATCGATCTGGCGGCGGCGGCCCAGATCGGCGATCAGCAACGCCGTGATGACCTCGACGGGCAGCAGCGCCCCTTGCGCGAACTCGTGGTCCTCGATGTCGCGCAGGGCATCGAGGACGGACAGTTTGGGCGGATACAGCAACCGGAGCGAGATAGCGGCATCTGCCGCCATCAAGCCCGACCAGTCCGCCTGGGGCCGCAGGGCGCGCGGGATGTCTGAGCCAAACAGCCACGTTAGAGGCGCGGTGCGCAAATGATCGCGCAGCACGCGCAGCGGGTCTGCCGGCCGCGTGGGCGGAATGGGCAGGATGTCGAGTTGCGGTCCATCGGCGCGGCCGTAGGCCAGGCCGCCACTGCGTTCAATGCGCCTCACTGGGTCTTCTCCAGGCGGGCCTTTGGGCAGTGTTGATTGTTATCTGCCGGCTCGCTATGGACTAGACACACGTATCGATTGTCTACCAATACGACACAGCACTGACCGAGTTTCTTCATCGCGGCCAAGTTCTCGCTCAGGCTTTTCGTATTCGTCAGTGGACGATCGGGCGGAGTCGCAACGGACATTGCGCCAATGAAGATCGTCAGGGTCTCATCGGCCGTGACGATTACAAACGATCGATCATGCCCATCCTGGCCGCCAAGACGAATGACCTCGCCGTCCACCGCCGGCGTGACCGTTTCGCCGTCGTTGCTAACGCGCGAAATGCTGACCGCCAGGCCGCGCTCGATCGTGATCCGCTTCAGTTTCTTCCCCTGGCCCCGGCCGGGACCGCCGCTGCGACCTGGTTTACCCGCCATGCTGCTTCTCCTGAATGGGATTGACTGGCCCGCCGCGCTCGGCGATGGAGTTCAACAAACACGCTAGCCGGCGTTGATTGAGTTCGGTGCCAACGAACGGCCGATTGACCGCGAACGCAGCCAGCCCGAGCAAGCCGCGCCCCATGCAGATATCGCCGATCGTTTCATACGCTTCGTCGCGCGCCAAAATCTTTATGCACTCGGCCTCATCGATCCCGGTGTAATCAAACTCGGTGGGCGTCGCTGCACCCCGCAAGAGCACCGTCGGGTGCTTGCGATAATATACCACGTCCCAGCGCTGCACCACGGCAAACCGGTCGGCGAGATGACGCTGGTAGACCTCCGCATTCTGGCGGCCCATCTCGATGTAGCAGATGCGCGGCCCGATCTGGTCGAGACGCGCCAGCAGGGCGGCCGTGAAGTCGCGGAAGTCGCGCTGATAATCGAGCCGCTCGGCCTTAGTGTAGAAACTGTTGAGATTGCCCAGGTTCCACGGCGGATCGATAAACAGTAGATCGGGCCGCACCCAGTCCGGCAGCGGGTCGAAGAGATTATGCACCGCCACCTGCCCCGTGCCGGCGCGCCACACCTGGCCCGGCGCGATCGGAAACTTTTCCCAGGCTCCCCCGTACAGCCACTTAGTCGGCATTCTCAACCTCCACCATTTCCCAGGACATTGAATAGGTCGCGTGCAGGAACAACTCGGCGATGCCCGTCACCTGCTTATAGCGATGCACCGTGTCCAGGTCGATGCCCAGGTGTTGGCAGATGTCCTCATCGCCCATGCCCTGCTGAATCAAGGCCCGGATCAGATCGGCGTCGAGGTCCACCTCGTGCGAGCCTCGCGCCTTGTTGAATTGCCAGGTGGCCACCATGCGCTGCTTGGCGTCGTGATCGAGCACGGCCACCGGCACGTGGCTCATATCCAGCCACTTCGGTCCGCTGACCATGTAGCGGTGGAAGCCGTCCACGACCACGAACAACTGTTGGTCGTCATCCCAGATCACCACGATCGGGAAGGCGAAGCCGTTGTCGAGGATGCTCTGATTGAGCAGTTCCATCTTGTCGTCGCTGACGTGGTTTGGGTTGTATGTGTTCGCGATGACCAGCGAGCGCGCGACCACGAGCGTGTTGGCGCACGGGATCGGAATCTGCCGGCCGCGCTTGCCCGGCACGAGCACCGGCTGCACCGTGCGTTGATAGGCGGCGTACTCCTCGATCGAGTTGATGAACATTACAGCACCTCGCGGTAATAGGCGATCCAGTTGTCACGCGGATCGGGCTGATTGTCGACGGGCAGATTGTTCTCATAATCGTTGAGAATCAACTGCCGGCACTGCTGGCGCGCCACATACTCGTTGTCGAGATGGCGCGCAAAGCGCTGAGCCATGATGGCGCACTTGGCCTGATCGGGATGCGTGGCAATCAGGAAATCACGATACTCGCGCCACGATTTATAGTTCTTCGGCAAGCGCTGCGCCTTGAATAATTTGGCTTTCTTGCCCGTCTCCTGCGCGAGCGCGATGCCTTTGGCGCGTTTCAGGAGTTTGTTGTAGGTGGCCGGCTCGAACTCGGGCAGGTCCACCAGTGCCTTGAAACTCTTCTCATGAATCAGCGACGAGACGCGCATCTCCTGCAGCGGGTAACCTTTTTTGAACTGGTAGTCATAGATGCGGTGATACCGCAAGCCGTTCTCCGTGATGTACTTCCAGATGTCGTGGAAGTTCCAGTCGTAAAGCGGATACAGGCTGAAGTTGTCGGCCTTGGGCGTAGCCCAATAAACCTGCTGCCCGCCGATCGTGGCCGGATGCTTTGAGACGGTACGCCAACGATTGGGCGACTCGGTGCCGCGCAGGCCCACCAGAAACGCGGTGTTGTGATAGCAGCGCTCGAAGTTGGTGAACACGTCATAGAAGCCGAAGCCCTTATTTTTGTCGGCGACGATTTGTGTCGCTCGATCCCACATCGGGAACTTGATCGAGTATGATTTCTTGGGCCGCAGCCAGACCGTGTGCTTGCCCGGCTCCCACGGCACGAACTGCGTCTCGGTCAGCGACGTGGCGTTGGTGAGGTTGAACTCCATCTGCAACCACAGCGGGATCACGTGATCGGGCGCCAGCTGCTCGATGAGGTATTCGACCTGGTTGATGGTCTCCTGATAGACCACCTCCTCGTCGAGGAAGAAGATGCTGATGCGCCGGCCGCGGCGCTGGGCCTCCATCAAGGCGAGATGGGCCAGCACCGTTGAATCCTTGCCTCCACTTATTGAGCAATGAATATCCTCGAACTGATCGAACACGAACGCGATGCGCTCGCGCGCGGCGTCGAGGACATGGCGACTACCCGAGTAGACTTGCGTAGGTGTCATGGATGCGCGTGCTCCACTGCTGATACCGCTCAAAATACCAGCGGTCCACTTTGAGATCGGCCACCAGCACGTCGCTGGCGGCCTGGCCGGTGTAGCTGACGAAGTCGCACCAGTCAATGAAGCGGTGCGGCAGATCGACCACGGTGTAGGGCGCGCCGCCCGGCTCAACGTCGTCATAGGTCGTGATGCAGTCGAGATTGAGTCGCTGGTTACGCGCCACGTAACGCGCCGGCTGCGCCGCGGCGAACAGATCCAACTGCCCGCCCGCCGGCTGCCGGGCCGCGATGTAGGCCGCCTTGTCGCGCCCGCCGAGCAGGTAGAGATTGCGCGGCAGGGTGTGCGGGTCGCGCGCGCCGAGTTCGTCGAAGAGTTTAGCGCGCTCCTGCTC
>Ga0268298_10002451_pt1 | contig 20276 bp, 24 predicted proteins | sample WWTPWeurt_MetaG_FD_194462 | JGI IMG/M metagenome (GOLD analysis project Ga0268298, IMG submission 194462) | Activated sludge microbial communities from WWTP in Nijmegen, Gelderland, Netherland - WWTP Weurt | ecosystem: Engineered > WWTP > Aerobic digester > Activated sludge | place... | reverse complement strand
CACAGGCCCATTCGTCGGCGCCGAGCACCGGGCGCTGGAAGCGCACCTTGCCGCGCTCGAAGGGCGCGACCGCGCTCACCAGCAGGCCCACTTCCCCGATCACCTCGCCGGCGGCGGTGCCGATCAGCGTCTTGAAGCGCGAGCGCCGCGCCACGCTGAACCAGAGCACGGTCATCGCCATCGAGGCGATGATCCAGGCCGCGATCTGCTTCGACAGCGCCAAGTCGGGCACCGCGAGCAGCACGAAGCCGGTGAGCATCGCACCGAGCCCGAACCAGATGATGAAGAAGGAGGGCAGGGCGAGCTCCAGCAGCACCAGCGCGATGCCGGCGATCTCCCAGTGCCACCATTCGAGGAACAGCGTGTCGTTCATGACCGGACTTTAGCGCAGCTCGCCCGCGAGCGGGTTCGCAAGCGCTGATCGGCTCCTGTGCAAGGTTTATCGGGCGGTGGGAAAGCTGTGATCCGAGGGCATGGCGGATTGTGGATAAGTCGTCGATGCGGCGACACGCGTCTTTTCATCCACAAACCGTCCTTGTCTCCACGGAGGCTCGTGCACCGGGTTTTGCTTCTTGCAAGCAGCTGATTATTAGATCGAAAAGGCACTTGTCCACAGAATCGGGCGGTACATGATCTTTATGATCTTTTAAATCTTTAAATACTGTGTACACCCAGAAGCATCCCGCTTGTCGACAAAGGAAGCGCCCCGAGAAGCTTCGGAGGCTGCAGACAAGGCCTTCAGGCCAGCGCTACGGGCGTTCCAGCGCGCGTTCGCAGCAACCGTCGATGCATCCAGAAACGTGATGTTTCATGTAGGAGCGCCGCAAGGCGCGAATCAGGCATTCCAGCAACCGACGCGAGTACGGGCCCGGCCGCAGCATTCGCGCCTTGCGGCGCTCCTACAGGGAACGTCGCTTGCCGGGCAGAGTGGTTCCGGTAGGAGCGCCGCAAAGCACGAATGACGCCTGCGGCGTTCAGAACGGCGGGTCGTCCGCGGCGACAGCCTTCGCGACCGGCTTATCCGCCTGCAGACGCGGCAGCTCGGCGCTCACGCCCCCCGTTTCCGCCGGCGTGCCCGCCAGTTCGCCGCCCAGCGCGACCACGACCGCGGGCAACAGATGGGCGAGCTCGCCGGTCATCAGGGCGAATTCCGCGTTGAACAGCGCTTCGGCGTCGTCTTTGTCGGCCTCGCCCACCTGGTCACGCACGATGTCGAGGAAATCGAGGCGCTTGATCTCCAGCTTTTCGGTCAGCACGAAGCTGATCCGGTCGTCGAAGGTCAGCGCCAGGCGGGTCGGCAGCTTGCCGGCCTCCAGGTGGCCCTTGACGTCGTCCCCTTCGAGCGGATGGCGCGCATAACGCACCGCGGCCTTGTCCTCGGCCACCGAGCGCAGCTCGCAGTCCTGGTCGATGGTGAAGCCGTCGGGCGCCTCGCCACCGGCCAGCCAGTCGGCCATCGCCGACGTCGGCGAGCGCTCGGTGCGCAGCAGGGTCAGCGGGAAGCTGTCGAGCGTGTGGCGCAGCTGCTCGAGCATGTCCTCGGCCTTGCTCTGGCTGGCCGCATCCACCACCAGCCAGCCGTTGATCGGGTCGATCCAGGCGAACATGCGCCGCCGGCGGGTAAAGGCGCGCGGCATCAGCTCCTGCGTCACCTGCTCGCGCAGCTCCTTCAACTGCTTGCGGCCGAGCTTGAAGCCCTGCTGCTCGGCCAGCTCCTCGGCGCGCTCGTCGGCCTCCTGCTTGACCACGGAGGAAGGCAGCAGGCGGTGCTCGAAGCCCAGGCACACCAGCCACTGGCCACCGACCGCATGCACCAGCACCTCGTTGCCCAGCGGCGACAGCCAGCCGCGGCTCTCCATATCCTGGCTGCTGCAGGGGTGGAAAGGCTTCTTCGCGAGCTGCTCCTCGAGCCGCTCGGCGCTCATGTCCCAGTTCGCGGGAAGGCGATAGACCTGCAGATTCTTGAACCACATAAGGCAATGTTTCCTGTCGGTGAAAGGATGAAATCGACGCCGCGACCCCGACCGTGACGAGCGTGCGAAGCGCTCGTGAGGCGGCCATCGGAAGCGGCAGGGTCCGGGATGGACGATGCGCGGGAGCAAGCATTCATGGGAATGGACTTGCCGCCGGAAAGGGCAGTTCGTCGGGCGTTGTGCGCGGGCAAGGTCCCCTCGCCGCAGCAGGTCCGCAGCAGCGGTGTGCCGATCCCGCGCAGCGCCTACTGCGCGAGCCCGCCGGACTCGGCGATCATGCGGATGATGCGCACGGTGTCGAGGTCGGACTGGTGGTAGGCCGAGCGCACGAACTCGGCGTAGCGCGCGTCCTCGCCCTGATCGGGCAGCGAGGTGTGGTAGGCGAAACGCAGGAAGAGCGCGCCGGGCTCGGGTTCCTCGATGGTGATGATCAGGCTGCCGCCGGCATGCTGCGCGTTGGCTTCCGACTCGAAGCGGATCCAGCGCAGGGTGTCGAAGCTCACCCGGTCGCGGATCACCGCATGGCCGAAGTGCAGGTCGCGCACGAGGCGGTCCTCGCCGCGCTCGACGACATGGCAGGCCTCGAGACCGGGCAGGAAGGCGCGCGCATCCTCGGCACGGCAAAGCAGGCCGAACCACAGCTCTTCACGGGTGAGCGGGGTCAGCAGCGGGTTGGCGAGATCATTGACCTCGATCAGGTGTTCGAATTTCAAGTGCATCTCCTGAGCGGGCAAGGCGGCAGTTTACCCCGCTCGCCCCTCGGCCGGCACTGCAAGGGCGAGGCCGATCGGGCACGAGGAGCCAGGGCGTCGATCTTGCCGGCGGGCTTGCCCTGCTAACATGCGCCCCATGCAACTCGAACGCCTCCTCCATGCCCAGGGCTTCGGCAGCCGCAAGGACTGCCGCGCCCTCATCCGTGCCGGCTACGTCAGCATCGCCGGCGAAGTCTGCGACGACCCCAATGCCGACTTCGACCCCGGCAGCCGCGATGGTTCGCCTGGACTCGAATTTGCGGTCGATGACCAGCCCTGGCGCTTTCGCGCCCAGGCCTACGTCGTCCTCCACAAGCCCGCGGGCTACGAGTGCTCGCAGAAGCCGACCTTCCACCCCTCCGTCTTCACCTTGCTGCCGCCGCAGCTGCTCGCCCGCGGCGTGCAGTGCGTGGGACGGCTCGACCAGGACACCACCGGGCTGCTGCTGCTCTCCGACGACGGCCAGTTCATCCACCAGTGGAGTTCGGGCAAGAAGCGCACGCCCAAGGTCTACGAGGTGACCCTCAAGCATGCGGTGGAGCAGGATTTCGCCGACCAGCTGGTGGCCGGCGTCGAGCTCCACGACGAACCCGCACCGATCGCGGCGGCGGCCTGCGAGCAGATGAGCCCGACCACGCTGCGGCTGACCATCTGCGAGGGCAAGTACCACCAGGTCAAGCGCATGGTCGCCGCGGCGGGCAACCGCGTCGAGGCGCTGCACCGCAGCCGGGTGGGCGGGCTCGAGCTGCCGAGCGGGCTGGCACCGGGCCAATGGCGCTGGCTGGAGGCGGAAGACCTGGCCCGTCTGGCCGATTACGCCGACCCGGAAGCCTGAGCGCTACCCCGCCGACAGCACGCGACGGATCTCCTGCGCGAGCGCGGCCAACCGCGAAGGCAGCTGGCGGGCTTCCTCATGCACGTTGCGGGTCGAAGCGGCCTGTTCGCGGCTTGCCCCGCTCCTACAATGGCCCCGGACAGGCAAGGCGCCGCTGTAGGAGCGCCGCAAGGCGCGAATGCGGCAGGCGAGGTCGGTAAGCGGGTCGATTGCCCGCAAGCCCTGTTCGCGACTCAGAAACGCATTTCCAGATTCACCCCCATCGCCCATGCGCGTTCGCGCTCGCGATCCTCGCGTTGCGGCCAGTAGTGACCGACGATGAACTCGCCGATGAGCCATTCGCGATAGACCGGCTGGGTCCATTTCATCCTTACGCCGTATTCGTCGACGTTTTCTTCGGCACCGGTTTCTCCGGTCACCACCATCTCGCCCGACAGGATGCGATCGTCGCCGAAGCGCTTGAACAAGCCCAGGCTGCTACCCCAGGCGAAATCGTCGGTCTTTTCGGAAATCGTCGTCGCGTTCTGCCAATGCAGCGAGAGCGTGGGCGTGAAGGCGTGCTCGTAATCGAGCGCGGTGGTCGAGCCGAACTTGTCCTTGTTGTTCCAGAAGATCGTCTCGCGGAATTCGATTCGGTCCTGCTCGGTCAGCGCCCACTGCTTGCGATAGCGCGCCTGGGTGTAGAACTTCATTCCTCCGCGCACACCGACACGGAAATCTAGGTTCTTGCGCAAGGCCACACCCACACCGGCAAAGCCGGTCTGGTCTTCCTTGCGGCGCTCCTCGAGCAATAGCTGCTCGCGGGTGAAAGTCTCGGATTGGTCGGTGACGAGCTCGCGCTCGTTCTGACGGCCGATGAAGACGTAGGCCTTGTCGCGCAGGTTGGGCAGGTCGAAGCGTGCGCGGAAACGCACGTTGGTGTCCCAGCCCTCGTCCTGCCGCCACAGGTTACGCAGACCGAGACGGCCATGGGTCACCTTGCCGCCTTCCTCGAAGGGACGATCGCCGAACCAGTCATTCACGGTTTCTCCCAGCCAGACCGAGAAACCACGCACCTGGCTGCGGCTTTGTTCCAGCAAGTCCTCTTCCTGGACCGCCTCCGGAGACGGCGGCTTTGCGGCGGATTGAGCGATCGCGAGGGAAGGAAGGGCGAGGAGGAGCGCGATGGAAAGCAGCGGTCGAACGGGCATTGGGAAAGATCCTGATTCACGGGCCTTACGGCCTCTTCAGCGGTTCATGGTCGCATCATGCCGGCAGTGTCGTGCGATGGGCAAGCTCGGCCCGCCGAGTTATGGCAGGGCCTGGTTTGTTCTTCTGTTTTTCTATTGATTTAAATAACAAAGAAGTTAACAGTGACGCGCTTCTTGTGGATAAGTCTTCGAAGCGCACGCCGGCAGCGACTTCCAGCATTCTGGAAAGCGGTTGAAAAGGCCCCTGGTCGACTGTGTGCGTATTGTTGAGCCTTTTCCGGCTTTGCGCCGGAAACCGGCTTGTTCACAAGCCATCCCCATTTTTTGCGCAGGATTGTCCCCATCATGCATTCCCCCTTGTCCGCCAGCCGCCCGAGATGGGAGATCTTCTGCCAGGTTGTGGATAATTTTGGGGATATCGGCGTGTGCTGGCGGCTGGCGGCCGACCTGGTACGTCGTGGATGCGGCTCGGTGCGGCTCTGGGTCGATGACTGGGCGGCGCTGCGGCGCATCTGCCCGGATGCAAACGCGGTGGACGAGGCGCTCGGCGGGAACGTGCAGGGCGTGGAGCTGAGGCACTGGACGAGCGCCTTCGCGCCGCTCCTGCCCGGCGAGATCGTCGTCGAGGCCTTCGCCTGCGAGCTGCCGCCCACCCAGCTCGTGGCCATGGCGGCGCTGCGGCCGGCGCCGGTGTGGATCAACCTCGAGTACCTGTCCGCCGAGGCCTGGGTCGCGGGCTGCCACGGCATGGCCTCGCCGCATCCGCACCTGCCGCTGGTGAAGCATTTCTTCTTTCCCGGCTTCGATGCGGGCGGTGGCGGACTGTTGCGCGAGGCCGACCTGCTCGCGCGCCGCGACGCCTGGCGGGGCCGCCCCGAAGGCCGCGCCGCCTGGCTCGCCGCGCGCGGCATCGACAGCAGTCCGGATGTGCTGCGGGTGTCGCTGTTCGCCTACGAGCAGGCGGAGCTTCCGGCGCTGTTCGAGGCCTGGGCCAGTGCGGATCGTGAAGTGTGCGTGCTGGTGCCGGAGTCGCGCGTGCTCGGCGACGTCCGCCGCGCGCTCGGTCGCGAGCGCCTGCAGGCGGGCGATCGGGTGCAGCGCGGTGCGCTCGTCACCCATGTGCTGCCCTTCACCGACCAGGCGGGTTACGACGCGCTGCTGTGGGCCTGCGAGCTCAATTTCGTGCGCGGCGAGGACTCCTTCGTGCGCGCGCAGTGGGCGGCGCGGCCCTTCGTCTGGCAGATCTATCCACAGGCCGATGCCGCCCACCACGACAAGCTCGAGGCCTTCCTCGCGCGCTACCTGCAGGGGCTGCCGGCCGCGGAGGCCGACGCGCTCGCGCGCTTCTGGCGCGTCTGGAACGGCTGCGCACCCGATCGCGCAGGCCCGGCCGAAGCCTGGCCGGCCTTCGCCGCAGCCTTGCCGGCCATCGACCTGCATGCGCAGCGCTGGTGCGACGGGCAGGCGGCCCTGGCGGATCTGGCGACCGTGCTCGACACATTCTGTTCCCACATCGCGCACGCCCCGCGGTAGAATCGCGCGCTAATTTTTTCAAGGACATGCGACCACGAGTCGCGTCGAACCATTCAGGAAACCGCATGAAAACCGCTCAGGAACTCCGTTCGGGCAACGTCATCATGGTCGGCAGCGACCCGTTGGTGGTGCAGAAGGCCGAATACAACAAGTCCGGCCGCAACTCCGCGGTCGTGAAGATGAAGTTCAAGAACCTGCTCACCGGCGCGCCGTCGGAGTCGGTCTACAAGGCCGACGACAAGTTCGAGGTCGTCGTCCTCGACCACAAGGAAGTCACCTACTCCTACTTCGCCGACCCGATGTACGTGTTCATGGACGCCGACTACGAGCAGTACGAAGTCGAAGCCGACAACATGACCGACGCCCTCAAGTACCTCGAGGACGGCCTGCAGTGCGAGGTGGTGTTCTACAACGGCAAGGCGATCTCGGTCGAGCTGCCCAACAGCGTGGTGCGCGAGGTCGTCTACACCGAGCCCGCCGTCAAGGGCGACACCTCGGGCAAGGTCATGAAGCCGGCCAAGATCAGCACCGGTTTCGAGCTGCCGGTTCCGGCCTTCGTCGAGATCGGCGACAAGATCGAGATCGACACCCGCACCGACGAGTACAAGAACCGCGTCAAGTAAGCGGTTCTGTCGTGATGAATTCAATGGGGCCCGTTCGGGCCCCATTGTTTTGCGCTCGTCGCAGCGTTTGTTTCAGCGTGCATTTTGCCGTTCTTCTTCGCGCCGGGATTGCGTACCCTGCACCCTGTCGCCGTCGATGCCGCTCCCGCCCCTCATGAACGCGTCCCGCCTGCTTCTCCCTCTCGCCGCCTCCTTCCTCGTCGTCGCCTGTGCGCCCGAACCCGCGACGGAACCCAAGGCCGGACAAGCCGCTCCAGCACCCGAGGCGCCGCGCAGCGAGGCCGCCGAGGCCCGCCGCGAAGCGGCCGAGGCCGCTCGCGAGGCGGTGGAGAAGGCCGGCGAGGCCGCGCGCAAGCTTGGCGAAGCGGGCAGCGCCGCGGTGGAAGCGGCGGTGCGCACCGCCGCCGAGAAGGCCGCAAGCGAGCTCGCCAAGGACGCGTCCCGCGACTCCGGAGCAGGGGAACTCAGCCAGGCGCCCAACGAAGACCGCGGTGGGGACGGCCGCCGCCCGCCAGAGACCGTACGCGACGCCAAGGAAGCCGCCGAGCAGGCGGCGCACCGGATCGCCGAGGCCACCCGCGACGCGGCAGAGCGCCTGCGCGAGGTCGGCAAGGGCGCGCTCGAGAGCATGCGCGCGCGCACCGAGCTGCCGACGCAGGAGGCCGCTCCGGTCGAGGAGCGTGCCGCCGTGCCGCTCGAAGGGGGCAAGGAGCCGGCCGGCCGGTGATCGGCACGATGCAGGCGGGGCGCCCCACCATGGCGATCGCATCGGTTTTCCGTACCCTGCTGTTGCTCGCCTGCCTGCTGTTTGCTCCGGCGAGCCCGGCCGCCGACGTCGCCACGGCCGCGCCGGAGCTCGATCTGCCCGCGCCGGGCCAGCTCCACGTCTATGTGCGCGAAGGCTGCCCGCACTGCGCGGAGGCGAAGCGCTTCCTCGCCGACCTCGCCGGATCCCGCCCCGGGCTGCAGGTCGTGCTGCGCGAGGTCGATCGCGATCCCGCCGCGCGCGATGCCCTGGTGGCGATCAGCGAGGCAGTCGGGGCGTGGCCGCCGGGCGTGCCCACCTTCGTCTATGGCGGCCGCGTCGTGGTCGGCTTCGACGACGCCGAGCACGTCGGCGCCGAGCTGCTGCGCCTGCTCGACGAGGCTCCACCGCCGCCGCGCGACCGGGTGGAATCCAGCCTGTTCGGCACCCTGAGCGCGAGCGAGCTCGGCCTGCCGCTGTTTACGCTGGCGCTCGGCCTGCTCGACGGCTTCAACCCCTGCGCGATGTGGGTGCTGCTGTTCCTGCTCTCGCTGCTGGTGCGGCTGCAGGACCGCCGCCGCATGGCGATGGTGGCCGGCACCTTCGTGCTCGCCAGCGGCGCGGTGTATTACGCCTTCATGGCGGCCTGGCTCAACGTCTTCCTGCTCGTCGGCATGACCGCTGCGCTGCGCATCGGCCTCGCCGTGGTGGCCATGCTGATCGGGCTGATCAACGTGAAGGACTTCTTCGCCTTCCGCCGCGGCGTCTCGCTGTCCATCCCGGCGTCGGCCAAGCCGGGCCTCTACGCGCACGCCCGCGCCATCCTGAAGGCCGAATCCCTGCCCGCCTCGCTCGTCACGGTCGCGATGCTGGCGGTCGTGGTCAACTTCGTCGAGCTGCTGTGCACCGCCGGCCTGCCGGCGATCTACACCGCGGTGCTCACGCAGCATGAGCTGTCGCCGCTCGCGCATTACGGTTACCTCGGCCTCTACATCCTCGCCTACATCGCCGACGACGCGCTCATGGTCGGCACCGCGGTGCTCGCGCTCGGCAGCGGCAAGCTCACCGAGAGCGGAGGCCGCCTGCTCAAGCTGCTCTCTGGGGTGGTGATGCTGGCGCTCGGCGTGGTGATGCTGCTGCGGCCGGAGTGGCTGCTGTAGGCGGGGGCTTTAGTCCGTGCTGCGGCGCCACACCGCGGCCAGCGCCGCGAGCTTGTTCCAAGCCGACAGGCGCTCGTCCGACACCGCGTCGAGGAAGTCCGACAGGCGCTTCGACTTCACCATGGTGTACATGGTCAGCCCGGTCGACACCGCGAACACCAGCCCGAAATAGAGCAGGCGCTCGCTGAGCGGCGATTCGGCCTCGGCGAGCAGGTTCATGCCCAGGAAGCCGGTGGTGATGGTGCCGATGAGGCCGAAGATCGTCACCACGGTGAGGCGCACCACGGTGTTGGCCTGGCGGCGCAGGCTGTCGGCCTCGAGGTAGCCGTTCATGTCCGCGGTGCGCTCCTTGACCTCGGCATAGAGCGCGTCGGTGCCCAGGTGCGCGGTACTCATGCGGAACAGCGCGCGCGTCTGCGCCTGCTCGGCGATGTCGTGGAACCAGTAGCGGTGGGTGAAGCGCAGGAAGCCCTCGAAGCTGGCGCGGATCGCGCGCTTGAAGCGGCGCACGCTCGCCGGATCGGCGACATGCAGGCGCTTGAGCGCCTCGACCAGGCGCTCCGAGAACATCAGCAGCGACGCCTTCTGGAAATGCGCGATCAGGAAGAGCAGGAAGTGCTGGTGGCGGAACTGCGCCAGCACGCCGCGCCCGCGGTCGGTGAAATAGGCCGATCTTGCATCGCCCACCACGACCAGCGCGTGGCCGCTGCACAGGTAGCGGGTCCAGGGTGCCGCGCCGCTCGCGGACCAGAAGCGGTCGTAGCAGTAGCGGCGCTCGAAGTCGTCCAGATGCGGGTTGCCGTAGGGCAGGGCGTTGCCAGCGCCTTCCCGCTCGGCGTCGCGCGGCCCCGCGCCGGTCACCAGGCCGAGGCGGACGAAGTCCTGCCGTGTAAGCGCCAGCGGGTCGTCGAGCGCGAGATAGGCCGTCAGCGGCATGCGGTGATACTCGATCTGACGGTAGCGCAGCGCGCCCGGCTGCTCGGAGTAGGCGCTCGCAAGCGGCTGCAACAGCCAGGCCCAGTGCGACGCGATGCGCGGCGCGCGGTGGCGGCTCACATGCGCCATGAAGGCCTCGCGCTCGTGCGCATCGGTGCGCGCCAGCACCGACCCGTCGCGCCCGAGCAGTTCGGCGACGGCGAGGCTGTGCAGCGCGCGGCCATGCTCGTCCCAGCCCGAAGGGTAGGCGCGGCCGATGCGGTACATCAGCTCCTGCACCTCGGACAGGGGCAGGTCGCCCCCGGCCACCTCGACGTTGAAGATCACCACATCGATGTCGAAAAAAAAATACAGATGCACATGGACGACATCGAGCGTCACCGGCGTGTCGCCCTCGCGGGCGGCGACGCGCAGCCTGACGATGTCGCGGCGGCGGAACACCCGCATCGCCGGCCCGGCATCCGCCGAGTCGCTGTGCTGCGCGCGCCCCTCGCCGTACAGGAGCTGCTGCACGTAAGGCAGGAAGGTGACGAACTCGTTGTAGTGGCGTTCCTGGAAGACGCTGCCCTCGACCTCCAGGTCGTGCTCGACCTCGCGCCACGGCGACGCCTCGCCCAGGTCGCGCAGCACCTGCCACGGGCGCTGCTGCGGCCCCAGCGCGCCCGCCCCCTTCAGCAGCCGCAGCGGCCACAGCAGGGCGAGGCGGAAATGCTTCACCGTCGGCTCGGCAGCGGGCTCGGCCATGACGTGTCTCCCTTCGCTTCGCGGGTTCTTGTCCGGGCAGTGTAGCGACAGGAGAGGGGAGGCGGGCGGCGAGCGTGCTAGGGGGCGGTCCCCGGCAGGTCGGTCGTCGCATCCGCCACGCCCGCCGAGGTTTCGAGCCACTTCCGCTTCTCCGTCACCTTGGCCCACGTGTTCGCGTCGGGCAGCGCCGGATGGGCCTCGACGATGCGTGGCCAGGCCTTCGCCAGCGTGGCGTTGAGCGCGAGGTATTCGCGCTGCGCCGCGGTGAGCTCATCCTCCGGGACGATCGCATCCACCGGACATTCGGCCACGCACAGGGTGCAGTCGATGCACTCCTCCGGATCGATCACCAGGAAGTTCGGGCCCTCGCGGAAGGCATCGACGGGGCACATGCTGACGCAGTCCGTGTATTTTCAACGGATGCAGGCTTCGGTGACGACGTGGGTCATGGCCGCGCCTCCTCGAACAGGGTCTCAAGCACGGGAAAGAGCTCGCGCTCCTCGAAGCGCACATGGTCGATCAGCGCCTGCCCGGCCTGCGCCTCGTCGCGGCCCTGCAGCGCCGCGGCGAACAGCAGCCTGAGCTGCGCGTGCTCCGCGCGCAGGCGTTCGGCGAGCGCCAGGTGGCGATCGGTGTCGAGCAGCGGCAGCAGGTCGCGCTCCTCCTCGGCGAAATGGGCTTCGAGGCCCGGCAGCTCCGCGCCGAGCTCGGCCTGCGCCCCGCCCGCGAGCAGATGCCTGCCGAGGCGCAGCGCGGTGTGATGCTCACGGGACAACTGGGCGAGACGGCTGTGGCGTTTCATGGCGGCTCCTTGCGGCAACTCCTTGAAGAGGAGTATCAAACTCCTCTTTTAAAGAGTCAATTCATATGAATCTATTGTAGCTAGCATGGCGGCTACAGCCACGCCTCTGCACACCCTGCCGATGAACATCACCCAGCATACCGACTACGCCCTCCGGGTACTCATGTACCTGGGGGCGGTCCCCGAGCGGCGCGTCACCATCAAGGAGGTGGCCGAACGCTTCGACATCTCGCGCAGCCACCTGATGAAGATCGTCACCGAGCTGGTGGCGAAAGGCTTCGTCGACGGCGTGCGAGATCGGCCTCGACGACGTGGTGCGCCAGCTCGAACCCAGCCACGCGCTCGTCGAGTGCTTCGGAACGCAGTCGCACTGCGTGCTGGATCCGGCCTGCCAGCTCAAAGGTGCGCTGGACAGCGCCCTGCAGGCCTTCCTGGCCGCGCTCGACCGCGTTTCGCTTGCCGACCTCGTCGGCAGCGACGCACGGTTGCACGCGGCGCTCGGCCTGCAAGCGGCGGCGCGCGCCACCGTGCCAATCACGATCGTGCACCCGCCCGCCGATCGCGAGCGGCGATAGTCGGGGCGCGCTGCACCATCGGATGACGGTCGGCCTGCGGTTCGTTGGCGCGCAGAGCCGCGGGAGGGTTCTTCGCGCGCTGCTCGCAACGCATTCGCCGCAGGGAGGCTGGGCCATACTAATTTATGTCATGTTGTGATATAAATTCCTCGACCTGCCCAAACACGCCAGCAGAGATCGATCATGTCCTCCCTCCATCTGCCGCCCATGCTGTGGTCCTCGGACGCCGCCTGGACCGAGCTCTCCCGCCGTCCGCCCTCGCTGGCCACCCTGGTCTTCGGGGTCGCCCTGCCGGCCGCCATGTTGCCCCCCGCGATGTTGTCGCATGCGACCGACGTCGGATCGGCCCACTATCTGCCCGCCCTCTCCGCTTCCGCCTGGCAGTTTGTGGAGTTCGCGCTGTTCGCCGCGCAACTCGCCGGCTTCCTGATGATCCGCTGGCTGATCGGCGCCGTCGCGGCGAGCCATGGGGCGCGGGCGAGCGCACGCGACGCCTGTCTGCTCGCGACGGTATCCCTGCTACCGCTCTGGCTATCGTCGTTCGCACTCCTGCAGGACGGGACGCTCGCCGTCCTGGTGCTGCCGTTGCTGGCGATCGGTGCCTCGGTCGCGCTGCTGAAGCGGGGTGTCCGCTGCATGCTCGGGGTTCGTGAGGAGATCGTGGCCCTGGAGATCGGCATCGTCGCGATCCACTGCGGCGTGCTGGCCTGGGCTGCAACGATGGCGGTGTTTCTTGTCCCGGGCCTCCCGGCGCTTTGACGTGGACAGAACGCGGTCCGGCCCGTGGGGCGGATGGCGCGCTCCCGCCCTGCCTCTTCAGGACGAACGCCGCAGCAGCGCCAGGCGGATGCGTTCGATGGCGTGCGAGGGGCTCAAGCCCTTCGGGCAGACCTCGGTGCAGTTCATGATCGTGCGGCAGCGGTAGAGGCGATAGACATCGTCGAGGAAGTCGAGGCGCTCGGCGGTGGCGGTGTCGCGGCTGTCGGCGATGAAGCGGTAGGCCTGCAGCAGGCCCGACGGCCCGATGAACTTGTCCGGATTCCACCAGTAGGACGGGCAGAACGCACTGCAGCAGGCGCACAGGATGCACTCGTACAGCCCGTCCAGACGCTCGCGCTCGGCCGGGGTCTGCACCCGCTCGCGCTCGGGCAGGGGCTCGTCGTTGATCAGCCAGGGGCGGATCGAGTGGTAGTGGGCGAAGAACTGCGTCATGTCCACGATCAGGTCGCGGATCACCGGGAAGCCCGGCAGCGGGCGCAGCACCACCGGCTCCTTCAGGCCATCGAGCGCGGTCAGGCAGGCGAGGCCGTTGCGACCGTTGATGTTCATCGCGTCCGAGCCGCACACGCCCTCGCGGCACGAGCGCCGGAACGACAGGCTATCGTCCTGCACGCGCAGCCGCATCAGCAGGTCGAGCAGCTTCTTGTCGCCCGCCTCCGGCTGCACCTCGTAGGCCTGCATTCGCGGCGGTGCGCCGCTCTCCGGGTCGAAGCGATAGATGTCCAGTCTCATGTCGCGCCCTTCCCCGCTCAGGTGGACAATGCGGCCGCGGCCAGGCTCAGCAGCACGCGCACCAGCACGCCGAGCAGCACGACCGCGATCAGGCTCAGCACCGCCAGCCGCAAGCCGCGCGGCTGGATATAGTCGAGCACGATGTCGCGCAGGCCGACCCAGGCGTGCGCGCACAAGGCGCCGAACAGCAGGGCGATCAGCGGCCCACCGAGCACGCCGCCCGCGAAGGCGCGCCACGCGGAGAAATCGAGCGGCGACGCAAAGGGCAGCGCGAGAACGGCGAGCACGAGCAGCAGCAAGGCGCTGATGCGCTGGACCACCCAGGCCCGCTGTCCGTCGAACAGCCTCATGACAACCCCCAGAAGAGCAGGAACACTGCCAGCGCTGGCGCGGCGATCAGGACGAGGCGGGCGCTGGCGCGCGCACGCTCGAGCTCGCCGCCGATGCCGACGTCCATCAGCAGGTGGCGGATGCCGGCCAGCACGTGATGCACGAGCGCCCACACCAGCACGCCGGCTGCCACGACCGCAAGTGGCGACGAAATCAGATCGCGCACCGAGGCGAAACCCGCCTCGTCGCGCAGCGAGGTGTCGAGCAGCACGGCGACGACGGGCAGGGCGATGAACAGCAGCACCCCCGAAACACGGTGCGCGATCGATGCGATCGCACCGATCGGAAAGCGGATCTGCGCCAGATTCAGGAATACCGGCAAGCGACGAGGATGCCTGTCCATGTGGGCTCCCGGGCAGTTCGAGCCGCCGCCGGTGGCGGCGGAACAGCGCTTACCCGAACCATAGACCATAGGCCGGTGTGGTGCCGGCGTCGGTGCGGTGCGCCCTACGATGACCGCGCGTCCGACGCCGATCCACTGCCTTCGCGCCACAGCCAGACGGACGTGATCGCCAGCAGCAGGCCGGCCGCCGCGCTCGCCAGGCTCAGCGCATCCAGGCCGGCAACGCGCGTGTCGCCGACGAGGCGCACCAGCAGCGGACCGGCGATCTGTCCCGCGGCGAAGCCGGTGGTCATGCGCGCCAGCAGCGCCGTCGGGTTCGCGGGCATGCGCTCGCGCGCCAGTTGAAGGCCCGCCATGGTGGTGACCATGAAGGTGCCGCCGACCAGGACGGCCGAGGCCGCCAGCACCCACAAGGCCGGCTGCAGCAGCGGGAGCACGGTGCCCACCGCCATCACCCCCTGCGCGATCGCCCACACCTTGCGGCGCGACCAGCCGTGCAGCCGGTGCGCGGCGAAGGCCACCGACAGCACCGCCGCCATGCCGAAGATGGGCCAGGTGAGCCCGAACACGAGCGGGTCGGACACCAGCTGCCGGGCCATCGTGGGCAGGAAGGTCGCGGGAATGATGTAGCCGAAGCCGAACGCGCTGTAGCACAGCACCACCCCCAGGTTTCCGCTCGCGACCGCGGGCGCTGGGGGCCGCGGCGCGCCCGCCACGCCGGAAGCCGCGGCGGCGGGCTGCGCGGGCAGACGCCGCATGACCTGCACGGCGCCGACGGTGGCGAGCAGCCCGAGCTCCACCCACAACACGGTCGCCGCCTGCGCGCCGCCCAGCCAGGTCAGCAAGCCGGTGGCCGCGATCCCCAGCCCCACCCCGGTGTAGATCCAGCCCCCCAGCGAGGTCGCGTGCCGGCGCGCCAGTTCGGGCAGGCACCAGCTACTGGCGCACACCAGCACCCACGCGCTGAAGACGCCCGCGCTGCCCCGAAGTGCCATGCCCACCCACGGCAGCGCGGCGTTGCCCCAGGCCATCGCAAGCGTGGTCGCGGCGACGCCCACCAGCCCGACCTGCAAGCCCCGCCGCGGGCTGCGCGCGAACCACGAGGCGCTGATTGCGCCGAGCAGGTAGCCGACGTAGTTTGCCGTCGCCCATTCCGTTCCGGTCACGGCGTCCAAGCTGCCGTCGCGCACCATCAGCGGCATCATCGGCGTGAATGCGAAGCGACCGATGCCCATCGCGATCGCGAGCGCGACGAGGCCGATGAAGACGATCGATCGGGACGAGAGGGACGATGAAGAGTGGGGTTTCATGGCGAGATTAGACTCCGATCGGGGCACGGAGGGACCGTGATGCCGACGACTCCTGCTCGACCCCCGCTCCCGGCGCGCCATGGTTGCCGGTGTCGTTGCCGTAACCGGCATGGACATCATGGCTACGAGGTGCCTAGCCAAGGCGGTCATCGGTGCGTCCGTTCAGCGCCCCTTCATCGTCGAAGCCGGAATGGACTCGGAACCGGTCAAAAGCTACAGTATCAAAAGGTATCACCACGTGATAAGAGGCCTACCATGGCAACGTCCCTCAAGATCGACGACGCGCTGAAAAGCCGCGTTCAGCACCTGGCCGCACAGCGCCGCCGCTCGGCGCACTGGATCATGCTCGAAGCCATCCAGCAGTACGTCGAGCGCGAGGAAGCCCGCGAGAGCTTCACCCAGGAGGCCCTGGCGTCCTGGGCAGCGTACAAGGAAACCGGCCGCCATCTGAGCGGCCAGGAAGTCCGCACCTGGTTGAACACCTGGGGCACCGCTGACGAAAGTGCGGTGCCCGAGTGCCACAAGTAATCGTCACCGAGCGCGCAGCGCAAGGTTTGGAGCGCTGCCGGCGCTTCCTGGTTGCGCGGGCTCCCGAAACCGCCCGGCGCGCAGCACAGGCCATCGCGCGCCCGCTCCTGTTGCTGGAGACGGCCCCCCAAATTGGCCGGCCGTTCCCGGAAATACCCGAGCTGCGCGAGCTGGTGATTGCCTTCGGGGACTCCGGATACGTCGCCCTTTACCGCCACGAGCCAGCGGACGACGCGGTGTACGTGCTGGCCTTCCGTCACCAGAAAGAGGCGGGTTACTGACGGACAGATGAGCGCTGCGGCTTACTCGTCGTCGCCCGCAGCCGCAGCAGCCAATGCATGTCTCGGCGCAATCGCGGAATCGCGCCACATCAGTGCCAATGGCGTTGATCAAGCAGTCGGCAAAACCGATCGCATGGCAGACTTCGCGTCGGTCCAGAACGCGTTGGGAGGGTCTGCTCGATGTCAGGTATCAACCAAACACTTGCCGAGGTGCTAGGCACGGTCCAGCGGCCAGGCGATTTTTACGTTTCGGGCAGACAGGAGATCTTCGCGCCGAGCATCAGCGTCGATGGTGTCGGTACGGTCGCCTTGCCTATGCTGCCCCAGCAGGCGGCGGAACTGGCTGCGGTCGCCGAGCGGGCCCCCTATGGGCGTGGCCCCGACACCCTGGTCGATACCGAGGTACGACGCACCTGGCAGATCGGTGCAGAGCAGGTCCACATCAGTGGCCGACACTGGGCGGCAAACCTGCAGGCGATCGTGTCGCGCTGCGCCGAGGGGCTCGGCGTGGAGGGTCCGGTCAGCGCGGAGCTGTACAAGATGCTGGTGTATGACGAGGGCAGCTTCTTCCTCGGCCATCGTGACACCGAGAAGCTGCCGGGCATGTTCGCCACCCTGGTGGTCGTGCTGCCCTCGGCGTACGCGGGCGGCGAGTTGCTGATCCGCCATCAGGGGCGCGAGGGGTGTCTCGTGCTCAGCAGCGAGGATGCAGCCGAGGTCGCCTTTGCGGCCTTCTACGCCGACTGCTGGCACGAAGTCCGGCCCATCACGGCCGGCTGCCGCCTGGCGCTGATCTACAACCTGGTCCGGCCGGGGCGCGGCAAGCGTCTGCAGCCACCGGCCTATGACGCCGAGGTCGACCAGGTCGCCGCGCTGCTCGCGCAATGGCGGTGCGAGCTGGCGGCCGGATCGGCGCAGGTGCCGGAAAAGCTGATCTATCCGCTCGAGCACGTCTATACCTCGGCCGAGATCGCATTCGAGACGCTGAAGAACGCCGATGCGGCGGTCGGCGCCCTGTTGGTGAAAGCCGCGCGGAAAGCGCAGTGCGACCTGAGCCTGGCGCTGGTCAATATCGATGAAACGGGTAGCGCAGAGGAGGTCTATTACCGCCGCAGTCGCCACCACTACCGTGACAGCGACAGCGAAGAATTCGAGATGGGCGAGGTCTTCGAGCGCCGGCTCGTGCTGACTGGCCTGCGTGCGCCGGACGGCTCCCGTGCCGTGCTCGAGCGCTTGCTCTTCACCGAGGACGAGCTTTGTCCGCCCGACGTGTTCGCCGATGCCGAGCCGGACGAGGTGCAGTTCTTCGAGGCCACCGGCAATGCCGGCGCCACCTTCGAGCGCAGTTACCGCCGTGCGGCGCTGGTGCTGTGGCCGAGCGAACGCCGGCTTGAGCTGATCGTGGCGGCCGGGTGTGATGTGTCCTTGCCCTGGCTGGCCGATCTGGCGCGGCGCTGGCAGCAGGGCGGTCCAGAGGAGCAGGCGGTGGCCGACTTGTGGCGTCAGGCGCACGAGCTTGCTAGCCGTATCGTCCGCAGCTGGCCCGAGCGGCAGCCCTGGGAGCGGGCGAGCGAATCCGCAGTCCGCTTTCTCGAAGCGGTCCGCGTGCTGGAGGACCGTGAGGCCCTGCTGGCCTTCATCGACAAGGTGACCGTCGGCGCTGACTACCAACAAGGCGACAACGCCGGGCTTGTCTCCGCCCTTGCGCTGCTGCCTCCGCTCGAGGCCGCCGAGACGGTGCACCGCATCATCACCGCCAACGCGGCGCGCGATCCCGCCGCCTGTGCCGAGCTGTTGGGCAGGATGAGCGAGGCTCTTGCTGCGGCGCACGGTGCGGCGCGCACCGCTGCCTTGGAGCAGGCCGCAGCGGACTTGATCGCGGCGCTGCCCGGGCAGCCGGCGGCGGTTGCGCGCGGCGCATCCGTGCAGGTGCGACCGACATCCGCGCTGGTGGTCGATCTGCTACAGGCAAGCTTCGCCCTGCAGGCGGCTGGCGTCGGCCACCGCCTGGTGGCGGATGTCCTGGCCCACCCGGACGTCTTTCCGGCGGACGAGATTCTCGTCCCTGCTGCCTTGGCGCTGCTCACGGGGACCGAAGCGCAACGGTCCTGGCCGCCGATCCGCGAGTTGAGGGGCGCATGCCGCAACCACCTGGCCCGGCGCATCGCCGAGCCGCTGCAGCCGCCCGCAGACTTCTCACGTCCCAGCCAGGTTCGCTGCCGCTGCCCGCACTGCCTCCAGCTCGCCCACTTCCTGGCGGACCCGAAGCGCAAGCAGTGGGTCCTGAAGGCGGCCGAGGCGCAGCGCAGCCATGTCGAGGACTCCATCCGGCGCGATGCCTGCGATGTCGACACGGAGACCCTCCGCCACACCCGCCCGTACGAGCTGCGTTGTACCAAGAACCAGGCCAGCTACCAGCGCCGGGTCGAGCAGCGTGAGCGAGATCTGCAGAATCACGCACATCTGCTGGAATGAAGTATCTACAATGTAGATCTATTCTGGAGCAGGCAACATGCAACTCACCGTGAAGAAATGGGGCAACAGCGCGGCCGTTCGTATCCCCGCCGCCATCATGGAGGCGGCACATCTGAAGCTCGACGCCCCGGTGGATGTGCGCGAGGAAGACGGCCGCATCATCATCGAACCGTTGGCGCACAAGCGTTACGACCTGGATGTCCTCCTCGCCGGCATCACCGCCGACAACCTGCACGCCGAGGTGGGCACGGGCCCGGCGGTCGGCAACGAGATCTGGTGATGCCGCGTGCCTTTGTGCCGGATGCCGGAGACATCGTCTGGCTGCAGTTCGACCCGGAGGCAGGTCACGAACAGGCAGGACATCGGCCCGTCTTGGTGCTGAGCCCCGCGGCCTACAACGGCAAGACGGGCTTGATGTTGTGCTGTCCCATGACCACGCAGATCAAGGGCTATCCGTTCGAGGTGCGCATTGCAGGCGACACCGACAGCGCCGTACTCGCCGATCAGGTGAAGAGTCTCGACTGGCGGGCGCGACGCGCCAAGCTGAAGAGCCGTATCAGCGCCGCCGAGCTGGCAGAAGTGCGTGCAAAGGTGATGGCGCTGGTGGGTTGATCATTGGCCGGCTGCGACAGCGCCATGCTCTTGCACGCCCCCGCTGCGTAGCCTATACGTGTGTCCTGCAGTACCCGCCTTGCGCTGGCCCGATCGCAAGGCTCCCCGACCCACAACGCCGCACGCTGGCACGACACGGACCCATGGACAAACTCAAGCTTACCTATTTCGACTTTTCCGGCGGACGCGCGGAGCCCGCACGGCTGGCCCTGCACATCGGCGGAATTCCGTTCGAGGACAAGCGTTTTGCGTTCGGTGATTTTGCCGAGGTGCGCAAGACCACACCGCTGGACCAGGTGCCGACGCTTCACGTCAACGACGTGCAGGTCACCCAGAGCGATGCAATCACGCGCTATGCCGGGAAGCTCGCCGGGCTTTACCCCGAGGACCACCTTCAGGCCTTGTTCTGCGACGAAGTGATGGGCGCGCTGGAAGACATCAACACGAAGATCGTGGCGACCTTCGGCATGACCGGCGATGCGCTCAAGCACGCCCGCGAGGCCCTGGCGGCGGAAGTACTGCCGCGCTATCTGCGCTGGCTGCAGAACCAGCTCGAAGCCCATGGCGGCGAATTCCTTGCGGACCATCGCCTGACCGTCGCCGACCTCAAGGCCTTCGTCATCCTGCGCTGGCTTGGCTCAGGCAAGTTGGATCACATTCCAGCCGACCTGGTCGAGACCGTGGCGCCGAAGCTTGCGGCCTTCGTCGACCGGATCGCGGGTATTCCTGCCATCGCCGAGTACTACAAGGCGCGCGGCGGGTCGTGATCCCGGGTCGTTGTCGATGTCGCCACCGGCCGCTACGGGGCACTCAGCCCGACCTCACACATTCGGCCAATGGACTAAACCGCTCGCGCGGTAGGGATGTGCTGAGCCGCTCGCGAAGAAGATCGAGTTTGGTGGTTTCCATCGGCAGCAGGCTTGCCATGTTGGGAGATGAGGCAATCGGCCTCATTTT
>Ga0268298_10002450_pt1 | contig 20278 bp, 14 predicted proteins | sample WWTPWeurt_MetaG_FD_194462 | JGI IMG/M metagenome (GOLD analysis project Ga0268298, IMG submission 194462) | Activated sludge microbial communities from WWTP in Nijmegen, Gelderland, Netherland - WWTP Weurt | ecosystem: Engineered > WWTP > Aerobic digester > Activated sludge | place... | reverse complement strand
AGATCCGTCCTCTCCCGAGGCACAGTATTGCCGGGGTGAGATTGCCATGATCGATGGGAAAACTGAGCATGCCGTAGAGTTCTTTAGTGCTGCTTTGGCAGGAAATCCGCGTTTGGAGACGGCTTATAACGACAGGGGGAATGCCTATATCAGGTTGAAAGACTTTGATAAGGCAATTTCCGACTACAGTGTGGCGATGTTGCTAGGTCCTGGACCGGTACATTGGTCCTGTCGCGCTCGCGCCTATTTACTCAAGAAAGAGTATTTCAAGGCGATGCAAGATGCAACTGTGGCAATCAACAAAGATCCTAAATACGACTATGCATACAGGAATCGTGCAGAGGCATGGGAAGGGCTCAAGAATTTTAAGCAGGCGCGGGTCGATTACGATACCGCCTTGGAGGTGACCAAGGAGCGACCTCTTTATTTGTATTACCGGGCGCAGTTCTTTATGCGGCAGAACGAGCCCAAGTTGGCGCAGGCTGATTTTCTGGCTGCTGCAGCCGAGTGCAAGAAGCCCGGTGGAGATTACTATTACTGGGCTAGTCTTGCTGATATGAAATTGCAGGACTACGACCGGGCGCTTCAGGATCTAACCAGATTCCGACAAATGAGCGTAGAGACTCATGATGACGAAGACGTGGGAATTGCCGATAGGCAGATTGCCGAGGTTCGTACCGCTCAGTACGACCTCAAGCATCGACCTGCTCGCAAGGATTATCAGTGGGCAATTGCTTGCTCTGCTCAGTTGTTTAAGCAAAATGAGGATGGGCTCTTCTCTCTATCCGGCGAGGAGCCGACTGAAGCTTCCATTAGGCATGAGAAGGAACTTCTGCGGAAGTGGTGGAGCATTGAGTCGAGAGAAGATTTGCTCTCTATGCTTGAACGGCAGCTCAATGACGGGCATCATTCTTTGTGGATGCGATATGACGGCTGGCGCAGGAATCCCGTATCGAATGTTGTAGCTGCTATCACCAGAGGAAAGGAAATTTCCACGGAAACTGCTCGGCTTGGACTGGTTCGAGAGTATGGCGATAAGTTCGGCTCGCGTGGACTGAAAGCCTGGGATCTCTGCCGATATATTTGTTTGTGCCGCTGGGGCTACCGGGTAGGTTGGTTGTCTGAAGCTGAGGCGTACTCGCGCATGATGCCGGTCGCACGAGAGTTGCAGCGTACATACAGCAGTTGGCAGCAATTGGGTGAGGAGTATTTGGTTGGTCGATGCTTTTGGAGTAGAGAGCAGTATCTTGAGGACAAGGATGATTCGGAAGAAATCCTCAAGGATTTACTTACGTCCCCGGATAGTCCATGGGTAACACTGCCCTGGAATACGGAGCTGAAATGAGCGTGAGCTTGCTAGAGGCCTGAGATACTCTAAGTTTTGTATCGTTGCCACCCTACCTGCGTTTGGGATCCTTCCAGGAATCTTTGCCCACCGGCTGCACGAAGATAGGTTGTCCGTCTTTTACAACCACAAAATTGAATTCGCCGTTGAAGGTATACTTTGGCTCTTTGGGTATTTCGAAACTGCGCTTGGCTCCCATGGCTATGGCTTGTTTGGCGTCAAAACCATTCTCGTCCATCTTGAGCATGGTTTGCATCATGGCCTGGCTTATAGTTCTATCGCCGCCTTTCATGCCCTTCAGCCAGCCCAGGTCTTCCTTCGCCTCCAAATCGACCATGGGAATGCGCACGATGCCTTGATCTTGCGGTGCTGATTTCTCAGCTTTGGGAATTAGACTTTTGGCCTCTTGCATGGCTTGGTAGCCTGTGGTGCCTTTGTTGGCTGGAATGGCGTAGACGCTTATACCGTCGCCTTGATCTTTGAAAAGTTGTACAACCGGCTTGCCGTCTATGTTGTAGATTTTGGAGCCGTCCTTGTCAACGGCATTGTAGTCTTTGCCGTCTACGTTGACCGAGCTTCTTTTGGCGGTCCAGTCTTTCTTGATCGACATGGTGGCGGCCACCGCTTCCTCATCGGGGCGTTCCTGCAAGAGGCGGCCGAAGCCCTTCTTCTCTAGAAAGTCGTTTACTTCTTTGGGGCTGCCGGCGGCGGCGTCGAGCATCTCTGGGGGAAGTTTGGCTGCCAGCTCGGCTACTTTCGGGTCTTTTATAGCAGCCAGAAGTTTCTTCTGCGCTTCGTTTTCCGGGCGCCATGGGGCGTTTGCCCATTCGGGATTGGCGTTCATGGCTTTGTAGAAAAGCGCATCGGAAGGGAATTGCTTGGTATTTGCTTCAGTGGTCTTTTCGCCTGGTTTAATCTGTTCCAGGCCTCTGTCACCCTTCAAGTCGGCACTGGCTTTGGGACCAATGTCTTTGATGAAGACGCCCTTGTAATGTGGATGCGGCTCACCGCTCTGGGTGGCTTCCAGATTCCGGACTGTTAACTTGCCATCTTTCAGGTCCACCAGAATGCCTTTGCCGTCCGGTGTTTTCTGGTTGATGTCGGTCTCCAGCTTCTTAACTGCCTGGGCTTTCTCTGCTTCCCCGCCGGGGGCTTTATCGTAGGCAGATTTGAACGCTTTGATCATTTCGCCGTTTAATTGATTGAAACGCTCCGGTCCGCCACCTAGGTTGGCAGTGGCGGTCCACTGATCGGCTAGTTCGCCCGCCGACTTGGGCTGTGTGTTCTGCAAGGCTCTGGTGTCTGCCACCTGAAACTGTGCGGCCTCGATGGGTTTGTTGCCGGCGGCGTCGCCGGTTTCTTTTACCCTGGTAAGTTCTGCTTCGCCGGGCTTAGCCATGACATTCACCTCTTGGGGCGGGATTTCCCTTGGTAGTCCCAGAACTATATGCCACTTCATGTGTAAAAAACGTGAAATCGCCCCCGGCCGGGCCAGGGTATTTAATCTTGACCTGGAAGCTCAGACCGGAGGGGGTGCCCCCGGGCGCCCTTGGTTCTTAATTTTCCCCGAAAAGTTCAGGGGCGAAGTTTTTGACACCGGCGGCCGTGACGGCGGCGCCGAAGTTGGTCAGTTCGCTGCCGCTGGCTGAAAGGGCACGTCTGGCCACAACTCCTATCACCTTGCCACGCTGATTCACCACCGGTCCGCCGCTGTTGCCTGTGGTGATGGGGGCATCTACTTGCAGGGTGCGCGGCGCTACCCTGCTGACCCTGCCGGTGCTGAAGGTGGGGGCGTAGTATTTGGAAGAGTCGGCGTCGATCTGGTCGGAGGCCATGGGGTAGCCGATTACTTGAATTTCTTGCCCTTCCGAGGGGGCGACCGTATCAAGCTCCATGGGCGGAATTGTGGTCTTATCTACGGTCAGAATGGCCAGATCAGGTTCGCCTTCACCCTTCGCTACTTTGTAGAGTTTGCCCACCAGGGGTGGTTGGGTGACGGCACCAGGGGGGTGTAGGAAGTAGCCCAGCTCATAGCTGACGAGGGCCTGGCTCAGGTGCTTGTTGAATGCTGTGCGTTTGGGGTCGACTCTGGTGGATAGGTGGCGCTCATAGGTGTCCCAGATGTCGTTGACTGTTTGACGGTACTGGGCCAGTTCGCTCTCGGTGCGATCTTTCTTGCTAGCTACATTGACTATCTGCAGAATTTCCTTGAAGCGATTTTCGGGGTTACCGCCCCAGCCTGCCGACTGTTCGGCATAGAGATGCATGCCGGCATAGAACAACTGGCATTCTTTAATGAGTTGGTCGGCAGTGTCTACAACATGCTTGTTGGTGACGAAGTAGCTTTTGTCTTTGAGGCGACCTTTGATAGGAAAGCAGGTGCCGAAGCCCACTACCCGGAAGCCGCGATCTTGAGTGGAGGAGGAGAAGACGGGGAATTTATGTTTGGGCGAAAGGTCGGCGAGCTGCACCCAGAGGCTGTCTTTAACTTTCATTTTGAGCCCGACATTGAGTTGCAGCACCTGACTCTTCAGTCGCTTGTCGAGTTTTTCCCAGCTTTCCAGGCTGAATGCGGCCTGAGGCACGGCCTGGCTGAGGACAGTCAATAATATAGCCAGAGCCAGTTTGCTTCGGCCGGGCGCCTTGCCTGGTTGCTTGCAATCAATGAGTCTTTGATGCCCTGGCAAAATTAACCCCCTTCGAAGCCAATTTCAATTTCAAAGGTGCGTCTCCAGGGAAAGGAGAGCCTGACTGCCGGTTCGATGCAGATGGCGCTGCTTATTTCCTTGATGTAGGGGGAAATTTGTTCGGCCAGCAACTTGGTTGATGGCTCTCCCGAGAGTGTTTTGCGAACCTTTGCTTGATATGCCCAGTCATCTAGAAGGCGGGTGAAAAGACATTGCTTTTGCGGTTCTGAAAGGCGGGAAGTTTTTTGGGCCACCTGCCCGGCCACTCTATAATTTTCTCCGCCTCTGGAAAGGGCGCCTTCTTTGATTTCGCCGGTTTCTTTTGCCGAGGCCGACGTTAATGCAGATTCTGGCAGTTCGGCAAACCAGCCGGCCAGGGCCAGTGCAAGGGCTGAACCCATGGTATTGCCGGTGGTGTTCCAGCCGGCATATGATTTTAGTTTGCTAAGAAGTTCCGGTTTCTTGAGCAGTTCTTCCACCAGAATCGGGTCGCCGCCGTTGGCGTAAACTACATCGGCAATGATGCAGTGTTCGCTTGTGGCTAATTCCGCGAGAGTAGACTGAACGGTTTGTTTGGTGTCGATTTGACTGAGGTCGGGCAGACCGGGAAGCGTAATGTGATCGCCCTGTCTTTCCACCGGTCCGTGCACCAGGAGGGTGAAGGAGTTGTCGGAATTGTTTCCTGTTCCGTTGCGATTTACATGCAGTCCGGAAGCCTTCAGGTGAGCTTCTACGGTGGCACCGATTTCCTGACCTTCGTAGCGACTGGCGACGGTGGCGGCTTTGTCGGGGCTGAAGCGCACTGAAATCGAGGGGCGTGCCGCTTCACCCTTGCTTTTGACTACGGAATCTATTAGGGCCCGTGCGATCAGGGTACAGGCCACTTCATCGGCGCCGGCATAGGCAACCACTTTATCTTCAAGTTTGAGGCTCTTCGCTTCCGCTTCCAACCTTTCCTTTTCGCCTACGTTCAAGCCCCAGGTGCCGGAATCATCTTGAGAGAAAACCAGATAGTCGAGGAACGCTTTGTTTGCGCCTTTGCCGACCATGGAGCGCAAGAGCATTTGATTGACGGTGAAATTGCGCAGGCGGGTGTCGAAGTAGTCTTTTCTAATAGCTTCCGGAATTTTTCTCTCCAGCGCTTCCAGTAGACCAGGCGTCATTTTCTCGCGTCTGGCCAGTCGATGCAGGCAGGCTGACCATTCGAAGAGTTCTCGCCCGTATGTTTTCCAGTAGTCTTTCTCTTCTGTATTGTCGTAATTGTCCGAGATACGCATTATGGAGGACTGTCCGTAGACCTGCATGGGGTGCAGGCTGCGCCATTTTTTGATGCGTTCAAGGCGGTCGCCTATGGTCTTCAAGTCTTCCGTGCTGCGTCTAGATGTAATCAATCCACCGTAAAGCAAGCTATCCAGGCAGAGCACCATGGCGTCAGGGCTGAATTTGGCAATTGCGTTTTCACAAAAGGAGAGCAGTTCGTCAATCTGTGCACCACGGTTGAGTGAACCCATGAGATTTCTTGGCGGCAGGATAGGCTCTACCCGGGCTGATTTTAGAAGAAGCTGAGGGTAGGTGTAGGTGACCGGCCTGTCGTCGAGGGGCACTAGCAAAATTCGCATGGGACTTCCTTATTGAACTATGGTTTGCCTGAGTCGAGAGTGGCGCCCCCGCCTCCCAGGCTTCTCTGGGAGGGAGGAATGGCTGAGTCGGGTACCAGGCGCACCCCTTTTTTCTTTTCGGTGTCGGCGGTGACAAGTATGCCGTTGGCTTTTTCGCTCTGGGCTTCCGATGAAACGGTCTGAGCGATTTCCACCGCTTCCGGTTTGCCGTCCGGCCAGAGGGCTGCTTCAAAGTAGAGGCTCTGGCCGATCAAGTCGCCTTCCACCGGAGCGAAATATTTGAGGGAGAGGACGCCGCCTTCTGGTATCTTGCCAAGAGCTACCACTTTGCGGTCCGGTCCAAGGCGCAGGTTTCGCCCGTAAATTGGTTTTGCACCGCTGTCCCGGTCGGCCATGGCTACTGCCGCCCAGTAGCCGGGTTTGCCTTTGACGGTAAATTGGGTTGGTTTGCCGATCACCAGTCGGCCTGGCAGATAAAGGCGGGAGGCAAGCAGGCGATCGGAGAGCCTGAGAGCGGGCTTGGAGCTGTCTGCGGCCAGTTTGAAAGAGCCCAGTCCGTCAGGTTTTTCGTTCTCGCTTTCCTGGCTGGGGGCGGTGAAAGGGGTCTTAACGATTTTGAGCAGGGCGGCCAGTTGCTTTTGCAGGGCTTGATACTCAGCCTCCAGGGCCTGGGCAGCCAGATCTTCCGGACTGCCTTCTTTGACCTTGCTCTTTTCTTCTTTTACTTTCTCTTCCTTGGCTTTCTCTTCTTTCTTCTTTTCGTTCTTTTCCTGGCTGTCGCCTTTGATTTTGAGAGCTTTGGCTTCCTTTGCTTGATTCTTGATCAATTTCTTGTTCTGTTTCAGGGGAGCTTTCTCCTCCCCTTCCGGCATGGGCACTTCGCCTGCGTCCTCAGCGGCATTCCCCTTGACGTCTCGGGCGGCCGCCCGGCAAAGGCTAGGCTCTCCCGGTAGAACGGCGCTGAAGATCAGGCTCAGAGGCAGGAGGACCAGCGGGATGGCAATTTTATTGAGCGCATTCATTGGTTCGGCTTGATTAAATTTAGAGCTTGGCGCGGGATCTCAGGGGGGCTCAGAGCTACCCTGGTGAGTTTTTCATAGTATCACCAAGTGGTCCCTTTTCGCTGCCCTTTGAGGGCGCGGCTTGCCTGCCCTGGCTGGTTTAACCGTACTCTCGGGGCTAGCCGCGGCGCATTCCCTTGAAAATTTCGCTAAAATAGGGATTACCGTAGGATTTGGCCGTGCTCAAAGCTGCTCACCATAATTTGTACATCTATCAGAAGCTTAGAGATTGGTTCCTAGACCATCGGACCCTTTTTCAGGCTTTTTGGGTAGCCCTCAGCTTGCATGTGGCGCTTTTGCCGGTGCTCTGGGTGGCTGGATGGGCCTTACCCTGGCCGCGCTCACCCATTTTTACCACCGTTGTGGAGTATGACTTGAGAGGCTGGCCGAATTTGGCCAAGCCCAAGAAAATCTATGAGACCATCGATTTCGACGGCGCTAAATGAAATCTTGCTTTGCTTAGGTTTTTGCAGACGGCTATCTTAGAAAATGCGTATATGCGTTGAACTATTTGTCGCGATTGAGCGTATAGATAATTGTGGGTGGTTGTATGTCACTTGGGAGGTGAGACCGGCCGGATCGCCCGTTTCGAGAGGTCGGAAGCTGAGCAACTATTTCTCTTAGCCGACTTTACCTTCTCATTTATCATGCTACGATTGCTTTAGCTAAAAGCGCTTTGCATCATACTTCGGTGCATATCGAGTAGGCTTCAAATCTATGTTATATGCAACAGACATGAAGTCTTGAGGCGTATATCTTTTGTTCCTTTTAATTTGGTCCCATTATCAACACAGTTCAATACTGTCCGAGAACCAGTCAACCAGAACCTATCTAAAAGTCTAAGGCTAGAGCTATGAAACAAACCGGGGACACTGCCAGAGAGAAGAGCGGCGACAAGGCGCTTGCTAAGGTTTGGATTTATCCCACAAGCAATGCGCCGGACAGCACTCTGGTGGAAGCTTGCGGCGGCTCTGTGGTGCTGGCGAAAGTGCTTCTGCGGCGCGGTTTTGAAACGGTAGAGCAGATCCGTGATTTCCTCGACGAAACCATTTACAAGCCCAGTCACTTTTCGGAATTGCCCAATACCGATAAGGCTGTTACCCGCCTGGCCGCTGCTATTGAAAAGAAAGAAAAGATCACCGTATATGGTGACTATGATGTTGACGGCATCACCGGCACCAGCGTCTTGCTGTCGGTTTTGCGTAAGCTTGGCGCCAATGTCGATTTTTATATTCCTAATCGCCTCAGCGAAGGCTATGGTCTCAATCTCAAAGCCGTGAGCGTGCTTGCCAGCAAGCACCGCACCAAGCTCATCGTTACTTGCGATTGCGGTGTCTCAAACTTCGCCGAGATCAATCTGGCTAAGTCCCTCGGGGTTGATTCGCTGGTGCTCGATCATCACACTATGCCGGAGATGCTACCGCCGGCGGTGGCGGTGGTGCATCCCAAGCTGCTACCGGAAAGTCACCCGCTTTTCCACTTGCCTGGTGTGGGTGTGGCGTACAAAGTCTGCGAGGGGCTGCTCAGTCATTTTGACCGAGCGGAAGAAGCCGATGAACTGCTCGACTTTGTTACTCTCGGCATGATTGCCGATCTGGTGCCGCTCGTAAAGGAAAATCGCTATCTGGTCAAAATTGGCTTGCCCAGGCTGGTTAAGTCGCCCCGCATCGGTTTGAAGGCGCTCTTGCAGCAGGTGGGCGGCAAGGAAGATACAGACCTGGTTGGTTTTGGTCTGGCTCCCCGCATCAACGCCGTGGGGCGTCTCGCCGATGCCGCCTCTGCCGTAGAACTGATGACCACCGAAGACGAAGGTCGCGCCGACGAGCTGGCTAAGCAATTGGCTCGCGAAAACCTGCGTCGGCAAGAACTCTGTGAAAAGGTCTTCATGGAAGCGGAACGCCAGATCCAGAATACTTGCGATCTGAATAACGATAAAGGCATCTGCATCTACAACGAAGAGTGGCACCACGGTGTGGTCGGCATTGTTGCTTCCCGTCTGGTTGAGAAGTTTCAGCGCCCGGTCTTCATCGGGCAACTCGATAAAGAAGAAGGCCTGGTACGGGGATCTGCCCGTGGCGTAGAGCAAATCGATCTTTACGAGGTCTTGAAAGACAACGAGCATCTTTTGCTCAAATGGGGTGGTCACAAAATGGCGGCCGGTTTCAGCATTGAAGCCGACAAAGCCGAGGCCGCAGCCCGGGGCATCGTCAACAGTTGCAACAAGTTCGTGGGCAATAAGAGCCTGCGTTCCCGAGTTGAGATCGATGCTCTGGTGGAAGGTGATAGTCTGGCTCTGAGCACAGTGCGCGAACTAAATGCCATGGCTCCCTTCGGCATGAACAATAAAAAGCCCATCCTGTGCATGGAGAAGCTGACGGTGGCGTCCGTCAAACCGCTGGGCAAAGAAGCCAAACACAGCCGCATTATGGTGCACGACGAAGCCGCACCGGGAAGCGCCGATTTTGAATGCGTCATGTGGAACTCGCGCGGTCGTGTTCCTGTAGACGGTGAACTGGTTGATCTGGCCTTCAATGCCGATATCAATGCCTATGGCGGTAGAGAGCGTCTGCAACTTGTTCTGGTCGACTGGCGCAAACACGGCAGCCAGATGGAGGCGGCCGCAAGTGAGAGTGAAGCGGTTAAGAACCGGGCCGGTATTTCTCCTGCTCCGGTGCGTGCCGTGGTGGAAGTTGATCAGCCCGAGGCGCCCGTCGCCACCGTTTCAGGCGGTGACGAAGCTCTCGATGAAGACAGCGAAGGCGATGTTGCTGCTCTGGCCGAAGCCGGCAATCTGGTTAAAAGCCAGGCGCTGGTGCGGGTCAACTTCAAAGACTTGCGTGCTTATGCTGGCAACCCTGAGGTTATCAAGAAGGCTATCGGTAAGTTGAGCGGTGGCGTTTTCGTTTACGGCGAGTCCTGTCCTAAGCTCAAAGGCATAGAATTCCAAGATCGCACCCAGGTGAGCGCCGTCGATAATTTACTGATCTGGCAATTCCCGCCTTCCTTGAAAAACTTTCAAGATTTGCTCTTTGCCACCCGGGCTAAAAATATCTACCTGGTGGGCTCCGTCAGTGACGACGATCTGATGCCGGAAGACCCGGCCAACTTCCTCAAGCAACTGCTTGGTCTGGTGCGTTTTGCCGTTAATCAAAGAGACGGCCAGGTTGACGGTGAAAAGCTGGCCGCCGTACTTGGGGTCACTAAGATGTCAATAGCGCTTGCCCTTGCTGCCTTGAAACGAGTGCACTGGATTGACTGGTTCTCCGAAAACGGCACAATCTATCTCGATTTGCTTGGTTCCCCCGTGGCCAGTGTGGAAGACACTCCTGAGTACAAACAGCTTGTGGCTTCCCTCGATCAAACCGATAAGTTCCGTAAGTGGTGCTGTCAATGCACCATGAAAGAGCTACAATTAGCACTCATGCCCAATCAAATTGGGTTTGCCGCCGAACCTCTCGTAAGGGGCGAAGCCGGTAGTGCCGAGGGTCCTCAGATAAAGTCGGTGACCATTTCAGGTCCTGGTGAGGAAATCTGAGCACCGGCAAAGCCAATACAGTAAATAGGATAGTAATCAAGATGACCGCAAAAGTTGAACAACCCAGGCTCATGGAAAAGTTGCCCCTCAGTCCTGAGCGGCAGGATTGGCTGAAGTCCACCATCCGTGATATCCCCGATTTCCCCAAGCCCGGCATCATATTTAAAGATCTGACAACTTTGATGAGGAATGCCGAAGCATTCTCTTGCGTTCTCAACAGCCTCTCTGTCACTTCCGAAGCCCTCAAGCCCACCGTCATTGTCGGTATAGAAGCGCGCGGTTTTATCCTCGCTCCTGCTGTGGCCCACCACCTGGGCGTCGGTTTCGTACCGGTGCGTAAGCCCGGGAAATTGCCCTGGCATACCGAGCGCGTTTCTTACGCCCTCGAATATGGCGAAGACACTGTGGAAGTGCATCGTGATGCCGTCACCAAGGGTGATCGCGTGGTCATCATCGACGACCTTCTCGCCACCGGCGGCACCGCCATGGCTGCCAAACAGCTCATGGAAAAACTAGGCGCCACCGTGGTCGGCGCCGGCTTCGTGGTCGAACTTGATTTCCTGGACGGACGTTCCCGCGTTAAGAAAGACGGCGACCTGGAAATCTTCTCCGTGATTCAATATTAGGTATTCTGAGTTTGCAACTTTAGCTGCCCTCAGATTCGAACTTTGAAGGGCTGTAGCTTGGTCGCAAACAAGGGGAACTTGAACAAGAGCCAGACGGCACTGATGGCCGCTCTGGCTTTTGCTTGCCTGGTCTTTCAGTCTGGTTGCCGCAAAGAGGCTCTCCCTTCGGCAGCGGAGCGCCAGGCCGAGCATGCCCAGTTTCTAGCCCGCATAGATAGTGAAGATGCAGAGCAAGCGGCGCTTTACCGCCATTCTCAGCAGGTTGCCGGTGACCCATTGCCGCTTTTGAAATTGCCCGATGAGAAGCAGTCGGATTTTCAAAAGGCCAGGGAGATTGTAGGTTCCATCAAGAACTGTCCGTCTTTGACGGTGGGTCTGTTTCCCGACTACCGGGAGATCTGGCACGCCTATGACCGAAGCGCTCTCAACTATAGCCGCCGGGATTATGAAAACATCAGGTCTTTAGCCAGAAGTTCAGCCGGACTCTCGCTGATGTTTGCTATTCAGAACCATCACCTGGAGGAGCATTTTCGCTCCTGGACGGGAAACCCCATTCTGGCCGGACTGCAGGCCCGTGCCCGGAAAGACTATGGTAAATGCGATGGGTTTGCAGTGAATGAGCTGAATTATTCAGATTATCTAGCCCTGCTGCCCAGGTCTATGGCTCATGAGGGTGAGGATGTCTCTGGTGCCTTTGTAAAGAAAATCGATGTGGCTGCCTGGCGGAAGAAATATGGAGCGAAGCCGGTCGACGACTTTTTAAGTTCCCTATCGCTAGCGCAGAAGCAAAAAAGCAGGGCGCGAGAAGTTTTGTATTTCACCCTTCCCCAAAGCAATTGGGCCGACCGGCTTAGCGCTGTCAAACCGCAACTGCAGGCACTCGGGTACGAAGTATACGCTGCAGGCGGCTTTGAGGAGCTGCATTGTTTTACCACAGCGCAAGAGTGTCAGAAATTTGTAACTGCCGGCGCAATGAGAGAGGGTTCTTACAAGCAGTGGCATGCCGTAGCTTCCAAGCTTGTACTTGATCCGGAAGGTGAAATTCTTGCGCTTGAAGGTGACGTGGGCAGAGCCTCTATCTTGAAATATGGTGAAGGTAGCTTGTCTGCGTCCCAGAAGATTCTCTTAGCTGCCGATTCCTATATTCAGTCTCTCGTCCGTATTGGCGACGATGAAGCCGTTGCAGAGCGCTTTGCGTTTAGAGGCTTTGAGTCTAACTGCTTGCCGCCGGGCGCCAGGATTGCAAAGGTCAAGGAAGGTTTTGAAATAACGGTGCCAGAAAGATGCTATCTGCAGGTGCCTGTCAGTCGTGCCTTCCTGGTCAAAGACCTGAATCAATATGCATATCTGGAAGCTCAGGGTCTTGAGACCGTTGCCCATGGAAAGGGTTTCGAATCTGTGGTGGCTCGCTTGCGCAAATGGGACAGGCTCTACGGTCTTAAGGTGCTGGAGGCAAACTACAATAGTTTGGTCGTCAAATTTGATCGTCTGCCTGCTGATATTACCTCGCTTTGCGTGGACATCAGAGACTTGTGTCCCGGTGCCGATGTACCCGGTATGATTGAGCATCAGTTATCCAATGGGCGGACCGTGATGTTAAGGTGGGACTGAATTGGTAAGGATACTGGTAACGGCGGTAGGTAGCGACGGCGATATCAATCCCATGATTGAAATTGCCAGGGCGCTTTTGTCGCGCGGCCATGATGTGCGTTTCATTGCCAATGGCAGCTTTGCTCACAAGGCGGAGGAAGTAGGCTTGCCCTTCCTGCCTCTGGGAGACAGTTCGCTATTTCAGGAAGTCGTATCTGACCCTGATCTCTGGCATCCGCGCAAGGGATTCTCGGCGGTCTGGCGTAATATCAATCAGTCTTTGCCTTTGAGTCTTGAGCTTCTAGAGCAAAATATGGAGCCAGGCAATACTATTCTGGTCGGCACCACTCTCGCTTTAGCTTGCCGTGTTCTGCAAGAGAAGAGCGCTAACTCTGTGCCTTTAGCCACCGTGCATCTCTCTCCCGCCTGCCTGATTTCGCGCTACGATCCGCCTCAAGGGCCGGTCAGCATTATTAGCCCACAGACGCCGCAATTTCTTAAAGACCTCTATTTGTCACTGGTGGAAGTGTCGATGCTGGAGAATGTTTGCCGCGATGATGTAAACCGCTTCCGCGCCCGCTTTGGACTAGCCCCGGTGAAGAGAATTTTCGCCAGGTGGTTGAATTCGCCCGATCTTGTAGTCCTGGCTTTTCCTGAGTGGTACGCTCAAAGACAGAAAGACTGGCCTGAGAATCTCTGTTATACAGGCTTTCCTCTTTTTGATAGAAAGCAGGAACAGCGCCTCAGTGATGCCACCCGTACCTTTATCGATGCCGGAGCGGCGCCTGTGGTGTTCACGGCCGGGTCGGCCATGGCTCATTCTCGCGATTATTTTAGCCATGCTCTTAAATGTGTGAGAGCGAGAAATATTCGCGCCATTTTTGTCACCCGCTATCCGGAAGTCTTGCCGAGGCACTTGCCCGACAATGTTTTGCATGCAAGCTATGAACCCTTTGACCATCTCTTCGCCGAAGCGTCCGTGGTTTCCCATCACGGTGGTATCGGCACCAGTGCCCAGTGTTTGCGGGCTGCTGTGCCTCAGCTTGTCTGCCCTTTCGCCCATGATCAATTTGATAATGCGCGCAGGTTGGAAGCCCTTGGTGTAGCCAGAGAAATACGAGTTGAGAAACCGAAGCAATGGGCCGGAAAGTTGGGCGAACTTCTCGATGATCCTGAGGTGAAAGTTTCTTGCCACAAGGTTAAAGAGCTTATGACTGTTTGCCCAGACCCGGCCGCAAGAGCGGCAGAGATCATCGAAGGATTGGCTAAAAAGCTGCGTAAATGAAGGGTTCGGTAGGCAGCGAAAGTCTGAAGATGACGTAGTGGAAGAAGGCGCCGAAGATAATCCCCATAGTTAGAGCCAGCCATGGGTTTTTCTTGAGGATGAAGTTTTCCAGAGTAGCGGGTTGTTTATCTTCTGCCATTTCTAGTTCTTCCTTTCTCTGAATTCTTTCAGGCGCTTAGCTAATTCTGTGGCCATGGCTTTGCCGCCTTCCACGCTCAAATGATCGAAATCCACATAGTGCTCGGGTGCGAGCTTGTCGTTCAAGGACCAGGTTTGAAAACCTTGCCGGGTGAAGTTTTCCAGCCAGAGTTCTTTTATATGCCGGTATTCTTTTTTCTCTCTTTCGTTCAACTCGTCTATGAAGAGAGGATTGATGGCCGTTACACAGACGATCAGGTTGTTTCTGGCGTTGGGCGGCACGGAAGCCTGTGTGCAGCCTGAAAGTCTGCGCCAGAAGAATTGCTCATATTCGCTGGGCGGACCTTTTTCGTAGAGAGCGGTGATGCCGGCCATAAAACGTTTGACAATATTGGTGCCGTGTTCAAGCTTTTCGTTGTCGCTTGCCTCGAATGGCGGCCTGTCTTCGAATGGGTCTTGAAAGAGACGGCGCGGTAAAAGAGAGCGAAATTCAGTGGTTCTGTGGAAGTAGTTGCCTGCGACGCTGTAAGTGAACTGCGTCCACAATTCTTCCACGCCCAGGTAGTGATTCAACTTGGCTCGCAACTCCAGGTTCTCTTGATGCCCTTCATCTTTGAAGAGAGTCCATTCCCTGTGCTGCCGGCTGAAGGTTTCTCGTGCGGCATAGGGCAGGAGCATGCCCCTTTCACGGGCATCGAAATACATATAGTGCAGGGGAGTGGTGCCGGATGGTTCGAAGACCGTTGAGGGCATGGCATCGGTGAGCAGGAAGACGTTTTGTCCTTCGCTCAAGAGTTTTTCGTAAACCCAGTAGCCGGCTTCGAAAACCTTGGTGCCGGGTAGGGCCAGATTGATGACGGCATAGTCGTCTCCTAGCTCTTGCTGGAGATACTTTGTCCAGCAGTGTTCGGAACTTTGCCCTTCTCCGTAGAATACCGAATCACCGCCGATGATTAAGAGGGGCTTGCCTGGTTTGTCGGCCAGCAGCAGACGAGCCTGGGCCAGCATCTGATTGTAGGTCAGGTAGAAGCCGCCGTTGGGGTTGATGTATTCATGGAAGCGCACGAAGTTGGAAAGGGGCAGGGGCTTGCCTGTGATATAGGCACCAGCAGCGGTGCTCAGTAAAAAGCCGAGCATGGTGCCGAGCAGAAAATATTTGGAATAACTTTTCTTCTCAGTCACCACTTACTCCCTTGAATTGAAAGAGCATCAGGAACATGGACCAGGCTTTGTCCAGGGGATAGAAGAAGGGCAGCCAGCCGAAGACCACAAAGAGGAAGGTGGTGAGCCTGGCGGTGAGTGGATATTTGTCATAGAGTTTCCAGAGCGGGCTTAGCCAGGGGAGCTTGCGATAGACCGTGTTTATGGCCAGGCCCAGACCGTGGTACAGTCCCCAGAATAGGAAGTTCCAACTGGCGCCGTGCCAGAGACCACAGAGGGCAAAGGCTAGTATGCCGCTTAGAATTCTTCTTGCCAGGCCATGCTGGCTACCGCCGAGGGGAATATAGATGTAGTCCCGAATCCAGAAACTGAGCGACATGTGCCAGCGCTGCCAGAAATCACGAATACTGGTGGCACCGTAGGGTCCGTTGAAATTAGGGGGTAGTTTGATGCCCATCATCATGGCCAGACCGAGGGCAATATCGGTGTAGCCTGAAAAATCGTAGTAAATACGACCGGCCAGGGCCAGAAGAAAGAGCCAGCGCTCGGGCAGGTCGACAGCGAAGTAGAAGGCTTGCTTTTCCAGAATATATTGATTGATGTTGTCGGCGATCATGAGTTTCTTGAAGAAGCCCGCCGCCAGTCTGACCATGCCGGCCGCTACGTCTCTGGAACTTACGGCGGAAAGCCCCTGATAGAGCGAAGGAATGAAGTCTTGATAGCGCTTGATGGGACCGGCTACCAGGGACGGGAAGAAGATGGCGAAGGCCAGAAAGTCTTGCGGTTTCTTTATGGGTTCCCTGCCTCTTCTAACTTCGTAGAGGTAATGAATGAATTCAAAGGCAAAGAAACTGATGGCCAGGGGTGGTGTCGCCGGTAGTGCGGCAAAGAGCGAGGCGGCAAAATGCTCCGCCAGGGGTTTGTTGACGGATGCCAGAACATCCAGGAGCAGGAAGCGGCTGTATTTGTAAGTGAGAAGTGCTGCCGTCACTATTATGATTGTGCTTAGGCAGAGCCAGCCGCCGCCCTTTTTGAACTTTGACGCCGTCAGTGCGGTTACATAGGTAAGCAGGGCCAGTACGGCAATCGGTGCAACACCGGCGGCACCGGCAAAATGGCTATGAAAGACGGCGCAGAAGATAAGCAGGGCCCAGAGGCGCAACTTGACCATAAGAGAGGGGCTCAAGTTTTTGCACAGGCCCAGGCACCAGTAAAGCGGAAGAAAGAGAGCTACTGAAATTAAGAACCAGTAGGTGCAGAAGATCACTAGCAGTAACTTCCGTCAAGGCTTCTCAAGCTTATCTCACCGGCGGAAAGTTCGACCCTGGTGCCGTCCGTTTTCTCAATGAGAAGCGCCCCGCTCTCGGCAATATCCACGGCCCGACCACTTATATTGCGGGCGCTGTCGCCGGTGGGACTTACGACCATCACTTCTTTGCCGAGGGTAACCGAGTAGTGCTTCCAGCTATCAATGATGGCCTGCGACTTGCCTTCCATCAGGGAAAAGTATTGTCTTTCAAGGAAGCGACAGATCTCCGCCACCAGTAGACTCGGCTCCAGTGGCCTGCCGGCTAAATTCTCCAGCCAATCGATGCGGTTCTTCAGATCATCCGGGATATTGCCTTCATCGAGGCGCAAATTGATGCCGATGCCTATAACCAGCGCCTGACCTGGCATTTCAGCAAGGATGCCGCCTACCTTTTTGCCGCCGGCAGTAAGGTCGTTGACCCACTTGAGACCCAGTTGGATGCCGCAGAGCGCCTCTACTGCCTGGGCCACGGCTACCCCGGTGGCCAGGGTGATCAAGGGCAGGCGGGTGAGAGGAATTTCCGGACGCAAGAGTATGGACATGGCAATACCGGCATCGGGCGGCGAGATCCAGGTGCGCCCCTGTCGACCGCGTCCGGCGGTTTGCTGTCTGGCTACGATCAGGCTGCCGGCCGGGGCGCCCTCTCTTGCCAGTACAGCGGCCCGGCTGTTGGTGCTGTCGATTGTGTCGTGCAATTCACAGACGCCGCGACCGATTAGCTCGGTGGTAAGGGCGTCTTCTATGTTTTTGCGGTCTAGAATGTCTAAATGTAGTGTCATCTCGCTCATTTTAGTGAAGCGAGGCTAGCTTTTCCAGCTTTTATTCAGGACTTATGGGCAACTTCCGTGGCGATTTGCTTGGGACCTTCCAGCAGTTTGTGAATGGGGCACTTGTTGGCGATGGATTTGAGATTTTCCACCTGCTCCGGCGTCAGGTCACCCGTCAGCTCGATGCTTCTCAAGATACGGGTCTGCTTGCTGCCGTCTTCGGCTACTACAGGCTCTTCCAGCACCTCTACGGTGATACTCTTAAGATCCCATTCTTTGCGTTTGGCATACATCTGTACTGTGATTGCCGTACAGGCACCCAGGGAGCCGAGCAGCAGTTCATGGGGATTGGGGGCTGATTCGCCGCCGCCGAACTCTTTGGGCGCGTCGGAGGCAAAGGCATGGCTGCCGGCGCTTATTTCCTGTCTGTAGCCTTCTCCAACTTTAGCTTTGACTGCTACTTTCGCCATTTTCAATATCTCCTTGCCCCAGGGCTGTATCAGGAGCAAGATATTATCATGTCTGTATCTACTGTATCTGCCCCGGGCCCTATAAGTGGTAGAGCGTCCCTCTGGATGGGAGCCGTTCCGGTCTACTAGTTCTTGTTGTATATGGCTTTAGCTCTGGACTTTATGTCTATCTGAGATCTTTTTGAGATCCGCTGCGATTTGGAAATTTTATTTTCAAGCCTCTATGGTTCCGCTATCCAACCTGGTATCACAAGTGTAGCGGTTGTATATCCGCCTGAACTTTTGGCTAAATGCTGATCCTCATGGCTACTAGCTTGGACCCCCTTTATTTGTGGCGAATGAGCGATCTCTGCCGGACCTTTTGGGGTAGCTTGCGTAGCATTTTTGTAAGTGTTACCTTGCTACACATCGCGAATCGAATCAAGGAGAAATTTCGCTTTATTAGCTGAATGCCCTGAAATTAAAGGGATCTGCTCGAGTCTCCATCACTTCGGTTCACTTATATCCAGTTTTGATCGCCTCACTGACTTCCTCTGCACCCTTGTCTCAATTTGAGACCGGTAATTCGGAAGAGAAATGAGGGAGAGATTTTGCTGGCCTTTTAAGTGACTCGAAAGTTCAATCATCGAGCGATCTGGTGGGGGAAGAATGGTGCAAGTCCATCGCTGTCCCGCAACTGTAATAGAGAGTACGGAAGACCAATAGAAACCATCACTCTTTCAGCCAGACTACCCACCAGGGCATTGATAGACATAACCTCTTCGAGGGTAAGAGGCGGTCTCAAGCAAAGTTTTCTTTGTCTTTTGACGCCCTCTTGGTCTCATTCCACTAAGGGGGTTTTGTTTTGCATCCACAACGTATTATCCCAGGAGATAGAAAATGACCCAGGTGCTAACTGCAGTCCACCACGCCGACCCCGCTGGCTTTGGACTGAGCGACGAGCGAATCGGACAATTTGCACTATATAAAGTTCTGAGACGTAACGGCAATGTCGTTGAGTTCGATCCGTCCAAAATAGCCGTGGCTATGACCAAGGCCTTCCTGGCCGTGGAAGGCACCCATGGTCGTGAAAGCTCCCGCGTGCGTGACCTGGTCAACAAACTTACCGGGCAAGTAGTTGAAACATTGATGCGTCGACTGCCGGAAGGCGGCGTGCTGCACATTGAGCACATTCAAGACCAGGTCGAACTGGCCATGATGAGAGCTGGTGAGCAAGAAGTTGCCCGTGGCTACGTGCTTTATCGCGAAGCGCGCGCCAAAGACCGGGCTGCCCGTGGTGCGGAAGTGCCGCAACCGGTGCAAGCCGGTCCTAATGTCAAACGCACCGACGGCACCATGGTGCCGCTCTCCCAGTTGGGTTTGAATGCTATCGTCAAAGATGCCTGCGCCGGTCTAGGTGCCGTAGTGGAGCCGGAGAGCATCTACACCGCCACCATTGAAAGCCTTTATGAAGGTGTGCAGGAAACCGAAGTGGTGCGCTCGGCCATCATGAGTGCCCGGGCTCTCATCGAGACCGATCCTGCCTACAGCTTTGCCACCGCCAGATTGCTCTTGCACCAGATGAGACTGGAAGTTCTCGGTGAAGGCGTCAGTCAGGAAGGCATGAAAGAGCGCTATGCGACTTATTTCCCCGAGTATATAGCCAAGGGTATCAAGGTCGGGTTGCTTGACCCGCGCCTGGCTACCTTCGACCTCGAGAAGATCAGCAGTGCCCTCTGCGCTGAGCGTGATCTCAAGTTCCAGTATCTTGGTTTACAGACTCTCTACGACAGATATCTCTTGCACCAGGAAGGCATCATTTTCGAATTGCCGCAGGCTTTCTGGATGCGCGTGGCCATGGGACTTTCCATCAATGAAATCGATAGAGAGACCCGTGCAATCGAATTCTATAACCTGCTTTCCAACTTTGATTTCGTTTCCTCTACCCCCACACTCTTTAATTCCGGTACTCACAGACCGCAACTTTCTTCCTGCTTCCTCACCACAGTAGATGACGACCTCTCTTCCATCTACGAAGCCGTGAGAGAGAACGCTTTGCTTTCCAAGTTCAGCGGCGGCCTCGGCAATGACTGGACACCGGTTCGCGCTCTTGGTGCTCATATTTCCGGCACCAATGGCAAGAGCCAGGGTGTGGTTCCCTTCCTTAAGGTGGTGAACGATACCGCCGTCGCCGTCAACCAGGGTGGCAAGCGCAAAGGCGCAGTCTGCTGCTACCTGGAAACCTGGCACATGGACATCGAGGAATTCCTCGAGCTGCGCAAAAACACCGGTGACGATCGCCGTCGTACCCATGATATGAATACGGCCAACTGGATTCCCGATCTGTTCATGGAAAGAGTGCTTGAGAACGCCCAATGGACCCTTTTCAGCCCTGATGAAGTACCGGATCTGCACAACCTTTTCGGTAAGAAATTCAAAGAAGCTTACGAGCGTTACGAGCGCCTCGCCGATGAAGGACAGCTCAAGCTCTTCAAGCGGGTACCGGCCATCAACATCTGGCGCAAGATGCTGACCATGCTCTTCGAAACCGGCCATCCCTGGATGACCTTCAAAGATCCCTGCAATCTTCGCAGCCCGCAGCAGCACGTGGGTGTGGTGCATTCTTCCAATCTCTGTACCGAGATTACTTTGAATACATCCGAGAGTGAAACCGCAGTTTGCAATCTGGGAAGCATCAACCTGGTG
>Ga0268298_10002449_pt1 | contig 20288 bp, 17 predicted proteins | sample WWTPWeurt_MetaG_FD_194462 | JGI IMG/M metagenome (GOLD analysis project Ga0268298, IMG submission 194462) | Activated sludge microbial communities from WWTP in Nijmegen, Gelderland, Netherland - WWTP Weurt | ecosystem: Engineered > WWTP > Aerobic digester > Activated sludge | place... | reverse complement strand
CGACGAGATGGGCGGCCTCAGCGGCCATACGCTTGGCGCCGCAGGAAGGGCAGGCCGTCCCTTCGACAGTCCCTGCACTCGCCGCGGATGAACCCCGCCGAGAGTTGGCCACACGAGAGATAGGCCTGGAGCTCCTTGGTGACCGTCCAGGGCAAACGCACGTCCGTGCGCAGGTCCCGGACCTCCGGCCGCGCCCTCGACGACCTCGACCACCGCCGCGTCACAGGCGAGGCGCCGCGGCGTCTCCGCGGAAACGCCGACGCACCCGGCGTTCTCGATGAATCCGCCTCCGTTTTTGAAGCTCGTCTCCCGTGACGTGGAGGCGGACCTCGGTGGGGGTACCGCCCGTGCGAGAACGCGCGCCCTCGGCCAGGAAGCTCCGGGCGAGGACCATCAGCGCGTCAGCGCGGGTGCGCGGCGTCTCCGCGGAGACGTCGAAGCGGGTGGGCGGCGTCTCCGCGGAAACGTCGAGGGTGGGCGGCGTCTCCGCGGAGACGTCGAAGCGGGCCAGGTCGAGCGCCGCGATGAGGCGCGCCCTCGTCCGCGTCGAGGTCGACCCTCGTCCGCGCCGCCCGTCCCCGTGTGGTGGACCGCGACCGTCCTTCGCTCGTCCGCCTCCTCGGGCGTCTCGCGCTCGGGCTCGAGGACGCCGCGGAAACGCCGGCACAACGTCTCGAGCTCCGAGGCGGGCGCGCTCGTCGCCATGTCGACCAAAAGCGCCGTAGAGTTAACCTCAGCGCGGGCCGCCGCTGACGAAGCTGTATCTGAGGTTGTCGAAGACGCAGGCCCCCGTGTTGCTGTTGGCGTCGCTGCTGCTGTCGAGTCCCACGCCAACGCCGAACGCGTTGAGCGACTCGCTGAAGGCCCCCTGCGAGACGCTGAACGAGTTGCCGCCGATGTTCCCGCTCAGCGTGCCAGAGCCATCCGAGTTCCCATGCCAGGTGGCAGTGAAGGTATAGGTTGTGTTCTGGTTCAGGTTCATCACCGCCGAGGATGAAACCCCGCCCCCGCCGTTCCTTACCGTAGCGCGAGCTCTAAAGGCGTTCCCGGCACCACCCGACGGTTCGTCGAAAGAGAAGCCGATGATGGAGATCGGAGCGGTGAGGTCGGATCGGTCCACATAGCCGATAAAGAACGACCCGTTGGCGTCGCGGTTGGACAGCCGCACGTCTCCGGAGAACGAGAAGGTGTCGGAGCGGCGGAAGGATCCTCCGAGGTTGGGGTTGACATAGTACCGTGGCACGGCCGAGCGCGCGAAGGTTCCGCCGAGGTCTCTGCCGGAGCCATTCCATCCGAAGCTATTTCCGTCGCAGGTCGTGCAGTTCTCGACTCCCCAACCGCCGAGCGCCGGATCGAGGTTGAAGAACTCGACCGAGGGCGCCGCCTGGACGGCGGAGGTCTCCGGGCTCTCTCCACCGGAGTTGTTGGCCGTAACCACGTAGAAGTAGATTCCGGCGTAACGAACGGCCGCGTCATCATAGCTTGTCCCCGAGGTCGTTCCGATGGACGCGAAGGGACCGCCAGCCGAGCCTGAACGCTTCACGGTATATCCCGTCGCCCCGGCCACGGAGTTCCACGTCAAACGAATCGCCGAGCTCGCCTCGACGGCGTTCAAGCCGGTCGGTGCCGCTGGCGCGCACGCAGCGCAGTCGGTGGCGCAGGTGGAGCAACTCTCTCCTCCGTTGCACGCGCCATCGCCGCAGCGCGGCCCGCAGGCACCGCAGTCCGCGGCGCAGCTGGAGCACGTCTCTCCTCCGTTGCAGGCACCATCCCCACAGGCCACCTGTCCGGGCGTCGTGAAGCTCAGGTTGCCAAAGTACGTGGGGCCAGTGTTCTTGGTCGGGTCGCTCGTGCCGTCGAGTCCCACGCCGACCCCGAAGGCGCTGAGGGATTCCATGGCCGCTCCCTGCGAGATACTAAAGGCAGTGCCGCCGATGTTCCCGCTCAGGGTGCCGGATCCGTCCGCGTTGCCGCGCCAGGTCGCCGTGAAACGGTAGGTGGTGTTCTGGTTGAGCTGAACGATCCCGGAGGCGACGTTGGAGGCTCCGGTCCCGTTTCGGATAGTAGCTTTTGCGCGGAAAGCACCGCTGGCGCTCGACGCGGGCTCATCGAAGCTCAGACCGATGAGGGAAACGGGGGGGCTCACGTCGTTGCTGTCGACGTAGCCGATGAAGAAGGATCCGTTGAAGTCCGCGTTCGAGAGCCTGACGTCACCAGAGAAGGTGAAAGTATCACTGCGATTGAGCGACCGGCTCCAGCCCGTGTTGACGAAGTAGCGGGGGGTCGCCGAACGCGCGAAGGTTCCGCCGATCGTGGGACCACTGTTGTGCCAGCCGATATCGTTGCCGGCTGTCGCCGGCCCATTGACCGCGACCCATCCCGCCGGAGGTCGATCTCCGCTACCGGCCCGGATCGAGACATTGTCGAGGTCATATTGAGCAGCGGTGAGCGGGACGTCGGCGTTGGGCAGGCGGTCGGTCAACCATTGCCCGTCCTGGTACGGCCGGCGCGTCATGTCTCGAAGCCGAAAACTGCCCGTGCGAAAGACGAGGCGCTCGACCGTCGGCGTCGACTCGAGGAAGGCCGCGTTGCTGAGCACGCTATTGCCGTTGATGCGAAGGTTGTAGCGCCGAGAGTCTCCGAAGACGTCGATGTCTACCGTCACCCAACTGCCGGCGGAGTATGCAGCCACCGAACGTTGGTTCGAGCCGTTGTAGGCCCGGATCTGGCCGCTGGAGGGATCGAGCGCGAGCGCCACGGCCCGATCGCCATTCCCCCCGACCACGTCGATCTCCAACTGCGTGGAGGCGTTGGCCTGTTGCGGCCGGACCTGAAATGAGAGCCGGGTCACCGTGCTCTCGGGAAAGACGCGGGTGGCCGTGGCGTAGTCGAAGGGGTCGCGGTCTTCGAGGCGAAGCAGGCGGTTGGTGCCTTCTTCCACGATCGAGGCCGGAGCCCACTGAGCGCTGTACGTGTTCCAGTCGCGCATATAGAGACCTGGGGCCTGAGCCTGGAAGTCCTCGTCGATGTCATTCGTCACCCGGCCCACGATCGGCGTCGGCACTCGGGAGACCCAGATATCCTCCTTGTTCATGCTGTAGACGAGCCACATGTCATTGCCGGGTGGGTCGCCGTTGCCTGGGGTGATGCCGCGAACGTATTGGGGACCAGAGTTCTTATCGTCGCCCGCGCTATTCTCGTAACGCTGGATCGGGACCTCGCCCATGATCGCGAGGTGTGGCGTGTTGAAGTTCTTGCCGTCGGCCGACGTCGTGACCGCGAGCGGCCAACGTCGCGTTTCGCCCCGGTCCCCCGGCGTATTGCCGACCATCGCGTATCGGCCATCCTCGGTCCGCTGTCCCCAGCTCTTCGAGCTTTGGTTGTAGCCAAACGAACTCACAATCTGCGGCGTCGGGACATTTCCCCGCGTCCAATCCGAGCCGTTCGAGACGGTGTGGTACACACCTTTCCAGGTACCCACGAGCCGGTTGTCGGGACGTCGATACCAGTTGAAGGCCTTCCACTCGGTGCCCGAACTATCTCCGATGGTGTAGAAGTTCGGGTCGGTGTTGTCCTCCTCCTGCCACTGTTGGACGTAGAGCGGGTTGTTGCGGAGCTCGTCGCAGGCCGCGACAAATCCAGGGTCGGTCGAGGTCCGGTAGTCGGGCCAGGTTTTGTTGGGATACGGTCCAGCCGCGTCTACTTTGATCGAGTATACGTCGCCAAATGAGCCGGGGCCGAAGATCTCCTGGACGAGACGATTGCCTGGTCCCCCTTTTCTGACCCCAACTCGGAGCGACCCTAGGAACCGGCCGTTGGAAGCCGCATAGAACCCCATGCGATGGTGGCCAGAGTCACCCCTGAAGCCTCGCGCCGACTGCGCCGGGCTCCAGTCATATCCGTTGGGCGACCACGCGATGTGGGTGCCTCCGCCGTCATGCATCGTCCAGAAGTAGCCGCCCCAGTAGGCGATATACTGCTGGTGGCGCCAGATCTCGTCAAAGCCGTCGGTGAGGCTGGGATTGCTGGGGACGGATCGAATGACCTGAAAGCTCTGAACACCCACGGCCCAGCGCAGCTTGCCGTCGTGCGCGTACTCCGCGTTGCCCACGACGCCGCCGGAATAGCGCGGTAGCTCTGCCGACGCAGCGCTCTGCCCCTCGGTGGACTCGGAACCGCCTGGATCTGAAGCCGGCCGGCAGGAGTAGGAAGTGGCCAGCAACCAGCACCAGCAAAGGAGGATGCCTGACTTGTTCATGGGAGTTCGCCCTTTCAAGATTCTTACAAGCCATACGTGAGTCGGGGTTGGCGACGCCCTTACCGGAGGCTGACTCCGCCCGGTGATTGCTCGCCGCGTTGGCGCAGTTCATGGTCGAGAAGCCAAACTCTCCCCGGCCGGTGGGAGTGCCTCTGCACGCCTGCGCCTCGGATCGCGTGAAGGACTGATGTCAGGAGCCTGACGAGCCTTACGGAGCGACGCCGGTCTGAAATCGCACCCGCACCAGGTGGTCCCGCCAGTCGCCGTCGGCGTCGAAGACCATGCCTTGGGGCGCCGCGCCCCCGCGGCCATCACGCGCCTCGAGCCCGTTGCGAGGGAGGACCACCAGGCCTGCAAATCCCGCCTCCTCGAGCGAGAAACGCGACAGCGCGGTCTGGAGCCCAATGCCAGCCAACGTCACTGCGGTGCCTCGACAGGAGTCCGACGCGTCGTCACACGGAGTTATCGGGGTCGCGAGCACCGGAGGCGTACTCGATGTACTCCGAGGAGCGGAGCGGCAGGTTTGGCCCAGGAATGACGCCATCTTCGGCCGCAGCCGGTCTGATTAGCGGTGTCGGCGCTCTAGGCTCCACCGGCCGGCGGCTCGAGGACGAGGCCCTGAGCGAGGAGGCCCTCGAGCTGCTTTTCGAGGGCGATCCGCACGTCGGGTGCGATGGAGCTCGGAAGCTGAGCGGCGCCGGCCACCCAGGTGAACGGGAACACACCGGCGTTCTCGCCGTCGCGGGCCAGCCAGGCCTTACTAACCCCATTGTCGATCGCCACGCCGAGCGCGTAGTTGGAGCCGCCGACCTGGGCCGACGCCAGGGCACTGCTGGCCCAGTATTTGTGGGCCAACGAGGAGTGATCCTGCATGGCGACGGTCTTTGGACCGGTAGGCTTGGGCGCCGCCAACAGGTCGCTCGAATAGGCCGAGGCGCACTTCATCAGCATCTTGTGCACGTCGGTGAGGGTGCTGACGTTGTGCGTAATGAAGTTGAGGACCTCAAGGGTCGTCCCGGACGCAGATTCAGCGGCGATTCTGGCCTCAAAGCCGTAGCCCCAGGCGTCTCCGGCGTTGTTGTAGACCTCGGCGCGTTTGCCGACGAACGGGAGGGCTTGCTTGTTCATGAGGTCGGCGAAGCTGCCCCAGAGCTGGCCGATGGTCTTCGAATACTGCGCCAACTCGGCGCGCAGCGCGTTGCGATCGGCGGTGGTGGTGAAGCCGATAACGCCAGACTTGGTGGCCTGATCGAGCTTGGTCGCAGTGGCGATCACCCGACGGAACACCCCGGAGACGCTGTCGACGCTGAAATGGGAGGCCTCGAGAAAATCGACGATCGCGCTGCGGGCGCCAGCCACGGCTTGGGTCGCGGCCTCGATCTTGGCCTTGGCCTGGGACTCCGCGCTCGAGGCCTTGATGCCTGCGAAGAAGCCCAGCGGGATCTCGCCCAGTTCGTTCGGCTCGAGGACCTTCTTGTCACCGCCGGTAGCGGCAGCCTTGGCGAGGCCTTCGATGCCGCCTTTAACCGAGGACTTCTGGGCGCCTTTGTCGTCCACGCTGCGGTCGAGCGGGTCCATCGTCACGCCCAAGCTGTTCAGCTTGTCGTCGACGGCCAAGTTTTCGAGCGGATTTGCGCCAGGGGCGACCTTGATCTTCATATTGGCCTCACTTCGAGTTCTGCGTGGAGAGCTGGCTCGACGCCGCCTGGAGCCGCTGGCTCAGATCTGCGAGCGCCGTGGCTTTTGGAGCATCCCCTGCCGCCTCAGCGGCCATTGCGCGCTCGATGAGCTCCCCCATCCCGCGGCTGCCTAGGGAAGCGAGCGCAAGCCACCGCGCTAGGGCTTCGGGTGCCGGCGCGCCACCGACTATCGCCCGGCCCACGTCCGAGCAGCTCTCGTCATAGGCCGAGAGTGCCGCTTCCGCCGCGGGGGCATCGCCGAGGAGCTCGGCCAGCCAAACCTGTCCCGCGTCGGCGCGGGTCTCCAGCTCGTTCATGGAGGGGAATGTAACCGTCCGGCCCCAAGGATCCCAGCAGATTTTGACCACTTGAATGACCCGCGCCCGACGGATTGAAACCGCCGCCGACGGTGGAACTTCCAAGTACCTCGGAATCCCTCGAAGATATCGCCCACCGCTTGGCCGCGCTACCTCGAGCTTCAGCGCGCCATTCCGCAACAGCTCGAGCTCGACCTTCGGCACGATGAACCCCGACGCCGCAAGACTGGCAGCGTCGAGAGCGCCAGACCTTGCGCCACACAGATGGTCCAGGACCTCTCTCGGGTCGCGTGCTCGGCACTCTGATCGTCAGAGCTTCCGCAGATACCGCAGCGCCGACACCGGCTCGGCCGACACCGTCGCGAGGACCCCGCCCATCATCGCCCCGATGACGCCCACCGTCGCTACCTCACTGCCCGCGAAGAACAGGCCCGGGATCGGCGAGCGCGGCCGCAGCTCCGTCGCCTGAAAGCGCTCCGGCGTCGGCTCGAGGCCATAGATCGATCCGTTCATCGGCCGCACGAAGTGATCCGTCGAGACCGGCGTCGACAGCTCGCGGTAGGCGATCAAGGGCCGCAGACCCGGCATGTGCTCCAGGAACTGCTCCAGCATCCGCTCCTCGAGCTGGCTCTTCCAGGTCTCGTACTCCGGGCCCCGCTTCCTCCAGCGGCCGTCGCGCCAGCGCTCAAAACTATCCCAGGGTACGAAGGTCACGACCTCCCCGGTGTGGAGCTGCTCCGGACCCGGATCGTGGGTGGGATCTTTGAGCGACGGAAAGCTGGAGTAGAGGCAGGGCGCGCGCGGGATGGGTTCGCCGTGCTTTACCCGCCAGGTCTCCTGCTCGAGATCCCACGTATCGTAGAACCATTTGTTGGCCGCCCCCGCGCCCGCTGCCCGAATATCGCCCTTGAAGCCAAGGTATAGGCACACGTGGGCCGGCGCCTTGGGCAGCGCGGCGGTCCTCTGGGCCCAGCCCTCGCCGCGGTGCTCGGGCGGCAGGAGGCGGCTGGCGGTCGAGGCCACGCCCGCGGCGCTGATCACGCGGCCTGCGCGGATGAGCTCGCCCCCCTTGAGCCGGACACCGCGGGCGCGTCCGCCCTCGACCACGATCTCCTCCACGTCGGCGTGGATCCGCGTCCAGCCCCCTGCCGCTGCGACGGTCCCGAGCAGGGTCTCGGCGATGCGCTGGGAGCCACCCACCGGATAGTAGCCGCCCCACATGAAGTGCTTCACCACCAAGGCCTGGATGGCGAAGGACGAGCGGCTGGGCGGCGAGCCATAGTATCCCCACTGCGCGGCGAGCACCGCCTTGAGTCGGGGGTTATGGGTGAGGCGACCCAATACGTCGGCGGTCCGTTGCTCGAGCTGCTTCTGCGCGCGGCCCGCGAGGAGACGATCCGCGATACTACCGATGCTGGCCGGCAACGCGCGGGCCAGATAGTAAGACTTCATCGAGGCGGCGACCGAGCGGATCAACCCGAAATACTCGTCGATGGCCGCGCGCTCGCCGGGAAACGCCGTCAGCAGGTTTCGCCGAAAGGTCTCGGGGCGGTCGGGGAAGTCGATGCGAAAATCCCCGGGATAGTAGAACTCGTCGTAGACCGGGCCCAAGGACGCCCACTCGAGCTGCCCGCGGCTGAGGCGCTCTAGCAGCCTCCCGGTCATCGCGTGCGGCGTGACTTCACCGACCGCGTGCACCCCGACGTCCCAGCGCCACTGCTTGCGCCGGAAGGTGTGGGTGAAGCCACCCGGTACGTAGTGTTGTTCGAGGACCAGGACCCGCTTGCCGAGCTCGGCCAAGAAGGCCGCGGCGGTCATGCCGCCCATGCCCGAGCCGATGACGACGTAGTCCCAGGGTTGATCGGGGCTGGTCTTGCTCCAGACCTTGGAAGCTTCGGTGCTCAGAGGCTGAGGAACTTAGCGCCGGGTGGGCGGGCGGACCATGGGGCCGGAGCGGAGGAGGCCTTCCAGGATGGGGAGCTTCTTGTCGCGGCTGAGGCCCGCTACCTGGGCGGCGCTCAGCGTTTGCCCTGTCTGAACCGGGGCCTCGACCGACGCGGGCGGAGGCGGCGCGCGGTGGGCGCCCTGGTTGCGCGACTTCATAGGTGAGGGAGCGTGCGGGGGCCCTGCCTCACTGTGACTGGGGGGATAGCTTTTTCTGATAAATGACCTTGTCGTCACCCGCCCGGTAGAAGTCGGGGACGCGAGCTACCTCTGCGTAACCCATACGAAGATAGAAGCCGCGGGTCTTGTCATAGCTCGGCTTGCCGCCGGTCTCGATCAAGAGCATCCGGCCGCCTCGACGCAGCACGTCAGCCTCGGCCGCGCCGATCAAGGCCCTCCCCACGCCCCCGCCGTGCAGGCTCGGATCCACCGCGATCCAGTACAGGTCGTACACCTGCTCCGCGAGCGGAGTATCCCCCCAGCAGGCGTAGCCGAGCACGCGCTCCGAGCTGGCCGCGACGGAGAAGAAGTACCCCTGGGGATCGCTCGCCAAGCCGAGGTCGATCAGCTCCAGCGCGACCGCCACCTCCTCTTCGGTGAACGCCTCCGTGCGGCGCAAGATCTCCTCGAGCGGCGTGCGATCAGCCGGGAGCAACCCCCGCAGCGTGAGGGTGGAGGGCGGCGAGGGCGATGCGCTCGATGAGCTCTTCATAGCGAATTCCACTGCGGGCAGCGGCCAAGGCTAGGCCAGCGCCCGGTGAGAGATCAGGGTTGGGGTTCACTTCGAGGACGAAGGGGCCGCGCGTGGGGTGCAGGCGGAGATCGACGCGCCCATAGCCGCGCAGACCCAGCGCGAGGAAGGCCGCCTTCGCCAGGCCGAGCACCTCCTCACCGACGTCCCGCGCGGCGACGGCGGGCGTCGCGCCAAACTCCAGAGAAGCCTCCTCCCACTTGGCGGCGTAGGTGAGGATGCGCGGTCGATCGGCCGGGAGCGCCGAGAAGTCGATCTCTCCAGGAGACAAGGCCTCGATCACCCCGCCGCGCTCGAGCAGCGAGACGTTGAGCTCGCGGCCTTCGACATATTCTTCAACCAGCGCGGGTTGATCGTAGGTCGCGCGAAGATGACGGGCCCTCTCGAGCGCGCGCGCCGGATCGGAGGTCACGCTGTCCTGATCGATCCCGTGGCTGGCGTCCAAGGCTCGCGGCTTGATGATCCACGGAGGCTCCAGACCGCCCAGATCGTGCGCCTCCTGGAGCGTGCGTCCGCGTGGCGTGGGCAGCCCGGCCGCCACCAGCACTGCCTTGCTGAGCCCCTTGTCGAGCGCCAGGCTCAGCGCGGCCGGGGGGCTCCCGGTGAAGCGCAGCCCCAACCAAGCGTACAGATGCGCTACGCCGGCCTCGAGCCGGGCATCGCCGTTGACCGACTCGACTTGGTTGAAGACCAGCTCCGGACGAATGCGGGCGAGCGCCTCGAGCAAAGCGCTCGGTGGGCCATGGACGGGTACCCGATGGACCTCGTGACCCCGCGCGGCCAGCGCCGTCGCGATCGCCTGCGCCGCGAGCTGCACCCCTTCGACCGCGGCGCGATCGAGCCCTTCGGAGCTGCCCAAACCCCGATCATCGTTGAAGGTGAGGGCGACCCGCAGCACCACTGTGGCGCATTCCTAGCAAGTTCGGAGCGCCCCGGCGATGGCCAAAAACTCGGCGGGCCCTGGGCCTCATGCTACTTCGGTACTGAGGTGGAGAAGACTTCCCCGTGTCTGCCCTGCTGATCGCGCTGAGCGCAGTCGGCGCCGTGGTCGCCGCGCTGCTGGTCTTCCGCCGGCTCAGCGGAGCGCCGAGCTATTCGGCGGTGCTCTCCGCCGCCCACTGCGTGGAGGTCGCCGAGCGGCTGGTACCGATCAAGGCCGCGGCGCTCGGACGCATTCAATCCGGTGACCAACCCCCCGAGGCCACCCCCGACCCTGCCGACGTCCGCCGGGTGGTCAGCTCGGCGGGCCTGCGCATCTTCTATACCATCACCGGCGTACAGGATCGCTTCATCCACCACTACTCGATCAGCGTGGGCAACTATACGCCGCACGCGGTGGGTCGAACCTTCGCGCTCTACATCGGGCGGGTGCTCGGCGCCGAACTTCCCCGCATCCAGGTGGCCCGCTCGAGCAACGCGGTCTGGCACGTCGTCTTCGAGCTCTCGGCCGAGGAGCATCAGGAGTACGCGGCGCGTGCGGTCGAGGTCCCGAGCGCAGGGCGCGCCGCCGAGCTCTACGCCGAGTGCTTCCGCGAAGGCCACTCTCTCGATCTGCAGCAATTCACGACGAGAACCCTGGTATAACCGGGCCGTGAGCGAGATCGACGAGGCCCTGACCCGGCTGGAGGGCATCCTGAGCCCGCGGCTCGGACGAGGGATGGCCCGCACGGTGCTCCAGAACTTGCTGAAGATGAAGGAGATGCCCGGCGTTCCAGCCTCGGCGATCCTCCAGGCGATCCACTCCAACATCGACGCCTTCGCTCGGCAGCCGATCACCCGATCGCCGTTCTCCCTCCCGGTGTCCAAGGCGATCCTAGAGGTCGCCCCCCGCAAGCTCTCGTTTCTCCGCTCGCGGATGAACGCCGGTGAGCCGATCTCAGGGCTGTCCCCGGTGGAGATCGAGGCCCTGGCCGCCCACGCCGATGCGCTGGCCACCAGCTTCGGCGACGACCCCGAGCACGCGGTCCGCGTCGCCTACTTTTGCGCCTTCACCTACCGGCACCATCTCATCTTCGGGGAGGCGTGGAATCGAAACCGCGGCGAGCCGGTGACGCTCCTCGACCGCGCCTTTCAAGAGCTGCCCTTCGATTCCCAAGAGAGCGATGAGCTGTGGGTCCCCCTCTCCGTGCTGCGCGGGCGGGGCCTGATCCTGGCCTTTGGACCGCAGGCCAGCGCCTCCTTGAACGAGCGCTGGCGACCCCTGGGGCTGCTCTACGTCCCGAACGCGAAGGGCGGGCGTTCCTTGCGCCTCGACCAGATCCCCGACCTCATCGAGTTCTTCGCCCTGATCCGCCCAAAGATCACCGCGGAGAGTATCGCGGTCTTGACCCAGCTCATGGCCGTGCCCTTTTCACCTGAGACCACCGCTCGTTTCCCGGACGACACGCTCGCCGAAGAACTTGCGCGAGCCGAGACCGAGATCGAGGATCGGCGCGCTGAAGTTACCGGCGCGGAGCGTCCGTCGGCGCTCCTCGGCATCGATCGCCGACCCGAACCCATCGAGCTCGAATCGCTCGAGGTGTACTTTGATCCACCCGGGATCTGGGCTCGCTACGAGCCTCCGCGGCTCTCGTTTGGTTGAGGCAGAGCTGCTACCGTGTTGGGGATGTTGATCGGGCTCCTCCTCCTGACGGCCAATATCGAGGTCGGTCCGACCCGCGCCGTGACCCTGCCCAGCCAAGCGGCGGCCATGGCCCATGACGGCGACACGATCCTGATCGACGCGGGCCTCTACGCCGGAGACGCTGCGGTGTGGCGCGCGAACAACCTCACCATCCGCGGGGTCGGCGGCCGAGCGCACCTGCGCTCCGACGGCGTCACGGTGGGGGGCAAGGCGATCTGGGTCATCACCGGCCAAAACACCACCGTCGAGGCCATCGAGTTCTCCGGCGCCACCGTCCCCGACATGAACGGCGCCGGCATTCGCCAAGAGGGACCGAACCTCACCGTGCGCGACTGTTACTTCCACGACAATGAGGACGGGATCCTGACCGGTGAGAGCGCGAGCAGCGATATCCTGGTCGAAAACTCCATCTTCGAGCACAACGGGGCCGGCGATGGTTTCTCTCATAATATGTACATCGGCCACGTCCGCAGCTTCACCCTGCGCGGCTCGCATACCCATGACGCGCGCGTCGGGCACCTCATCAAGAGCCGCGCAAACCTCTCGATCATCGAGGGCAACCGCATCACCGAAGAGGCGGGCTCGGACGCCAGCATGGAGGCTGAGTTCCCCAACGGCGGTACGGTCATCATCGTAGGAAATCTCATCCACCAGGGCCCGAACTCCCAAAACAGTGGGATGATTAGCTTCGGCGCCGAGGGCTCCACCAACCCCAACGAAGGCCTCTTCGTCGCCTACAACACCGTGGTCAACTCCCTCGGGCGGGGCACGATCGTGAACAACCGGGGCACCACGCCAGCGGTGGTCGTCGACAACATCTTCTTCGGCGGTGGTACCCCGCTCTCCGGGCCCGGAACGCCCGCCTCCAACCTGGCCTCCGCCATGCCCGGCTTCATCGATGCGGCGAACCTCGACGTGCACCTCGTGGCCGGCTCAGCAGCCATCGGCGCGGCGGTCGATCCTGGGATGGGCGGTGGTCGATCGCTGATCCCGACCATCGAATACGTGCATCCCGCGCGATCCACCCCGCGCAGCTCGGGCCTCGACCAAGGCGCCTTCGAGCACACCACTGTCGTGGGAGACGCGGGGGTGTCTCCCGACGCTGGCTTTCCACCGCCGCGCGACGCCGGCGCTCCCCCCGCGGATGCAGGATTTCCTGCGGATGACGCCGCCCCGCTGCCCGACGCCCTGAGCCCCGTCGACGCTGGCTTGCCCGGGACGGACGCTGCGAGCACTCCCGACGTCGGCACCGCTCCCGACGCTGGCCCCGCTCCGGACAGCGGCCCCGCGGAAGCAGGGGTGGTCCCCGCGCTGGACGCCGCCGCCGGCGTGGACTCCGGCCAAAGCAGCATGACCGGCCGGGCCACCGGCGGCTGCGGCTGCGAGACCACGGAACCGGTCCAGGGCCTCCCCAGCTTCGCCCTGCTCCTCGGCCTCGCGGGTCTCCTCCGGGCGCCGCGGACCGGGAGGCGGCCATGAGTCGGCGCCGATCGCTCGCCATCGTGCTCTGCCTCGGGGCCTGCACCCCGGGGATGGTCGGACGCGCTCCCTCACCCACGCCGACCGACGCGCCCTTCCCCAGCGACTCACCCTCTCCCATCCCGGTCGGCGGCCTCGACGTCCCGCTGGCGATCAAAGAGGTGGCGGGGGTGGGCTCCGACGGCTTCCCGGTGACTACGGTGGTGCCGCTTCCCTATGGGCGCTTCCCAGATCTCGCGAAGCTCCGGGTGGTCGACGGAGCCGGCGCCGAGGTCCCCGCTCAGCTCAGCGTCCTAGACAAACACTGGGCCAAGGACGGCTCGGTCCGCCACGCGCTCGTCACTGTGATGCCCACGGTCGCCGCCTTCACCGGGCCGGGGACGGGCATCACCACCCTCCACCTGCGCGATGACGCTGCGCCCAAGCCGCCGCGGGTCGCGGTCTCGGTCACCGACAGCGCGGCAGCGATCGCGGTGGACACCGGAGCACTGGTCCTGAGGGTGGAGAAATCACCGCTGCGCATCGTGACCCCGGCCGGCGCGATCGACCCTGTTTTTCTCGAACAAGGCGGGCAAGCGCAGCGCTCCTTCGATCGCAGCGATGTCCGGATCGAGATCGAGGAGCGCGGGCCCTTGCTGGCGCAGATCCGCATCTCCGCGCCCACGATCTACGCGGCCGGCGGCCGGACCAAGCACGGCTGGGCCCTGCGACTATGGGCCTACGCGGGGAAGAGTTACCTCAAGCTCGACTATCAGCTCCAAAACAGCGCCAAGAACGAGACTATCCCGCCGCCGCTGTTCTTCAAGGGACTGTCGCTGGAGTTGACCACCGCCCAAGCGACCACCCCGCGAACGCAGCGGACCATGGTGCCGGACGTCGATCCCAGCACCTTGCCGCTCGGTGCGCTGGACGCTGGTCCCGTCCAGGCGATGATCCGGCACTTTCAGCAGCTGTGGCCAAACGGCCTGGCGGTCGACGCCGCCGGCAAACTATCGGTAGAGCTCTGGCCGAGCTGGAGCGCGCAAGACTTCGGCGGTCAGCTCAGCCCGGCGAACCTCTACTGGCTCAACGACATGCAGCACGTGGTCAAAGAGGTGCTCTTTCACTTTGGGCCGCTCAGCGGCGCCGAGCTGAGCGCGCTGTCGAGGACCTTCGAGCTGCACCCGGTCGCCACTTTGCCGGTGAGCTGGTGGGCCGACACGGGCGTGACCCTCGATCTGGGCGGCGCCCTCCCGCTCCGAGAAAAGCTGGGCCGAACCGATGCCCGCACGCCGCCCTACGCCCGCTACAGCAACGGGGCCGAGATGATGATGCCCTGGCGCTCCAAGCTGGGCTGGAACGCCTTTGGGGCCGACCTCAGCCGCCGTGACCACCCCAACACCACCGGAGGCTGGCCGCCCAGCGTGAGCCGCTTCTTCGCCAGCGAGGACCCCGCAGACTATTGGTTCGCCGAAGACTTCGCGATGGCCGAGCTCAACGTGATGCCGGAGTGGCTGGCCGACTATAGTTACCAGTCCGATTTTCCTCGTCTCAAGCTCACTGAAAATCCCTACGGGAGCTATTCCTGGCGCACCTTCGACGCCAACTATGGCTACAACCCGGCGCCCGGATACGCCGCGGTCCCTGGCAGCGGGCAGATCGCCAAGCCTCGCGATGATCAGCACGGTTGGTTCTATCACGTGGGGGAGGCCTACTATGTTAGCGGCAACCCCTGGATCCGCGACTGGTATCACTTCGTCGCCGAGTTTCGCCGCACCCGCCTCAACCAAAAGGACCCCTTCGCGGACATGAGCGGCCGGGCCATGGGTCACGCGCTCAACCACGCGATCCAGGCCTACCGCGTCACGGGCGACCGCGAGATCTTGAGCCTCATCCATCAGTACGCGGTGAGGCACATCGCGCCCGACATCGATCCGGTCCTGGGTGGGCGCAAGGCCTTTATGAGCGGCGGAGAGCTCCAGAAGACCGAGGCGGTGTTTCAGCTCGGATACCTAGCGCGAGCGCTGATCGACTATCTCGAAGAGATCCCCGATCAGGACGAGGCCGTCATGAACATCGTGGGCGGCTTCGTGCGCTGGAACGTGCACAACGCGAACTTTGGGTACTATCAGGAGGTCGACGTGGTGAACCCGAAGTCCGATGGCTCGGGGCTGATCTTCTGCGATCCGCAGGCCTGGTGGGTGCTGAAGTCCCAAGATCGCGCCGCCTACGACCACCTCAAGAGCTATGTGAGCTCGGGCCTCGGGGGTGGAGAGCGCCCCTACGGGAACGTCGCGCAGTGGTCGGGCGACTTCAACGGGCGAGTGGTGACCAAGGTGCTGGGCCGCGGGCCGCCCTGATCAGGCGCTCAGACCGCCGCGCCGAAGCGCTTGAGGGTGCGGACGTGCGAGGCCAGCGCCCGAAGGAAGGTCTTGTTCTCGTAGTAGGGCAGCCCATGCTTGGCCGCGGCCCGCCGCACGATCGGCGAGAGCGCGCGGTAGTGCGCGTGGGAGATCTTCGGGAAGAGGTGGTGCTCGATCTGGTGATTGAGCCCGCCGGTGAAGAAGGTCGCCATCCGGCCGCCGGTGCTGAAGTTGGCGGTGGTGTGGAGCTGGTGCTCGGCCCAGGAGTGGGGGATGAGCCCGCCCGGCCCCGCCTCGGGAAACGCGGTCCCCTCCACCACGTGGGCCAGCTGAAAGACCACCGCCAAGGTGAAGCCCACCGCCATCTGCATGAGGATGTAGCCCAGGATGACGTGCCACCAAGGCCCCGCGTAGAGGAGCAGCGGCGCCACGACGAACAGGCCGAGGTGCGCTAGCTTCCCCGCGAAGACGCCCAGCCAGCCGCGCGCGGTGGGGCGCTTCTTGAAGGTACTATCCGTGGTGCTGAGCTGCATGAAGTCCTTGAAGTACGTCCAGGCCAGCATCGTCAGGGTGTAGTATCCAAAAGCATAGATATATTGCCAGCGATAGTAGCGAGCCACCGCCGGGTGCGCCTGAAAGTGCATCCAGGGTTCGGAGTCGATGTCTCGGTCGACCCCGGGCATGTTGGTATAGGTGTGGTGAAGGACGTTGTGGGCGCGGTTCCAGGCGTAGGAGCTGCCGCCAAAGAGGTCGAAGGTCCAGCCGAGCACGGTGTTGACCCAGTGGTGAGGTGAGACGGCGCCGTGCAAGGCGTCGTGGCCGACGTTGAAACCAACCTCGGCGATGGCGAAGCCGAGGAGCAGCACGAAGACACCAGGGAGCAGGCCGCTCACTACCCCGTAGTAGAGGCCGGCCACCGTCGCGAGCCAGAAGATGATCTTGGCGATCGCGCCCCAATTCGCGTGGCGGGAGAGCGCTCGTTCGCTGAAGTAGGCGTCGACGCCCGCCCGCACCTCGCTGTGGAAGCCCTCGTGGCTCGTGGCGAAGTGAACTCGTGAGCCCATACCCCTTTGTAGCGCAGCATTGTCACGGACCTGCCACGGCTGCGCTGTAGGGTTTCGTTCGGCTCGTGACTCACTCAGCGGGATATTCTTGAATGATTGCGCTCCAAGGCTCCTTCATTTTGATGCCTTTGCTCAGTAATTCTTTGAGCCCTCGTCGCCCGATCGAGGCCTGATAGCTGGGGTGCTTGGTGTCGGCCGAGAGGTGCTCGTCCAGCCCCTCCAAGAAAATGCGATTCACCAGAGGGAATGTTTTGGCGACGGTGTGTCCGATGGTCAGCGCATCGAGGCGGCGCTCGGCATCGCCCTTGTTCTTCTCATAGCGCCAGCGCACCGCCAGGAAGAGCTGCCCTTGGGGACCGGCGCCGACGCTGGCGCCCAGCGCTCGGTCTTTGAGCCGGCCACTATCGGCGAGGGCGTGAAGCGCCGCGTTGGCGAGCTCGGATTGATCATCCTTGCTGAGCTTCTTGACCTGCGCTGCCTCGCTCGGCGTCGGCAAATCCTCGTCCGGCCCCGCTGGTGGCGCGGCGGCCTCCTTCTTCACGCCCCGCTCATACTCTTCGCTGCGGACCAACTCACCATTGTCCCGATAGGTGCTCCAGGTCCCCTCGCGAGCCCCGGCCAGATAGTTGCCCTCGGTGGCCTTCTTCCCATTTTGGTGCCAGGTCGTGGCGCGACCCTCGGGCTTGTTGGCCTTGAAGGTCTGCTCGAAGATCAGGTGCCCTTGCTCATCCCAGCCCTTTTGGACGCCCTGCTTTTGCCCGCCGAACCAGGCCACCTCGGACTTGAGCTGGCCGTTCTCCCAGTAGCTCTTGCCGACGCCGTCGGGCTGGCCGTCGCGCATCGGCGTCTCGGTCGACTTCTTCCCGTTGGGGTGGAAGGTGGTGGTCGTGGCCTGCTCCTGGCCGGCTTGGTCGAAGCAGTGCTCGCTCCTCTCTGGTCCATCCTCCGAGCGGACGAAGCGGGTGCCCGGCGGGCAGTTGCCTTGCTCCGCGCGGGAACAGGCGGCGGCGAGCAGGAGTAGGGCGAGGGAGCGTCGAAGGTGAAGCACGGGCTACCCGGAGGCTCCGTCGCTTCGGTGAGGGCGTCAAGCTGGGCCCGCTAGAGCCCCGACCCGAGGCACCAGCGCCGGGAGCCAGCGGCCCAGCTTCTCCCGCGGGCGAGATCCAGGCCAGCCGCCTCAGGGCCGTCCGTAGCCCACGATCCTCCCATTGCCGAGCTCGTAGCTCCGCTCGCGCACCTGGTCTCCTGAGTTGCCTTCCACCGTGTAGACGCGCCCGTTCCTCACCTCTCTCACGATACCCACGTGCCGGCCGGACCCGCCTTCGCGCTGGAAGAAGACGAGATCGCCTGGCTTCGGCTCCGCGCTGCCCGAGGAGAAGAAGTTGCCCGCTGCGCGGAACTTATTCTCCATCTCCCGCGCGCTAGAGCTGCCGTAGCGACGCGCCGCGTCGGGGCTGGCTTGGCCGAGCGACCAGGTCGCGAAGTCGGCGCACCACGCCTGATTTCGTCCGTTACTATAGCGCTGGGCGGGGATTCCGCTCGACTCATGAATTCCGACCTGGCTGGTGGCGGCCTGGAGCGCTTTGGCGCCGACCTCGCTCGGGCTCCGCGCGGTGAACTCACCGTTTGGCGCCAAGACATCGCCCCGCCGATTCATGATCTCGCGCCCGAAGGCGCCCTGCCCGTTGTAGGCGCGGCCACCTCCGTACTCACCTCCGAAGACCCGCTGGAGCGCGCGCTGCTGGCCGGCGCCGCCGCCGAGGTTTTTGACCATCGCCGCGTTGGCGCCGCCGGCGGCCGAGCGAATGAGGCTGGGATCGCCGCTTTGAATCGCCGCGGCCAAGGCGAAGAGCGCCGCCGCGTACTCCTCTGCCGCGGCGCCCCCGCCGAGCTGCTGCACGACCTGCTCCCGGCTGAACTGTCCACCCATGATCCCGCCGAGCAGTTGATTGCCTTGATTCACCGCGCCCTGGAGTTGCTGGTTGAGCGCGAGGCTGTTCTTGAGATCGGGGTAGCGAGCGGCGATGCCGGCGTCGATCTCCGCCTGGCTCCACGGCGTGCTCAGGGTGGAAGCGTCGGTCAGCTGTCCCATGGCTTGGCGGGGGTCCATCCGCGCCTGCAGCGGTAGCTGGGCCCCGGTGGGCGGCTGAGCTCCTGGCAAGGCCGGACCGGAGGCGCCCGTGAGGAGCCGCAGGAGCTCCGGATTGAGCAGGGAGGGATCCAGCTGCGAGGGGTCGAGGAGCGCGGGGTCCACACCGGGGATCGCCGCCCCAGTTAGGGCGCCCGCTGTCCATTGGCCGCCCAGCAGCGCGGAGAGACCGGGGCCAAACGACGGGATCGTAGTCATCGCCGCTCCGGGTTTGCGAGCCGCGTGCCGAGCCGTGGGTGATGGGTAGTCTCCGGCTCGCCTGTCGGATCCCACCACCAGGTCATCCGATCGAGCGACAGGGTTGTGGGGCCCCAGGCTGCAGCCGCGTCCTCCTCGGGGACGGTGATCCCCGGCAGCGTACACCTGCGCGATCAGAAGGCGACGGCCAGGTCGAACAAGACCGCGTTGGTGTTCACCTCGGAGACGACGCCCCCGATCGCGTGGCCAAAGGAAACGCCGGGACGGATCGTCAGCGGGTCGAGGTGGAGGTGGGCTCGAGCCCCGACCGCGAAGCTGAGCTGGTCCCGCAGCGCCGCGTTCTTCTCCACCGACGCGGGCGTGGAGAGGAAGCGCTGGTAACGCAGCTCCGCGCCTACGTTGAGGGCCGGGATGATCGAGTATCCCACGAAGGCTCCGCTGATCGAGTTGGTTACGGCGTCATCGACCGCCTCGGGACCTCGGACCTGGACGCCCTGCACCACCGTCGCCTCGAGCTGTAGCGTCAGGCCGTAACGGATCCACGCCGCGCTGAGCCCCGCCGTTACCCAGAGGTGATTGGGGAGGCTGATGGCGCTATCGAGCGAGAAGCGGGCCTGTCGCACCGAGGTCAAGGACGCGTTCACCGCGGCGTCTGGGGTGTCGCCGCCGCCCATACCCACCGGGATAGTGACGGAGACGAAGGGTGAGATGCGAAAGTCCTCCGCCACCTTCGGTGACCACAGCACGCCGAGTTGAGGGTTCATCATCGCCGGGCTGGCGTTGCCGGCGACGGGTGAGAGCGCCGCAAGTCCCACCCGAAAGATTAGAGCAGTGTCCGGCAAGATCTTGATGCCCCCCATCAGGTAGGAGGCGATCGCCGTGCCGCCATCGGAGAAGGCCAGCGCGGTGTCTGACTTGATCACGTTACCGGCGACGGCACTCCTGAGCTGAAATGGTGCCGAGTAGGGCGCTGGCGCGCTTGTTTGGGCGTAGGCGGGGGCGGCGACGAGTAGGCAACAGAACGCAGCGCGTTTGAGCATGACTGCCCATCGGCGGCTAGCGGCGGGCGTTCGAGTGGTGCTTCGGCTGAAGACACCACTAGCTAGTCGTTCCGAGGCGCCTCCTCAACCCGGAGGCCAGGCTGCCGTGCTGAGAACTATGATCAGGTTTCGCCGACTGCTCGGCCAGCGCTCCCTTCACGTCTTGCTCGGGGCGCTGTTCGCGGTCCTCTTCACTTGGCCGCTCCTCGTGAGTGACTCACCGCGCTGGAGCTGGATTTCGATGTACGGAACCTGGGCCGCCGCGATCGTGGTGACCGGGCTCCTCTCGCTGGGCACCGAGGACGATGAAGGCCTCGAGGAAGAGGCATGATCAGTTCGACCGTCGCGCTCTTCGCGATCGCTCTGTACATCGCGATCCTCTTTTGTATCGCCGAGTACGTCGAGCGACGGCCTCTTGGCCGCCGCGTCGCCGCCCACCCGGTC
>Ga0268298_10002448_pt1 | contig 20292 bp, 6 predicted proteins | sample WWTPWeurt_MetaG_FD_194462 | JGI IMG/M metagenome (GOLD analysis project Ga0268298, IMG submission 194462) | Activated sludge microbial communities from WWTP in Nijmegen, Gelderland, Netherland - WWTP Weurt | ecosystem: Engineered > WWTP > Aerobic digester > Activated sludge | place: Netherlands... | reverse complement strand
GCGATGGAGCGGAAGCAAGCCAGTTTGCAACTGACCGCCATGCGGGCGCAGATGAATCCGCATTTCATCTTCAATGTGATGAACTCCATCCGGAGTTATATGCTGAACAAAGACACGGCTTCCGCGGAGAAGTACCTCACCTCGTTCTCGCGCCTGGTACGTTATACGCTCGATCATTCGGACGAGCAGGAGGTAAGCCTGGAGGAAGAGTTGAAGGCACTTAGCTCGTATGTGGAGCTGGAGCAGCAGCGGTTTACTTCGCCTTTTCAGTTTAGGATGGACTTGGATCCGGCGGTGGATGTGCAGGAGTTTACGCTACCCTCCCTGCTCTTGCAACCTTTTGTCGAGAATGCCATCAAGCATGGTATTGCGCGTCGTGGTGGAGACGGGAAGATCGTGATCCGGCTGGAAGCGGCTGGCGACGGATTGCGCATCCTGATCGAAGACAACGGGGTCGGACGCCGGGCCGCGGAAGCGCATCGTAGCAGCAGTGATCCGGCGCATGTCTCCCACGGAACCGGTATCGCCTTCGCGCGTATCGAGGCCTTCAACAAAGCCTTTAACCGGAAGATCCGGGCGACCTACTCGGAGTTGAATCCGGGGGATGGGGAGTTTCCGGGGACGCGGGTGGAGATTGGGTTTTGAGTTCCCTGCCTTCGCTAAAGCTTCGGCAGGTGGGCGTGTTGTTTCGTCCCACGTCCCACGCCCCTTGTCCCTCATCTCGCGTGCTTTCTCGCGCCGATTCCTTACCTTGCTAGTACATGGGCACTCTTTCGGCACTGCTGGTTGACGACGAACAGAAGAACCGCGATTCGTTGCGGAAGCTGTTGGAGCTTTATTGTCCGGACGTACAGGTAGTCGGCGAGGCGGACTCGGTGGAGGGGGCCTTGGAAGCATTGGAGCGTCTGGAGCCGGAGCTCGTCTTTTTGGATGTGGAGATGCCGGGTGGCACCGGTTTTGATTTTCTGCGACGAGCCGGGGAGCGGAATTTCCGGGTCATCTTCGTTACCGCGCATTCGCATTATGCGATCAAGGCGATCCGTTTTTCGGCGATCGATTACTTGTTGAAGCCGGTCGACACCGACGACCTGGTCGAGGCGGTGCGTAAGGCCATGGAAGAGCGTTCGCAATCCAGTGCACCGCAGCACCAGCACTTGTTGGAGAGTCTGGGGCAGGCCGGTATCCGCAAACTGGCGATCCCGATCCGTGACGGCATCGCGTTTCTTGCCCCGGAAGAGATCGTACGGTTGGAAGCGGACGGTACCTACACGCATGTCTATACCTTGCAAGGAAAGTACACCGGTACGCGTAACATCAAAGTGTATGAGCAACTCCTGAGCGAGCAGGTTTTTTTTCGCGCGCACCATTCCCACCTGATCAATCTGCGGCATGTCCGGAATTTCAGTCGGGTCGACGGCTATTTTGTCGAGATGGCTGACGGGTCGCGGGTCGAAATCTCCCGCAGAAAAAAGGACGAATTCCTGGAGCGTATGAGTTACGCGGGCGGGAAAGCCTGATGCCGGATCTGCCGGGGGTTAAACCTGATCAGCCAGTTGTTGCATTTACCCGCCGCGGGTTAATCCGGTGCATTCAATCTGCCAAAAGTTTCCATTTTTCCAACATAATCGGGCATTTGCCGAGGCAAACACCAGCTCCATGCGCCGGAAATTCAGTGACGCCTTCAAGCAACAGGTACTTGCGGAACACGTGCAAGGCCGGCTGTCGTTAAGCGAAATTGCCCGGAAATATGATATTGAAGTCCGGTTGCTGAAGTCCTGGATGAACGAGCGCGCTGCTTCCCTGAACGGGCGCGAATCAGGAATACCCATGACCGGAGAGCATTTACAAAAATGACCCGGAGTCAAGTTAACTGTCCAACGAAACACACGCACATCATGACCACCTTTACGCTTGCACATCGCCCGTTGACGCGACTCCTTTCGGGTCTGCTTTTCTGCCTGTTTCTGTTTGGCCAGACGGAGCGGGCGACCGCGCAGGGGCAGAGTTTTCCCTGCGTGTTGAAATGCCGGGATACGACCATCTGTTTCAACCTGCCGGATTCGATGGTGCAATTGCTGCCACCCGCCTACGCACCGGCGGGACCGGTGATCGGCAATGGACCCGATTGCCAGTTCGATTCCATCTGGAGCAATGCGCCGGGCGTGTATCCCGTCGGTACTACGGTCGTGACCTGGTATGTCTGGGCTCCTCCCGGACGACTGGATTCCTGCACGATGAACGTGGTGCGCAATCCACCATCCTCGTATACGATCAGTTTTACGACCAGTCCGCCGATCGTCGGTGGCGTGATCAACATCTGTAACGGACAATCGATCACCTTCAACGACAACTCCACCGGTATCAGTGGTTTGTTGTGGAACTTCGGGAATGGTTATTACAGCAGCAACGCGACGCATACCGAACCGGCCTGGCATTATCCGCCCGGAACGTATTACGATACCCTGACGGTCTACGACGATTGCGGTTCACCGCACGATACGGCCTTCATGGTGGTGGTGGATTCGGCTTCGGGTCCGGATATCACCTGCATTTCGGTACAGTGTCCGGGCGACACGGTTACCTATCACACCAGCGCGGTGTGTACCAATTATACCTGGGCGGTGACGGGCGGCACCTTCCTGACACCACCGCCTCCCACATCGGATTCCTGTACGGTGATCTGGGGCAATGGTCCTTCGGGTACGATCTCGCTCAGCGTGAACGGTTGTACGCCGCCGCTCAACTGCCCGAACCCGACGATCAAAACCGTCAGCATCGTTCCCGCGACATTGCCAATCGCGGGTGATACGATCGTCTGTTCCGGTTCCACCTCGACGTATTGTGTCGAATGCATCCCGGGTAATATTCACAACTGGGAACTGATGCCGGCAAACGCCGGGACCATCAGCGGGCAGGGGACCTGTTGCCTGACGATCCAGTGGGCGCCGGGATTTGCCGGAACAGTGACCTTGACCCTGAACTACCAGAACATCCTCACCGGATCGGGTTGTAATCTGCCGGGCAACTGTCGCGACGATCACAACTGCGGCGGTACTGCTTCCATCACCATTCATGTGAAGCCCATCTTCGGGATATCGGGTCCTGCTACGGTTTGCCCGAACGTGACGAGTTCGCCCTTCAACGGCATGAACCTCACGACCAACACCATCGAGCCTGCCACGAGTTGGAAGGTACAGACGCCGGTACCTTCGATTCTCAACTTCGCTACCACGGCGGCCTTCAATGCATACACCTGGAATGCCGGCCCCGGCTCGTACTACGTGACGGCCTATGCGCCGGCGGGAGTCTACTGTAACGACTCCGCCTTCAAGGCCGTGACCGTACTCGACATGATCGCACCGGCCGCGATCAGCGGGCCGGATACCGTTTGTCCGGGTGTCTCGTATCTGTACAGCACCGTTCCGAACATGAACGGTGTCACGTACAACTGGACCGTGACGAACGGAACGATCATCGGCCCCGCGAACGGGAACAGCGTGATGATCCAGTGGAACGCGGGAGGCGGTAGTGTAAACGTATCGCAGACGCTGACCAATCCTCCGGGATGTACCAGTCCTGCATCGGCCACGTTCAGCGTTTATGTCTGGCCGCCCTTCAGTCTGCCGACCATCACACCGAGTGTACCGATCGCCTGTGTGAAGAGCACGATCGTTTATTCGATACCGCCCTCCCTGATCAGCAACGGTACGTATACCTGGTCCGTGGTTCCCTCTACTGCCGGGAATATCTTGTCGGCGAACGGGACGAACCAGATCACGATCCGATGGATCGACGCATCGAACGGACCGATCTTCGTGAAGTTGAAAATCGAGCGGTGCTATGCCGACTCGGTGATGTTCCCGGTGAATTTGCTGGGCTTGCCGCCGGTGCCGAACATCGTGGCGCCCGCTACCGTCTGCAAGAACAGCCTGGTGAACTTCTCCACTTCGAGTCCGGGACCGGTTTGGAATTGGAACTTCGGTGACGCGGGAACCGCCAATACGCAGAATGCCTCGCATACGTATGTAACCGCAGGTAATTTCAATGTATTCCTTGCCGTGACGAACGCGAACGGATGTTCAGACACGGCCTTCACGACCATCCAAGTCGATGACATACCGCAGTTGCCGGTGATTACCGGTCCGGCTTCGGTTTGTTCGGGCAGTACGGTTACTTATACGTTCACGCAGCCGGTATTTCCTGGCGCCAATTACGTCTGGACTGTCACGGCACCGGGGGTGCTACAGGCAGGCCAGGGGACCAACACGATCACGGTGAAATGGAATTCGCCGGGCTCTGGAACCGTGTCGCTGGCGGTGCAGTCGAGTTGTCCGCCGGGACCAGTTACTCCAATGAATGTAGTGGTCAACGCGCTGCCTACCGCCTCGATCGGTATTCCATCCCCTCTGTGTATCGGTGCGCCCTTGACCTTTACGGGAGCGGGCGGGGTGACCTACAACTGGAGTTTCCCGGGTGCGGGAAATGTGAATCTCACCAACCAGTCAGTGCCGGTGGTGACCTACAATGCTACCGGCAATTTCGGCTCGAGTCTTTCGATCATTGACGCGAACGGTTGTACGGCCAATACGAACGTGACGTTTACGATCAATCCATTACCGCTGGTGAACGTGACGGCGAATGAGATCTGTAATTTCCCTGCCAGTGTCACCTTCAATACGATCAATACCGGTGGTTATACCTATCTCTGGAGCACCGGCGCTACGACCGCGTCGATCACGCAAACCCTGACGGGTCCGACGACCTATTCCGTTACCGTCACCAACGCGTTCGGGTGTACCAACACCGGATCGAAAACCATCAACGGCGGTGTCTGCAATTCGATTCCGGGCGTATGCGTCGTGAACGACAGTATTGATTTCACTTCGGTGCCGCCTTTGTGTCTTACCACGACATTCACGAAGATCTACAGTGGCAATTTCACCGGCTGGGATTTCGGAGACGGCAGCAATGCCGGACCGATCAGTCCGATCACCCATACCTTCCCGACGCCCGGTGTTTACAATGTGACCGTGCAAGGATTCGCCATTGGTATGGATGCGATGGGGCAACCGTGTACCACGTCCATAGCACGAACGCATCCGGTTACGATTCCATTCGACGCTGCCTTCAATGTGACCTACCAGTGTAACGGCCTGGGGCAGATGCAGACGATCATCAACAATACTTCGTTGTATCTGAACAGCGCGGCATCCTATAGTTGGAACTGGTACCTCGACGGAAACGGAACGCCGTTCAGTTCGGTCCACTCTCCGGCGAATCAGTTGTTCTCCGCCGGTCCGCACAACGTCACCCTGATCATCAGCGATCCGGGCGGAACCCTGGCCACTTGTACGCTGACCGTTGCGGTCAATGTGCCCGTACCCGTCACGGCGGCCGCGAATCCGCCGGCAACACCTCCGTTCTGTGCGGGTACGCCGGTGAACTTCTCTGACGCTTCGTTTGCAGCGCCTACTTCCTGGACCTGGGATTTTTACAACAACGGTATCAGCTTGTCCAACTTGCAGAATCCGCAATTCACCTACCCGGCAGCGGGAAGCTTCACGTACAAGTTGACGGTCGGTGACCAATACGGTTGTAGCAGTTCGACGACCAGACCGATCACCATCAACGCGGCGGGTACGGGTACGATCACGATCAACAACACCTTCTGTGATTCCATTCAACTCACCGCATCCGGAGTAGGACCGTTCACCTGGTCGAACGTTGTCAGTCAACCGGTACCGGATAATCCATTCTACGTAAAGCAAAACGGCTACTATTCGGTTACCGGTTACAATCCTTCTTTCGGTTGTCCGTACAAAGCCACGGTCGGTCCGCTGACGGTAAAGAAATCGCCGAACGCCTCCATCTCCGGTAAAACGCAGTATTGTCAGGGTGAAAACCTTGATCTGAAGACCAGCACGGCGGGTGTGACTGTTTCGTGGAACCTGTATCCGTCGGGACCGGTGCTCGGTACCAATCCCAACCTGACGATTCCCGCGAACACTGCGGGCACCTTCACTTATCAGGTTACGCTGACAGCAGCGAACGGTTGCACGGCTACGGATACGATCTCAGTAACGGTAGATCCGGTTCCATCGTCCGCGGTGATCGTGGCATCAGGTCCGTTGACCTTCTGCGAAGGCGACTCGGTGAAATTGCAGGTTGTTCCTGCCGCCGGCAGTTATCTCTGGTCAAAGTCGCCCACGCCGCCTTTGACGCCTCCATCGAATACCAATTCGTTCATCTGGGTTACGCAGAGTGGCACCTATTCCGTTATCGCTCAGACGGTGAACGGATGTTCCTATCCCAACATTGCTCCGGTAACGGTGACGGTCAATCCCTTGCCGGCGATCACGATCACCGGCGATACCATCGTTTGCAGCGGTAAGGGCCTGAGCTTACTGGCCACCCAGATAGCAGGTGCCACCTACAGTTGGGTAGGTCCGAATTTCGTCAGCGGTGCCAACCCGATGTATCAACCGAACATGCAATTGTCGGATGCGGGAGTGTACACGGTGACCATCACCAGCCCGAACGGTTGTACGACCACACGATCGGTGAATGTCGTGGTGAATCCGAGTCCGGTTGCTCCGGTCATTCAATCGAATCCAGGCGGTATCCTGTGTGAGGGCAGCTTGTTCAATCTCTTTGTAACCAATCCTGCAGGCGCAGGGCACACTTATAACTGGAGTACCGGACAACTCGGCCTGAGTATCAATGCTGCTTTGGTGGGCGACTATTGGGTAATGGTCACCAACTCATTCGGTTGTAAAGCCAACAGCAACATCCTGACCATTCATCCGCGTCCGGATCTGAGTTGCGCGCCAACCGGATGTTATGAATTCTGCAACGAGTGTGATTCGGTTACGATTCCCGGTCCCGCCGGCATGGCAACCTACACCTGGCAGATCTTCGTGCCGAACATGTTCGTATACTACAGCAACAGCCAGAATCTGACCGTGCTTCCTCCGGGCGGAAAGTTCAACCTGGTGGCTACGAACCTATGGGGTTGCGCGGATACTACGGATACGCTCAACATTCACTTTGAAGATTGTTGTCCTGCTCCGGACCTGTTTACCTGTCTCGATACCTGTGAGAATTTCGACGATAACCTGCTGAACGATTTCGGTCCTGATCCGAATGCATCGAATGTGATCGTCTCCACTTCGAATGTCAATTCGCAGGGCGGGCCGGGTGATTATTATCTGTTCGTACAGGACCAGCCCGGCGCTTCGGGTGTGTTGGGCAGTTATCTGTTCGACGGGAAATGGTGTTGCGGAAGTTTCTGTTTTGATTTCCGGTTGTTGAACGACGGCGGAGTGGGTGGTAACGTGAATCCTTCCGTTACCATCATGAGCGGCACGCTCGGTTTCACCTTTACTTCTACGATCAATGCCAATCAGAACAACGGCTGGCATTCGGTCTGTGCGCCGATCACGGATTGCAATCCTGCTCCTGCCGGACCCGGCGGAGCCTGGACACCGATAGGAGCGACCTTGCCAACCGACTGGACAACCGTCTTGTCGAACGTTACGGAAGTGATCTTCCCCGCGGATTACAATGCCGCGCCGGATGAAGCGAGCGCGCTCGACAATATCTGTCTCAATTCGGATGTGCCCGATATCGATGCAGGTCCGGATACTACGATTTGTGTCGGTTCGGTTGTCACCCTGCACGTAAGCGGTTGTACGGGTACACCGACCTGGTCGCAGATCTCCGGTGATTCTTTGATCCCATTGAACAATGGTCCGTTCATCGATGTCATGCCCTTGCAAAATACCTGCTATGTCGTTACCTGTTGTGGCTACCAGGCTTGTTGTTGTGATACCGATACGGTTTGTGTCAACGTACGGCCGCTCCCGCAACTGCAATGGAATCTTCCGTTCACCCCCGTATGTCTGGGAAGTGATTCGATCTACCTTGATACGGCGAATATTTCGGTATTTGTGAACAACAATTGGATCCCGCTCGCCAACGCAGGTGGCACCTGGGTATTCAGCGGCGCCAATGTGATCGGAAATTATTTCTACCCGAACCTGCTCGGGCCGAATGCTGTCACGTTGACCTATACGGATTCTGCCGGCTGCAGCGCGAGCCTGACCAAGTACATCGGCGTGATTTTCTGTTGTCCCGATACCTGCGAGGCGGATGCCGGCCCTGATCATGTTGTCTGTCTTGGTCAGCCGTTCATCCTACAGACGGCCGGCTGTGATTCGTCCAAATGGTACGCGATCTCCGGAGATTCCCTGGTTCTGGTCGGAAATACGCCATCTGTGGACGTGTTTCCGATGCAGAATACCTGCTATGTCCTGGTGTGCTATGAAGACTGCTGTGTTGATACGGATACTGTCTGTCTGACGGTCAACCCGCCGCCCCAGATTCAATGGGCGTTCGCTTACACATCGGTCTGCCAGTTCGCTGATTCCATTCTCCTGGATACCGCACAGATCACGGTATACATCAACAATACCTGGGTACCCTTGGCGAATGCGCCGGGCACCTGGAGTTTCTCGGGTGTGAACGTCGTTGGAAATTATTTCTATCCGAACCAGCTCGGGTCGAATGCCGTGACCTTTACTTACACCGACAGCCTAGGTTGCAGCGCGTCGCTTACCAAGTATTTCAGCGTGATCTACTGTTGTCCCGATACCTGCGAGGCGGATGCCGGCCCTGATCATGTTGTCTGCCTTGGTCAGCCGTTCATCCTACAGACGGCCGGCTGTGATTCGTCCAAGTGGTACGCGATCTCCGGCGATTCGCTGGTATTGGTCGGCAATACTCCGATCGTGGATGTATTCCCGATGCAGAACACCTGCTATGTCCTTGTTTGCTATGAGGGTTGTTGTGTCGATACCGATACGGTTTGTCTGACGGTGAATCCTCCACCACAGATCCAATGGGCGTTCGCTTACACATCGGTCTGCCAGTTCGCTGATTCCATTCTCCTGGATACCGCACAGATCACGGTATACATCAACAATACCTGGGTGCCCTTGGCGAATGCGCCGGGCACCTGGAGTTTCTCGGGTGTGAACGTCGTTGGAAATTATTTCTATCCGAACCAGCTCGGTTCGAATGCCGTGACCTTTACTTACACCGACAGCCTAGGTTGCAGCGCGTCGCTTACCAAGTATTTCAGCGTGATCTACTGTTGTCCCGATACCTGCGAGGCGGATGCCGGCCCGGATCATGTTGTCTGCCTTGGTCAGCCGTTCATCCTACAGACGGCCGGCTGTGATTCGTCCAAGTGGTACGCGATCTCCGGCGATTCGCTGGTATTGGTCGGCAATACTCCGATCGTGGATGTATTCCCGATGCAGAACACCTGCTATGTGCTGGTCTGCTACGAGGGGTGTTGTGTTGATACGGATACGGTTTGTCTGACCGTGAATCCTCCGCCCCAGATCCAGTGGCCGTTCAGTCTTTCACCGGTATGTCAATTCAGCGATTCCATTTACCTGGATACCGCGCTGGTGACGGTTTATATCAACAATGCCTGGGTGCCGTTGGCGAACGCGCCGGGAACCTGGAGTTTCTCGAGTGTGAATGTGGTCGGGAACTATTTCTTCCCGAACCAATTGGGCTCCAACCCGGTTGTTTTCACCTATACCGACAGCCTCGGTTGCAGTGCGTCGATTACGAAGTACATCAATGTAATCGCCTGTTGTCTGGATACCTGTGACGCCAATGCGGGACCTGACCAGGTGATCTGCGCCGGTCAACCACTCACCTTGCAAACGGCGGGCTGTGATTCGACGACCTGGTTCGAGATCTTCGAAGGTGAACTGCAACCAGTAGGGCAGGGGCCAATCATCGACCTCTTCCCGATGCAGAGTACCTGTTATGTCCTGGTGTGCTCGAACGGTTGTTGCTCGGATACGGATACCGTCTGTGTAACCGTGAACCCCGTGCCGATCCTGCAATGGCCGTATTTCCTTTCTTCGATCTGCGTTGATGCGGGCCCGCAGGCATTGAGTGATTCTTCGATCCTGGTTTGGCAGGGAAATGCCTGGATTCCGGCGAACCTCGCTGCCGGAACCGGGTACTTCACCGGTCCGGGCATTTTCGCGAATGTCTTCACCCCACCGGGTATCGGTTCATTCCTCGTCAGCTACACTTTTGTCGATACCAACGGTTGCTCGACTACGGTGACGAACGCGATCACGGTCATCCAGTGTGGCGGTTGTGATACGGCAGCATGCAACTGTAACAATGTTCCGCCGCCTCCGCCACCGACCATTACCATCGTCAGCGTCGATCCCGACAATTGCTTCAACGACGGTTGCATTCATGCCACGTTCACGGGTTGTTGTCTCCTGTTCAGCTATTCCTATTTCGATCCGTGCAACCCGCTCTTATCGTACAGCATCGCGCAGACGCCGGATTCTAATATCTTCTGTAACCTGCGGGCCGGTAACTATATCATCTATGTTCAGGATGCCTGTGGCAATTTCACGCAGCAGAGTGTGACCGTCCCCTTAGCCAGCGGTCCGTTGACGGCCATCCTGAATTTTTCGCAGTGCGGAGATTCGGTTTGTGTGGCAGTGGAGGGCGGATGTGCTCCTTACACCTTCGATTGGGGCAATGGCCCTACTACGGATCAATGCATTGCCCTGGAGGAGCGTTGTGTCATGCGTACAGTGACCATCACCGATGCCCGTGGTTGCAGTGTAACGAAAACGATCACGGTTCCGCGCTTTGATTTCGTAGCGGTCCAGCCGCATTGCTGCCTGAACAACGGCAGTATCTGCATCGAGGGTTGCTTCGGACCGCAACCGTATTTCTACTCCTGGAGCAACGGAGCCAGGACTTCCTGCATAGCAGGACTGGGTGCGGGAACGTATTGTGTAACCGTTACCAATCGTGACGGAGAGCAATTCACCTGTTGCTACACCTTGTCGGATGCCGGATTTGTTCCGCCTTCCGTCAGTTTCAATTTCTCCAACTGCGGCAGCATGGTAACAGCGGTGATCAACGGAAACGGATGCGGCAATTATTCTTATCACTGGCAGAATAACAGCACTGAACCGTTCTTCGAGGGCGCGAATGCCTGTGATTCACTCACCTTTACGATCGTTGGCTGTGACGGAAGTCAACACCACTACGGGTTCCGTGTGCCAGCGGTTTTGCCCTCCATTTCGCCGGTCAGCTGCGCGACAGGGCTTGGATCAATTTGCATCGACCTGCAATGTTACCGGGGGAATGTGACGGGATATTTCTGGACCGGCGTCCCGATCGGAGCAGGTTCGAGTTGTGTCGCGGTGCCTCCCGGCACCTATACAGTTTGCATCACGAACGACTATGGTGATATGATCTGTTGCAATGTATTCCTGCCACCCGTTACGGGTGGAGGTCCGTTGGTGACGCTTAGCTCCACACCTGTGGGGTGTCTGGGTATCAACGACGGTACAGCTTCCAGCACGGTGAGCGGTGGTTCGCCACCTTATACGTATGCCTGGAGCAATGGAGCCACCACGCCTTCCATTGCAGGATTGGCAGCCGGACTCTATACGTTGACCGTCACCGATGCGAACGGATGTTCGACCACGCTTTCGGTCGTGGTGCGGCGTTCTTTCTGTCCGATCGATCTGCACCTGGATATCCTGATCGAGGGCTTTACCTTATCGGGTACCGTTGCGGCACCGATGGGCAACGGTGGTTCGGGCGGTTGTCTCTTCCTCAACGGTACCTCAACGAATCCGGCGGATGTGGATTCCATCAACATCGCGTTGGTTGATTCCGCCAGTGGTCTGGTTGGATTGGAAGGTGTGGGGATCGTTCAGGATGACGGTTCAGTTGCGGTATCCTGGTCCGACAGCCTGCTGATCGGCGAACGGTGTTACATCCGGGTGCGTCATCGTAACAGCCTGGAAACCTGGAGCGCGGTACCGCTGACCGTGCAGTCGGTCATGTCCTATGACTTCTCCAGTTCGGCCGGCAGCGCGTACGGGGCTAACCTGCGCGAACTGGGTAACGGTCGATTCGCGCTCTGGAGCGGTGATGTGAATCAGGATCAGTTGATCGAGGCCTCGGATTATACAGCGGTTGAAAACGCGGCACTGAATTTCGTCTTCGGCTATGTGCCGACTGACCTGACCGGTGACCTTTTGGTCGAAGCGACCGATTATTCCATCGTCGAGAACAACATGATGCTATTCCTGTTCACCATACAACCTTGAAGCCCTTAGTGCCGGTTGTTTGCCGGCAGGGACGTGGACAAAGCCGTCGGATGATTCCGGCGGCTTTTTTAATTGGTAACGGGAAGGTTGAGAACGAATTCGGTGTATTCATTCTCCTTGCTCTCGACACGGATGCTGCCGCCGTGGGCGGTCATGATATCGTGGCTGATGCTTAGTCCCAATCCGGTGCCCTGTCCGGCAGGTTTTGTGGTAAAAAAGGGTTGAAAAATCTTGTTCAGTTTATCTTCCGGGATGCCGCTTCCGTTGTCGCGGATACGGATTTCGATTTCCTTTTTACCCGGCATGAAAAGCGTGCGGACGTGCACGCTCACCTTGGGCAGGTGCCGGCCTTTGACTGCGTAAAAGGCGTTGTTGAACAGGTTCAGGAACACCCGTGCGATATCCTGTGGTATGCAGGTGGTTTCCGGAATGTTGGGCTCGTAATTCTTCTCGAGTGTGCAGTTGAAATCGGGAACATTCGCTCGCATTCCGTGGAAGGCGAGGTTGAGGTACTCGTCGCACAGCTGATCGAGGTGAATCAGTTCGCGCGACCGGCTGCTGGAGCGGGCATGGTCCAGCATGCTCGAGACGATGGAGTCCGCGCGGTGGCCGTGGAAGCGGATCTTCTCGAGGTTCTGCTGGATGTCGGAAAAGATCGCTTCGCGTTCTTCCGGATCCTCGCATTCGTGCAGTTCCTTGATCAGGTCGTTTGTCAGTACCGAGAAATTGTTCACGAAGTTCAGCGGATTCTTGATCTCGTGAGCGATTCCGGCAGTGAGTTGGCCGAGTGAAGCCAGCTTCTCCTGCTGGATCAGTTGTTCCTGGGTTACCTTCAGTTCCGCGATGGCCTTTTCGAGGTCTTCGTTTTTCTTTTGGATATCCGCTGTCCGCTCGCGTACCATGTTTTCCAACTCGCGCTGGCGGGAACGGAGTTGCGCAATGATCGTGGTATTCTGGCCACGCAGACGTTTCAGCATCACCTTGATGATGTCCTTGGTAACGTCCGGATATTTGTTGATGATGCGGTAAAAGTCGTTTTGCAGAATCGTGCCGGTCACACAGGGCGTGGCGGCGGAAACAGAAAGTGAACGGGGTTCGTCGTCGAGTAGCGAGAATTCACCGAAAAAACTGCCTTCGTGCAGGCTGGCCACGACAAAGTCGCCATCGTGAATGTGCACCTTGCCCGACAGGATAACGTACATGCTGTTTCCTTCATCGCCCTGGTTGATGATCCGGTCTTCCGCCCGGAAACTGGAAATCAGCATCTTTTTACAGAGTTCCTCGATTACATTCGTAGGAACGTGCTCAAACAGCTCCACCTGCTGCAGGATGCGCAGGGTTTTTTCGTAGGGGACGCTGTTCAGGGACATGCAATTATCGGGTCGCCGAAGGTAAATATATAGGATTTTCGTAAATTGGGGTGATGTTGATCGACAACCTCACCTACGCCTCGTTGGAAGCGGAGGTGATTGGTCGCCTGCGCCGCGACCTCTCTCCGGAATATCGGTATCACAACGCCGAGCATACGCTCGATGTGATTGAGGCTGCCGAACGCCTGTCCAGAATGGAAGGTTTGGACGAATCCGATCGCCTGCTGATCCGGACCGCGGCCTTGTTACACGATACCGGCTACCTGGAAGGCAGGAAAGAACATGAAGTCATCAGCCAGCGAATCGCACGTGATTACCTGACCCGGTTGAATATCGACGAAGAACAGATCCGAAAGGTCGAGCGGATGATCGCGGCAACCCGGGTGCCGCAACAACCACAGGATCTGTTCGACCGTATCCTGTGCGATGCGGATCTGGATTACCTCGGCCGGGAAGATTATTTCCCTCTAGCCAGCCGGATGTACGCGGAATTCCTGCACGACGGAACGGTACGGAACGAGGCCGAATGGCTCGAGCTTCAAGTGAAATTCCTGGGTGCGCACCGGTATTTCACGGACTCCGCCAAGCGAACCCGCGAAGCGGGACTGAACCGACAGTTGGAGTCACTCCGTGCTCAATACGAACGATCCCGTTCCGCTGCCCGGGCCTGATCACTTCAGACCTTCCACGAAGTACATCTCGATCCAGCCTTTGTTCTTGGCTTCAACCTTTCCGCGGGGTGTGCAATCGAAATGATCCTTGACAAGTTCGTATGTGGTGCCGCTGATGTTCACCTTGCCGGTGGCGCCGCTGCTTTCCATTCGTGAAGCAGTATTGACGGTGTCGCCCCAGATATCATACGCGAATTTCTTGATGCCTACGATACCGGCCACAACCGGTCCGGTATGGATCCCCAGGCGTAATTCAAAATAGGGCAGCCCCTGGCTGATCCGCTTCTGCTTGTTCTGTTCGATGAATGCCTGGAATTCCAGACCGGCCTTGATCACGTCGACCGGATGCGTACCATTGGGAACCGGCAAGCCCCCGGCGCACATGTAAGCGTCGCCGATGGTCTTGATCTTTTCGATACCGTACCGGGAAACGATGCGATCGAATTCGCTGTAGCAATCGTTGATCTCCCGAACCAATTCCTCCGGACTAAGCCGTTCGCTGGCTTGGGTGAAATTCTTGAAGTCGGTGAACATGACCGTCACCGAATCGAAGTTGCGTGCTTTGGCGGTGCCGGTCGCTTTGAGCTCTTCCGCGGTTTCTTCCGGCAGAATGTTGAGCAGCAGTTCATCGCTGCGTTTCTTCTCCCGTGAGATGCGGTTCCGCTGGCTGAAGAACACACCAGCGAAGAGCAGGACAACAGCGAAACCGCCGATGAAGCCATTCTTGACCAGGCGCTGGCGCCGTATTTCCGCCTGTTGGAGTTTCTGATCTTTCGTCAGCAGGTCGATCTGTCCTTGTTTCTTCTCGATCTCGAAGTTGAATGTAAGACCCTGGAGCTTTTTGTCGGTGTCGATGTTGTACAGCGTATCCTTGACTCCGATCAAAAGGTTCTGATACTTGAAGGCCTTGGTGAAATCTCCCAGTCTCGCATAGACTCCGGAAAGGCCTTCGTAGATCTCTTTGAGGCTGTAGTTGGAATTCGTCTCCTTGGCCAGGGATTCCGCTTCAAGGTAGGCGTTAAGGGCGGTACGGGTTTCGCCCCGCAGTTGAAGTGTCTTGGCGATGCCGAGCATCGAGATGGCCATGTCGTTCCGCAGGTCGAGACTCTTGGCGATGTCGTAGGCCTGCTTTTGGTAGCGGTAGGCCGCGTCGTATTCCTGGCGCATCTGGTAGACCTTGCCCAGGTCGTTCAGGGCATAAGGCAGATCCTCAGTTCCATCATAGGCCTTCGCGGCTTTTTCGAAGTACACCTGGGCGGAATCGTATTCATTGCTGTTCAGCCAGATCTCGCCGATGTTGACGCAGGCGGTCCCGTAGGTGGTAAGGTCGTCGATCGCGAGGCTCAACGGTAAGGCCCGTCCGAGGTATTTCAGTGCCTGAGGATAGGTGATGGACTTGTTTGCGAACACGGCGCCGATGTTGATCAGCGCGGTCGTGGTCCGCAGGGTGTCGTTGATCTCTTCCGAGATCTTGAGTGATTGCAGGAAGTATTCCAGGGCTTTCGAGTCTTCACCCTGGTTGTAATAGACATTGCCGATGTTGCTGTACATGTTGGCAACGCCGCGCCGGTCACCGATGGAATCAAAGACGGCTTGTGCTTTTTCATAATTCTGGATGGCATCGAAATAGTTGCCGAGGTTGAATTTGGCGATGCCGAGCCATTTGTAACCTTGCGCGACACCTTTGCTGAATTTCAGTTGCTCCGAAAGTTTCAGCATTTGCTCACTGTAGTCGAGGGCTTCCGTTGGCGATGTAGCCATACTCGACTTGGCTAGGGTGAAAAGCAGGTTCACACGATTGGTGTCCGCTGGCGCAGTTGCCAAGGCGTTCTTAAGGCTGTCGGCTACGGGATCCTGTGCAAAAAGGGGATGCGTGAGCAGCAGGACGATGAATAAAAGGTAGTGCGAACACTTCATGAAGTACCGGCGAATGATGGGACAATTTAATCAATTTCAATGAAAGCTTCAGCGATTGAAACCGGTGTTTAGGCTGTATTTCCAATGCAAAAGGCCGTCTTGCGGGACGGCCTTTTGCATTGGAAAAATGTTGTCGCTGATGTTAGCGCTGGTCGGTCAGGATCAGTTTGGTCACAACCGACTCCGAACCATTGGTCAGGCGGACAAAATAGATTCCGGCGGCCCATTGTGCAGAGGGAATCTCCACCAGATAGGGTAGGCCGGTTTCGGTTTGTCCGTTCCAGAGCGTTGCCATACGGGAACCGCTGAGGTCATAGACTTCCAGCGTTGTCAGTTGTCCCAGTCCGCCCAGGAATACCGCGGTTGCATTACCATCGGTCGGGTTAGGGTAGACCATGACCGGCTCGAGTTCGTAAGCCGGAACTTCGTCCGGAACCGGTTCGACTTCGGTTTCCCGACTGCCGCCCGAAGAACTCGAGAAGCCGGCGAGTACTTTGCAACTGTTGAAGCCGGTCAATACAGCCGATACAGCGGTGTTGACATCCGTAGCGGATGGTGTCGTGCAAGCGCCACCCAATACGCGGTTGGCCAGTATGAGCAGATCATTCACGGTATTGGCGCTTCCCAATGCCGAAACGACGGAGGACGGAAGCGAATAAACCTGCTTGGTGCCGGGAACGGCAGTGCCGCCGCTGCAGGAGGTCGCATTATAGGTCGTCAGGTAGCGGGCGGTGATCCGAACACTGCCCAAGGCCGGCTGGAGGCGAATGCTGAGACCCAAAGCAATCGTATTCGACAACAAACCGTTCTTGAATTTGCTGCTGCTCAGGTAGGATGTTCCGGTTGCGCCGGAACAGGATACGCAGCCGCTCGGCAACGAAGCGTACGTCGTTCCACCGGGCATCTTGGAGCGGAGGCAACTGCCTTCTGAAGTTCCGATGGTAACCAGTCTGGAACCGCTTCCGTTCACGAGTGGGGTGGTGAGCGCGGAATTGATCAGCGTCAGGCTCGAAGCGCCGGTACAGGAAGTGGCGGTGGTGCTGCCCCAGAAGGATTGAACATACGTACAGTATTCATCGCAACGTGAACTCACGGTAAGTGAACAAGAATTGCTGACGTTATACGTGGTATTGGTTACCGTAAGTATGAAGGTTCCGGAAACTCCGCTGCTGCCGGCCTGGTAGGTAGCGCAAAGGCTGTTTTGTCCGCCGGTCATGCTCCAGGAATTATTCGAAGAACTGACATTCCAGGAATAGCTGTTACCACCGCTTGCGGTAGCATTGATGCTATTTCCGCCGATGCCGCAAAGGGGTAGGGTTGACGGCATGCTGATGTTACAGGTGATCGGCGTGAGGACCGTCAAGGTTCCGTTCACGAGGCTGATGTTATAGTTGTCAGAAGCTCCGCCCGTAAGCGTAATGAGATAGTTGCCCGGGCTAGAACTGCTGGTAGCCGTTGTTGCGATCGTCGGTTGTGAAATGGCGGATGGGCCTTCGTTGTTCACGAATCCGGTATAGGTGATCGTTAACGACGGGACAGACGTTCCGCCTACCATGGTCTTGTTGTCGGCTCTGGCTTCCAGATTCGCTTTGTCGATCCGCAAGTTGCCGTCGTGCAACAAGAGGTTATAGTTGTCTGCCTGGCCGCCGGAAAGGGTGATCGGATAATTGCCGGCCGGACTCGTCGCCTCGGCGGAGGTAGAAGCCGTAGGTGCGGTGAGGGCCGCGGGATCATCGTTATATACGAAGCCCGCGTAGCTGAGCGTCAGGGCAGGGTTGGCTGCACCGTAGGTTCGTGATTTATCGTCAGCCGTGATGTGGAGGTCCGCCTTAGCGACATCCAGATCGCCTTGCTCGAATTGCGTTATATAATTCGATGGCTGCAACAACGGCATGGATTGGATCCGTACACCGAACGACCCCGCACCGGGCGGATTGACGACAGCATTCTGGGCGTCGACTACTTCGAATACGGGAGGTCCTGCGAATACGGGGCTGTCGGCATCCTGATACTGATAACCCGAAACCGTATAGGTGAAGGCGGGCGATTCGCCATAGGTAGCTGATTTGTCTTCCGCTTTCACCGTCAGCGTAGCCGGCTCGATCGTCAGTTCGCCCAAGCCGTAAGAAATCGAGAAGTTGCTGCTCACGAAGGCTCCGGGAACGATGCTCCAGGTACCGACCGTGGTGCCGGTTACCATGTTGATCGACTTCAGGTCATAGAGTGAATCGCCGGGAGGCGCCGCGTAAATGTCCGTGGAGTCGATGATGATCGCCATGTTATCGTTGCTGCCCAGGTTCACGTTGGAACTGTTGAGCACCGGGTAGCCGTTGGTAACAACCCGTCCATTGGTCACCACGCGACCGTTGGTCACTACGCGACCATTGGTTACTACGCGACCATTGGTCACGACACGACCGTTGACGCCGGCGCGAGGGCTGTACAAAGTGGCATACAAGGTGTCGCCGGTATAGGTGGCCATCGAATCGACATAAGAGAAAATCGAAGCGGGCGCGACATCCACGACAATCGTCGTGTCGTACTCGATGCCGTTCGTTACCACCCGTCCGTTCGTCACGACCCGCCCGTTCGTTACCGCCCGTCCGCTGGCTACCATGGCCAGGTTCTGCAGGTCGATATTCGTGACTACCCGGCCATTCGTCACCACCCGGCCGTCCACAAGCGCCAGCACGTTGGAGAGCTGGGAATTGTGCGTCTGCTTGATGTCGCCCAGGAAATTGGCGCGCAGGGAAGGATCGATGTTGGTGTCGTCGTAGTCGTAGTTGAATTGGAATCCTTCGATCTTGTCGCCGTAGGTAAGTGTTGTATCCCGAGGCGTGATCACGATCGGCATCGGATCAATGGTAAGGAGCCCATTCACGAATGAGTAATTGAACAGGGTCTGGTATCCCGGATCCGTGAAGACGTTGGATGGTTGGATGAAGAAGAGGCCGGTATTACTGGCACTGGTCGCGGAACTCGTGAACGTAAGCTGGTCGAGTCCGAGATCGGTCAGCGTGAATCCGGAAGACGCCAGTGGAACTCCGTCGACCGTGATGGTAGCCGTGAACTCCGGCAACTGCTCACCGTATTTTTTCGTCTTGTCATCGGCAGTGATGACGACCTGCTTCTTGACAGGCGAAAAGAAATACAAGGTGTCGGAGTAGCCGCCGTCGTTGATGTTCGGTACGATGGGAGGAGTATAAACACTGAGCGGGTAGTTACCGAAGAAGGGAGGTACGGTAGCCGAGAGCACGTTTCCATTCACGAAACTGGTCGGTAGCACGCTGCCGTTGAACATGACCACCGACTGTGTCGTAAAGAACTGGCCATACACGCTGGTGTTGAAGGTGGAGGTGCCGGGGGTGATGCCGCTGGGCACGACCAGGGAATCGAGATCCGGGGTCGGAGCCGCGAAGGTCTTCAAGGCCGCGTAGGCTTGAATGTAACCGGCGCCGCTGGCAAAATCGAAGCCCGGCGCGTCCATGTCGAGCGCTGTAGTTTGCAACAGGTTCCTGACTTCGGACGGACTCAGGTCGGTTCCGTAAAACTTCTGTTTGCCCTGACGGAGCAGTGCGCCGACCGCTGCCGCATGCGGAGCAGCAGCCGAGGTTCCGAAGAAATTCGGGAAGGGGTCGTTGTCAACGTTCGGGGCTCCGAGATTAACGGTCGTGTTACCACCGTTCGGTGCGACAAGATCCGGCTTGTTCCGGATGGCGCCGTCAACGAGCGTACCTCCGCGCGAGGAGAAATTCTGCACCAAGGGAGGGCTCACGCCGAAGGGAGGCGTATTGAAGTAGTTGGACGCACCCAGGGTGATCGCGCCGTTCGCGTTACCCTGTCCGGTGATGGTCGAGCTTCCGGTGGTGTGTTCGTTGAAAATGATCTCGCCGCGGTAGACGATCAACTTGAACCGGGCAGCCTGGTTGCCGGCGGCACGGATGACCGAGATATTCGCCTGGACATTGGAAGTGCCCGGGACGATGAACGGCAGCACTTCAAGCGGATCACCACCCAGGTTGTTACGGTTGAATCCGAAGTATTGGGTGCCGTACTGATTGGTCAGGTAGATGTCGAAATCGTTGACCGTACCGGTGGATGTCTGGCCAAGCGAGTAAATGGAATCCTGCCATTGCATCACAATGGTGTAGT
>Ga0268298_10002447_pt1 | contig 20295 bp, 21 predicted proteins | sample WWTPWeurt_MetaG_FD_194462 | JGI IMG/M metagenome (GOLD analysis project Ga0268298, IMG submission 194462) | Activated sludge microbial communities from WWTP in Nijmegen, Gelderland, Netherland - WWTP Weurt | ecosystem: Engineered > WWTP > Aerobic digester > Activated sludge | place... | reverse complement strand
CGCCAGACCGGGGCACCCCGTGGCGTTGGTGCACTCCAGGCAGGCCTCGCACACTTCCGGCGTGATGTTGATGAACCGCTCCTCCGGCAAATACCCCTGCTCCTTCACGACGCGCTTCTTTTCCCGCCGCACGCGGCGTTGATAGGTGATGCCGCACTCCTTATCGGCGATGATGATCTTCACGCCCGGACGGAGGACGACGTCCTCAAGCAGTTTCCGGTAAGCGTCTTGGTAGCCGGGGTTGACGCGGAAAATCGGCACGGAATCCCGGGAGAGGCCGCGCACCACTTGTTCAATATTTTGGGCGAAGGTGCGCTGCGCCAGAACGTCGGCGGAGGAACCGGGCGTGGGTTGGTGGCCCGTCATGGCCGTGGTGCCGTTTTCGAGGATGATGTAGGTGATGTCTTGGTTGTTCTTGATGGAGTCAGACACCGCCACCATGCCGGAGTGAAAAAACGTGGAGTCGCCCAGGAAGACGACCTGCTTGTTTTTGATGAACGGGTCCATGCCCGAGCCCGTGCCCCCGCCCAACCCCATGCCCGAATAGTCCTGCATGAGGCCGACGTTGGGCTCGAACTGCAGCATGGAGTGGCAACCCGATTCCCCGTGGAAAATGACATCCATGGGGTCGTGCCCCTGACCCGCCATGTAGTCGGCGTCAAGGAAATCTTTCTTCAACGCCTTGGCCACGGTGGAGGAATCCCGGTGGGGGCAACCCGGGCAGAATGTCGGCGTGCGCGCCGGGATCGACACCGTCCGGCGGCCCGCTTCTTGGATCAACGCGAGGACCGGATCCGCGCTGGACCGAACGGAAGACACGGCGGCCGGAGCCAGGGTGGCCAAGAGGGGGTAAAGCTTTTCAAAAACGATCGAGCTGTTGAGCCCCCGAACAACGGGGAAACCTTCTTTCTCATCCGGAAACTTTTTGCCCCACACCGCCGGAGCCCGGGCCGTCCGACCTTCCTGCCGGGCCCGCTGCAGCGCGCGCAAAACCTGGGTTTCCAAAAAGTCGCGTTTCTCCTCCACCACGACCAAGTGGTCGACCCCGGCCGCGAAATCAACCAACAGATTTTCATCCAAAGGGTAGGTGACCCCGAACTTGAGAATGGGGAAGCGCCCCTCCAGCCCCATCTCCCGCAACGCCTGGGCGAGGTAACAATAGGACAGCCCCGCCGTCACGAACCCCACCGGCGGTTTGGCATCCGAGGAGGCCGCCGGGTCGACGCGGTTGAGTCCCCGCGCCCGCACCGCGTCCAACAGCCGGGCGAAGCGGGCCGCGAGAGTCGCCTCGCGCAGGGACGTGTGGGGCGGGATCATGACCGTGTGGTCGACGGGCAACTGGGCGCTCGTCAACGTCGCGCGGTGGTGGTGGTTGAGCTTCGGGTAAAGGTTGGGCCGGCATTGGACCGACCCGCCGCCGTCCGCTTGGTTCGTCGTGAGCACCATCGTGAGGTAGAGGTCCGACAAGCCCGACAGTTCAAAAGCGTCCTTGATCCAATCCTTCAACTCCTGGAACGTCGCGGGCTCGATGATCGGCATGTGGAGGTGGAGGCTGAGGAACCGGGAATCCGAATTGATTTGGGTGGTTTCGTTCCAGGGGTCGTCGCCCACGATCACGAGAGCGCCCCCCTCGGGCTTTTTCGACTCGGCCAAATTGCCGATGGCCAAACCGTCGGCGGCGACGTGCATCCCCACGGACTTCATCACCGCGAGGGCCCGCAGGCCGGCGAGCCGCGCCCCGTTCAGGCGCGCCGCGGCCAATCCCTCGTTGTTGGCCATTTGGGCGACGATGCCCTTCTCCAGCAGGAGGTCCGACGCGCGGGTGATGGCGTCGAACACTTCCGACACGGGAGACCCGGGGTAGCCGGTCAATAGCGCGGCCCCGCCCTCCAGGGCCCCCTTCAAAATCAACTCGTTGCCCGTGTAGGGGGCGACGCCTTCTTCTTTTAGAAATCGTTTGTCCACAAAATCTCCTTAAACGGGCTCGGCCCGGCGCGACGCGCCGAGGAGTTCCCGGGCGTGGCGCAGTCCCACGTCGGCGGTGTCGCCGGTGGCGCCGAAAAGGCGGGCGATCTCCACCACCCGCTCTTCCTCGGTCAAACAACGCACGCGGGTGCGCGTGCGGTCGTTTTTCACTTCCTTGGTGACGACCCAGTGTCCATCGGCCCGGGCCGCGATGGTGGCCAGGTGGGTGATGCAGAGGACCTGGCGGCCGCGGGCCAATTGGGCCAATTTTTTCCCGAGCACGGCGCCCAGGGTGCCGCCCACCCCCGCGTCGATCTCGTCAAAGATCAGCACCGGCGGCCCGTCGACGCGGGCGGCGGCGCTCTCGAGCGCCAGCATCACGCGCGACAATTCCCCCCCCGAGGCGATTTCGGCCAGCGGGCGGTGGCCTTCCCCCGGGTTCGGCGCGAAAACAAACGTCACACGATCCACCCCGGTTTCGCTAAAGGCCTCGGGCGCGCTGTCCACCGCGATGTCGAACCGGGCGTGGGGGAGGCCCACGTCTTTAAATTCCTTCTGCACCGCCGCGGCCATTTTTTTCGCGGCCCGCCGGCGTGACTCGCTCAATACGGCGGAGCACCGTTCCAGTTCAGCCCGCGTCGCCTCCACCCGACGGGCGGCGTCCTGCCCGCGGCCTTCCAAGTTTTCGAGCCGCCCCAAGGCCTCTTCGACGCGCTGTCGATGGGCGACAACGTCGGCCAGGGCGGGGCCGTATTTCCGTTTCAATTTTCCCAGAAGGTCAAGGCGTCCCAGGAGCGCATCGAGCCGGGTCGGGTCCACGTCCAAACTTTCGGCATAACGTTCCAACCGCTGCGACACGTCCTCCAGCGGGAGCAACGCCCCGGCCAGCCGATCGGCCTCCTCCCCCAGCGGGGCCCCGAGGCCGCGAAGAGCGTCGAGGTCCTTTTGAACGCGGCGCAGCAGGTCCAGGGCCGAGTCTTCCTGGGCGTGAAGACGCCCATGGGCCTCTTGAGCCAGTTCCCGCAACCGGGAGGCGTTTTTAAGTTGCGGCAAGAGGGATTCCAGCTCCGCCTCCTCCTCCGCCCGCGGGTCGGCCTGATCCAACTCTTGCTTTTGAAAACGGTAAAGATCCAGCCGCTGCGATCGTTCCTGCTCCGACAAAACCAGGGCGTCCCGCTCTTCGACCGCGGCGCGCCAGGCGGCGTGGGCCTGGGCCACCGCCGCGCGCTCCTCCGACAGGGAGCCGGCATCGTCCACGGCGTCGCGCTGTTCGGCGGCCTTAAGCAACAACTGATGCTCGTTTTGGCCGTGCACAAACACCAGCCGTTCCCCCAAACGCGCGAGGGTGGCGGCGCTCACGGGGTGGTCGTTGACGAAGGCCCGGGATTTTCCCCCGGCGTCCACGTCCCGCCGCAGCACGAGGGCCTCGTCGTCCCCCTCCAAGCCCAGTTCGCGCAACAGCGTCGCGAGTTTCCTTCCCGACAACCGGAACCGGGCGGACACCGTCAATCGGTCCGCGCCTTGGCGAATCTGGGACGGGTCGGCGCGCCGCCCAAGCGTCAAACCCAGGGCGTCAAGGAGGATGCTCTTACCGGCGCCGGTTTCCCCCGTCAGGACCAAGAACCCCGGACCGAACTCGAGCCGGGCGTCTTCCAACAGGGCCAGGTTACGCACCGCGAGTTCGGTCAACACAGCGTCAGTCCCCCCACCGCAATTTGTCCCTCAACACGTCGAAATAGGGCTTTCGCCCATCGGACAAAATCCGCAACCGCGCCTCCGACCGGCGCACCACCACCCGTTCGGCCGCGCCCAGGGTGAAATGGTCTTGCCCGTCCAGCGACACGCTGAGCCGCTCGCGGGGATGCCGTGGACGCAGACGGATCTCGACCTCGGCGCTCGCGGGCAACAGGAGAGGCCGCTGGCTCAACGAGTGCGGGCAAATGGGCGTCACGACCAGCAAATCCATCTCCGGCGCCGCGATGGGGCCGCCCGCCGCCATGGAATAGGCCGTGGATCCCGTCGGTGTCGCCACAATGAGTCCGTCGGCCACGTAATCGCCCAACGAAATTCCGTTGACGCTCACCGTCAACCGAACCACCCGGCCCCGCGTCGTGCCCTCGATGACGCAATCGTTGACGCCCAACCGGGGGCCGCCCTGAGGCGCCCGCGCCTCCAGCATCATGCGGCTGTCGGCGATCAGCCGACCGGTCACCAGTTGTTTGAGCACCGTCCGAACGTTCGCCACGTCGGTCGACGTCAAAAAACCCAATCGACCCAAATTGACGCCCAGCACGGGCACGTCGTGCGGCGCCGCGCGGCGGGCGGCGAGCAGGAGGGTCCCGTCGCCGCCGAAAGAAACCGCCGCCTGGGCCGCGGACACCCTGTCTTCCGATAGCACGCGGACTCCCTGACGAAGAAACCACGCCCGGGCGTCCGCCAGGGCGCGGCGGGCTTCCGGCTTGTCGCGATTGCAAAAAAGGGAAACGGCCCGAACGTCGCTAGCCAACGTGCTCCCGCTTCACCAGTTCTTCCCACACCGTCACGACGTCCCCGTCCCACCACCCCCGCTCCACTTCCTCCCACATGGTTTGGAAGGCCTTGCCGACGGAGTAGGCTTCCTTGTAACTGCGCCGGGACGTGAGGGCGTCATAAATATCAACCACGTTCACGATGCGCACCAACTTGGGGATTTCGGCGGCCTTTTTGGCGTCCGGGTAACCCGTGCCGTCCAGGCATTCGTGGTGATGGCGAATGATGGGCAGAATGCCGTCAAGGCTCTTTAAGCGCTGGCAAATCTCGCAACCGATCAGCGGATGTTTGCGCATGACCTCCCATTCGTGATCGTCCAGGGGGCCGGCTTTCTGCAAAATGGCGTCGGGAATGCCGAGCTTGCCGATGTCGTGCAAGACCCCCCCCTTGCGAAGAGTCTCCAACTCAAAAGCATTGCAACCCAGGGCCCGCCCGAGGGCCACCGCGTAACGCCCCACCCGATCCGCGTGGCCGAGGGTGTAGCGATCCTTGGCTTCGATGGTGCGCACGAGGGTCATCAGGATGTCCTCGGCGTCTTCCAGCTCGTCCGTCAGACTTTTGATGCGCAACAGCGAGCGCACCCGAGACAACAGCGCGTCCGTCTCGTAAGGCTTGGGCAGAAAATCGTCGCACCCGGCGCCGATGGCGCGCGTTTTCTCGTCTTCGGGGAGGAGACCCGTGACCAGGATCACCGGCAACAGGCGGGTTTCGTGAGTTCCTTTGATCCGGCGACAGGTTTCCAAGCCGTTCATCCGGGGCATGTCGAAATCGACGATGCAGAGGTCGGGGCGGCTTTCCTGGATCCGCTCCAGCGCTTCCTGGCCGTCCTGCGCCACCGCCACGCGGTACCCCTCGGCCACCAACAAGGATTCCAAAAATTTACGCGCGGTTTGATCGTCGTCGGCAATCAGAATGGTGGAATCGCCGACCCCTCGGGTCTTCATGGCGTCAATAATACCAGATTCTCAGGGGTTCGCCTTCGGGAGGACTTCGTACAAAACATAACGTTCCAGGGGGGAGCGGCTGAGGGTGAACGGGAGGGGTCCCCAGGCGGAGGCGTAAAACCCCGCGGCCCCGTGATTGTCCATGACGCGCAGCGGAAAAGCGGACGGGTATTCATACACAGCCCGCGCAAGAAGCCGGGGGCGCTTTTGAGCCAACCACCAGGGCGGCATAATGACCTCCGGCCGGAGGAGCAAGTCCCCGGGACGAAAATCCGTCTCCGGAAAAGCCGGTTCCCAGCCGTCCGCTTTCAGCAGGTCGCCGGCCCGAAAAGAATCCCACAGAATGAATTTACGGCCCGAGGGGGCGGACGGGGCGGCGCGGCGAAGGTCCCCGGCAATGCGGCGACCGGTTTGGGCCTGGGCCCAATCGGCGACCGCCAGCAGACCTCCCAAAACAAAAAGGACCGCCCCCGCCCGCGCCAGCGCCCGGCCGAAAGCCTCCGGCGCGTGGGGCCGGCCCGCGTGCGCTTGGCGCAACCACAGGAACACGACCGGCGGGAGGATCGTCAAATAGTACCGCGCCGCCACCCACTGCATGACGTAAACCATTTGCGCCGCGCCCAACAGGAGCCACAGGGCTATAAAACGATCCGCCGAAAACCGTGACCGGAAAGCACCCCTCAATACGGTTCCCAGAAACCCCGCGGCCCAGGCCGAAAGGAACGCCATGAACAGGCTCTGAAACAGCGTGAACCCCGCCAAATGCATTAATCCCGCCACAACCGTCACCACGCCCGCCATCGCCCACAAAGCGCGTCGATCGCGGGGGATCCAGAAAAAGGGGACGCCCAAGGACCCCGTAAAAAAACACAAGAACACAAGGATATGGGACCAGGCAAACGTCTGCATCACCCGCTTGGAAGATTCGGTCAGATGAGGCGCGCCGTAGGTGGAGATGTTCCACAGGCTCCACCCCCCCAACACAACCGCCGGAAGGACCAAGAAAAACGGCGCCCAACGCCACCGTGGACGGGGACCCGCCGCCCACCAATAAATGAGCGCCAGAACCCCCACATAGCCTCCCGTGTACTTGGTGAGGATCGCCAAACCCATCAGCCCCCCCGCGCCGGCGAGCCAAGCGGCGGAACGCCGCGCCAAGCCTTCCGTCCAAGCCCAAAGACCCGCCAGGAAAAAAAAGAGAAGCGTGGAATCGATCAAAAGCCCGTAAGACGAAAGCCAAAAAGCCGGAGACAAAATCGAAAAGACGGCGGCGGGGCCCGGCGGAACAACGAACCGGCGCGCCAAAAAATAAATCATTAGGGCCGCTCCCGAGGAGAATAAAAGCGACAAAAGCCGAACCGCCCAGAGGCGTCCGCCCGTGATTTCCAGGAACAGCGCGAGGGCGTAATGGTGGAGGGGCGGGTTGACCATGCGGGGCGGTTGTCCGCGTTCCCACCCGCGGTGGCCGGGGCCCGCGTCGTCGGCCACGAAATCGTAGGGCCGCAGGGGGTGGTCGATGAGGCCTTGGGCCATCAAAACGTGGTAATGGTCATCGACGAAAAACGCCCGTCCCACAAAGGGCGCGCCCAGGAGGAGAGGCGCCAGGAACACGAGGATCGCGGGGTGAATCTTTTTCGTCGGCATCACGCGGATTATAGAAAAAGCGGGGCCGTCGGTCGTTTGGCGGCCGACGGCCCGTTGGCGTTTGAACGGTCTATACACCGAGTTCTGTCCCCGCGCCGAGCGCGGGGCCGGACCATTTCTCTGGGCGGCGCGTCGCCGCGCCGCTCAAGCGGCCCACCGGAACCGGGCCCGTTCGAAAACGGGGCGGCGTCGAGCCGACGCCTTCTTGCGAACCGATCCCTCTTGGCCTTGCTTCGGACGGGGTTTGCCGCCCCGCGCCTCTCGACGCGGAGCCGGGAGCTCTTACCTCCCGTTTTCACCCTTGCCGGCCCGCCTTGCGGCGGACGTGGGCGGTTTTTTTTCTGTGGCACTTTCCGTCGGGGGAAACGCCGACCCCCGCCTTCCCGTTGGGAAGCGCCCTGCCCTGGGAAGCTCGGACTTTCCTCTCCGCCCTTATTCGGCGGAGCGGTCCGGCGACCGTTCAAATCAAACCGTCGGGGCCCCGGCGTCCAGGGCCGTGTTCGCCAGCGCGTCGGCCCGAACGTTGCCGGGTTCGCTCGAGCGCGCGATGTGTTTGAGCGTCAGCGCCTCGAACCCCGCCGCCAGCGCCCGAACGCGGGCCAGGAGCGCTTTCATGCGCTCGTCCTTGGCGCGGTACTCCCCCGTGAATTGACGGACGACGAATTGCGAATCGGTTTTGACCACCGCGCGCTGGGCGCCCAGGGCCTTCAATTCCATCAACGCGCGGATGACGCCTTCGTACTCGGCCACTTGATTGGTGTTGACGCCCAGGGCCACGCCCCATTCCCCGGCGGACCGCCCGGCGGGGTCCACCACCACGAGCCCGAAAGCGGCGGGCCCCGGGTTTCCCCGGGACGCGCCGTCGGAATAGGCGATCCACACCGGCAACGTCATGACGGCGAAATAATTACTGGGGGGCCGCCGCGTCGGCGGGTTTGGGCGGAATGTAAAGGATCCGGGAACAACTTTCGCAGGCGACCAAATCTTTGCCCTTCATGACTTCGTTCAAGAGGCTGGCCGTAAGGCCCGTGCGGCACCCGCCGCAAATCATCTCTTGCAAGGGCACCACCGCCTGGAACCCCGGCCGGCCCCGTTGAATGGACTCGTAGCGTTCCCGGGCCGCTATCGGCAACCCGGCCGCGAAGGCGTCGCGTTCGCCCCGCTTGGCTTCGGCCGAGGCCTTGTCGGCGGCCTCTTCGGCGTTCAACGTCGCGTCTTCGGCGTCCAGATCCGCGCGCTGCTTTTGGTATTCGGCTTCCGCGGCTTTGGCCGACTTTTGCAAACCGTCGATGGTTTCCATCAAGACCAGCACCTGGTCCTCAATGGCGGATTTTTCCTTTTTGGCGGCGTCGATCTGGGTCAACAGGGCTTTGTAGGCGTCGTTGGACTTGACGCTGTTGAGCTCGCCCGAACTTTTGCGGACCACCTGGTCTTTGGCTTCGATGTCCATCTCCAAGTTTTTCTTTTTAACCTGGGCATCGATCAGGGCTTTTTTGGAATTTTCGTGCTGGGCCTGGAGTGCGGCCCGTCGGGCGGCCACGGCGTCCCGTTTCGGGGCGATTTTGGCGGCGTGCTGCCGAACGACGTCAAGTTCTTTGTCCAGTTCCTGCAACCGCACCAAGCCGCGAATGGCGTCGTTCATGAAAGGGTCCCGGACCTCCGGAGTGTCATCCGTCGCGTGGGCGGTATAGGGATTGAACCTATGACCTTTCGCGTGTGAGGCGAACGCTCTGCCGCTGAGCTAACCGCCCGCGCGACGGACGAAAGCAGAATTGTATCATTTTCGAGGCGGTGGCGGCGCCCCCAGGACGGCGTCCAGGGCCGCGTCGTACGCGGCGGAATCGGTCAAATCGTCGTGGCCCGCGTCGATGAGAAAGAGTCGTTTTTCCCCCCGAACCAGCGGCAACAACCGCTCGCTCGACGAATAGGGAATCAATTCGTCGCTCCGCCCGTGAATGAGATCCAACGGGCAGGCGACCCCGCCGATCCACCGGTCGGTCCGCAGCGGGTAACGCAACACAAACCCCGGCACATAAGGATAGATCCGCCGCTTCACGTCGAGCATGCTGAAGTAGGCCGACTGCAGGATCAGTCGGCGGGGTTTGTGTCGGGCGGCCAAATAAACGGCCAAGGCCGACCCCAACGACCGTCCACATAGGACCACCTTTTCCTCTGGATAGCGCTCAAGCACCCATTGGTAGACGGCTTCCGCATCGGCCAGCAGTTGTTTCTCGCTCTCGATGCGGCCGCTGCTCTTCCCGAAGCCACGATAATCCACCACGACCCCATCGTATCCCCGGGCCACGAAGGGCTCCAGGGCCGACCCCCAACTCGCCAAGTTGCCGGCATTGCCGTGGAAAAAAAGCACCACCCCCTGGGCCTTCGGCGCCGTGAACCGCAGGGCATGGAGCCGCGCGCCCTCCACGGGAATGAAATGGTCTTCAGACGGTCGAGGGAAAACCAGCCGAGCGTTTTCGGCCAGTGGTGTCGGATAGAACAGTAGGCGTTCTTGATGCAGGTAAAGGTAGAGGTTGAAGAGCGCCCAAACCCCGAAGACGACCAGCGAGGCCAGAGCGATCAAATGGACAATCATCCCGCGAAGGGCGGCGGGGCGGCCCGTCAACGCCGGGAGCCCCGCCCGAGCAAAACGGCGAGCACGGCACCGGCCGTTGCCAACACCCCCGCGGACAGCAAAACGCGCACCACGGTGACTTTAAGAAGGTCGACCGAAATGATGTTAAAGATGAAGAGAACCGCAAAAGCGGCCAACACCAAGACCGTCAAGGCCGCCAAGCCCTTCAACCAACTTACAATCCCGCGCAGGGCGGGGGAAATCAATGTGGGTTCGTTCATATGGTTTCCCTTCAGGACATGTTAAATCATGGGCCCGGGTGGATTTGAACCACCGACCAACCCGTTATGAGCGGGGCGCTCTAACCCCTGAGCTACGGGCCCGTTCGGTCAACAGCCGACCGTGAATGTAGCGACCGCGCCAACCAGCGACCGACGACGCGCGGTTCCGGACAACCACAGGGTGCGCGGCAAAGCGGAATATTTTCGAGCGAAGGTTGCCGCCATATCCAGCCGTCCGTCCCCGTCCAAATCCCCGGCCCAATGGACTCGGAATTGAGGCTCGTCGCCCTCCGCTTCATCATAAAGAATTTGGACCGTCCCACCTTCGCGCAACACCACCCGGCGTCCAGCGTTTTCAGGGTTCGTGGCTTCAAGGGTCAACTCATAGGCGCGCTTCCCGAGACTGAAACGGAGGGGCGATTCGGGGGTGAGGTCAAGGTCCCGCCCGGCCACGGCCACGGGGCCGACGCGCAAACGGGGAACGTTTCGGATGAGAAGATCAGGCCGGTCGGGAGAGATATCCAGGGCGAAACCATCGTCCACCGGCGGTTGGGTATCACGGACAGCGACGCGGGCCACCGTCAGCCTTTCGCCGTATAGACCCATCCAACGGTCTTGGGGTCCATCCTCAGGGAACAGTTCGCCCGGCGAACGGTAGAACACGTTGGACGCCAGGTCCTCAGCGACGAACACCAGAGACTCTCCGGGTTCCCACAGAGACTCGGCCCCGGCCCAAACCCCCAACGCCAACCCCGCCGCGCCGACCAAAAACGACCGAAGCCGGGCGCGCACGGACGGTGTCACTCCACGTATTCCCGCAACAGCTTACTGCGCGAGGGATGCCGTAGTTTTCGAATGGCTTTCGCCTCGATCTGCCGCACACGCTCACGCGTGACGCTGAAGATGCGGCCCAGTTCCTCCAAGGTGCGGGGGTAGCCGGTGCCGATGCCGAAACGCAATTTGATGATCTCGGCTTCGCGATCGCTCAAAGTCCCCAGAGCCTTCTCCACTTCCTGAGAACGCAGGGCGTCGTTGGCCGCGTGCGCGGGCGACAGATCGCCCTTGTCCTCCAGAAAATCCTCAAGGACGGAATCCTCTTCCTCGCCAACAGGCGTGGTGAGAGAGATGGGCTCCTGCATGATCTTCAAAACCTGCCGCACTTTGTCGGCCGACAAGCGTAACGCCTTGCCGTACTCTTCGACCGACGGATCCCGGCCGTTTTCCTGCCGGAACTTGCGCGCCACCTTGGTGAGCTTCGAAATGACTTCCTTCATGTGCACCGGGATTCGGATGGTGCGGGCCTGATCGGCGATGGCGCGGTTGATGCTCTGACGGATCCACCACGTGGCGTACGTGGAAAATTTAAATCCCCGGCGCCACTCAAATTTTTCGACGGCTTTGATGAGACCCAAGCCGCCTTCTTGGATTAGATCCGACAGTTCCAGGTTGGACCCCACGTGTTTTTTGGCGATGGACACCACGAGCCGCAGGTTCGCCTTGATGAGTTGAAGTTTATCCTTAAGGATCGCCTCTTCCAGCTGGCGAATGCGCGCGTCCAGAATAAGCAACTCGTCCGTCGGGATAGGCAGCAACCGGCCCATGCGCAACAGCCGCGCCTGAATGGCCTCGATGTTCTGCATGGTGCTCTCAATACCGCTCACGGTGTAACCCGTCAGCCGCATGAACTGTGGGGCCGGCATTTGCTTGGCCAGGGCCTTCTGATAAATTTTCTTTAGCTCCGCGTAGGGCAGCTTGAAGCGTTTTTCGTAGCGGAGGATTTCATCCTGAAACTCCCGGACCTTGTGACCGATATTCTTGATCTTGTTGACCAGGCGCTTGATTTTCTCCTGATTCAAGTTCAAGCCGATAATTCGGTCCACGATGTCTTTGCGTTCCTTCTCGATCTGGGCCTTGAGATCCTCGGCCTTCTCGGCGGCCATTTTCTGTTCGAGCTTGTGTTTGAGCTTGTCGATGCGGAGCTCCGCTTGCTCAATGTATTCGACGACAGTTTTCACGCGCCGACGCATGCCCGACAACTCCGACGCCGTGCGCCGCCCACGGGGCATAAGTTCCTTGGGCGTCATCTCGTCGGCTTCCAGCAGTTGTTCCCAGTTTTGAATTTCGCGGTGGGTGATGGGCGACTCCAAGACCACCAGCTTGAGGACTTTTTCGTTTTCTTTGATGTTCCGCGCGAGGGAGACTTCCTGTTCGCGCGTCAGCAGGGGCACCTTGCCCATCTCGGAGAGGTACATGCGAATGGAGTTTTGCGTGTCGAGCTCCAGCTCGGGCACGCCAATTTCCTCGTGCGTCTCCGCCTTGGGGCGGCCGTGGTCTTCGCCGCGCTCCACGACGTCGATGCCCATCTCTTCGAGCTTGCCGAACAAGGTATCGAGCTCGTCGGTGGTGAAATTCGTCTCCGGCAGCTTTTGGCTGATTTCCTCATACGTCAAGAACCCGGCCTCTTTGCCGTGTTCGATGAGGCCCCGCACCACGTCTTTGTAATTGAGCGTTTCGCGTCTTTCCAAGGTCATGTCACCGTTCCGTTGGGCCCGCGGGGTCGGGCGTCGCCGCCTTCAACCGTCGGGTCAGTGTCTGATGCCTTTCAAATTTTTCCGCAAACTCCGAGTCCGTCCGGGGCAGGGCCCGCAACTCGCCTTCCAACACATTCTTTTCCCGCTGAAGAGCCTGCCTCTCGAGCCCCGCCAGGGCCCGCTCCAGAGAGCCCGCCGGATCCTCAAAACTTTTCCCCTCGAGCAACAAGGCCGTGAGCCAGGGCCCGTCCGCCGTGCCCAGAACCGCCGTGGCGGCCGCCGGTTCCACGGCGCCGTCGGCCTTCCACTGGTCGCGCCAGTGGCGGAACACCGACAAACAACGCGTGTCGGCAAACCAGCCGTCGGCCTTTTCCGCCCGGGGCCAGAGGGCCGGGTGCGCGCCCAACACCTGAAGCAACTCTTCCTCGGCCGTTCGCATCGACTGTCCGCGCGGGGCGGGCCGCGGCGCCGGCGAAACCGGCTCGGGCCGCGCCGGCGCGCGCTCGCCGCCCTTGCGGCCCATTTCCCGCTTGAGGGCGGCGGCGTCCAAGTTGAGCCGCGCGGCGGCGCGTTTGATCCACTCCTCGCGCAACACCTCGTTGGGCACTCCACCGATGAACTTCAACAGTTCCTCGGCTTTCCGCAACCGCCCGTGCAAATCGCTGAACCCGCTCAAGGACGGCGCCAGCAGGTCCAACCAAAAATCCACCACATCCCGCGCCTCGGACAAAATGCCTTCCATGGCGGCCGCGCCCTTCGCCTGCACGTATTCGTCGGGGTCCAGCCCGTCGGGCACCTGCGCCACCCGCACAAACACATCGTCCTTAAGCAACACATCGGCCGTCCGCCAACTGGCGCGCTGCCCGGCCGGGTCCGGGTCGAACAGCAAAACCGTCTCCTGCGCGTAGCGGCGAAGCAGCTTCGCCTGCTCGGTCGTGAACCCCGTGCCGAGCGGCGCCACGGCGCGATCCACGCCGGCCTGATGCAGCCCCACCACGTCCATGTAACCCTCGACGACAATCGCCCGCCCGTGATCACGAAGCGCCGTGCGCCCCTCGTACAGGCCGTACAGATGCCGGCCTTTGGTGTACACGGGCGTCTCGGGTGAATTGATGTACTTGGGTCCCGCGTCGTCCTCGAGCACCCGCCCGCCGAAGGCGACCACCTGCCCGTACGCATCCCGAATGGGAAAGATCAACCGGCCCGTCAACGTGTCCTGATAGCGGCCTGTGCGGTCCGAGCGGGCGGCGAGGCCCGCCTTCAAGAGCAGCTCAATGGCGACGCCGCGCTTGAGCGCCCGATCCAAAAACCCGTCGCGCCGCGGCGCGTACCCAATGCGAAACCGGTCGATCGTCTCCGGCCGCACGCCGCGCTGGGCCAGCGTCCGCCGGGCGATTTCCGCTTCAGCGGTCGAGCGCAAGTTGTCGCGGTAAAACCCGGCCGCCTCTTCCAGAAGGTTCAACAACGCGTCGCGTTCTTTCGCGCGGCGGCTCGAGGCGTCGTCGTTTTTGTCCCAATCGAGCGGGATGCCCGTCCGCCGAGCCAACTCGCGCAGCGCCTCGGTGAAGGACAACCCTTCCAGCTTCATCACGAACGCCATGATGTCGCCGCCTTCCTGGCAGGCGCCGAAACAATGCCAAAGCCCCTTTTCGGGTTGAAAATAAAACGACGGGGTTCGCTCGTTGTGGAACGGGCAGTTGCCCTTCCACCGGGAACCGGACTGTTTTAGGCTGGGAACGGCCTCCCGCACGACGGCCAGGGGGTCGAGCGCGGCCTTGATCCGGTCCAACGTGTCTCGCGAAACGCCCATGTGTTCCCTCGACGCGGGGACCCCGCGCGGACGGTCGCCCGCCCGCGCGGTCCCGCCGTCAAGACTTAACCGCGGTTCGCGCGCGCCATGCGGCGGCGCATTTTCCGTCGGGACTCGGCCAATTTACGTTTGCGTTTAACGGACGGGGGTTCGTAGAACTCCCGCCGGCGGATTTCCTGCATAATGCCGTTCCGCTCGCATTCGCGTTTGAAGCGACGCAGGGCTTCTTCGATGGACTCCCCGTCGCGCACTTTGACGAAAACCATGATCTCAACACCACCTTCCCGGTCGACCGGAAAAAATAAAAAAAATCACGACCGGCCCAAAGACCGGCTTCGTGAATATAACGTTTGAAAATCTGAAAAGTTCCGCTTGGATCTTAACCCGGCGGCCAGCTGAGCAGCCGGCCCGCCAGGAAATGGTAATGGAGGTGAGCCACCGCCTGCCCCGCGGCGGAGCCGTTGTTGACCACGACGCGAAACCCTTTTTTATCGGGGTCCACCGTCTTGGCCAAGTCGCGAATGGCCCGATGCACGGCGGCCACCAGCCCGTCGTCCTCGTCGGACAAATCGGCGATCCGCGCCACGTGCTTTTTCGGCACGATCAAAAGATGCGTCGGCGCCTGCGGGTGGATGTCTTTGAAAACAAGAACGTCTTTGTTTTCCAAAACAACCTGAGCGGGAATCGTTTTGGCCGCAATTTGACAGAACAAACACTCCATCGCGGGGGCCATTATACCCATCCAATAAGGCTAAAACAAGCAAATTCATTAATTTAAGGCTCTTTTTCCCCCACCCGCGCCTTCACCAGCCGCCCCGGCGCCGCGCCGTCCGGCACCCGCACGCGGATGTAGTTGTCCGTCCAGCCCAGCCCGTCGTCCTCGGCCAGCGCCGTCCGCTCCGTGCCCACAAACCGCGCCCGAAAATCCGCCTTCAGTTTCTCCGACAACTCCACCAGCCGCCGCGTGCGCTCTTGCATCACCGCCGCGGGCCACGGGCGTAACGCCGCCGCCACCGTCCCCGGCCGCTGGGAATAGGGGAACGCGTGCAACCCCGACAACGCCATCTCTTCAATGCGCCGATAAGTCTCCGCGTAGGCGGCCTCGTCTTCGGCCGGGAACCCGGTCAGCACGTCGGCGGTGATCGCCGCATGGGGCAGCCGCTCGCGCACGGCCCGCACCCGGTCGCGGTAGTCGTCATAACGGTACCACCGCCCCATGGCCTCCAACACCCGGTCGCAGGCCGACTGCAGCGGGATGTGAAAATGCGCGCAAATTTTCTCGGTCCCCGCCGCCAAGTCGATCAGCTTGTCCGGCGTCTCCGTCACCTCCAGGGACGACAGCCGCAATCGGAATTCCCCCGGGATGTCGATCAACCGCGCCAACAGCGCGGTCAGGTCCGCCGTGCGCCCGGCCTCGGTTTTCCCTCGGTAGAGCCCCAAGCGAATCCCGGTAAAAACGATCTCCCCGTGTCCGCCCTCCACCAGCCGGCGCACTTCCTCTTCCACCTGCGCCACGGGTTTCGACCAATAGGTCGGCCTTGTTTGGGGGATGATGCAATACCGGCAGGGGGCTTTGCACCCGTCCTGAATTTTGACAAACGCCCTCGCCCGGTTGGCAAATCGGGAGAGCCCCCAAACCTCCGGCGCCGCCTCAAAGCCGACGCACGCCGGCAACGCCGCCTTTTCCGCGTTGGAATAGACTTCCACCCGGGGCGACAACGCCCGCAGTTCCTCCGGCGCGTGCGTCGCGTAACACCCCGTCACAATCACCCGGGAGCGGTCGTTCGCCCGCAACAGCCGCCGGACAAACTGCCGGCACTCCTGGTCGGCCTTGGCCGTCACCGAGCAGGAGTTCACCAAGCAGAGGTCCGCGTCTTTGGGGTCGTCCACGGCCGCGCCGCCGCCGGCGGTCATTTGCTCGCGCAGCAGCTCCGTGTCGTATTGGTTGGCCTTGCAGCCGAAGGTGTGGAAAAAAACTTTGGAAGGACTGGTCACCGCGTGTTGCGCACCCACGATCCCGTCAGGCCGCCCGCGATGGCGATGCCCGTCGCCGGGATGGCCACCATCGGCACCAACAGCCAATAGAGGTTGGATCCCGCCGCGTGTTCCACGGCGCTCCATCGGGTCATCTGCGCCACGGTCATGGGCAATCCCACAATGAGCCCGGCAAGCCACGCCTGCCGCGCGGCCCACGCGCCCGCGATCATTCCCAGCACAAACAACGTCGCCAACAACCACCCCGGCGACAGCGCCACGAAATAAGTGAGCACGAGCCCCGCCGCCGACACGGCCGCCCCTTTGAGCGACAACGCCGCCCACGGAATCGGAGATTTCGAGTTAGGAGTATTCATAAAGTATCGCCGCGGCCACAGCCATCCCCGCGGTCTCTGTTCGCAAGATCCTCTGCCCCAGCGTCACGGGCACCGCGCCCCGCGCCTTGGCCCGCTCCACTTCCTGGGGGGCCAAGCCGCCTTCCGGCCCGATTATAACATGGATCGTCCTTCCCTCCGTCGATCCCTTCTCCCGCCACTCTTTCAAAGCGTCTTTGAGCGTCTTCCCCGCCTCGCTCTCCCAGGGCACCAACACCAAATCCCCCGGCGCCACGGCTTCCAGGGCCCGGTCCAGCCCCACCGGGGCGGCCACGGCGGGCAAATCCGCCCGCCCGCACTGCCGCGCCGCCGCCGTCATGATTTTTTTCCACCGTTCCAGCCGCGCTTCCAGCCGGTCCGCCGGCACGCGCCCCACCACCCGCTCCGTCGTCAGGGGAGCAAAGGCGTCCACGCCCAACTCCGTGCCCTTTTCCAAAATCCATTCCAGCGTGTCGCCCTTGGGCAACGCCTGCACCAGCCTCAGCCGATAGGGCTTCGGCTCCGCCGGGGCCTGGGCCACCACGCGCCCTTCCACCTTCTCCGGGCTCACGCTCTCCAAGACGCCCCGAAAAGCCCGGTTCTCCCCGTCAAAGAGGCCGATCTCGTCCCCGACTTTGTGCCGCAGCACCACCGCCACATGCCGCGCCTCGTCGGGCGACAGCCAAAATCGCCCCGCCTTGATCTGCTCCGGCGGCACAAAGTGGTGCGGCATCATCGACCCCTGAATAAATTAAGGCCTATCTGGCCGGGGTGATTTTGGGGCGCCGACAAGGAACGACGAGGGAGCATAGCGGGACTATGCGACCGAGGAGTGACGCCGTCGCCGCTCCGAAAGCACCCCGGCCCTTCGGGGAGGCCCGCCTTTGCGCGACTTCTTCGTTGCTCATCAGTCACAATGGACCCGCATTGCTCCCTCTTCGCGCCTCGAATTCGCACAAATTCAGTCCTCCCAGATGGGTCTTAATTTATTCAGGGGTCGATCTATTTCCCGAACGTCTTTTTAAAAAACCCTTCGTCGCTGATTCCCGTCTCGCCGAGCGACTGGCCCAACTCCGCCAACAGCCGCCGCTGGTCCTTGGTCAACTTGGTGGGCACATCCACAATCACTTTGACAAACAAATCACCTCTCGGCCCGCCGCGCAAGTTCGGCATGCCCGCCCCCCGCACGCGGAGCAACGCCCCCGACTGCGTCCCCCCCCGCCACATGGATTTTCACGGGCTTTTCCAAAGTCGGTATCTCCACATCCCCGCCCAAGGCGGCCAACGGCGTCGACACGTGTTTTTCCGTCAATATGTTGTCGCCGTCGCGCTCAAACCGCTCGTCCGCCCGCACGTGGACCACCACATAGAGATCCCCCGCCGCGCTGCCGCGCTCGCCGGCCTCGCCACCGCCCGTCACGCGGAGCACCGTGCCGTCCTCCACCCCGGGCGGAATGCGCAAGGTCACGTTCTCCGTGGTCCGCGTCCGCCCGTGCCCACGGCAGTCGGGGCAGGGCGTGTCCACGGCCTGCCCGCTCCCCTGGCACCGCGCGCACGTCTGCGCCAGGGTAAAAAATCCTCGCGTCACCCGCACCTGCCCATGCCCCCGGCAGTCCGGGCAGGTTTTGACGCTCGTGCCCGGCTTCGCCCCCGTCCCCCGGCACTTGTCGCAAGAGACGGACCGCGCCACCCGCACCGACGTCTGCGCCCCGGTGAACGCCTCTTCCAGCGACACCGTGTGCTCGTATTGAATGTCCTGGCCTTTTTTCGGCCCCCGGCGCGACCGCCCGCCCCCGCCGAACATGTCCCCGAACACGCTGGAGAACACGTCCCCAAAATCTCCCGTCGAAAACCCGCCAAATCCGCCCGCCCCCGGCCCGCCGCCGGCCGCGCCGCTGACGCCCGCGTGGCCGTACTGGTCGTAGGCCTGCCTCTTCTCCGCGTTCGACAGCGCGTCATAGGCCTCGTTGATTTCTTTCAGGCGTTCCTCGGCGGCCTTGTCGTTGGGGTTCCGGTCCGGGTGGTTCTGCAGCGCCAGCTTCCGGTAAGCCTGTTTCAGCTCCTCCGGGCTCGCGCTCTTCGACACGCCGAGAACTTCATAGTAATCACGCTTCGAGGCCATTAATAGTCCTTAAACAAAAATTGAAATTCCACCCGACTGAACCGACAGAACATGACCATCAGCCATTGACCAGAAAACAATTTCTTTAAAAGGCGCAATGTCTAAGAATACGTCAGGAAAAATCTTCGGTAGGACAAGCCAATCGGATTTTCCCATTTCCAAGGACATATGGTCATTTGCAAACACACTCAGCAATAGCGGGCGAGAGAGATCGTAGCTTTTCCCTAATTCTTTTTTCTCCTGGACCTTTTCGGCCATTCGCTTCTGATAAACGGGGATCAGACTTTCATCCAATTTAAACGTCGCGCACTCGCTAGCATTTTTTAAGTGATGATTTGGAACACTCGTGTTGGACATATACACGGAGGTGAGCTCAACACCAAATTCTTGATTTCCTGGCTTCGCTTTTACGATACAGTCAGGTCTTTCCCTATCCGCAACAATTAATTCAAGCTTTTGACCATGGGGAAGTTTCCGATAAAGCTCAACAAAACGCATCAACTCCAACTCCTGCCGACGCGTTTTATTCGGCCACTTAATCATAACCATGGTCGGGCTCCTACTCGTAATGACTCCACAGCCGAATCACTTTGACGGTTTTTACCTTCGGAAGAACCTGGTAAACCAACCGGTGTTGGACATTAATTCGCCGTGAATAGGCTCCTGCCAAATCCCCCACAAGCTTCTCGAAGGGGGGCGGATTTTGAAATGGATTGCTTTCCAAAACTTTCAACAGGCCCTCCGCCTTTGGCTTCAACCCCGCAGACGCAAGTTTTTTAGCGTCTTTCTGGGCCTGTTTGGTGTAAAAAAGCTGCCAGCTCACCAGTTGAGCTTTTTGGAAAGTTTATTGACCGGGGTTTTGAGGCCCGCCCGAATGGACTCCCGCATCCCCGGAATGGAGAGTAAATAGAGGGTCTCTTGGATGGAACGCCAATCCTCGTCGGAAATCAGCACGGCGTTGTGCCTCTTGCCGGTGATCTGAATCGGTTCGTGGGTTTCCGCCGTTTGGTCGAGCAGCTTGTACAGGGACGTCCGGGCAACGGTCGCGGTCAGTGTCGTCATAAGTGGTCCCTCCACCCAAAGCGTACGCTATCACGTACCATTTGTCAATGTCTTATTTTGAGCGCCCACCTTTTTTCCTTCTCCTTTTGGGGCGGATGAAGGCATCTTCCTCTCTGGTGGTACTATGCTTCTTCTCTGAGCCTTCGACACGCCGCTCTCCGGCGGCACAGCCAATTTTTTCTTGGTGGTTCTTGGCTCTGCCCTTGGCCTTCCCCCCTTTGAGGCGCTTCAAGCGCGCCGTTTTCGGGGCAGCGGCCGCCGATCTCTTTGCGGCTCTTTTGACTTCCCCATCCCCCTGGGCCGCCCATGAGCGAGGAATTTGCTCGGCAGCGGGTCGGCCGGCTTTGTCCGACCGGCCGTTGGGCCTTTGAGGCCGGGAGTTAACCGGCCGCCGACAAATTCCGAGCGAATGGCCCCCGGGGGCGCGTTTTTGGGTCCAGGGCCATTTTTGCGCGTCCAAAAATGGCCCTGGCCGGGTGCGGGCCGG
>Ga0268298_10002446_pt1 | contig 20312 bp, 14 predicted proteins | sample WWTPWeurt_MetaG_FD_194462 | JGI IMG/M metagenome (GOLD analysis project Ga0268298, IMG submission 194462) | Activated sludge microbial communities from WWTP in Nijmegen, Gelderland, Netherland - WWTP Weurt | ecosystem: Engineered > WWTP > Aerobic digester > Activated sludge | place... | reverse complement strand
ACTTATCATTCGCGCAAATTGAGAAGCGGTTTGGGCTGAGATTCAGCTAACCGCAGATAAATATCGTTCGGCAAGTGAAGTAATGAGAGGATGTGCTCTTGTGTTGAGGTCAATGGTGTGACATGGTAATGCGTTGCCGTACCCTGTTGAACAATCGAAAAGGTAATGTTGCCGAAAGCTTCCAGCAACCGTTCGGTGGTGGGCAGGTTGGTGGCTTGGGTCTTGGAGGCCGGATTGAGGCCAGCAATTGTTTCTCCGCGTTGAGCCAGTTCACGGCGCACCCGAAATTCCATCAGGACAATCACGCGCAAAGCCAGAAACAACAACCAGGTCAGACCACAGATACGCTGTTGGTCATGCAAGAACACCGGGCGAATGTGCAAATTACGACTTTTGAGCCGGGAAATACCTCGTTCCAAACGGGGTTGGCGACGATAAGTCAGTACCAGGTCGAGGTCACTATACTTGTCCGTGGGAGTGTTACTGAGATAAACCTGCCAACCCAATCGGGCTACCATCCTTTGCCACGCCTCATCATCATCGTGATAGGTGGCTACCCGCCAACTCAGTCCACCATCAGAATGCGCCTCGGCTTTGAATGTCACCGTGACAACCCCATCCAGTTTGTATTTGTGCAACAAAGCGGCTGTTACCTCAGCCAGTTCTTCTTGGGTGCGATACCGTTTCCGTCCTTGTTTTGGGGCCGTTGCCAGCCTAGCCAATGCTCCGTACAGCCGTGCACGGGCTTGTTCCCGTTTCTTGGTCAGCCCGGTCTGCATCGCCTCAGAACGGGTCACGAGAACCCGCTCCGTCCAGGTGAACGATTCCTCGGTATCAGAAGGTGTATAAGTTTGTTGGCGTTCCCAACTATACAGATGGGCCATCCTCTTGATCTCGCCGGTGCGTTCATCTATCTGCGTCAATACCTGCCATTCTTTTTCATGGGCCAGGGCTGTTTCCACCCATTGGTTCAGTTCGGTTGCCTCAGCCGCCGGCTCACGGAAGGCCGTCAAGTAAAAACTCCCCTGAGTCGCCAGGTAAGCCCGCGTCTTTATCGCCCCCATCTTGCTATCACCCACCGCCAGGAAGCGTCGGTGGCCGAGCGTTGCCACCGCACTATCATAAGACGGGATGTACAGCCCATCATCAGCCCGCTTACCGTTGACAACTTGGCACGTCAAGGGCAAACCAGCCGGATCCAAGGTGGAGAGCATCACTTTGAACTGGGCCAGATCAGGGCGATGGTCTTTGCTGTGTCCATAACCGATCACGCTATCCCTTTCCTCTGGGTTTCCCTCATCCGCTTCCTGATAGACAGAGACGGTTGTGCTATCATGGCGTATCGTCTCCGTGGGCAATTCATACAGGGTCAGCCAATCTTGCACCAAGACCACATCCAGGGCCGTCTGGTGTTGGTCATCCCCCAACAGCGTCAGGCAATGAGCCAGGCGGTCATCGGTGAAATCAGTGTCGCGCAGTTGAATAGCCCAGAGCCGATTGAACAATTCCTCACGCTGGTTCACCCATTCGCGTACCGCCACCAATCGGTGGTCATGCTCGGTCAAGATATAGCACAACCAGATGGTGATAATTGTCCCGACGCTGATTCCTTGCCAATGACCATGGGTCTTTATCTGGCGATCTATTTGTTGCGGTATGCCCATCTCTATCATGATAGCCAGTAACAAAGGAATGTCGTCTATTCGTTGGTGGGTCATTTGTAAAGTTGTCATCCTTCAACTTTATGACAACTTGAAACTCGTTCAAAATTTACGCGAAAAGTAAGTATCTAGTTTCCACTTATATATGTCGCTGTGCTGTATGTGGCTTGGAAAAATCTCGAACCTATGATTGATATAAAGGATTCCATCTTCATAATAGGGTGTTTTGAACACGCAGCAATACTGTTTCAGGATTTCAGCACTTAAATCATGGCGCAGAACTGCTTTTCGTAACATCTCCCACTGGCTCTTAGTTTCTCCACTATCCTTGCCAGAACGAACATCTTCCAATTGTTCTACCAATCCTCGAATCGCTTCACGGCAACGGGATTGTACAACTACGAGTCGTTCTTCTTTCCATTTTCGCATTAACCGTTCGTCAACCTGGGTTTGAGCCGCGATTTGTTCTAATACCTGCTGAAGATTATTTGAGATTGTTGCCTGTCGTTTTTCTCTGATGTACTCATACTGTGGGCGCGTACAGAATATTTGGAAGTCATTGAAGGCTTCGGAACAAAGCACTATCGTTTGGTCGGCCATTGGATGCCAAACCCGCTCAATACGCCCTAATGCTTGAATGCAACTGGCAATCCGGTTCAAGCGAGCATCGTCGGCAATTGGCCCTATACTCTTGTGGTAGTCCTCATTTAATGTTGGTTTACGGACATTGTTGAGTATAGAACGAAACCAAGCATCACTAACAATCTTGCCTTCAAACAGCTTCGCCAAATACCAAAAGTTTTTCTTCAAAATTGCGTTACGTTTCCCCGGATCAGCTTCAGCGTGTACCTGGCCAAAGAAAAAATAGGGCACTTCTAAGAGGTGGATGTTTTTGAAGTCTGTTTCCTCGGTACTGTCAGGAGCAGGAAGATATTGTAAGTTCACCCCATTACCTGCGGAGGGATATTGTGTCACTAAAATAACTGGTTTTCCCTCCCAAAAGAGCTGATGATACTGTTTCTTAGCGGACTCGCTTGACTGTATCAATCTAGCTTGAGCCGCATCATAAAAGATGATGACAAATTCTCTATCCTGATAGATAAGGTCATACACGACGAATAATTGATCGTTGCCATTACGTTCCTTGACCAAATAGAACCCATCTTCCGGTTGAGGGTAATGTTCAAACAAATACTTGATTTGAGCAAAGGTATTGAAGAATAACAGGTGAGTATCTGATGCCCATTCGTCTGGGGGACGGGTTTCAATCACCCACTGTAAAGTAGCAAAGAATTGTTCAACTCGTTCTCGCCGATGCCCTGACGAATCATCTCCGCCAAATCCTTCGTCGCTGGCCACAGCTTTAATAAACTTAGCCAGGCGATTACCGTCTACTTGGCTAAGTTTATTGGCACGCAATACTCTAATTTTATTTCCTCGCTTTTCCTGTTTTTGGGCATTTAGCTGTTGAATAATCGCAGTGTCAGTGTCATTAACATCGTAATAAATGACATCCGTTTGTTTTCTCAGCCAATCAATGCTGAAATTACGGACATGGCGAGGAATATCGGCCGTTGCTGACAATCCAAACACCAGATTGTTTGCAGCTAAACTATGCAGAATCTTCTCTGGGGTAGTGTAGATAGAGTAATGTCGAAAGGTCACTTCTTGGACATCAGTTTCCTGCTGCAAATCGTGTATTTCATATAGGCCATACCCTGAATCCAGTAAATTATCAAACCGAGTATTTTGTTGGCGTGGAGGGCGGGGTAGCTGCGTTATGAGGGGAATGAGCCTGAAAAAGTCAGTAGCCTCAAAGCAATGTCGGAGCATTTCTTCGTGGACAATAGGAGATTCATTCTCCAGTTGCTTAAATAGGTACACAATTCGAGTGCTGGCATCATGTACAGTATCAAACAAACGAATGGCTTTCAAGTGCTTGTTACCCTTATCACTTGTTTCTTGCTCCACGATCTGGAAAGAACGATCAGTCTGTTCCAAGTATAATGGACTGCTGGTGACAGTATGATTCGTTTGAAAAATAGCGGCTCCGCGCTTGGGCAGGGAAGATGTGAACTGATTGATAGTTGGGAAATTGATGTCAGCCTCATCTCGTAATTTATCAATTATCTCTACAATTTCCTCAATACGTTTTCGGGCGGTTGGGTTAATGGGGTATGCTTGTAAAGGAAGTTTGTGGTACTTCATCGCATTGTAGAAAAATTCTACCAGCCGAAATGGTTGACTTATCTGCTTGGTATCACACAATAAGTCAATGAGGTCGTTTTCCAAGAAATCAAACTCATCGAGAAAGATAATATGATTGCCATCTCCTTCTTTAAGGCGGTTGAGATTGATTACAGCCTGTCCATTGAAAAAACCCCGAAACGCTTTTTGAATGGTAGTTAACAACACTTTAGCTTCGGGGTTTCGCTTGAAAGCTATATAAGGAAATAAGGACTGAATAGCCGGATTTGTTGTGAGTTCTTCATAGGTTTTCGTCTTTTGATAATCAGCTAAAACAACTTGAAAAAAGCGGATAACTTCATACAGTTCTCTTTGAAGGGTCTTTTCAAGCAATGGGCTATGTTCTAACTCACCCTTCACCCGCCTGATATAGTTAATGGTTTCCAAGAGCTTGGAATAGGTGAGGCGACGTTTTGTGGATGGTTTGGCTTTTTGTATTGGGAGGGAATGGAGAAGATCGTGAAATTCGCCACTACTTTTTCCGAAAATTGTATCCAAGACAACTTCACTGTCACTTCGCAAATGAATATAGTTTATTCTCCGCTCTCGTAGTTTGTCAGCCATTTCATTGAGGAGCTGGATACGATTCGCACAATAGATGAATTGACGGTCGTTTGTTGGCGCATATTGAACTACGTCCACAATGCCACTGGTTTTACCCAGGCCAGTTCCCCCTAGAACAAGCTTGAACCCATTGGTTTCTTGTTCAATGATACGATTGTAATAAGTATAATACGGATGCTTGTTCATAATCACCCTTGAATAGGTTGGTTGTACATTCAAACATTGTCTTATTACGATTTGTACTTACTTGCAGTTTTATGCACAAGATACGCTCGCATGTTCGGGTGTCAAGTATTGTTAAAATTTTGCAACAAGTCAAGTAAACCGCATTAAAAACACGAGATAGGAGAGCAACCTGTCTATAAGTCAGGCTGTACTGGACCCCTGTAGAAAACTTTGTGCTGTCTAAAATAAAAGCCATCTCTCAATTCTGAGGAAGACCATAATTTAGGAGTGGTCACCAAATTTGAGGAGAATTACGATGGTTGATGCAAGAAATTTCCACGACATGGTAATAACGCAACTAGTCGGAGCCAAAATTGTTCAGGCGATCATTGATCCCGATGAGGAATTCGCCGGCTTTACGATTGAACTCCCAGATGGAACATAGAAAAACGTGTGGGTTCTTCGAGATCCCGAAGGTAATGGCTGTGGTTTCCTGGAAGTTGTTGACGAAACTGAATGATGTGAGCTTTGGCTTGGGTAATAGGCCCTAACCTAGCGAAGCTGTCATATGACGCAGGATAGAGCCTAAATCTGGTGCTTTTTACTGCGTTCTACACTCATTTTTCGGCATTATGGCTGCGATGAGCATTCTGAATAGGTTCTATTTTTTTGCATCGCTTAATCCTAGTCATCTTGGGCCCATTCGGTCTTTTGGAACGGTTATAACGAAATAGAAAGCACTTTCTATTTAGAATAGATTACACGATCGTAAATGAATGAGCGTTTAGGTCGAGAGGACCTCTTTCTCGTAGAACTCAATTATCTTGTCAGTTGTTTGGAGAACGATTACAACGGCACGGGTTACTGTCTCTACCAAATCATCAACACTGTTCCAATCAGAGGGATCACCTTTTGTGCCTATTGTTAGTGTCTTTACTCCCTTCCTGGTATCTTTCCACCTTGAATCTCTGTTAAAGTGTTTACGATAGAGTAAAAGTGCAACACCCGTAAGGGAAAACGGCCGAGAGAAATGTCAGCACCTGGCACTTTCCGTTAGTATTCCAAACTGAATACCAACGGAGGTGAAAGGAGATGTTGACCGTGACAGGATGGGAAGAGATTCGGCGAGCTTACCACGTCGAAGAAAAGAGTCTGCGCGAGATCGTCCGAGAGACAGGGCGGGCCTGGCGAACAGTGAAGAAGATGGCGGAATCAGATGAGCCACCGCGCTACCAGCGGCAGGAACCACCAGTCGCCCAGAAGTTAGGGCCGTACAAAGAGCGGGTGCAAGGGTTGCTGGCCGAAAACAAGCAGCTACCGCGCAAACAGCGGTGGACAGCACCGCGTATCTTCCGGCAGATTCGAGAGGAAGGATACAGCGGGGCAGAGTCCACCGTGCGGCATTATGTCGGCCAGGTACGCAAACTCCAGAAGCAGCCAGCGGTCTTTCTGCCGCTGGCCTTTGACCCTGGCACGGATGCCCAGATGGATTGGGGTGAAGGGGTGGTTATCATGAACGGCCAGCCGGTGACGGTGCAGTTGTTCCTGATGAAATTGAGCTACTCACGGCGGACATTTATGATGGCCTTTCCGGGTCAGAAGCAAGAGGCGTTCTTCGCTGGCCATGTGGCGGCTTTTAACTTCTTCGGCGGCGTCCCCCATCGTCTCAGCTACGATAACCTCAAGACGGCGGTGAAAGAGATTCTCCAGGGCCGACATCGGGTTGAGCAGGAGGCATTCTTCCACTTTCGCGGCTACTACCTGTTTGAGAGCCACTTCTGCACGCCAGGAGCCGGTAACGAGAAAGGGCAGGTTGAGCACAGTGTTGGCTTCAACCGGCGCAACTTCCTGGTGCCGCTGCCAGAAGTCAACAGTTTTGCCGAACTCAACGACTTTCTGCGTCAGCAGTGCCTGGCCGATGATGAGCGCCAGGTAGACGGGCAGCCCAAGCCCATCGGCCAGATGTGGCAGGCGGAGCGGGATTGGTTGCGACCCTTACCGGCTCGTGCCTTTGACTGCTGCCGGACGACGACGGTGAGCCTTAATCGTTACAGCCAGGTGCAGTTGGAGACCAACCGCTACTCGGTGCCGACCAACCGCGGCTGTCCCCAACTGACAGCCAAACTGTATCCGTTTGAGGTCAAGCTTTACCGGCCAGACGAAAGCGAACCCATCGCCGTTCATCCCCGAAGCTATGGCCAGAACCAGGAAATCCTGGACCCGTTGCACTATCTCCCTCTCTTGCTACAACGGCCGGGAGCCTTTGAACATGCCAAACCGGTTCGCCAGTGGCGGGAGAAATGGCCGCCGGTGTACGAGGCCTTGTTGACCCACCTGCGTGACAAGTGGCCCGATGACCGGGGCATTCGCGAGTTCATCGCCATCCTCTATCTGCACCGCGACTACAGCCAGGCCGAACTGGAACAAGCCATCGAAGCGGCTCTGGCGCATCACTGCGCCCATGCTGATGGCGTTCGCCTGTGGCTCAACCAGCAACGACAACCCGTTCTGTCCTTCCCCACGCTTGACTTGGCCGGCCGGCCCCGTCTGGTCGGTATTGGTCAGCAGGCGGTGCGAGCCGGTGCTTACGATATCTTGCTGGGAGGTGACTGATGTCCGAAGTCGTGGATAAAGTCATCCTGGAAAGCTACCTACGGAAACTGTACCTGTCGGCCATGATTCGCCACTATGAAGCCTTCGCCGCCGAGGCTGCCCAGAGCAACCAGAGCTACAGCCGCTACTTGCTGGCTTTGGCCGAGCAGGAGCTGCTGGAGCGGGATGTCCGTCGCTGTGACCGGCGGGTGAAAGAGGCCAAGTTCCCGGTGCTCAAAGACCTCAGCAGCTTTGACTTCGCGGCCATTCCCCAACTCAATCCCCACTCAATTCGCCAACTGGCCCAGGGCGATTACATTGACCGCGTCGAGCCAGTTATCCTGGTCGGAAATCCCGGATTGGGCAAGACCCATATCGCCACCGCCCTTGCCGTCGCTGCGGCCCGGCAAATGCGGCGCGTCCGTTTTTACAATGCGGCGGCTCTGGTCAACGAACTGCTGGCTGCCCAGGCCGAGGGCCGGCTAACTTCCTTCCTCAACAAAGCCCTCAACTGGCAGCTCATCGTCCTGGACGAACTGGGCTTTATTCCTTTCACCAACAGTGGGGCCCAGTTGATGTTCCAGTTCTGTTCTACTCTCTACCAGCGGGTGGCCTTGATTATTACGACCAACCTCAAGTTTGCCGACTGGACGCAGCTATTTGGCGACGAACGTTTGACAGTTGCCTTGCTCGACCGGTTGACCCACCGGGCGCATATCATCGAATTCGTCGGCGACTCTTATCGCTTCCGCGAGCGGCAACGCCGTCAGGAAGCTGGTTGAGAACCAGGGGTGGTTCAATCACCCCCCAACGCTTTTGGAGGCTGACCTGTGCAAGCGCACAAAAACGACGATTTAGATGCCCTGATGATGGTCATGACTGCCCAAGAAGCGGCCAGGCTGTGGCGACTCAGTCGGAATGCCGTCAGTGATGCTTGCCGACGGGGAGCCTTGCGCAGTCGTCGCTCTGGTCAGACCTGGCTGGTGACGGTAGCGGATATGTTGACCTACCAGCGCGGCCGCTACTGGCCGACTCTGATCCCACCAGAGCTGAAGCCAGCCCTGGACCAGGCCCGTGCCCTCATGGGCAATGACGACTGATTGCAGGGCAACTGCCCCGATGACTGTACAATGTGGTGACGCTTTAAGCGGCCGTCTGCTGACATTTTAGACGGCCGCTAAAAATGAGATTAGTCGAAAGTGCTGACATTTTGTTCGGCCGATTGTTGCATTTTCCTCTTGCCAAAAACATTAAAGCGAATGCCCCAGCTTTGAACAATAGGAGGGTCGTTGTGTACCCAATCATTACGATATTTGAGCACTGTCTTCCAATCGGGGTCTTGAAGTAAGTCCGACCACGTTTTGGTGATGGCTATATTATGGCGATTTTGGGGTATTGGGCGTAACTGGCGGAAAAATCCGGGTTGGCTTTACATAAATTTGAGCGTTGTCGGTCTAACAAAACGGTCGTTTTATTTAACTCGTTTTGGCTGCTACTGGCTGCTCCCAGAGGAAGCCAGGCGTTCAATAGGGGAGAAAAGAGCAAATGGGAATGGCTAACTCACGTGCTTAGCGTTGGATTTTTCGCCACTTCTATAAAAAGGCGGTTAAGGACTGCCTGCCTCTAGGCAATCAAACTTGACCAAAAGAAAGGAACATATGTTTTTGTTGCTTCGATCAAGGGGAAGAACATCTGCTTTTGGTCAAAACAACAAAAAAAATCTGAAACAGCATTTCTTTTTATCGTTCAGATACTTAGCGGATCTTTGTGTATGTTTCTGGAAGATACCCTAATTAGGTGAAGTAGTTGGTTTGTTAGTTTAAACTCCCGAGTCAAAAATCTCTCTTTTCCTTAGAGTGGGGGGCTTCTGGCCCATACCATATGCCAGTAATACTCCAGAGTTCATAACATGCCAGCCACTCAGACACCCAGGGAATGATTGTTTTATATATAAATTTGTCACGAGTCCAGCTTCTGTCCTTAGGGTAATAAAGACAGAGAGACTTATCTAAATACCGGTGCGGAGCGTTGGGATCAATAGTAGGGCTCAAAACCCATACTTTGGGACGACGTGAACTGTACTCTACTTTAATCTGGTATACAGGAGACTCATTTGTCGGCCGTAAGCATCCAATCCATGTGGGACGTTGCTTTATCCTTCTATACTTTAGCTGTGGAAAGTATGATTTCATGGCATGTATTTGCATGCCAAGGTTGATCTGGCTATTCCCAAATCTCATTAGTCTTTACCAAAAAAACGATGGGGCTGATTAGACACCGACTTACCACTAGGTTTGCTCGTTGACAGTATACCCTGGGGTCCAGTATATAAACTACCAGTGAGAAGTGCTTCCTTTATAGCCTCACCTCTAGCTTTGGCATCCTCAACGGTAACCAAATTTTTCCAGTACGTGTGCTTAAACACTTTATTCCATGCGTTGGCAGCTTTTTCGCGATCACAGGTAGCATCGAATAATGGGGACAGCCAATTTAGCGCATCACATAGTTTGTCTCTAAATTGTATAGCCTGATTTCTATATTCATCTTTGTAAGTCAACCAATAGTTAGGATCGACCGGATTTCTTACTTCCACGGAAACTAGCAATCTATAATAAATCGCTTGCATTGTTTCATAGAGAGACCTGTCATCGCGGTAATAGTCAGGTACGTACTTCTCTGAAACTAAAGTAGAGATAATAAGCCCACCTGGTAAACACCAACTGGAACGGGTCTTTGAAAAATACTTCAAAAGCTGCACAATGCGTCGCATTTGCTTTGCCTCAACCGTAGCCCCATTGCTCTTGGTTGGGCTAAGCAACTCAACTCGATACTTGAACCAGTTGGTAATTTCCGCCGGATCTCTACGGCACCAATCAACCCCTGCATGTTCAATAACTTCGTAACCGTAAATATCCGTATAAACTCTATGAACGGCCAAATCAACATGGTATCCATCTTTATACCAGACTGTCACCGCATTGGTTCGAGCTTCAGGATCATGACTGAAGTTACCTCCGCCTTCTTTGATTCCAGCCAAAACACGCTGACGAGCATTATATGGATTCTCTGGTAAGTCTTCCCGCTTAAAAATTGTGGCCGTATCAATGTCATGATCGGTATCCGGATTATTCTCTGGGCGTTGATTCATGGTTTTCATGGCCCGGCCACCCTGTGTGGGGGTTCTTTCTGGGCCGTTGTATCCTAGCTTTTTTAGGCCCTTGTTCAATCGGTCTATATTTTTCTGACGAACAGTGTCTAACTCTTCAACTTTTTCCGGCTTCAGCCTTACATGCTCTTTGAAAAACGTGCTCAATTCCGGGTGCATATCAAACATGTCAATCTCCTAAACATTTCTGAAATCAATTACTTCACCGGTCCCGATGTTAACAGCCCATCCATATGCAGGATGATCTTTATTCGAATAGTTGTAAGCTAAAATCTCAGGGTCTATTGTCTTGCTTACTTGTTGGCCAAACCTAAACGCTACTGTTGGAGGTACAGACATAAAAAGATGAACTCGTTTTCGGTTAGGAAAATGAGCATTGATGTCCACGAGCAACTCATGAAACATCCGCGTATAGCTATCAAGTTGTGCCTCACTGGTAACAACATCTGTCCGAGGTTCATCAAGCCTTAAATGAAATGAAGCCAGAGGCTGTTTAACAATCCCCTCAATCTGATCTTCCCTCACGGAGTAACTTATACTAACCCGAATGATCACATCCCCTGACTCTAATGAAGACTTTTTTATAGTTTTTTCAAGTCGCAACTTGGATCCCCGACCAGATTTTTTTAATGGAATCCAACAGCCTGTCTGGCGATTGGTGGCGAACACATCCACCATTTGTCTGTTCACCTGATAACCGACATAAAACATCAACGGTATATGTGCCAGACCAAAATAACCAACATGGGAAGACGGATAGATATCAATAAAATCGTTAAGTTGCTTTATGAGATCGTTTTGCCGCTGTAACGCCACTTGTGGATTAACAAAAACCCCGTTGTTATAAAGATCAGTCTGGTCTATTGAGATTTCCTTGAATTCAAGACCTACGTACTCAAGAAGCTCCTTTTGCGACGTAGCCTTTATGGACGCCCGTTTATTTAATGAAAGGTGATGAATGGCGATGAAGCTACCATTAACTTCTGAGTCCGTCGGTTTTGGCTTGTCTTTTGGGAGCGCACCTGTTTTTAGAAACGAAACGAAAAAATTCCCTGCATTGGCAAGAGCCAATTCTCGGGAATTATCACTTTTATTTTCATCGGCATAATCACTCACACCTCGTATGGCAATAAAGCGTGGCCTATACAGCCTTCCGGCAGCGGCTCTGGCAACCCCATAAGACTCCATCTCAATGCCGAGCAATTTAGGGTCTGCTTGCTTTAGCTTTTCGACAGCTTTCGTGTCAGCAACCACTTTTTCTCCAGCTGCAAATGGGCCGAACTTAACCTTGTGAGTACCACGATATGAAGAAGCGAAGTCAGCCAATCTGCTTCTTAGGAGCAGATCAGATTGATAAGAGCTAGGTCTTACCTCAACATCCTCTGGTTTTAGCTTTGCTAGTTCATAATAGGAAATATGAGTAGGTACAATAACATCGCCCAGCTTAACCTCACTTTCAATACCAGCAGCTAACCCGAACATAATCACATAACTAGGGCTCAAATCTTGTATGGCACAAGTTGCACCTACTCCTGATCCGGTATTGCCCATATCATGCAAGCACGTCGCTGCGCAAAAATAAAAAACCCCTTCCTTTTCTGTCTGGAGGGGGCCAATATGATACGTAAGCTGGCAGGTTTCTGATTGAATCTTTTGATCTAACGCGAAAACAAGACGTAAAGCTTCAAACTCTTCAGGAAGCGCCGTGATTATTAAAACATCAACTGACTTAGTCACCATATATCCGCCATAACGAAGCAATTGTTGTGTTATCCCGCTCTTTTCGAATTAGTATACCCACGTTTTGTTAGATCAAAATAAGAGTCAGAAAATTCGTTCTACCCTAAACTTGTAATGCGCGCCTTTGACATTTCGCAGAGATGTACAGTCATCTACAGCCAACTTCCAGAGAACCTTTATTTATCCCTATAATGGGCACAACTTTTTTCCACCTTTCTCTCGTCTCAACCATTCTCCATTTGCTGCCACAATCCAAATCGCCTAGTCCGCAATTGGTGTCTTTGCCAGTACACATCGGACTTCTGTCCGCGGCCGCAACCCCGCACCGCCTCTTTGCCATTGGGGTAGTACCGTTTCTCTAGCCGTTGCGTCTCAGCCTTTCCTTCAACGTTCCCCGGCATCCCTTGCATAACCAGGTCTTTGAGTTCACGATTGATCCGCTTCTGCCGACCCTTGGGCCGGTGCTGGTGTTGCCCCAGATAACTATTGGGCAATTGCCAGGCCAGATACGATTTACCCTTGGCCCCTTGTTGGCCACGATAATCCGTCAATTCAAATACTGCCTGGCCCTGTACCCAGGCTCGATTCTCTCGATTCTCCTCAGTCGCCACTTCACCCACAGCGAAGTTCGTCTGCACCTTTAGCTTTGTCTGTTTCTCGTAAGTCCGTTGGCTCGACGCCCCTACCCCACTTAACCCGGCCAGGGTCACACGAGCAATAGGCATCACCTCGCGGCCGCGTACTGATTCTTTGGCGCGGCCGCTGTGAAAGGCCGTGTATAGATGGGCACGAAACGCACCGATCCCTTCTACTAAAGCCGCTACCGGCAACGCCACCGGCCGCCCAGTAAGCCGTTCCACGCCTAAGGCCAAAGCCACTTTGGCCACAGACTTCAGCCAGAGATGCTCCCGGTCGCGAGTCCAGAAAACCCCTTCCCCTTCGCGGAGCAGGTTGCGCCATTGTCGTTGGCCACATAGCCGTAGCGGTGAAGATTCTTTCACCAGCAGTTCTTTGGCTCTTTCAGTGAGGATACTCCCCTGCCCTTCTGTATCTATGGCCCGTAACATGAGCCACAATCGCCCTGGCGCGGTCATCTCCCGGCGTAACATTCCCAGGCCGATATCTGGGTACAACTTGACCCAATCTCCAGGTGTAGGGATATGCGACAAATTATTCGCATAGATATTAACAGCTTCTCCCACACCCTGACCCACTAAATCCTGAACTTTGTTTCGGTCTGCGGCCGCGTCTTCCCCACTCCCCCTCTCTTGTCCACTTCCATCAGCCACCTGTTTTGAACTCTGCTGTCCCCTGCGTAACAAGGCGGTCAAGGACGCACTACCCCAACCGAGATGCTCAGGTAGAGTGGCAATGATCGCGGCCGCAGATTCCGGTTGTGCCGGTGGTGTCTGGCAGAGGGGGATGTACTCTCCCTGCCCCACCGGCAACCCATCCGTCTGGCGGGCCAGTCGTGCCTGGGCCTGTTGCTCTTGAAGTCGCCTATTCGCCTCTATTAGGACCAATGAAGGCGTGGCAGAGGATTCAGCCATTTGGTGGGCATGGGTAGGATGTGTGTTGATGGCTATGCGAATACACATGCCATTGACACAAAACCTACCTCGTGCTATTCTCCTAAGTGAGCTAGGCCGCATAGGGGAAACGCACAAAACCCCCCTCCCCATTAAAGGGGCTTCAAAAAAAGATCAGGGTGTTGACGCACCAAAATCCAAGAAGTATGCGACTGAGTTGATAATGAAACTCTTGCAAGCAAAGCCAGCGTTGACGCGCTGGTTTTTTGCTTTCTGGGAGCCTGAGCTACCAGCCAGTAGCGAACAAGTTATCCTGTTCATCACTGGCCGATTTCCCCGTCACCCAAGCCACTAAATCAGCTTCCTATCACACCTGATCAAGTCATTGACCAGAGCCAAACGCATCAGGTTTGCAGTTGTTTCTGGCTGACCCTTGTCCACATAGAACCCTGAGTAATCGATGGATTATCATGGCGCATCATGAACATCTTTTTTGCGGCTCCTGGTACACAACCTTATCCACGTTATGGGTCGCGGCACACCGGATAGAACCAACGAATTAGTCTCTTTTGCCAGCCCGTTCGTTTTATTGACATGAAGATCGCCCTGTGTTATTCTCAAGCCTGTCAACTGCATAAAAGGGAAATAAATACAACTTCCCCCTCCCCAAAAAAGGGGCTTCAAAAAAGGAGTAAGGTGTTGCTGCACCTCAAACCCTACGAAGGATGCGGTTAAAGCCAAATAACATTGCAAGAAAAGCCCGTGTTGCTGCACTGGCTTTTTTGCTTTTTGGTAGACTGAGCTACCAAGGTATGGTGAGCAAGCTAACCTGCTCCGCACACCTTGACATCCCAGCCTGCTAATGCCCTACCCTTCGTGCCTCTAACGCATTTGCTTATCGGCCGTTCGTACACCGTTGACGCACATTTTCAGGTGTGCTATCCTATGCGAAGTACCAGAGCTATTCGCAAACAAAACAACCCCTACCCCAATAAAGGGGCTGGAAAATAGCCGCTCATTGCGTGGTACAGGTACAGCAAAGGCTATGTGTGTCGGCACATAGTCTTTTTTATTTATGGGGTTCCACCGGTTGTCCAGGCCGTCAAATCCGCATCAACTTGAGCCAGATCAACCAGTTGCGTGCCGGCCACGCGCCAGCGTTTACCTTGACTGGCCGTCTGAGCTACTCGTTCGATCTGTTCATGTGCTTCGGCGGTCCAGCCAGACGAAGCGAAACCCACATAATAAATGGTCCACTCTCCCTCATCCGGTAACAGCGACGAAGTCCGGGGGATTAACTCGCTGATGGCACTCAAGTCCATGGGGTCATTCCGCCAATAGCAGTTGCCCACGACCATCTGGCGCTTACTCCAATGAATGCCCACCACATCAAAGTTGAAGGTGCGTGTCCAGGCACTTTCCACTTTTTCAATTTCCAAAGGAATATAGCCGCGGGCACTGGCGCGTAACGTCCATTCCCGGCACATATCTTGCCAGGTATTGTCTTGAATGAATTGCGGCAGGTTTTGTTCGATGGTTTCCATCATCTGCCCTTGTTCACCCAGGGCGACCATAGACTGGTATGTACCCACAAAGCGATAGTAAAAGCGCAGATAAGGATCGGTGATGAAGTAACGGCCGCGGCGTGAATCTTCGGCATTTTCCGTAATCGGGGCCCGCCGCTCCACAAAGCCAGTATCCCGAAGGACACCCATATATTTGGTGATCAGATTGGTACTCAAGCCAGAGTATTGGCTGATTTCACTCATACCATGGGCACCTGAGGCAATCGCCCGAATGATGGCCACATAGTTATGCGGGTCATTGATAAAATCATTCAGCAGGAGCCGGGGCTCTTCATGCATAAGTGCATTGGCTGATAAAAGCAAACGCTGAATGTTGGCCATGATGGACTGGTTTTCATCTAACCGTTCCCAATAAGCAGGAATCCCGCCAAACGCGGCATAGACCGTCACCCGATCAACTGCGTTATAGTGGGGGAAAAAGAGGCTGGTCACGCCATATGGCAGAGGGGCTAATTTGACCTGGGCTGTGGCTCGCCCGTAGAGCGGTGCTTGATAAGACAACATCTCCTTTTGCATCAGCCCCATGTGGGAGCCAGATAAGGCCAGAAAGATGTTGCTCTTGCTCAACCAGGAATCCCAGGCTTTTTGTAACGTCCCGGCGATGGCCGGATTAACATCCATCAGGTAGGTGACTTCATCAATAAAAAGAACCAACCGTCGCCGTGAGTTGGCCAGTTGCGCGGCCTGCCGTAAGGCATGCTCCCAACTACCGTAAGTAAAATGAGCTGGGGCCGGGGTGTCGGGCGTGGCGAAGTTGTTGAGGGCCTGGGAAAAGGAGCGTAGCTGATCAAAAGCGGAGGTGGGTTCAGCCACCCAGTAGAGGGCATTATCCGAATGAGCCTGAAGCCAATGGGTCAATAAGCGAGTTTTGCCAACTCGCCGTCTTCCGTATAGAATAAGCAGGCTGGCTTTGGCAGAGGCCCCTAAGTTATCTAATAACTTCAATTCCTCACCCCGCCCCATAAAGTCACTCGTGTGCATATTCCCACCTACTTAGCAAAATCAACAAACAGTATACTTTGAAGTACTGTACTCAAGAGTATACTAGTACGAGTTCAAGGGTTTGTCAAGCCTTATAACCTTAAATGTTTTACTGTTACAACAATGAGAGCATTTTGGGCCCGCGTCCGGTGGTAGACTGGTGTGAAAAACACGTGAAAAAGTGCCATGCTTGTCATAGAGAATTTCCAATTTCGTGTGGCAGTGTCCCGCCTAAACGGTCAGTCACAATACCAGACACGCATTAGCCTCACTGAATCGGCATGATAGATGCCTCTCGCGGCCGCACCGCTGTGAAAAAACGCATTTCTTCGCCTCACGCCTCGTGCCCACTGACTGCTCACCACAGCAGTCTGACTTGCCTCTCCCACGATGCCATAACCGACCATAACACGATGATTCTTCTGCCACCGCGTAGAGTGGCAGGCGCAAGCGGGTCTCAGCCACTTTGCCCCCAGATCACACCGATGGGACCGGTGGTTGCCAACACTACACCGGCACCAAAGGGAAGAAGCTCTATCACTTCCTGCAACACCGCCGAAGATGGCAATTGTCCAGACCTTAACTCGGCTAACAAAGCCCCTATTTGCCCTGCCGGCGTGGTGGTTAGCACCGTTGTCGCCCCAGGCAAACGCGGCCCATTGCCGACAAGGAGTGCCGTACCCGGCTCCTGAATATCCACTGACCTGATTTTCATACCACTGACTATCAAACGAGTCTGTCTACTGGCCTGCACCCCCAGGAACATCGCCTTCAGCAATTGCTCCCGGCCACAAGTTGGGGCCGGGCAGGCAAAAAGAAGGGGTTTCGGGCCGAGGGTGGCAAAGAGATTGGTCGGCCATTCCAACCAATCACGCACCGGGGCCCCTACCAGCAGGCGACGCAGAGCCGTTTGTAGATTGGCCAGACCGTTGCCTTCGGCCAGTAGACGGGTCGGCTGTTCCAACCACCGGCGCAATTGGTTGATGTCCCTCACCCCTTCAGCGTAAGCCTCGGCCAACAGTGCCCCGGCCTGTCCACCACAGCCCATCCCCGCAAACCAGGTCTGCCAACGCGCTACCGTCTGGGCTTCTGTTTCGCCGGGTACGGGAGCAAGGGGATTAAAGCCGGTGCGGCCGCCGCTGGCCTCGGCCACGCTGGCCAAGGTAAGCTGTTTTCGGTTGAGTAAATCGGCGACCAGAGCATGCCGCTTCAACCGCTGGGTCAAATTACCATGCCCGTCTATGATGACCAGCCCCTCGGGTTGCAAGGCTAACGCCGCCAGGGTTGCCTGTTCTAACCAGAGGGTTACGGCTTCGCGGCTGCCATAGAGATTTACCTGGGGCGTGGGCGACTGCACCATCTGGTTGTCTGGGGCATATCCTAACAGCCAGTGTTGACCCGCTTTGCCAGACACCTTTATCGCATCGGGAACGGCCACGTCGGCCAGATTGGGTCGGGTTGTCAGCCCCACGGGTGGCGTTACCGGCAATTGCCAACCAGCGTGGAACTGACTCGGACGTAACCCCGGCCAGAAGAATCCCTGAGATGGTTCCGCCTCATCGAGATAGACCAGAAACAGGTGTTCAGTGACGAGATAAGCCAGAAAAGGGCGTTGCCAGTCTACCTCCATAACCGGTTGTACACGCCGGGCAGTCAGGTTCTCCGGCATCTGGGCGGGGTGCAGACTGGCCGCATAATCACGGGCCACCCGTTGACCCCATTCCCCTTCGGCGGGGGGTAAACCCAGAAGTAGTTGGGGCAAAGGTTGGGGCTGATAGAACAAAGCCACGCGGCCGCAACCCGTCGCCCCGGCTAAAACCATCAAACCCTGCTGGGCCAGTTCAGCCGCCCCATAACGCAGACGATACCAGGCTAGACTCGACAACCACGCCTGGGCCTCGGTCCGACCCTGCCGGTTGTCCTGCCATCTGTACCAACGGTTCATCAAACGATGAGTGGTCTGCCTGCACCAGGTTATACCTGTTTGCAGAGGGGTTCGTAGCCGGCCCGGAATCAGCTTACCCCATGATCGTGACGAGGTAGCGGGGGCAGTGGCAAGCTGTTCGGGAATCTCCTGTATTTGGGCCAATGGGGTTTCTCCTTTATCCAGGGGCGATTAGTCCGATGTGGCTTCACCACGCTGTTCCAGGTAGAGCAACATCTTCTCCAGCCCATCCTCTTCGACCGGTAGATTGCTTTGTATCAGGTTGGCTTCCATTTCGGCGATCATCTGGTCAATCATTGCCAGCGACCATTCGTTGAAGGTCACAGCCTGGGTCAGCAGGGCCTTTTCGGTTACTTTGAAGTCAGTTATTTGATCACTCATGGGTCTCTCCTATCGTTGCGAATTCAGCGTTTCAGGTCTCAAGTTTCAGGTTTCAGGTTGTGCGTCATGTCGGTGAAAGGAGTTAGGGAGACAGGGTTTGTTCTGCTCTGGTGCTGTTCCTTTATGGTTACCTGTTGCTCAAGCCTATTTCTCGATCCTTTTTACCTACCCGGTACTTGACTATCCACCCTCGCTCCGTACTCTAACTCTGTGCTCTCGCTCTAACTCCCAAACAAAAACCGCTGCTCCAGCGGCCGCAGTTGGCAGTAGATCATGTCAGCCCGGCCGCTGTTGAGTAACACAGCCAACCCTTTGCCATGTTTGTCGTCACTCCCGGCCAGGGCGGTAAAATCTACATGTGCAGTCAGGAACTCGTTAGGGAAAATCCGGTGCAGACGCATGGCCTGGTCCCGGCTCTTGCCAAACGTGAGCAACCAGGCGATGTTGGCCAGAATAAACGCTCCTGCCTGGTGCGCCTCAGTCATCGCCCCTTCGACGCCAATAAACGCTTCCACGTCCTGGTCAATGGCGATGATGGCCGCGCCGAAGGTACGCACGGTCTTGACCATGTGCGCCAGGAAGGACATCAGCGACCCTTCCTGGTTTAAGTAATGCACCTCGTCTACAAAGACGGCGCGTTTACGAGGGTAATGCCTGATTTGCCGGTTGATACCCGCCAGAATGGCGTAATAGAACAGCGGCCGCCGCCGTTCGGGCACGTCCTTGAAGTTGAAGAGGACGATGTTCTCCTTCAGCGATAGGTCAATGTTGGTGGGAGCGTTAAACACCCCGGCATAATCCCCGGCCACATACAGGCTCTCAATCTCCTCGGCCAGGTTCGCGGCCGCGTAAGACATCTGCTTGCTCCCCCGGACAGCACTCGTCTCATCGGCCACCTGCCAGAGCTTATGGCAGAAGATATCGAGCGTCGGGGTGAGGTGGCTGGAGCGCAGGAGTTCTTCTTCCCAGTCGTAACCGGCATACGTCAGGGAGAGTGCCTGGCGGATAGCGGCTATTTCCGGATTGGTAAAGCGGCGTGCCTGATGCCCCACCGGGTCAAGTAATAAGGAGAGCAGGGTAATAACATGGTCATACTGGCTGGTCGGGTCGGCATGAACCACATCCAGGACGTTAAGGCGCGTTTTCTCATAAGAGATTTCGTTGTAGGAGACACTCTGCCCCTGGGCTAAGGCCAGGTTGTAGAGCCGTTTACTGTGCCCCTGGGGTTCAAGGAAGATGGCCTGCACGTCTTGTTCGGCCAGCCGCCAGGCCATGGCTTGAGACATGACGGTCTTGCCCTTGCCCGTTTTACCCAAGATAACCCCATGAAACGGATCATTCCCCTGCCAATCGAGGTAACTGACATGAGGGGCTGTCTCGTCTACCGACAACCCCATGTAAATGCCTTCGGTCTTCTGTTGTCTGCCTGTCCCCCACATCCCGGCAAAGATGGCCGGGCCGCGGCTTAAGGTGTTGAAATGACCGGCGGGCAGCCCTTCGGGGCGGGGGTTGGGGGTGAACATCTGGGCCGCAGCCGCCTGGAAGCCTAACAGCCTATCCAGCTTCATATATTGGGTGCTGGTTTTGCGGAGGCTCTCCACCCGTTCTTTTAAGCGGGCTGAGGTCTTATCCAACACCATGAGCAAAACACGCACGTGATGCACCGCTTCCATACGAGCCGCCAAAGCCAGTTGGGCTTCTTCATGGGCCAGGTGGGCATTCCTGTCCTGGTTGTTTAAGATCATGCCTTCCCAG
>Ga0268298_10002445_pt1 | contig 20332 bp, 15 predicted proteins | sample WWTPWeurt_MetaG_FD_194462 | JGI IMG/M metagenome (GOLD analysis project Ga0268298, IMG submission 194462) | Activated sludge microbial communities from WWTP in Nijmegen, Gelderland, Netherland - WWTP Weurt | ecosystem: Engineered > WWTP > Aerobic digester > Activated sludge | place... | reverse complement strand
ACCTCGGTCACCGGCTCCACCATGACCCGCGCCTACCACGAGGCGCTGCACCTCATCAAGGCCCACGTCCGCGCGGATGCCAACGACGCCATCATCTGCTACGGCGCCGGCATGACCGCCGTCGTCAACAAGCTCCAGCGCATCCTCGGCCTCCGCGTCCACGAGAAATACCGCCACCTGGTCCAGCTCGCGCCGGCCGACCGGCCCATCGTCTTCGTGACCCACATGGAGCACCACTCCAACCAGACCTCCTGGATCGAGAGCGTCGCCGAGGTCCGCGTCATCAACGCCACCGCCGACGGCCTCGTGGACCTCGCCCACCTCGACGCCCTGCTCGCCGAATACCGCGACCGCCGCGTGAAGATCGCCGCCGTCACCAGCTGCTCCAACGTCACCGGCATCCTCACCCCCTACCACGAGATCGCCGCGCGCCTGCACCGCGCCGGCGGCCTCTGCTTCGTGGATTTCGCCGCCAGCGCCCCCTACATCGACATCGACATGCACCCCGCCGCCCATCCCGACGGCTGGCTCGACGCGATCTATTTCTCCCCCCACAAGTTCCTCGGCGGCCCCGGCACCAGCGGCGTCCTCATCTTCGCCAAGAAACTCTACACCAACCGCGTGCCCGACAACCCTGGCGGCGGCACCGTCAACTGGACCAACCCCTGGGGCGAGCACAAGTATTTCGACGACATCGAGGCCCGCGAGGACGGCGGCACGCCGGGCTTCACCCAGGCCATCCGCGCCGCCCTCTGCATCCGCCTCAAGGAGGCCATGGGCGTCGCCGCCATCCAGCGCCGCGAACACGAGCTCCTCGACCTCGTCTGGCCCCGCCTCGTCTCCATCCCCGGCCTCCACCTCCTCGCCGACCAGCACCGCGACCGCCTCGGCATCCTCTCCTTCTACATCGACGACCTGCACTACAACCTCGCCGTGCGGCTCCTCAACGACCGCTTCGGCATCCAAAGCCGCGGCGGCTGCTCCTGCGCCGGCACCTACGGCCACTACCTCCTGCACGTCACCCGCGCCCACTCCAAGTCCATCACCGACCAGATCAACCGCGGCGACCAGACCGAGAAACCCGGCTGGGTGCGCGTCTCGCTCCACCCCACCACGACCGACGACGAGGCCCGCCGGCTCGTCGCCGCCATCGCGGAGCTCGCCGCGCACCACCGCGCCTGGGCCGCCGACTACACCTACCAGCCCGCGACCAACCAGTTCACCCACCGGCAGGACACCGGCGCCCTCGGCGACCGCGTGCAAAAATGGTTTGGCGGCTTCCCGGCCCGCTGAGGCTGAAACCGCGGGAACGGGCCGCGCCCGGCGTGCCTGCGTCCGGATTATAGCACTTCAAATTGAGGCCCCTCGCGGTTCGCAATGGGTAATACCAAATGCCCGTGGCTTTTGGCCTGCTGTCATCGCGAGGCCCGCAAAGCGGGCCGTGGCGATCCAGCGGGATGACCGACTGTCGGCCTGCGGCCTCGGTAGCTTCGTCGCTCCGTTCCTCGCAATGACCGTCCAAAAGCTAAGCCAAACGATGCCGTCGGGAAATGTGGGAGCGAGCTTGCTCGCGACTTTTGAGCGCAGAACCTGCAACGGGCTCTTACGCGCCGAACGACCCCGCCTGCCGGGCCAGGGTTTTTTCCAGGCTCCCGCACACCAGCGCGCAGAGCTTGGCGATCGTCGGGTCGCTGATCCGGTAGTAAACCTGCAGCCCCTCCTTCCGGCGCGCGAGCACATGCGCCCCGATGAGCGTCTGCAGGTGCCGCGAGATGTTCGCCTGCGTGCCGCCCGTGGCCGCGACGAGCTCGGTCACGTTTCGCTCTCCCTCAAACAGCACCTGGATCAGCCGCAGGCGCATCGGCTCGGCCAGCACGGCAAAGCGGCGGGCGACGATCTCCAGCGCCTGATCGTTGAGCGGCAGTTGGCGGGCCATGCCGCGAAGCCAATCGGGGCTTGACCCCATGGCAAGTATATACGTATTTGCTCATATACTTTTATGAAACCCGCGCCCCTCGCCCTGCGCCCCGCGCTTTGCCTGCTGTTGCTGAGCCTGCCGGGGCTCGCCGCCTGCCGCCGCCCCGCCCCGGCCGGGTCCGCCGCCGCCGGCCCGGCGGTGGCCGTCCGCACCGGCGCGGTCTTGCCGGAGGCGCTGCCCGTCGTGCTCGAGGTTCCCGCCACCGTCCGGCCGGCCGAGCGCGCCAGCCTGGCGGCCAAGCTCACCGGCACCGTCGCCACCTTCCCCCTCGGCCTCGGCGCCCCGGTCGCCGCCGGTGACATCCTGCTCACCCTGAACGCGCCCGAGGCCGCGGCCCGCGTCCACCAGGCCCAGGCCCAGCTGGCCGAGGCCGAGCGCTTGGCGGACCGCCAGCGCACCCTCGTCCGCAGCGGCGTCAATCCGACCGACGCCCTGAGTGAGGCCGAGGATCGCCTCCGCTTCGCCCAGGCCGCCTTGGCCGAGGCCGACGCCCTGCTCGCCTACGCCACCGTCCGCGCGCCGTTTGCCGGGGTCATCACCGAAAAGCATGTGCTGCCCGGCGACCTCGCGACCCCCGGCCTGCCGCTGCTCGTGCTCGAGTCCACCCAGCGGCTCCGGGCCGAGGGCGCCGTGCCCGAGCAGGCCGCGACCGAGCTGCGCATCGGCCGCCCGCTCGGCGTCCGCCTGGAGGGCGTGAAAACCACCGTGCTGGGCGACATCGAGGAGCTGTCCGCCGCGGCGGATGCCGTCAGCCGTTCCGTCCTGGTGAAGGTCGCCCTCCCGCCGGGGCGGGGCCGCTCCGGCCAGTTTGCCCGCCTGCAGGTCCTGACCGGTCACGGCGAGGCGCTCCTCGTGCCGGCCACCGCCGTCACCCGCTTTGGCCAGATGGAGCGCGTCTTCGTGGTCGAGGGCGGCCACGCCGTCCTGCGCCTGGTGAAGACCGGCCGCGCGGTGGGCGACCGCACTGAAATCCTGGCCGGCCTCAACGCCGGGGAGACCGTCGTTCTCGTCCCGCCGGCGACCCTCCGCGACGGCCAGCCCGTCACCGCCCAGCCATGAGTTCTCCCGGCGCGCAACCCCCGCACGGTTTCGCCGGCCGGCTGGCCGCGCTGTGCATTGATTCGCGCATCACCCCGCTCCTGGTGCTCGCCTCCCTGCTCCTGGGCGCCTTTGCCGTGATCATGCTCCCGCGCGAGGAGGAGCCGCAGATCAAGGTGCCCATGGTGGACGTCATCGTCGCCATGCCCGGCGCCACCGCCCGCGAGGTCGAGAACCGTGTCACGCGGCCGATGGAAAAGCTGCTCTGGGAAATCCCCGGCGTCGAATACCTCTACGCCACCTCCAGCCCCGGCCGCTCGCTCGTCATCGTCCGCTTCCAGGTCGGCTCCGACCTCGAGCAGAGCCTCGTCCGGCTCAACCAGAAGCTGCAGGCCAACTACGACCGCATCCCGCCGGGCGTCAGCGCGCCGCTCATCAAGCCGCGCACCATTGACGATGTCCCCATCGCGGCGCTGACCCTGCACAGCCGCACGCACGACCACCTGACGCTCCGCCGCCTGGCCGCCCAGCTCGACGACGCCGTCAAGGCGCTGCCCGATGTGGCCGAGACCACGCTCATCGGCGGTGTCCGCCGCCAGCTCCGCGTGCAGGTGGACCCGGTCAAGCTCGCCGCCCGCGCGCTGACCCTCGACGACCTCGCCGCCGCCCTGCGCGCCGCCAACGCCCGCAGCCAGGACGGCACGATCGCCACCGCCAACCGCGACCTGCTGATCGAGACCGGCGCCTATCTCCGCGATGCCGGCGACGCCGCCAGCCTCGTCCTCGGCACCTGGCAGTCGCGCCCCATCTACCTCCGCGATGTCGCCACCGTCGTGGACGGTCCGTCTGAACCGGTAAACTACGTCCTTTTCGGCCGCGGCTCCCACGCTTCTTCAATCGGGAATCAAAAATCGGAAATCGAAAATTCGGAGGAGGCCGCCGTCACGCTCAGCGTCGCCAAGCGCCCGGGCACCAACGCCGTCACCGTGGTGCAATCCCTCCGCGCCACCGTGGACCGCCTGCGCGGCGTGCTCTTGCCCGCCGATGTTGAGGTCACCTTCACCCGCGACTACGGCGCCACCGCCAGCGAGAAGTCCAACGAGCTCCTGCTGCACATGGGCATCGCCGTCTTCGGCGTCGCCCTGCTCATCCTGTTTTTCCTCGGCTGGCGCGAGTCGCTGGTCGTGCTGCTCGCCATCCCGGTCACCCTCGGCCTGACCCTGCTGGTATTCTACCTCTATGGCTACACGCTGAACCGCATCACGCTCTTCGCGCTGATCTTCTCGATCGGCATCCTGGTGGACGACGCCATCGTCGTCGTGGAAAACATCGTCCGCCACCAGCGCCTGCCCGCCAACCGCGGCCGCGCCCTGCACGCGGTCGCCGTCGAGGCCGTCAGCGAGGTCGGCAACCCGACGGTGCTCGCCACCTGGGCCGTCATCGCCGCCGTGCTCCCCATGGCCTTTGTGGGCGGCCTGATGGGGCCCTACATGCGCCCGATCCCGATCGGCGCGAGCGCGGCCATGCTCTTCTCCCTGCTGGTCGCCTTCACCGTCACCCCGTGGGCCGCGCTCCGGGTGTTGCGCCGGCATGTGGCCGGGGTCTCTGACCCCGGTGCCTTGGGCGACAAACCGGGGTCGGCGACCCCGGCTACAACAGACCCCGCACCCGCCCCGGCCGAGGCGGCGCCGGATGATTTCTTCACGCGGCTCTACCATCGCGTCATGGACCCGCTGGTCGCGCGGTCGCGCTGGCGCTGGGCCTTTCTCGGCGGCGTCGCCGCCCTGCTCCTCGGGGCGGTATCCCTCGTGCTCCTGGGTTTCGTGCAGGTGAAGATGCTGCCCTTCGACAACAAGTCGGAGTTCCAGGTCATCATCGACATGCCCGAGGGCTCCACGCTGGAGGAGACCACCCGCGTCGCCCGCGAGCTGGCCGCCGCCGTCCGCACCGAGCCCGAGGTGCGCGACTACCAGATCTACGCCGGCACCGCCGCGCCCTTCAACTTCAACGGTCTCGTCCGCCACTACTTCCAGCGACGCGGCGCCAACGTCGCCGACCTGCAGGTGAACCTGCGCTCGAAGGAGGAGCGGAGCGCCCAGAGCCACGACATCGCGCTGCGCGTCCGCCCGCGCCTGGCCGCCATCGCGGCCCGGCACGGTGCCGCCATCGCCGTCGCCGAGGTGCCGCCCGGGCCGCCGGTGCTCCAGACCCTCGTGGCCGAGATCTATGGCCCGACCGGGGAAACCCGCCTGGCCCTCGCCATGCGGGTGAAGCAGATTTTCCTCCGGACCAAGGGCGTCGTGGATGTGGACTGGTATGTGGAGGAACCGCAGGCCACCGTCCACCTGGCCGTGGACCGCACCAAGGCCGCCCTGCACGGCATCAGCGTCGATGCCATCGCGCGCACCATCCGCACCGCCGTCTCCGGCGTCCGCGTGGATCTGCTGCACCAGCCGCTGGATCGCGAGGATGTGGACCTGGTCCTCGAATTGCCCCGCGACCGCCGCAGCCGGCCCGAGGACCTGCTCGCGCTGCAGGTGCGCGCCGATCACGACGCCAGCCTCCCGGCGGCCGGGCGCCCGCTCATCCCGCTCGGCGAGCTCGTCACCCTGGAGCACCACTTCGGCGAGCGGAACCTCTACCGCAAGAACCTGCGCCCCGTCGTTTACGTCACGGGCGATGTCGCTGGCGCGATCGCCAGCCCGGCCTATGCGCTCTTCGCGATGAACCGGGAGCTGGCCAAGCTCGACGGCCGCGAGTTCGGCGGCACCGCGCCCGCCATCGCCCTCTACCACGCCAGCCAGCCCGACAGCGAGCTGGAGCCCGCCATCAAGTGGGATGGCGAGTGGCACGTCACGCTCGAGGTCTTCCGCGATCTCGGCCTGGCCTTTGCCGCCGTGTGCATCCTGATCTACATGCTCGTCGTCGGCTGGTTCCGGAGCTACCGGACGCCGTTTGTCATCATGGTCGTGATCCCGCTCTCGCTGATCGGCATCCTGCCGGCGCACGCCCTGTTCGGCGCGTTCTTCACCGCCACCTCGATGATCGGCTTCATGGCCGGCGCCGGCATCATCGTCCGCAACTCGATCATCCTGGTGGATTTCATCGAGCTGCGCCGCGCCCAGGGCCTGCCGCTGGCCGAGGCGGTGGTCGAGGCCGGGGCGGTGCGTTTCCGCCCCATGCTCCTCACCGCGCTCGCGGTGGTCGTCGGCGCCAGCGTGATCCTGGCGGACCCCATCTTCCAGGGCCTGGCCATCAGTCTGATGTTCGGCGAGATTGCCTCGCTGCTCATCAGCCGCTTCGCCGTGCCGGTGCTCTACTTCATGATCAACCAACCCAAGCCATGAGCCTGTTCTGGATCATCCTCGCCGCCGTCGGCGGTTTCCTCGTGTTCCGGCAAGTGTTCCTGTCCCGCCGCGGCCTGGACCTGCCCGCCGCCCGCGCCGCGTTGCAGTCCGGCGCCGCCGTGCTGGTGGATGTCCGCGAGCCCGGGGAGTGGCGCGGCGGCGTGGCCAAGGAGGCGGCCTTGCTGCCGCTGAGCGACCTGCGCGGCACGCGGACGCAGTGGCGGGCGTTTCTGGCCCAGCATCCCGGCAAGAAGCTGCTGCTGTATTGCCAGTCCGGCATGCGCTCGGGCATGGCCGCCGCTCAGCTTCGCGGCGAGGGTGTTGACGCCGTCAATGTCGGCTCGCTCGGCGACTGGGATCGGGCCGGCTGGCCGGTCGTCTCCCACAAGGCCTGATGAGGCTCGCGCCATAGGCTGGCGTCGCTCTGCCGGTGGCAGGGCGGAGCGCCCGCTCCGCCGCGGCGCACCGGCCGGTGCGCCCTGCCCGTCAGACTAAAATGCGAGCCTCAATAAGAGCCTATCCGAATAACGGTCTGTCTTGTAGCGGCGGTCTATGACCGCCGAACGATCACCACACCGCGCTCGACGGCGGTCATAGACCGCCGCTACAGAAAACCAGGCTGTCGGGAATAGGTTATTCGGATAGGCTCCAAGCCTCGGCCCGGCCTTGTCTTGGCGGGGATACAGTCCATCTTGAACCGCATGAAAACCTTGCTCCGCCTCACCGCCCTCCTGTTTGCCTCCCTGCTCGCCGTCACCGCGGCGGAAGTCTCGAAGCTCGCCCCGGCCGAAGCCGCGCAACGCGTGGCGGCCGGCCAGGCCGTGCTGGTGGACGTCCGCGAACCGTCCGAGTGGGCCGAGGCCGGCGTGGCCGCGCCCGCCGTGCTGCTCCCGAAAAGCGATTTCGACGGCGACAAGAAGGCGTGGAAGGACTTCCTCGCGCAGGTCGGCGACAAGCAGATCATCCTGTATTGCCGCTCCGGCAAGCGGGCCGGCGCGGTCGCCGAGGCGCTCGCCGCCGAGGGCCGGGCGGTCGCCAACGCCGGCGGCATGAAGGACTGGGTCGCCGCCGGCCTGCCCACGCGCGCCGCCAAGCCGTGAGGACGCCGGGGCGTCGCAACGGCGTCCCCTTCGGCTCAGGCCATCACGTTCACGGCTCCATCTTCGCGCCGGCCTGCACCCACGCGGCGAGCACGGCGCGCTCCTGGTCGGTCATCTTCGTCAGGTTGCCGAGCGGCATGATGCGGGTGACGACCACCTGCTGGTAGAGGCGCGGTGCGTTTTGCACGAGATCTGCCGGCGTGTGCAGCAACACCCCCGCCTGCGGCTGCGTGTAGCCGGGAAAGGTCGGCTGCGGCGAATGGCATTGGATGCAATGCTGGCCCACGATCGCGCGCACGCGGTTGAACGTGATCTCACCCTCGACCGGCGGCAGCTCGATCACGCGCGGCTGCGTCATCCAAGCCACCACGCCGAGCAGCCCGGCGCCGAGCGCGGGATATTGCCACGCGTAAACGCCCTTGTGCTTGCGGTTGAAGAAATGCCGGATCGCCACGCCCGCCGCCATCATCAGCACGAGGATCGCCCAGTTCCCGGCGTGCGCGTAGGTCGAGGCGTAGTGGTTGCTGATCATGATGAACAGCACCGGCAGCGTGAAATAGTTGTTGTGCACGCTGCGCTGCTTGGCGCGCTTGCCGTCGGCGGGATTCGGCGTCTGCCCGGCCTTCATCGCCGCCACCATCCGCCGCTGGCCGGGGATGATGATGAAAAACACGTTGGCCGCCATGATCGTGCCGATGGCCGTGCCGACGTGGATGAACATCGCCCGCCCGCCAAGCAGCCGCGACAACCCCCAGGCCAGCGCGCCCATCAGGAAGAACACCACGAGACCCAGCAGGCCCTCGCGCTTGCCGAGCGGCGAGCGGCAGAGCAGGTCATAGACGAGCCACGAGCCCGCCATGCTCGCCGCGCCGATGCCGACCGCCTGGAGCGGCGTCAGCGCGCGCACGTTGCCATCAACCATCATCGTCCCGGCCTTCAGCCAGTAAACGAGCACGAGCAGCGCGGTGCCCGAGAGCCAGGTCGTGTAGGCCTCCCACTTGAACCAGTGCAGCTTCTCCGGGAGCGCCGCCGGGGCCACGAGATATTTCTGCGGGTTGTAGAAGCCGCCGCCGTGCACGGCCCAGAGCTCGCCGCCCACGCCCTTCTGCGCCGCGTCGGAGCCGGGGGCCGGTGCGTCGAGGCTGTTGTCGAGCCAGATGAAGTAGAACGACGACCCGATCCACGTCACGCCCGCGATGATGTGCAGCCACCGGACCAGCATGCTGAGGAACTCCAGGTAGTGCGCGTCCATGGCGGGGGTGCGCCGTATGCAAGCAACTCGCGCGGTGGTGGCAACGGCGATTCGCGCACCGTTCCGCACCGCAAATCTCTCGGCCGGGGCTCAGCGCGTCCCCGCGCCCCGGCCCAAAATTTCTTTTTGCACGAATCCCCCAAGCCGTCGATCCCTCGACCCTGAACTTGCCGGCACGATCAAACGCTCTATCCTTTGCAGCGTGGATTCGGTGTGTCTCGCGACCCGCCGGTCAGCCAGCCCCAACGGAATTCTATGAGCAAACACCTGATTTTGGCCGGTGCCCTGATCATGATGCTCGGTGTTTTCATGTTCAGGCTGTTGGTTGTTTCGCGCAGCCCAGAAGTTGCGCCCGCAACATCTCTTGTCGCCAAGCAGGCGGGCTCCGATGCCAGTCTCCCTGAGCCAGCTCACAAGAACCCCATCGAGTCCCGGGACAATGAAAACGCCGGGCGCACAAAAGCACGCACAAACCCTGTCGGCTTCGCTGCTCTCTCGGAGAAAGAAAGAACCCGCCAGATTACTGCGGTTGTCGACGCCACCTACCAAAAGGTCATTGCGGGGCTTCGTATTTCCCCGGGTGAACGGGAGAAGCTTCGCAACCTGCTCATCGAGCGATCTCTGGCCCGGTGGGATGCCCATGATTTGGCCACCGCCGATGCGGTGCCCCAGCAGGACGCACTCAATCGATTCCTTGAGCTGGCGGATAAGTTGTCTGACGAGGAGATTGCCACGGCCGTGGGTCCGACGCTCCTGAAGAAAATCCAGGCAATGCTTGTGGCCCGGCCCTACATCACGCGCATCAATCAACACTATGATCCGGCAATGGCTCAGGCCGGTGTCCCGTTGCTGCCCGAGCAGGTGCTGCCGCTCGCCGAGGTTTTCTACCACACCTTCGGTTCGACCAATAACCCACAGATCGAGGCGAATCGTCGCCAGGTGGATCCGGTAACTGGCCTGACTCCGCTCGATTTGGTGGCCTTGGAGCGCGCGAAGGCCGTTCTGACCCGGCCACAACTTGAGATTGTGCGGCAAAAAATCGCCGCGCTTAACCGCGCCCACTCACTGGGAAAATCCTGACTCCGGGAACGGCCATGACCAGATGGCGATGATGTGCAGCCACCGGACCAGCATGCTGAGGAACTCCAGGTAGTGCGCGTCCATGGCGGGGGTGCGCCGTATGCAAGCAACTCGCGCGGTGGTGGCAACGGCGATTCAGGCCTGAGGTGGAACCCGGCCTCCGGACGGGTTGCCGGGTATTTATGCCAAATGCCCGTAGCTTTTGGATTTTGTCATCGCGAGGCCCGCAAAGCGGGCCGTGGCGATCCAGCTGGATTGCTTCGTCGCTCCGCTCCTCGCAATGACAGGCCAAAAGCCAGGGGATGTTGGTGTGTGTCCTGAATGTCAGCTGCGCATCATGAAAGCGCGCCCGGCCTGTCGTCCGTAGCCTTGGCGAAGGATGAAGGCCGCGCTCTACCTCGATCAACCTTTCCAGCCCTTCAGCCGCGCGGCCTGGATGAGGCACACGCAGTCCTCGCCGTCCTCCGTATGCAGCCAGTGCAGGTCGAGTTCGGGGAAGGCCCGGTCCATCGCGGCGCGCAGGCCGCCGACCTCGATCACGACGATGCCGTGCGGCTGCAGGCGCTCGCGCGACTGGCGCAGGAGCTTGCGGATGATGTCGAGCCCATCCTTGCCGCCATCCAGCGCCATGGCCGGCTCCTGCTTGAACTCCTCCGGCAGGCCGCGCAGCTCGCGCGTCGGCACGTAGGGCGGGTTCGAGAGGATCAGGTCGTATTTCACCGGCGGAACCGCGTCGAACACGTCGGAGTGGTGCAGCTTCACGCGCTTGGCGAGGTGGTGCGTCGCGATGTTGAATCTCGCGACCGCGGCGGCGTCGGGGGACAGCTCGATGGCGTCCACCTTCGCCTCCGGGAACTGGTGCGCCAGCAAGATGGCGAGGCAGCCCGAGCCGGTGCAGACATCCACGGCGCGCTTCACGGGCCGGTTCGCCGGCAGCCACTGCGGGATCTGCTCCGGCAGCAGCTCGAGGAAATAGGAGCGCGGGATGATGACGCGCTCGTCCACGTAGAACCGGTGTTCGCCGAGAAAGGCCTCGCGCGTCAGGTAGGCGGCGGGCACGTGCTCCTCGGCGCGGCGGCGGAAAACCTCGGCCACGCGGGCCTGCTCGTCGGCCGACAGCTTGCGGCGCAGGACGGCGGGCTTGCTGTCGAGCGGCAGGTCGAGTGTGCGCAGCAGCAGGTAGAGCGCCTCGTCGTGCGCCGTGGTCGCCACCTGGCCGAGCGCGACCTTGTGCTTGGCGTAGAGTTTCTGCGCCCGTTCGAGCCAGTCGCCCAAGGTTGCCGGGGTCGCAGCCATTGCTCAGGCCCTGTTGACGGCGCTCGGCCGGTGTTCCGAGCAATAGCAGCGATCGTCGCCGCCGTAGCGGAAATCCTCCTGCGGGTGGCTCTGGTCGGTCTTGCCGCAGACCACACAGCGGTGGCGCGGTTCGCTCTTGTCCTCCCGGAAGGTGGTGCGGCGGGCCTGCTGCTGCATGTGGCGGCGGCCGGTTTTCATGCGCTGCACGATCTCGCCCGCGAAGAAGAGCAGGAAGTTCCCCGTGGCCGCCAGCACCGCCAGCCGGGCGTTCCAGCCGCCGGTCACAAAGGTGTAGGCGAAGCCGAGCCACATCAGCAGGGCGAACCACTTGATCTTCACCGGCAGGATGAAGAACACGTAGAGCTCGAAGTCCGGATTGAGGAGGGCGAACGCGAGGAACACCGACACCGCGAAGAAGGCGTAGCCGGTCGCCTGGTAGGGCGTGAGGAACGAGACCGCGACCGTCAGGAACCAGCCGACGAGGAAAAACAGGTTGAACCGGAAGGCGCCCCAGTGGTTCTCCAGGGCCTGGCTGATCAGGTGGAAGAAATACCAGCTGACCGCGAGGAAGACGGCGCCGACCATCGTCAGCTGGCCACCGGCCACCGGCGGCACGAGCGCAAAGGTGAACAGGCGCCAGAACTCCCCCTGCACGACCAGCGCCGGCACGAGGAGGATCCGCCCGAGGTCAAACTGCCCGAGCAGGGCAAACCCGAGGAACAGCACCTGCCCGCCGATCAGATACAGCGCGAGATTCGGGATCGCGAAGCGGCCGAGGGCGCGCTCGAGGCGGTGGAGAAAACCCATGGCCCGCTACTTTGCCCCGGCCTGCGCCAGCGAGTCGAGCAAAGTCTGTTTCTGCTTCACCAGCGCCAGCTCGGTCACGGTGTCCGCCAGCGCCCGGGCCTCGGCGGCCTTGCCCTGCTTGAGCAGCACGTTGGCCTGGTGCAGCCGGAGCGTCTGGTGCTCGAGCGGCGTCTCGACGGTGGCGTCGAGCTTCTTCCACAACGCGAGCGCCTCGTCCCACTGCGGGGCCTCGAGGTCGTAGTAGGCCTCGGCGTGGCGGTAGGCATACGCGAAGTTCGCCGGCGCCAGCTCTGCCGCGCGGGCAAAGGCGTGCAGCATGGCCCGGTCGAGCGAGGCGCGCGTGAACTGCCCGGTCTTGAGGAACTCGTCGCGGCCCTCCGTGAGCAGCTTGCCGAGATGGTAGTGGTAGAGCGGCTCCCCGGGCGCGAGGTCGATCGCCGCCATCAGCCACGGGAGCGCGTCAACCAGCTTGCCGTCCTCGGCGAGGAAGCGGGCGAGCTCGTTCTTCACGACGGGGATATCCCCGTCGAGCTTGTTCGCCTTGAGCAAAATGCCGACGGCCTCGCGGACCATGCCCACCTGCCCGAGCAGCATGCCGTAGGCGACATAGGCCGGGGCGAAATCCGGGGCCTTCTGGATGAGGATGTCGTAGCTGTTGATGACGGCCTGCATCTCGCCGCGCAGCCACGCCTCGTCGAGGTGCTCGCCCTCCTTCTCGGCGCGGACCAGAATCGCGCGCTGGCGGGCGACGATCTCCTTGAGCGTCTTCTCCGCCATGGACACGGGCCGCGCCGGCGCATCGGCGGCCGCCAGCCGGGGCCCGGCGGCCAGCAGGCCGAGCGCAACCAGGAGGGCGTGGAGGAAAATTCGCATGCGGCTACGACACGGGCCCGGCGGATTCGTTCAAGGTTTTATGCCGGCGGCGGGATCCGCAGCGCCTTCCGCCAGAGCAGCACGACGAGCCAGGCCACGAGCATCGTCGTGAGCGTGTGGCTGAGGTAGTGCGCGCCCTTCAGCATCTGGTAGCCGCCCATCCACCAGCCCAGGCCGAGGCCGAGGGCGAGGACGCCGTGGCGCCAGCGGCGCGTGCCGCGCACAGCGAGCAGGCCCAGCAGCGCGAAGCCGCCGCTGGCGTGCCCGGCCGGGAAACAGCCGCCGCGGCGCGGTGCCGGATCGTCCCTGGGCTGCGGCTCGCAGAGCTTCACGTAGGCGACGTCGCCGCCGTAGCGGCGGATTTCCGAGGGGCAGAAGATGTTGGTGTATTTCTTCCCGAGCCCGGCGAGCGCCGGCACGGTCGCGATGACGAGCACGCCGAGCCACAGGCCGCGACGGTTAACGCCCCACTTCTCGCGCCAGCGCGCCGGGCCGGCGGCGAGCGCGAGTGTCGTCAGCGCGCAGAGCCACACGAGCGCCTTGGGCCCGTTGTAGAAGACCAACCGGCCGAGCGGCGCCTTCTCGTCCACGACCCAGCGCCGGGTCTCGAAGTTGTAGAAGTGGTCCTGCAGGGCCAGGTCGAGCTCCGTGAACTCGAACAGCGCCAGCACGCCGGCGAGCAGCGCCAGCGTGATCCAGAGCGAGCGGTGGGTGCCCGGGGTGCGCGTCACGGGCGGGTGGCGGCCTTGCCCGGCGACAGGAGCTGCTGCCCCTGTGCGGTGAACCGGGTGAATTCCTCGGGGGTGAGCTCGCGGTAAAGGCCGTGCTTATACATGTGGCTCGCGGCCTCGTAGAAGCTGATGGCCTCGGTCAGGTCGTAGTCGCCGGGCTTCTGCGGGGTCTGCGTCTTGGCCTTGAGGTCATAGTGGTAGGCCGTGGCGCCGCGCTGCGGGCTGAGGACGACGAAGTTGCCGTTCTCCAGATGGCCGAGTTTCTGGTAGCTGCCGATGAGCGCGTGGGCCTCCGCCGGGTCGATCTTGCGCACGTCATGGCCGAAGAAGCGGCTCGGGTAACTCCAGTTGAGCAGGCCGAGGAGCGTGGGCGCGTAGTCCATCTGGCTGGTGAGCGTGCGGATGTGGCCGGGCGCGATGTGGCCGCCGGGCGAATAGATGATGAGGGGGATGTGGTAGTTCTGCACCGGCAGCTCGGTCCGGCCCGCGCTGGAGGCGCAGTGGTCGGCCACGATCACGAACACGGTGTTCCTGAACCAGGGCTTCGTGGCCGCGTCGCGCAGGAACTTGCCGATGGCGTAGTCGGTGTATTTCACGGCGCCGGCGCGGCCGGAGACCTTCGACGGCAGGTCGATGCGGCCTTCGGGGAAGGTGTAGGGCCGGTGGTTCGACGTGGTCATCACGAAATAATGGAAGGGCTTGCCGGTCGCCGCGCTGGCGTCGGCCTCCCGCAGCGTCCAGCGGAAGAGGTCCTCGTCGCACACGCCCCAGACGTTGGCGAAGGTGATGTCCTCCTTCGGCACGCCGGTCCGGTCGATGACGCGGTAGCCGTTGTGGCCGAAAAAGTAGTTCATGTTGTCGAAGTAGCCGAAGCCGCCGTAGATGAACGCCGTGTCGTAGCCCTTGGCGCGGAAGACGGAGCCGAGGGTGAACAGGCCCTCGTTGCGCGGGCGCTTGACGATGGAGCGGCCGGGCGTCGGCGGCATCGAGAGCGTGAGCGCCTCCATGCCGCGGTCGGTGCGCGTGCCGGTGGCGTAGAACGCGTCAAACACGAGGCTCTGCCCGGCAATCTCGGTGAGGTTGGGCGTGAGGCCGGAGGCGCGGTTGAAGATGCCGAGGAAGTCCGCGCTCAGGCTCTCGACCGTGATCTGGATGACGTTCGGCCGGAGCTCCGGGCCGTCGTTGCGCACGTAGCGCAGCGTGTCGAGCTCGCCGGGGCGCAGCAGCACGGAGCCGTCCTCGACGAGCTCCTCGTTGAGCGCCTGAAACGACGCCACCGGCGTGCGCGTCTGGTAGAACTGGTCGTAATCGAGCTCGTTGTTGCGGAACGCCGCGAACAGCGACCACAGGCCGTCCTTCGCCAGCTCGCGGTTGAAGTTGTTCCGGAAAGCGGGGAGCTGGGTCTCGTTCAGCACGGTCCCGAAGACCAGGATGCCGGCCAACCACGCGCCGCCGGCCGCGAGGCGGGACTTGAACGGCTCGTGCGCCGCCGCCTCGGCCCAGCGCCGCGGGTAGCCGGTGCGCCAGCACAGCCAGTAGGCCGCGGCGGAGGCGGCCGCCAGCCCGCCGAAGATCAGCGGCAGGTTGTAGGACTCGCGGATGTTCCCGATCACCTCGGTCGTGTAAACGAGGTAGTCCACCGCGATGAAATTGAAGCGCACGCCGAACTCGTCCCAAAACACCCACTCCGCCACCGTGTTGAACAGCAGCAGGTAGATCACGATGAAGCCGACGCCGTGCGCCAGCCATTGCTCCCACCGGTGCTTGAACCAGCCGGCCGGCAGGAGGGTCAGCAGGAACAGCAGCGGCAGCGCCGCGAATCCCGCCGCGCCGAGGTCAAACAGCACGCCCCAGGCAAACGCCGCCACGAGGCTCAGCGTCCACGTCACGTCGGATGCCGCCTTCACGAGCAACACGAGGCGCGTGAGAAACGACAGCGCGAGGAACACGCCGAAGAAAACCAGCAGCCCGCCGTGGCGGCGGGTGAGCTGGCGGGAGAAGAAGCGGCGGATCGGGCCTTTGGTGTCGTTCAAAGTGGGGAAGCGTGTGGGCGTAAGACTATCAAGGTGTGTTTTCGTTCATTGCCGGCCCCTGACGCGAGGCAAAATACCGGCCCATCAGGCCGGCGGCCAGCAAGGCTGCCGCCCCCACCCGGCCACCGCGTAAACTCGCGCGGCCACCGCCGGCCGGCCGCCCAACCCGCCAGTTTCGCCGCCACCGTGGTCACGGCGGCCAGGAACGTTTTTCCGTCCGGCCGTTGGGGTTGCGGCGCCATGCGTGGGCTTATGACGCACCACGTTGCCCGGGTGGCGGTCCGCCGCGACAGGAAAATCCTTGCGCCGCCCCTGCGCCGGAGTCATCAAGGCGGCCCTCCTTCATGGTCCTCAGCCACCATCACCACCACGTGAGCTAGCCTTCCCTCCCCGGGAAGGCCTGAAGCGCCTTGCCCGTGGCAGATGGAACCCCTTTCCAAAACCCCCGGCAGGTGCAAACCGCCGGGGGTTTTCTTTTCCCCCGGCCCAGGCCTCCCGGTGACCCGGTCCGCCCGCCCCGCGCCTCGCCAACCCACTTACCTTCACTTTCAATCCTTGCCTCGCCATAGCCCGACCGGGCGTCGGCGGGTCACTCTCACTCCTCCGCCATGCCTCCCATCACCATCCCGAAAGACCGCCTCCGCCTCGCCATCCAGAAGAGCGGCCGACTGTCCACCGACTCGCTCGACCTGCTCAAGAACTGCGGCATCCGCGTCAAATCACCCAAGGAGAAGCTCCTGCTCCACGCCGAGAACTTCCCCATCGACATCCTCTTCGTGCGCGATGACGACATCCCGCAGCTCGTCATGGACGGCGTGTGCGATCTCGGCGTCGTCGGCACCAACGTCCTCGAGGAGGCCGCGCTCCAGCGCCGCACGGACGGCACCGCCGGCGGCTACTTCATCGAGCGCACGCTCGACTTCGGCGCCTGCCGCCTGGCCATCGCCCTGCCCGAGGAGAAGGCCTACGCCGGCGTGAAGGACCTGCAGGGCCTGCGCATCGCCACGTCCTATCCGAATCTCACCCGCCGCTTCCTCGACGAGCAGAAAATCCGGGCCGAGGTCGTCACCCTCAGCGGCTCCGTCGAGATCGCCCCGCGCCTCGGCCTCGCCGACATCATCTGCGACCTCGTCTCCAGCGGCTCCACCCTCGAGGCCAACAAGCTCCGCGCCGTCGAGACCATCTTCAAGAGCACGGCTGCCCTCATCCGCAACACGCGCGAGCTCAACCCCGAGAAGGCCCACGCCCTCGAGATCGTCCTCCGCCGCCTCGACGGCGTGCAGAAGGCGGCCGACACGAAATACATCATGCTCCACGCCCCCAAGGCCTCGCTCGAGCAGATCAAGAAGCTCCTGCCGGGCTCGGAGAATCCCACCATCCTCCCGCTGGCGGGCGATGACACCAAGGTCGCCCTCCACGCCGTCTGCGCCGAGTCCGTTTTCTGGGAGACCATGGAGTCCCTTAAGAAGGCCGGCGCCTCCAGCATCCTCGTGCTGCCGATCGAGAAGATGATGCTGTGAACCCACCCTTTCCTGTCATTCTGAACGAAGTGAAGAATCCATCGGCATTATCGCCAGCGGTCGTGCTTCTGGATCCTTCGCTTCGCTCAGGATGACGGTTTCTAAGCTTTTTGCGTTTTTTGTGCTTTTTGTGGCCATTCTGAATTCATGAAACCGCTCACCTGGAAAAATCTCTCCGCCCCCGCCCGCCGCGCCGCGCTCCAACGCCCGGCGCAAAAGGCGCAGAAGCGGACCGCCGTGATCGTCGCGGGCATCCTCGCCCTCGTGCGACGCCAGGGCGACCGGGCGTTGCGCCAGCTCACGGCGCGGCTCGATGGCGCAAAACTTTCCTCGTTGCGGGTGAGCCCGGCCGAGTTCGCCGCGGCCGAAAAGGCCCTGGCGCCCGCCGATCGCGCCGCCCTGCGCCGCGCCTACCAGAACATCCGCAAGTTTCACCTCGCCCAGCGCCCAAAGCCGGTCCGGGTCGAAACCACACCCGGCATCGTCTGCGAAAAAGTCTCCCGGCCCATCGAGCGCGTCGGCCTCTACGTCCCCGGCGGCAGCGCGCCGCTGTTCTCCACCGCGCTGATGCTGGGCGCGCCGTCCCAGTTGGCGGGCAACCCCGTGCGCGTGTTGTGCACGCCGCCGGACCGCGACGGCAAGGTCAGCCCCTGGATCCTCTGCGCCGCGCGCCTCTGCGGTATCACGGAAGTCTTCAAGGTCGGCGGCGCGCAGGCGATCGCCGCCCTGGCCTATGGCACGGCGACCATTCCGAAATGCGACAAACTCTTCGGCCCGGGCAACACCTTCGTCACCGAGGCCAAGCTCCAAGTCTCTCGCGATGCCGCCGCCATTGACCTGCCGGCCGGCCCGTCCGAGGTCATGGTCATCGCCGACAACTCCGCCGAGCCCGCCTTCGTCGCCGCCGACCTGCTCTCCCAGGCCGAACACGGCCCGGACTCGCAGGTGATGCTCGTCACCTTCTCGCGGAAATTTTCCGCCCGCGTGCAGGCCGAGCTGGAGAAACAGCTGCGGGCCCTCCCCCGCCGCGCCATCGCCACCGAAGCTCTCGGGAAAAGCCGCGTCATCCTGGCTTCCTCGCCCGCCGGGGCGGTGGAGATCGCCAACCTTTACGCCCCCGAACACCTGATCCTGCAGGTGAAAAACCCGCGCGCGTTGCTGCCGCAAATCACGACCTCCGGTTCGGTCTTCGTCGGGGCCTGGACGCCGGAGTCGCTCGGTGACTATGCCAGCGGCACCAACCATGTCCTGCCCACCTACGGCTGGGCCCGCGCCTGCTCCGGCCTGGGTTTGTCGGATTTCCAGCGCACCATGACCGTCCAGTCCGCCAGCGCCGCCGGTTTGAAAAAACTCGGCCCCGTCGTCGAGCGCCTCGCCCTCGCCGAGGGCCTTGCCGCCCACCAGCGCGCCGTGCGCGTGCGACTCGAGAAACACGCCCGATAAATCCTCTTTCTCGTTCTCTTAATCTTTCTCTTTCTCCTCTTCCCCAACGCCCCCTTACCCAAGCACGACCCTCCAATCTAAGAGAACGAGAAAGATTAAGAGAAAGAGAATGATTCCGAACCATCCATGACTCACGTTGACTCCGTCCTCAAACTCGTCCGTCCCGACATCCTCGCGCTGTCGGCCTACAGCTCCGCACGCAAGGAATCCAAGGGCGGCCGCGTCTGGCTCGACGCCAATGAGAACCCCGAGACGCCCTCGGTGCGCAAGCCGCTGCTCAACCGTTATCCGGAACCCCAGCCGGCCGATCTCGTCGCGCAACTCGCCGCGCTCTATTCCGTTCAACCGGCGCAGTGTCTCGTCACCCGCGGCTCCGACGAGGGCATCGATCTTCTGCTCCGCACCTTCTGCCGCTCCGGGCAAGACGCCATCCTCTTCACGCCGCCGACCTACGGCATGTATGTCGTCGCCGCCGGCATCCAGGGCGCCCGCTGCCTCACCGTGCCGCTCATCCGCGAGAAGAACTTCGCCCTCGATGCCGCCGCCGTGCTCGCGGCCGTTGGCCCTGAAGTGAAACTCGTCTTCCTCTGTTCGCCGAACAACCCGACCGGCGGCCTCCTCGATCGTGCCGCCGTGCTGTCGGTCGCCACGGCTCTCGCCCATCGCGCCGTCGTCGTGGTTGACGAAGCCTATGTGGACTTTTCCGGTCAGCCGAGCCTCGCCACCGAAATCCCGGCCAACCCGAATCTCGTCGTCCTCCGCACACTCTCCAAGGCCTTCGGCCTCGCCGGCGCCCGCGTCGGCACGACCATCGCCGACCCCGCCGTCATCGCCGTGCTGCAAAAGGTCATCGCACCCTACCCGGTGCCCACGCCCGTGCGGCAAGCCGCGCTCGCCGCCCTCACTCCGGCCGGTCTCGCCGCCGCGCGCGAATCCGTCGCCGCCATCGTGGCCGAACGCGCCAGGCTCGCCGCCGCGCTGGCGAAGTTGCCTGTCGTGAAACACGTCTGGCCGAGCGACGCCAACTACCTGCTCGTCGAGGTCGCCGACTCCGCCAAGGCGATGGCCGCCGGCCGTGCCTCCGGCGTCATCTGGCGCGACCGCAGCAAGGACGTGCCCAATTCCATCCGCCTCACCATCGGCACCCCCGCCGAAAACACCGCCACCCTGGACACCCTCCAGGCGTTGGTAGTCTATTAGACTACCAAGCTTCAGCTCACGCCCCATGAAAAAAATCCTGTTCATTGATCGCGACGGCACGCTCATCGCCGAGCCGTTCGACCAGCAGATCGACCGCCTCGACAAGTTCGCGCTTGAGCCGGACTGCGTGCCCGCGCTGCTCCGCCTGCGCGACGCCGGCTGGACCTTCGTGATGGTCACCAACCAGGACGGCCTCGGCACCCCGAGTTTCCGCGAGGAGGAGTTTCGCCCGCTGCAGAAGCTGCTGCTCGACATCCTGTCGTCTCAGGGCATCGCGTTCGAGGCGGTGCGGGTCTGCCCGCACACCGCCGCCGACAAGTGCGACTGCCGCAAGCCCAAGCTCGGCCTGCTCACGGATTACGTGAAGGATGTCACCTGGTCGCGCGACCAGTCCGCCGTCATCGGCGACCGCGAGACCGACGTCACCCTCGCGCAGAATCTCGGCATTCGCGGTATCCGCTACAACCCGAAGACCCTCGGCTGGACGGAAATCGCCCGGCAATTCGTCGATGCCCCGCGCCGCGCCACCATCGTGCGCAACACGAAGGAGACAAAGATCACCGTCTCGGTGGACCTCGACACCCCCGCGCCCGCGCAACTCGCGACGGGCATCGGCTTCTTTGACCACATGCTC
>Ga0268298_10002444_pt1 | contig 20334 bp, 15 predicted proteins | sample WWTPWeurt_MetaG_FD_194462 | JGI IMG/M metagenome (GOLD analysis project Ga0268298, IMG submission 194462) | Activated sludge microbial communities from WWTP in Nijmegen, Gelderland, Netherland - WWTP Weurt | ecosystem: Engineered > WWTP > Aerobic digester > Activated sludge | place... | reverse complement strand
CCTTTTGTTGCAAGCCATTCATTGAGGTGATCTTGCAATACACTGTGTTTTGTTGCCATATTCATATGGCGGACACAGTAAACGACTTTTTGTCTATACGGGAGCGGGTGGGTAACCGAACTTATTAGTTATAGCGTTTCGGCTATAGCGTTTCGGTTGACGTATTTGCACTGTCTCATGTATACTGTGCGCGCGTCACACGTATTGCCGGTGGTGCGCTGACGATTCGCAAGGTTTCTTCGCGTGTCGTGTTCGTGTGCAGTACCGCTTATAAGCCCTTAAATATTTTTACAGTTATGGCGAACGATACAATAAGCACGGAGCCGAACCTGCGGCCCCTGAACGATAAGGTGCTCATCCGTCCGCTCTCGGACGACGAGCTCGGCATGAAGTCGGCATCCGGCATCATCATTCCGGAAACGGTTGACCGTAATAAGGCGGACCGTGGCGAGGTGGTTGCGGTTGGTCCCGGTCGCTGGGATGAAGACGGCGAGAAGCGTATTCCGCTCGGAGTTCGTGTCGGGGACAAGGTCATATTCCAGTGGGGCGACAAGATCGAGTACAGGGGTACGGAGTACTACCTCGTGAGCGAATCGAACATTTCCGCGGTCATCGGCTAACGTTCCGGCGCCGCACGACTTATCGGCACTCTAAAAGCATATTACAGTATGGCATCGAAAAAAATTCTGTACGACGAGGACGCGCGAAAAGCGCTGAAGCGTGGGGTGGATGCGGTCGCTAACGCGGTGCGGGTCACCATCGGTCCGCGTGGGCGCAATGTGGCGATCGACAAGGGGTACGGTGGCCCCACCATCACGAACGACGGGGTCTCCATTGCGAAGGAAGTTTCTCTCAAGGACAAGTTTGAGAACATGGGCGTAGAGATCGTGAAAGAGGTCGCCACGAAGACCAACGACACCGCGGGTGACGGTACCACGACCGCCGTCGTGCTCGCTCAGGCGATCATCACCGAGGGCATGCGCCGCACCTCGCTCGGGGCGAACGCGATGAACGTGCGCCACGGCATTGACGCGGCGGTGCGCGATGCGGTTGAGGAGCTCAAGAAGATGGCGAAGCAGGTGCGGGGAAACGACGAGATCCGCCAGGTCGCGAGCATCTCCGCAGAGAGCGAGGAGCTCGGTAAGGTGATTGCCGAGACCATCGAAAAGGTTGGCAAGGATGGCGTGGTGACGGTTGAGGAGAGCCAGTCGTTCGGCATCGAGAGCGAGGTGGTGGAGGGTATGCAGTTCGACAAGGGGTACGTGTCTCCCTACATGATCACGAACACCGAGCGCATGGAGGCCGAGTACAAAGATGTACCCGTGCTCATCACCGACAAGAAGGTTTCGACGGTGAAGGAGATTCTCCCGCTCCTCGAGAAGCTCGCGCAGACCGGCCGAAAGGAGCTCGTGATCATTGCTGACGATTGCGATGGTGAAGCCCTCGCGACGTTCGTGGTGAACAAGATACGCGGTGCGTTCAATGTCCTCGTGGTGAAGGCCCCCGGCTACGGCGACCGCAAGAAGGACATGCTCACCGACATGGCGGTGACCGTGGGTGCGCAGGTCGTGAGCGAAGAGCTCGGTCGCGCGCTCGACAAGGCGGACCTAACCCACCTCGGAAAAGCGTCCCGCGTGGTGGCCACGAAGGACACGACGCTCATTGTGGGCGGGAAGGGTGCGAAGGAGGACATCGACACGCGCATCGCCTCGCTCCGCAAGCAGCTGGAGAACACCGACAGCAAGTTCGACCGTGAGAAGCTCGAGGAACGCATTGCGAAGCTCGCGGGCGGTGTCGCGGTGATTCGCGTTGGTGCGGCTACCGAAACGGAAATGAAGTACCTGAAGCTCAAGATTGAGGACGCGGTGAACGCCACGAAAGCCGCCATCGAAGAGGGAATCATCCCCGGCGGTGGCGCGGCGCTCGCGAAGGTGTCGCACCTGCTCGCGGAGAAGCGCGCTACGGCGACGAAGAGCGCCGTACGCGACGACGCCGAGTTCGAGACGGGGTACGCGATCCTGCTCTCCGCGCTCCGGGCCCCCCTCTACCGCATCGCATGGAACGCCGGCAGAGAAGAGGACGCCTCGGTTATCGTGGACCGTGTGGCGAGCGGGAAGGCCACCGAAGGCTTCGACGCTCGCGGCAACGCGTTCGTGGACATGCTCGAAGCGGGCATTGTCGATCCCGTCAAGGTAACCCGCTCCGGCGTACAGAACGCGGCGAGCGCGGCGGCGATCCTCCTCACGACCGAAGCGGTCGTGGCAGAGGAGCCCGAGGAGAAGCCCGCACCGTCCGGTGCTCCGGGCATGGGCGACATGGGAATGTACTAGGAAGGTTTATCACGAGACCCAAACGCGCCGCAAAAGCGGCGCGTTTGCTGTGTGATGGGACTATACACCGCAGTGTTTTGCATTCGTCGCCTCTCCACCGTACACTACTACCATGCACCTCCGATCGCTCGAACTGAACGGTTTTAAATCGTTCGGTAAGAAAAGCACACTTGAGTTCAGCACCCCGATCACGGCGATCGTGGGGCCGAACGGTTCGGGAAAGAGCAATACCGCCGAGTCCTTCCGCTTCGTGCTCGGCGAGCAGTCTTTGAAATCGCTCCGCGGGAAGCGGGGGGAAGACCTCATCTGGGGCGGCTCGGGCGAGGTGCCCCGCGCGAACCGCGCGTCGGTCAAGTTGGTTCTTGATAACAGCACGCGGATCCTCAACGTGGACTTCAGCGAGGTCGTGATCGAGCGCACGGTGTACCGCGACGGAGCGAACGAGTACCTGATCAACGGTTCGAAGGTGCGCCTCAAGGACGTGACCGAGCTCCTTGCAGTGGCGCACATCGGTCCTTCGGGTTATCACATCATTTCCCAGGGTGAGGCGGACCGCGTCCTCGCCGCCTCGCCGCGCGACCGGCGCCAGATGATCGAGGATGCGCTCGGGCTTCGGGTCTTCCAGGCGAAGAAGGAGGAGAGCCTGAAAAAGCTGGCAAAAACCGAAGAGAACACGGCACAGGTGGAGGCGCTCCGTCGGGAGAACGCGCCGCACCTCAAGTTCCTGGAGCGCCAGGTGCGTAAGCTCGAAAAGGCGCGGGAGATCCGAGGCGAGCTCGTGGGCGCCTACCATGAGTACCTGAAACGCGAGGAGGGTCACCTCGCGTGCGAGCGCGAAGCACTGGCGGGCATGCGCGAGGCGCCCGAGCGTGAGCTCGGCCGGGTCGCGGCCCGCATCAAGGAGGTGCGGCGCGCGTTCGAGCGTGCAGGGCAAAGCGACGCGGCGCGCGCCGAGCTTCTCGCGTCCGAGGATGCGCTCTCGCGGCTGCGGCGGGAGCTCGCCGAGCACGAGCGCTCGGTTGGGCGGCTCGAGGGCGAGCTTGCGTTCGAGGAGCGTCGGCTTGCCGACGAGGCGCGCCAGGCCCTCCATGACGAGGGGCGCCCCGTCCCATACCACGACGCGCGGTTGTTCTGGGAAGAGCTTACCCGCATCCTCGACGCGGCCCACGGCAGGAACGGCGAGTATACCGAGGCGCTCATCCAGGCGGTGCGTGAGGCACAGGCCCTTCTACGGAAGTTCATCGAGCGACATGTGCACCGCGCGGAGGCGCGCGAGGAGCCCGATACGAGCGAGCGCGACCGCCTTGCGAGCGAGCGAGCGAAAGCGGAGCGTGAGCGTGAGCGAGTCGTGCGCGAGGTGGGCGCCCTCGAAGAGAAGCTGCGTACCCTCAAGACCTCCATCGACACAGGGAAGGACGAGAACCGCACCCTTGAGCGGGAGCTCTTCACCCTCATGGCTCGCGAGACCGAGCTGCGCGCGAGCCTTGCCCAGGTGGAGGTGCGCGCTCGTACGCTCGTGCGCGAAGAGGAGGAGTTCAAGCACGAGATTAGCGAAGGTATCGCGCTCATCGGTCGGGAGGTTATGGGGTACAAGGAGTACGAGCCGCGGGGTGGAGAGACCCTCGACCTTGATGCCGATGACACTGCGCTCCGTTCCGCGCAGTACGAGCGTCACCGTGCGCTTGAGAAGCTCAAGATCCGCCTCGAGGAAATGGGTGGCGCGTCGGCCGACGAGATCATGCGCGAGCACAAGGAGGTGGTCGAGCGGGACGCGTTCCTCGAGCGCGAGCTTGCCGACCTTGCGACGTCGGCCGAGTCCCTGCGGAACCTCATCGCCGACCTCGAGCGTGAGCTCGCGGAGAAGTTCAAGCAGGGCATCGACGAGATCACAAGACAGTTCAACGAGTTTTTCATGCTCATGTTCGGTGGCGGCTCTGCGCGGCTCACGCTCGTCGAGGAGAAACGCTCGCGCGGCGTACTCGGGGCGCTGCTCGGCGGCGTTGCGAACGAGGAGGGCGAGGCGGAGCCGACCGAAGGGGGGCAGGGTATCGACGTCGAGGTCTCCCTCCCCAAGAAGCGCATCCAGTCGCTCGTCGCGCTTTCCGGCGGCGAACGAGCACTCACCTCGATTGCGCTCATCTTTGCGATCAGTCAGGTGAACCCGCCCCCGTTCCTCATCCTCGACGAGACCGACGCCGCGCTCGACGAAGCGAACTCGCGCCGCTACGGCGACATGATCGAGAACCTCGCACGGAAGAGCCAGCTCATCCTCATCACCCACAACCGTGAGACCATGAGCCGCGCGGGCGTGCTCTACGGTGTAACCATGGGACTCGATGGCGTCAGTAAGATCCTCTCGGTGAAGTTCGACGACGCGGTCGCGGTGGCGAAGTAGGGGTGGGGATTTTGTTGCATCCTCTCCGAGTGCTATACTGAAGCGGCGCGCAAAGCGCATTACCCATTGTTGTTGCGTATGACCTTGAAGCCATTCCACATAGCCGGCATTGCCGTTGCGGTGGCGCTCCTCGCGCTCACCGTTTTCTTACGAGCTGACACGAAAGATTCCACCCCGGCCACCACTCCCCCCACCATGACCTCACCCACTTCCCCCACCCCCACGATGCCTAATGAGCAGCAAGCTGCGGTATCGCCAGGCACGGCCAAGGACGAGTCGGTGGCGGCGGCACCCGCAACCACCACGATTCTTACCCTGAAGACCACAATGGGAGATATTACGCTCGAGCTTCTTACCAAAGACATGCCTGTTACGGCGGGCAACTTCCTGAAGCTCGCCGGTACCGATTTCTACGACGGCATCAAGTTCCACCGCGTCATCGACGGGTTCATGATCCAGGGCGGTGACCCGCTCACGAAAGACGACACACTCGCGGCGCGCTGGGGCCAGGGCGGTCCGGGGTACACCATCCCCGACGAGTTCGGTCCCCGCTACAGCAACGCCCGGGGCACGATCTCGATGGCGAACGCGGGTCCGAACACCGGTGGCAGCCAGTTCTTCATCAACACGGTTGACAACGTGTTCCTCGACGGTAAGCACCCCGTGTTCGGTCGCGTGCTTTCTGGCATGGAGGTTGTCGATCAGATCTCGAAGGTAAAGCGCAACGAACGAGACATGCCGCTTACACCCGTGACCATCACCGACATGGTTATAGGGGAGCCAACCCCCTCCACGCCGTAGCATGAACCTCTTCTGGCAGAGCAGGAAGCCGGGTATTACCGAACGTGAGTATGCCGGGAAGTTCCTGGGGAAGCAAAACTTGAGCAGCCGTTTCAGGTCCATCCTCGGCGCGAACAAGTTCTTCGGGAGCGAGCTTGGGCGGCGCAAGGCGGCAGCCGTAGACGCGGCACTTGGTGTCGGACTCGACGCCGACCGGAACACGCCGCACGACCAACACGTGATCCAGCGTGACGAGTTCGACACGGCGATCAAGGCACTCGAGCGCGGAAAGGTCATCACCGCACGCGAAGCCGCCGAGCTTACCAAGGCAGCCGAGAAGGACCTCAAGAACTGCTAGGCCGCTTTTACGTTAGGGGCGGCTTCCGGCGCGAGCGCCCAGTCGATCGTTTTACGCTCCAGGTCGACCCCGGTGAGGCGCACGCGCACGCTATCGCCCAGCGCGAAGCTGCGCTTCGTGCGGGTGCCGACGAGGCGGAAGCCGTGGTCGGCGAGCTCGTAGAAGTCGTCGCGAAGGGTGGTGGTGCGTACCAAGCCCTCTGCCATGGTCGCTTGCTCGGTAACGAAGATGCCCCAGTCGTTGATGCCGGACACGACCCCGTCGAACGTTTCTCCGATATGGGAGGCCAGGTACTCGGCCTGCTTCAGCTTGACGGAGTCGCGCTCCGCTTCCGCCGCCGCGATCTCGCGCTCGGTCGACTGGGCACAGAGGCGTTCGTACCACGCGTGCTCGCGGGAAGGCTTGGCACCCGCAAGGAGCTCCTTCACGATACGGTGCACCATCACGTCGGGGTAGCGGCGTATGGGAGAGGTGAAGTGGGTGTAGTGGTCGAACGCGAGCCCGAAGTGGCCGATGTTCTTCGTGGTGTAGATCGCTTTCGCCATGGAGCGGATCATCGCGGTCTCGATGAGGTCCTGTTCCGGCGTGCCCCGTACCGCCTCGAAGAGCGTGTTGATGGCTTGCACGGTGACGTACCCTTTCGTGTGGGGCAGGTCGTATCCGAGCGCTTTCAGAAAGAGCGCAAGCTCCTCGATACGGTCCGCTTTCGGGGTGTCGTGCACGCGCCACACGAATGTCGCGTTGCGGTCCTTGGCCTCGATCCGCCTTGCTGCCCAGGTGGCCACCTCGCGGTTCGCGAGGAGCATGAGGTCCTCGATCATGAGCATGCTGTCGAGCCGCTCCTTGCGGTACGCGCGCACAGGCTTGCCCGTAGGGTCGAGCTCGAACTTGATCTCGTCGGTCTCGAACGCGATTGAGCCGTTCCTGAAGCGCGCCTCGCGCAGTGTGCGGGCGATCGTGTCCGCGGTGAGGAGGGCACTGAAGAGCTCGCCCCGGCCGGCGGTCAGGATGTCTTGCGCCTCGCGGTACGTGAAGCGGCGGTCGCTCCGGATCACCGTCTCGCCGTACCACGTTTCGCACACGTCGCCATCGCGGGTCATCTCGAATATGGCCGACATCGCAAGCCGGTCTTGGTGGGGCACGAGGGAGCAGAGGTCGTTCGAGAGTGCCTCGGGGAGCATGGGGATGGTGCGGTCTACAAGGTAGATCGAGGTGCCGCGCTCCTGCGCCTCCGTGTCCATGGCGCTTCCCGGCACGAGGTACGCGGACACGTCCGCGATGTGTACGCCGAGCTCCACGTGACCGTTTGAGAGCTCCCGTACGGAGATCGCGTCGTCGAAGTCCTTCGCATCGTCGGGGTCCACGGTGAAGGTGGACACGCCCCGCATGTCACGCCGACGGGCAAGCTCGCGGGTGAAGCGTTCCGCTTTCGTGCGCTCGATCTCTGCGGCCTCGGCATCGACCGCCTCCGGGAACTGCCACGCGAAGCCGTGCTCCGCGACCACCGAGCGCATTTCCGTTTCGTGCTCACCCTTGGGCCCGAGCACGCTCACGAGGCGAGCGAGCGGGTTTTTCGTGGGGCTGCTCCAGCGCACAAGCTCCACCGCGACCTTCTGGCCGAGCGGCACCGCCTCCGTTCCTTGCTCGAGAATGAAGTCGATGTAGACCTTGCGGTCGTCTGGCACGACGAACGTGTAGCCGTGCTCCGACTCAACCGTTCCCACGAAGCGGATCTTGGCGCGGGCGACGATACCCGTCACCTCGCCTCGCAGGCGCCCGCCACGGCGCTGCGGCTGGAGCGCCACGCGCACTGTGTCGCGGTGGAGGGCGGTGTTGAGACACTCGGGAGCGACCTCAATGTCTTCCGTGTACTCAGGTACGTCCACGTACCCAAGCCCTCGCATGGTGAGGTGTATGATGCCGGTAAGCTCCTCGCCCGAAGGGCGGTGTGCGTGGCGGCGCGTACGTGCGGGCGCTTCGGTGTGCTGTTTGGTGTGGCCCTTGGGGGGGCGTGGTGTGTGAGGCATATGGGTTCAGTATAGCAGAGGCGGTACGTATGTGGCACCGACCGAGCGTCCCCCCCTTTTTTATGGGAGAGGGCTGGGGCGAGAGGGATGTGGTCGAACAGTCGAACGGTTTTCCCTCGTGGTTAGTAATCGGAAAAAGCGTTGCGTATTGCACGCGAACGGTTACTGCTTCGTGGCACTCCGGCGTACCACCTTCTTTTTCTTGAGCGCGGGCGCGGCGATGCTCTTTTTTCGGGCAAACCCCCTTCGCCCGGGCTTCTTCGGCTCGCGCAGGATCTCAAGCGCACGGGGCAACTCGATCGTGTATACGCTATCCTCGCCCTTGAGCGAGCGAAAGTCCTTCTGGTGCACGATGTAGGGCCCGAAGCGTCCCACGGACGCGGTGATTGTCTCCCCGGTCTCCGGGTGTATACCCAGGACGCGCGGCACCGAGAGGTAGAGGAGCGCGTCCGCAAGCGTCACGGTCGCGGGGTCTTTGCCCTTGGGGAGGCTCGCCCGCTTCGGCTTCTGCTTGGCGCGCCCCGGGTCCCCTTCACCTGTTTCGGGTCGCCCACCTGCACGTATGGACCGTAGCGGCCGTCGAGCACGAACACGGGCTCCCCGGTCTCCGGGTACGTGCCGATCGGCGCGAGGGGCTCGATGATGCCGCCGGACTCCGTGCGTGCACCGGTGCAGGCGGGGTAGGTGCTACAGCTCATGAACTTCCCGCCACGGCCGAGCTTGTAGAGCATGGGAGCGCCGCAGGTGGGGCAGGGGTACGCCTCCGGTGCGGCACCGAGGTTCGTGAGCTTCTCCGAGCCCTCCTTTTCCACCACATCTTTGTGGAAGGTGGTGTAGAAGGTACGAAGCGTATCTTCGTAGCCGCGTGCCCCGTCCGCGATGTCGTCGAGCTTATCCTCCATCTCCGCGGTGAAAGAGTCGCTGATGTACGTGCCGAAGTGTTGCTCGAGGAAGCTGCTCACCACGTCACCCACGTCGGTGGGAACGAGTGTTTTGCCCTGCTTCTCCACGTACCCGCGTTCGGCGAGATTTTTGATAATGGTGGCATACGTTGAGGGGCGGCCGATGCCGCGCTTCTCGAGCTCCTTCACGAGACCCGCTTCACTGTAGCGGTTCGGGGGCGTAGTTTGCTTGCCTTCCGCGTGCATGTCGGTGAGCGTCAAAGGCTCGCCCTCCCGAAGAGCCGGGAGCTCCACATCCTCGCCGCGCGCCGCCGGGTCGGCGAGGAGCCAGCCCTCGTAGAGGATCCGTGAACCGTTCACGGCGAAGTCTGGCACCTCGGCATGCTCAGGCCCGAGGCAAACCCGCGTCTTCATGGATCGCGCCGAGCGCATCTGCGAGGACACCGCCCGCTCCCAGATGAGGCGGTACAGGCGCTTCTGTTCATCGGTCGTGCCGGCCGCGCGGGCGGCGGGGTTGCTCGGGCGGATCGCTTCGTGAGCCTCCTGAGCGTTCTTCGCTTTCGCCTTGAAGTTCTTGCTCTCGAGGTGGTCGGCGCCGAAACGCTCGGTGACCGCTTTCGCGAGCATGCCGATAGCCGCCTGGGAGAGCGTCGGGGAGTCGGTGCGCATGTAGGTGATGTGCCCCGCCTCGTAGAGCTTCTGGGCGATCGCCATGGTCCGCGAGGGGGCAAACCCGAGGCGCGTCGAGGCCGCTTGCTGGAGGGTCGAGGTGGTGAAGGGTGGGTAGGGGCTGCGCTTCTGCTCCGTTTCCGTGATTGTGCGTACCCGCCAGGGGTGTACGCGTCCCAGGTCGACGATCCGCTCCGCATCAGCGGCGCTTCGCGGCTCCTCGGTGCAGGTGGCGGTAAGGTTCGCGCCGCCCGCGCTCCTAAGGTCGGCGGTGATCACCCAGTAGTCCTCAGGCACGAACGCGCGGATCTCGCGCTCCCGCTCCATGAGGATCCGGAGGGCCGGCGACTGCACGCGCCCCGCGGAGAGGCCGTAGCGCACTTTCTTCCAGATGAGGCCGGAGAGGTCGTAGCCCACGAGGCGGTCGAGCACGCGGCGCGCCTCTTGCGCCCTGCGGAGGTTCTGGTCGACCTCTCGCGGGTGGGTGAGCGCGTCCTGCACCGCCTCTCGGGTGATCTCGTTGAAGGAGATACGCTTTGCCGCGCGCTCCCGAAGTTTCAGAGCCTCGAAGAGGTGCCAGGCAATGGCTTCCCCCTCGCGGTCGGGGTCCGTCGCAAGGAGGACCCGGTCCGCGTGGGCCGCGGCCGCCTTGAGGTCGCGGAGGAGCGCCTCCTTGCCGGCCACGATCTCGTAGTGCGGCACGAATCCGCCCTCGATGTCGATCGCGTTCCGGTTCGATTTGGGAAGGTCGCGCACGTGGCCCACCGACGCTTTCACCGTGTACCCGGGTCCGAGATACTTTTCAATGGTCTTCGCTTTCGCGGGAGACTCGACGATAACGAGTGTGCTCATACGAGGGGTGAACGGGGAAGGTGGTTCCCATACTCTAACACACCTGGCATGTGCCGCGCGTAGCGAAAGTGCCTCGCGGTGCATTTGGCGTGCCTTGAGAGAGGGGAAGGTCTCGATCGGTGCCTTTCGTTATAGTGCAATTCCGTGTTGATTGCAACACGTTGCTCTGGTATACTCAAGGCGACTATTTCTATTCGTAGTTAAAACTTTCTATGGCACAGCAGGGAAACAAACCGAAGGCCCCGGCGCGGGGGGCCGTGCGTAAGGCCGTACTTCCGGCACGCACGAAGAGCGTTGCGGCGCAGCCGAAGAAAGCCGCCTCAAAGGCGGCCCCGAAGGCAGCCGTAAAGGTCGCTCCGAAGAAGGTCCCGACACGCGTTGCCGCGAGCGCTCCGAAACAGCAGGCGAAGCCGAGTCCTGCAAAGGCCCGCGCGCCCGCGAGCACTACTCGCCACACCCCGCCCGCCGCACCGCCGAAGAAAGCTCCCGTGAAGGTGGCGCCGAAACCCCCCGCCCCGAAAGCGGCGAAGCCGAAAGCGGCGCTAAAGAGCGCGCCGGCACCCGCTGCCGCCCCCAAAAAAGGCGGCCCGAAGCAGACCGAGCGCGAAGCGAAGGTGCAGCACCTCCTGAAGCGTGGGCGCGACCGTGGCTACGTGATCTACGACGAGCTGCTGCGCGAGTTCCCCCGCATCGAGGAGGACATCGTGTTCCTCGAGGAGGTGTACGAGCGCCTGAACACCGCCGGCGTGGACATCCTTGAGGGCGGCAACATCCTCGCGGAAGCGGTGCCCGACGTCGCGACCGATCGCCACGGCTTTCGCGGCCGCGACTCCGGCTACGACTCCATCCAAATGTACCTGCGCGAGATAGGTCAGTACCCGCTCTTGAACACCGTCGAGGAGCGCGACCTCGCGAAGCGTGTCATGAACGGCGACGTGGAGGCCACCAACCTCCTCGCGCGCTCCAACCTGCGCCTCGTGGTCTCCATCGCGAAGCGCTACATCGGCAGGAGCCCCGACCTCACCCTCCTCGACCTCATCCAGGAGGGCAACATCGGCCTCTTCAAGGCGGTGGACAAGTTCGATTACACGAAGGGGTACAAGTTCTCGACGTACGCCACCTGGTGGATACGCCAGGCGATCACTCGTGCCCTCGCCGACCAGTCACGCACGATCCGCATCCCCGTGCACATGGTGGAGACCATCGCGAAGTACAAGCAGGTGTTCCGCAGGCTCTCCCAGGACCTCGGCCGCGACCCTACCCCCGAAGAGGTCGCCATCGAAATGGGCATCGAGGTGGACAAGATCTACCTGATCGAGAAGATCAATCAGGACACCGTCTCGCTTGAGAACCCAGTCGGCTCCGACGACGACGACCGCTCGGTCCTGGGCGACTTCATCAAAGACGAGACCATCGACGCGCCCGACCAGGAGACCTCGCGCAAGATCCTCTCCGAGCAGCTCCACAAGATCCTCGACGACCTCTCCCCGAAAGAGCGCAAGATCCTCCTCCTCCGGCACGGCCTCGAGGACGGCATCTACCACACGCTCGAGGAGGTGGGCAAGGAGTTCGGGGTGACCCGCGAGCGTATCCGGCAGATCGAGGCGAAGGCCATCGAAAAGATCCGCCACCACGAAATGGCTCGCTGCCTGCGCAACTACTAGGCGCGCGCGTGCTATGACCGTACTCCTCGACCTCGGCATCTTGGCGGTCGCGCTCGTCCTCGTGGGGCAGGGCGCGCTGCTCGCCACCCGCTACGCGGCGTTCCTCGCGGAGAGTCTCCACCTCTCGAAGTACGCGGTCGGGTTCATCATCGTGGCGGTCATCTCCATCCTGCCGGAAACTTTCATTGCACTGAACGCCGCTTTCCACGGGGTGCCCTCGTTCGGGCTCGGCACGCTCCTCGGGTCAAACGTCGCCGACCTCACCCTCGTGTTCGTGCTGCTCGTCTTCTTTGCCCGTCGCGGGCTCATCATTGAGAGCAAGGTTCTCACGCACCACGTGGTGTACCCCTTCGTGCTCCTCCTCCCGCTCATCCTGGGTGGCAACGGGCACTTCTCGCGTCTCGACGGCCTCGCGCTCATCCTCACCGGCTGCGTGTTTTACTACCTCGCGCTTCGGGGCGACACCGACGGCACGGTGCCCCTGCCGAGGAGGCGGGGTAGGGCGCGGCACATCGCGCTCCTTGGGGTGAGTATGGGGGTGCTCCTCGTGGGCTCGTACTTCACGGTTACCTCGGCGACCGCGCTCGCGGGGCACCTGTCCGTGAGCCCCATCCTCATCGGGCTCCTCGTGGTGGGGCTCGGCACCACGATACCCGAGCTCTTCTTCTCGCTCCGCTCGGTGAAAAAAGGCGACGATTCGCTCGCGGTCGGCGATATCCTGGGCACGGTGCTCGCGGACGCCACGGTGGTGGTCGGCATCCTCGCGCTCGTGCACCCCTTCGCGTTCCCCGTGCGCATCATCTACATCACCGGCACGTTCATGGTCGCCGCGTCGTACATTCTCTTCCGCTGCATGCGCTCGGGTCGCGTGCTCACCCAAGGCGAAGCGTACATACTCCTCGCGTTCTGGGCCACCTTCGTGGTGGTCGAGTTCGTGAGCCAAACGCTGTAGGGGTGTGGGCTCTCATTTTCACGCCCACCACCCATGCCCACTCATATATTTATTCGCCGCCCACCGCGCATTTGACGCGGTTCCGGCCTATGGTAGCATGCTTCCTTTTTGGTGAGCTTGCGGTTAGGTATCCGTACATCAATAAGCTCCTCTCCGCGACCGAGAAGCTGGAGTGCCTTAATGCGTTGGTGTCCGGCAAGGATCTTGCCGTTTGTATCTATTGCTGGAACTTCAACAAGATTGAATTTCTTGAGGCTGCGTTGTAAGTCCGACATCTGCTTGTCGGTAATTTTGCGAGGGTTCACCTCTTGGGGGACGAGTTCATCAACTCGTCGTTGGACCGTGGTCCAGGATAGTTTTTGCATAAACAAGAATGAGAAAATAGCTTATAAGTTTTGCCATAATTCAATGCTTGTTGTTTGCGCTGCCTCTCCTAGTACCAATCAGTCCGTGAGGACTTATTTGTAGTTTATCAATTTGATAAATTCAGTCAACAGTCTTATACTGTGGATATGTCAAAGAAAGTGACTTTCAAAGATTTGGACAAGGAGATTGGGCAGAAGATCAAAGCCTGCCGACTTGAAGCAGGCTACTCTCAAACCAACCTTGCCGACCTTTTGGAATATGAATCACCAACTGCTATATCTTTAATCGAGAGTGGTGAGAGAAGTCTCAAGATTCACGACCTCATTATCCTGTGCCAGCTTTTTATGAAGGATTACAGCTATTTTGTCGGGAAGCCATCTGATCATAAGCACAAGAAAGTACGCTAAAGCCCATGCCACACAAGATCGGAAGATCAACCCAAAAATGATAAAATTGGGAGTATGGTCGATCCCAACTGGAATAATTTCAAAGCAAAATTTAATCTTCAAGAAGAGGCTGCTTTTGAGCGTTTTTGTTATATCCTATTCTGTAAGGAGTTCGGTAAAAATATCGGGATTTTCAGATTTAAGAATCATGCTGGTATCGAGACCAATCCAGTTGAGAAAGATGGCCAGATTATCGGATGGCAGGCGAAATTCTACACAACGCCACTTTCTCAGCATGAAGCAGATTTTAAAGACTCAATCAATACGACCAAAGAAAGGCACCCTGAGGTAAATAAAATCATTTTCTATACGAATCAGGAATTTGGGCAGGCGAAAAAAGGAACAGATCCAGAATATAAAAAGAACGTAGAAGCCCATGCAAAAACGAAAGGAGTAGAAATCGAGTGGAGGACGGGGAGCTATTTCGAATCACCTTTTGTTTGCGAAGAAAACTCAAGCATCGCTCAGCACTTCTTCAGCCTCAAAAAGGGGATAATTGATTCGATCACTGAACTTCAGAAGTATACCGATTCGGTGCTGCAACCAATTCGTGCGGAAATCTCTTTCGGCGAAGAAGCGATCAAGCTTGACCGTTCTTCTACTATTGAAGCCATAAGGGACACAGCTCAAACTTTCCCGATAATAGTCCTGAGTGGTGGAGCTGGGGTAGGAAAGACTGCTGCTGTGAAAGATCTTTACGAGATCATTAGGGAGACAACGCCCTTCTTTGTCTTCAAAGTAACGCAGTTTAAGAACGCTACACACAAAAACCAGGTTTTTAAAGATTATGGTGAGATTACGGCCGATGAATTCATCTCTGAACACAAAGATATCGATAAAAAATATGTAGTTTTCGATTCATCAGAAAGGCTATCAGAAATTGAGGACCAAGATGTATTCAGAGGTTTCCTCTCTGACCTAGTGACAAACGGTTGGACTATAATTTTTACAGTACGGCATAGCTACCTCGACGATCTTCGCTTTCAATTGAAAGAGTTCTATGGCAAGCATTTCGTTTCTCTTAATATTCCGCATCTGTCTCTCGAAGAGGTTGAGAAGCTTGCGAAAGATCATAATTTTAAAATTCCTAAGAATGACAGACTTGCGAGTCTTCTTTCGACCCCATTGTATTTAAGCGAATATTTGCAGGACTACACTGAGACAAAAGCCGATATAAGCTATGCAGACTTCCGTGCAAATGTTTGGAGGAAGCAGATTCAAAACTCAAGTTTCCAAACAAATAACCTACATAGACGCAGAGAGGAGTGTTTCTTAAAGATTGCAGAGCAACGCGCAAATGAAGGTGGCTTTTTCGTAAAAACCGATGATTCGGATCATGAAGCACTACAAAAGCTTGAGGCAAGCGAGATTATTAAGTTTGACTCAAACGCCGGAGGTTACTTCATAACGCATGACGTGTATGAGGAGTGGGCCCTAGATATGCTGATTGATAGAGCTTTTAACTCCGGTTCTGATTATCAATCTTTCTATCAAGAGATAGGCAGCTCGCTTCCAATTCGTCGTGCTTTTAGGAATTGGCTTTCCGACAAATTATTTGCAAATGATGAGAAGGCAAAAAACCTAATAGCATTCACGATTCAAGAGGCCTCGATTGAGAATTATTGGAAAGACGAGGTTTTGGTCTCAGTTCTTCTTTCTGATTACTCAAAGACGTTTTTTGAACTCTTCGAAAAAGAGTTACTTGAAGCGCCAGAGAAAGTAGTTTCAGTCGAAAGTTCGTCCAAGATCGTACGGGTAGTAAATGTTAGCTATAAGGTCGAGCAACGACTCCTACATAGAATTCTTTTTCTGTTGAGAATTGCATGCAAAACCGCGGATGAGACTCTTTTAAGTCGCCTAGGGCTTGCTCGCTCAAGCGCCTTCTCACTAAACACGCTGTTTACTACTCCAAAAGGTAGTGGCTGGGAATCTACGATTGCTTTCATCCACAAGCATAAGGACCGGCTCAAGCTAACGTACATGAACGTAATTCTTCCTGTACTTGATGACTGGAATAAAGCCCACAGACAAGGGGAGACTACGAAATACGCCAGTCTGATTGCACTTTTTTACTACAATACGCTCACGGCTGAGAAAGATTTCTATTTTGGGTCACGAGACAGCTCAAAAGATAAGCTCACCAGAACAATTCTCAATGGATCGAGTGAGATCAAATCAGAGTTGACGGAGATCATCGATCAAGTCGTTCTGGCAAAGGACACCACGCATCGTAGTAGGTACTACGAATTAGTTAAAGTGATGCTGTCTTCGATTCTTGATAGTACGGAAGTCGCTAGGCATATCCCAAAAGAAATTATCAAGCTGGCCAACTTATTTTGGTTTTATAAACCTTCTGAAGATAGACCTCATTTCGCCGATTACAGGAATGATATAGAGCAGTATTTCGATCTTACAGAAGGTCATCTTGAGTACTACCCAGCTAGTGCGTATCAGACCCCTATAGGAACGATGCTTCAAGTTGCGCCTCAAGAAACAGTGGATTTTATTCTAGCTTTTACAAATAGGGCAATCGAGTATTTTGCGAAATCTGAATTTGCTCAGTACGAAGCGGAAGAAATAGACGTCGTGATTGATGATTCTGGTCAGACCATCAAGCAATACATTTGCCATAGAATTTGGAATTTGTACCGAGGAACTCAAGCTGCCCCGCCACTACTAGAATCCATACACATGGCACTAGAAGGCTGGTTGCTAAACATAGCTAAAACCTGGGAGCCAGAAGTTGTAGAAAAATGGTGCCTCTATCTGATTAAAAACTCTCGTTCAACATCAATTACGGCAGTAGTGGTCAGCGCCGTTTTGTCTGAGCCGTCGAGACTATTCAATGTCGCAAAAGTGCTGTTGCGTACGAAAGATCTATTCTCATTTGATCTAGCAAGGCTACAAATCGAAAGAACGCATGCTCAGTTCTCCTACACAATGGTCAATGATCCCTCCGGCATATTCAGTGGGGAACGACAACAGACTCTTAAGGATAAGCATCGAGACTGCTCACTTGAGAGTCAGGCGCTTAGTTATCAAATCTTTGCAGAGGAAGGTGAGGCAGAAGAAATCGCTAAGACCAGACAGGAAGCTGTATGGAAAATACTTGACGAGCATTATGGCAAGTTGCCAGCAAAGTCTAAAGAAAAGGATAGAGACAGAACATGGAGATTGTGTTTGGCGCGAATGGATCGTCGAAAGATGAAGATAGCCACAGAAGAAAAGGACGGAAAGGTTCTTATTAGCTTCAATCCTGAAATTGATTCTGAGCTGAGGCAGTACAGCGAGAAGGCACAAGCAGAGAGCTCTGAAGCAATGAAACATACTCCACTACAAGTATGGTCGCGTCAGAAGTTTGAGAAAAATGAAGCTTCAAAGAACCATCCTGAATATGAGGAAGACTATGCTTTAGCACTTTCAGAAACGAAAACCATTCTTCAGCAACTACCTAAAGAAAGAGGTCGGGAAAATCCATTTAGGCTTTTCTATGGATCAGTGCCAGCATATGTTTGCGCTGTGCTGTTAAGGGACTACTCAGAGAAATTAACTGCAGAGGAAGCAAAATTCTGTAAAGACGTTGTGCTTAAGTATGCCTCCATGCCACTGCGAGGAGGTTTCAATTACCAAATCGGCGACGGATTAGATGTTGCGGTAAGCATTCTTCCTTTGCTAATCAAGAGGTTTCCAAAAGACGCAGCAAAAATTAAAGAGATACTTTTGTTCACTCTTTTTGATTCCTACCCTATTGGCATGAGTCAGCGTGTTTCCGGTTACGCAGTATCGGCTATTACAGGGTCTCTCTGGAAAGAGAGTCCAGACGATGCTAATTCCATGCTCTATGGATACCTACTGTTAAAGCCGAAGTTCGACGAAATAGGTGAATCTATTCGAGAGGAGAATCGGAAAAAGAATGTATACGATTCTTCAAAGATGGAGGCCATCAAGCGTTTCAAGAAAGAATGTAATGCTGAGATCCGTAAATTTAAGGCGAATCAGATTTCTTATGATGATTTATCGAATATACGTGACATCGAACCTGAAACCCTTACATCGGCCTTCTTCCTGGTTCCTCTTAAGACTACTGATGAGAATCACAAGAAGTTTCTTCGAGACATCACCTCCACTATCATTGCCGCATTCAAGAACGAGGAGAGAAAAGAACGCCTAGACTATGCGGTTGGGCACGGGTTCCTAGAAAAATTTGCATATTTCGTTCTATGTTCGCCAAAAGAAGAGATCGAAGCGTACGTAATGCCTTTTACAGAGCTTATTGGTGATTTTAGAGGAAGTAGAGAAGCAGCAGAAATACTAGAAGCTTTTGTACTTGCAGAAGATTCACTAAATCAATATGAGGAGTTCTGGATTGCATGGCAGACTTTCTATCCAAAGATAGTTGAACTTTGCTCTGACGAGTATCGTCTTCGATATGCGAAGAGTACGGTCTATAAGTATCTTCTGGCGATAGAGTGGAAGAAAGAAGCCAAAGGGTGGCACTCTTTGAAGGACCGAGAAAAAGCTTTCTTTAGAAAGGCATCGGAAGATATGAGTAATAGTGCTGTTCTATATTCCATTGCAAAACTTCTAAATGACGTTGGTAGTAACTTTGCTCACGACGGTATTTCTTGGATTAGTGGCATGTTAAAGAAAAATCCTGATCTTTCCCGTGCAGAACTAGAGGTCAATACTGTCTTCTACCTAGAGAATCTTGTAAGGAGTTTTATTCTTAAGAATCGCCAAAAGATCAAGACTGACTCCCAATTAAAGAAGCAAGTTCTTGTAATTTTGGATTTCCTTTTGGAGCAGGCTTCAGTAACGGCATATTTGTTACGAGAAGATATTTTGTAAACATGAATTACGATCAACTTATAAAGAATTGGCACACTAAAGCAATAACTGAGGATTTTTTCTCAGGCTTTGTGTTTGAATATCTGGCATTCATTGCCTTTCTAAAGAAGAAACTTTTCACAGAATACGATGACAGAAGGGCTATCCAGCTTTTGAAGCAAGATGAGGAAATAAAGAACACGTATTTAAACTCGATAGGAACCAATCAAGAGGTGTCAGGAGCATGGAACAAAATTATTGCTGAATTAGGAAGGAGACGACTTGGAAATGTAGCCGTCGCTGGTAATGAGGTTCAGGAGATTGAATGGTGGAATTGCAATCAGTTGGAGCTGAATCAAAAGACACACGAAGAAAGGCAAAAGATTATGGGTGTTATATATGATCTAAATGATTGGGGTAACATGGTTGAATTTGTGTACTCAATCCGAAACAACTTATTCCACGGCGGAAAAGACCCGGAAGATGAGCGTGATCAATTGCTGGTCTCAAATGGCCTTATCGTCCTTCGGCCGCTAGTAGATATTTTTCTTGCTCGATGACCTGGTACCGAAAGACACTAAAGAAATACGGAAAGGAGATCCTGACAGGCGCAGCCTTTTCTGTTGTCTGTGCGCTCGCATTCCTGCTCTGGATCTACGGTATGGGCAAGACGTTCACTTGGACTGATATCAGCCCGATAGACCCACCGTCGATCTTTGTGCGTATCTTCTATAGCGCACTCACATTCGTAACGCTCGGTGCGTTCTTGTACAAGATCAAGTTCTATCAAGGCTTGTATCGAATACTTGGAGACTGGCGATCGTTCAAGGAAGCGAAGGCAATAATCTGGGTGTTGCTCATGGGAACCATGTTCTTTGTGATCGTTCCGTTGGTGGTAAATATTCTCAATGGAATCCTTTCAATCGGGTACAACCTGATTGCGCTTGTGCTGTATGCATTTCCGCCAGTAGGAGTATCAGTGATCCTTTTTGCATTTTACTTTTACTTCAAAAAGAAGCTCCGACCGATACCTTAGGGGACTGTCACTTTTGTCACTTTTTGACTCCCAAATTGCTACAATTAAGCAGGTTAGGGAAGTGCCGTACTTTGAGATATCAAGCGAAAGGAATCGGGGACAGTCACGATTGATTCCTAGCATGCGTGGTGTAATACTATCCGTATGCCACGCCTCGCACGCGTCGATGTCGGAGGAGAACTCTACCACGTGATCAATCGTGCAAATGGTCGTCTGCAGATATTCGATACAAAGAGTGACTACCTTTTATTTGAGGAACTTCTCCGTGAAGCAAAAGCATTGACGGATATGCGCATCCTTGCCTATGTTGTCATGTCCAACCATTGGCACTTGATACTTCACCCAAAGAACGATGGTGACCTCGGACTGTTCATGCATCGACTAACCAACGCCCATACGCGCCAAGTACACGTACGTACGAAGACTATTGGAAGTGGCCACCTATACCAAGGACGGTACAAGTCATTCATAGTGGACACAGATACATACCTCCTTACACTGATCAAATACGTCGAGCGAAACCCTGTTCGCGCAAAACTAACCAGGCAATGTGAGGATTGGCAGTGGGGAAGTGCGTGGCGGCGTATTCACGGCACACGAGAACAGCAGAAGCTACTTGATCCCTCCCCGACGCCACTACCACACCGCTACAAAACGTGGATCAACACACCGGACAAAGATGACGACCTCCTTGATATTCGCCAGGCAGTGAACAAAGGTGTACCTTATG